>UMHR01004653.1_pt1 | contig 74958 bp, 94 predicted proteins | sample 1965581 | NCBI WGS metagenome assembly UMHR01 (sample SAMEA4836104, study PRJEB28245) | human gut metagenome | biome: gut microbiome; material: fecal sample | place: Denmark | collected 2008 | reverse complement strand
CTATGGATTTTTTATATGTTCAATTTCAGTTTACAATTAACCACAGATATTGAAGCCATTCAAAATGCTAAACGCGAATTTATTAGTGATACCGGTGAAACAATTGAAGTTGGTAATGCGGAAGCCTTAAGTGTCACCGGTGGAGCAACAGAAACCTTAACTGATGGTAATATTGGTGTCGTTAATGATGGAGCTAAAGGCTTTAAAGTTAAATTATCATCTAAACTTTCCGGTTTAGAACGTGTTACTGTAGGCTCCGGTGATACAGCAACTATTATTGCCACTGATAGTGTAACTACTACGGAACTTGTAGCCGGTAATACTACGGTTAATACGGACGGTGTAACTATTAAGGCTACTGATTCAGCTAAGTCAGATATTAAGCTTACTAGTGATACTATTAGCATGGGTAAAAAAGAGATTCATGATGTAGCAGCCGGTGAAGCTGAAACTGATGCAGTTAATGTAGGTCAGTTGAATAGTGCGGTAACGAATATCGGATCCAATATGAACTATTTAGGAAATCAAATTAACAAACTGGATAATAGAGTAAATCGTGTTGGTGCCGGTCAGACAACTAATTACGGTTCCAGTCAGGCTATGGCTCAGGAAATCGATAATCTCCGTGGTGTAGTTAACGATCAGCAGTCTATGATTCAGTCGTAAAATCAGAAATTGGATACGCAAAGTGCTCAATTGGAAGAACAGAAACAACGTATCGAAGAATTGACTGAGCTTGTGAATTCGTTGGTTAACAAATAAGAGGAGAGAATATTTATAGCTAAATAGTGTGTAGAGGATCAATGTCGCATTATAACTACATAAAGTATTACAATTGAATAAAGTAAAAAGAGCGGTAGCAAATACATGTAATCTCAAATTGGGATTAAGTATTGCTACCGCTCTTTATTTAATTTAAAGTGCAATATTTTCAAAATTTAGGCATAAAAATGGTGGACCACCAGGGGTTCGAACCCTGGACACCCTGATTAAGAGTCAGGTGCTCTGCCAGCTGAGCTAGTGGTCCACAACAACATAACTATTATATACTTATTGTTTCGAAATGTAAACCCTTATAGGAGGAAAGTTTAAAAAATATGTAAAAATTATTGAAGGAGTGTCAACTAAAGTATTTTAAATATCGAATCAATCCTGTGTAATGTAAACTTTTATACCTTCATTTTTGTAAAAATAATGTAATAACTTATAACAAACCAGTAATTAAAGGGTAAAGCGTCACCGTTGGTGGGTAGTAAAAAATGTGTATTTTCGGTATAATTAATTGAAAGAAGTAATAGGGAAATTCTCTATTATTATTTTAAATTAGCAGAAATATGAGGGCAGAGAGATGAAGTATCGAAGTACACGAAGTGAAGAAACGGTAAACGAAACGTATGCGTTGCTCCACGGGTTAGCGAGTGACGGCGGCTTATATGTGCCGGCCTTATTTCCGGAGCGTTGTTTGACGTATGACATGGTAGCGGAAAAATCTTATGAGGATATTGCGTATATCGTATTAAAAAATCTTTTCACAAGTTTTGATGAAGCGGAATTGCGTTCCATGATAGCATCGGCTTACAGCAAAGCTAATTTCAGTACGCCTGACATTGCGCCGTTGCATTCCATCTTGGAACGTTTGTCGGTACTCGAGTTGTTCCACGGACGTACGCAGGCTTTTAAAGATATGGCCTTGTCTTTGTTCCCATACTTGTTGGTGGCAGCCAAAGAAGCGGAAAAAGAAACGGATGAGGTGCTTATTTTGACGGCTACTTCCGGTGACACGGGTAAAGCGGCGTTGGAAGGTTTTAAAGACGTAGTGGGGACTCATATTCAGGTCTTTTATCCGACTGACGGCGTGAGTCCGATGCAGCAGGAACAGATGCAAAAACAGGAAGGCGACAATGTCAATGTAACGGCGATTCGCGGTAATTTTGACGATGCGCAGCAGTTTTTAAAACGTCTTTTTGTAGATGAATCGATGGCTGAAAAAGTGGCGGCTAAGGGCGTTCGCTTTTCCAGTGCCAATTCCATTAATATCGGTCGTTTGGCACCGCAGGTGGTTTATTATGTGGCGGCGTATGCGGAACTGGTAAATCAAGGTGCGATTCATCGCGATGAAGCGTTTAATGTGGTGGTACCGACCGGTAATTTCGGCAATATTTTGGCCGCTTATTATGCGAAAAAGATGGGTGTGCCTATCGGTAAGCTGATTTGTGCTTCCAACCGTAACAATGTTTTGACAGACTTTTTCAAAACAGGCACCTATGATATGAAACGCGAATTCTACACGACGATTTCACCGTCCATGGATATTTTGGAAAGTTCCAATTTTGAACGTTTCTTATATTATGTGAGCGGCGAAGATTATGAAGCAACCAACAGTCGTATGAAGGATTTGAAACAAAAAGGTTCTTTGTCGGTAACGGCTGAAGAATTACAGCGCATCCAGAAAGATTTCAGCGGTCAGTATATGTCCGACGAAGAAACGAAAGCTGTGATTGCACAGATTTATAATTCTTACGGTTACTTGATGGATCCGCACACGGCGGTGGCCATGGGCGCCTACATGAAAGAATTGCGCGAGCATCCGGAAGATGGCGGTCGTCATACGGTGATTGCCGCGACGGCGCATCCGTTTAAATTCCCGAATCCGATTTGCGAAGCTCTGGAAATTCAGACAGGCGATACGCCGTATGAAAGCCTTGAGCACATCAGTGCCGTGACGGGCGTGGCGTTCCCTAAACAACTTGCAGCTTTGCAGTCTAAGGAATTACGTTTTACCAAAGTCATTGATAAAGAATCAATGGGGAAAGAAATTCTTGCTTTTGTCGATACGTTCAAAAAATAAGCTGTATAGAGGTTAATGACGAGCTATTAAACCGTGGCGACTACTTGTTAATGCTAACGTTGTTTGTTAATACTATATAGCAACATAATATTAGTGACAGAACTAAAGAAAGTAGTGACAACGTGAGACAAGCTTTTTTCTATGCCATCGCATCCGCTTTGGCATTTAGTATCATGAATTTATTTGTAAAAATGTTGGGCCAAGCCATGCCGGCGGCGGAGATTACCTTTTTCCGCGGTCTCATCGGCACGGTGGCGGTCCTGGCATATATGCAGCTTAAGGGCATTGCCTTTTCTACCGAAAACCGTGGGATGCTAACGATTCGCGGGATTTTCGGCGGGCTCGGCAACTTGTGTAACTTTATTGCCCTGGCGTACATGAAATTGGCCGATGCGGCGATTTTATTCCAATTGTCCGGCATTTTTGTGTTCATTTTCAGCACGCTCTATCTGAAAGAGTCGGTTCCGAAAGGCGCCGGTAAATGGCTCTTGGTGATTTTGGCAGCTGTTGCCATTATGGTTAAGCCGTGGTCATTCAGTGAGTTCCATTGGTATTCGCTCTATGCCATCGCGGGGGCAGCTTTTGCGGCCGCAGCCTATACGACTATTCGTAAGCTCACTATGGCCGGCTATCACAGTAATTATGAAATTATGTTTTATTTCTTAGTGACTACCATGCTTGTCGGTGGTCTTTTGATGGGACCTAATTTTGTATGGCCTGATATGCGGCAATGGGTTATCCTTGGCATTATCGGCGGGATTTCCGTGTTTGCCCAATTCTTCTTAACCGGTGCATTTGTGGCCACCAATGCGATTGTGGCACAATTTTTACAATATATCGGCGTATTCTTCAACGCCATGTGGGGCTTTGTGATTTTTGACGAAACCTTATCGTGGATGACGATCTTGGCCGGTATTATGATGTTTATCGCATCGGTTATGCTTGCTCGTTTAAAAGAGCAAAACGTTAAAGTATAAGCCCTAACAAAGGTAGGTGCCGATATGTACTTAGCAACTTTGGAAATTGATAATTTTCGTAACTTGGATCGTATGAAATTGAGTTTTCACGAGCATTGTAATTATCTGATTGGTGAAAACTCTATCGGGAAGACCAATTTATTGGATTTGATTCGCATCATGACGTCGGGTCAACGCCTGGTAGCCGGAGATTTCTTCGATATCGTAAAACCGGTTAAAGTGCGGCTTGAAATTGTAGTGTCGCCCCATGAGGAGTTGCCTCGTCTTTTGACCAAGGCCGTTAAAAACGGTCGCATTTGGCTCGAATGGGAGCAAATCAGCGTGGCGGCGAAACCGCGGCTCTATGAAGTATTGACTACCAGTGCACGGCGCTCGGTGCCGCTTCAAACGCTCACCTACATGCCGTATTTTACCTTTCGCGACATCGGGCTCTATTCCTTTGATACCATGGATGAGTCCTTTTACGAAGAGCTTCGCGATGTGCTCGGAGAGGCTCTTGATGTGGCCATTTGTAAAAAAGATTCGCCGGTCACGAAGTCTATGTCACTGATAGCTTTGCGCATTCGTCAGTTCCAAATGGTGATGCCGCATTTGCCGATTTATATGATTATCGTATTGGCACAGCTCACGCAGTGGCCGCTTATGGAACGGGGATCAATGTCCCATCCTAAAATCGAGAAGGGTGAACGGTACGCCGGTTTTTATACGCCCGATGCTTTGCGCCTCGTAACGATGGTGGTATTTCGTTTGGTGCAAAAGATTTTTCGTTTGAAGCAGCAAAATAAGCTGGAACCGCGTGTTGTTGTCATAAAAGGTAAACGATATTTGCCGCTTGCCGTCAGTCTGGATGAAGTGGAAGCCCATTTGAACCCGCTGATGCAACGGGCCATGGTGGATTATTTTAAAGAAATGCTGGCCAATGAAAATATCGGTTTTTTACGGATTCTAAAAGATGTATTCGGCATCGACGGTATTTTGGGCCATGTATTTATTGTTACCCATTCGGCGGAAGTATTGTCTGATGATTATCGGCAGATTATTCGTTTTTACCGTCAGCCGTCGGGTTCGGTTAAAATCGCCTGCGGTGTTAATTTTGAAGTGTCCTCTGAAGCGGAAGAGCATTTGATTGCGTATTTTTCCGCCGTGAAAGAGGCACTCTATACACGATGTGTTATGATAGTAGAGGGCGAAACGGAGTACAGCAGCTTCCGGCAGTTTGCCAAAACGCTGGGTGTTCCGCTCGACTTTTACGGAATCGGGCTTATTAATGCCCGCGGTCAAGGGTCAATCAGTCGCTTGGCCGAGTTATTTAACCGCTTTGACATTCCCGTCATTGCCCTATATGATAGAGATGTACGGACTGATGCGAAAGCGGGTCAGAAACAGGTATATTTCACAGATACAATTTGCTTTGAATATGATTTGGTGAGTCATTTGATTCGCCGGCGTCAACGGGCCATTTTGGATTCCATTGTACGCATGGTGGTCAGTCTTGAAGGGGGCTCGCAACTGGTGTGCAAAAAAGCGATCACCCAAGGGGTGGATAAGCTGATTAAGTATGCCAAGTCGCAAAATGAGTCACTTCAAGGGTTGGTTAATCGGGCGTTTCATGAACGCAAATTAAATTCGATTCCGAATCGGGAAGAGCATTTATTGGAAGTGTATTATTTCAGTTGGCTCTTTTTTCAAAAAGGAATTACCATCGGCAAATGTATTGGGGATAATATAAAAGAGCGGGAGGATATTCCGCCTGCGTTTGTAAGAGTTATAAAAAAAGCACAGCAGCTGGCGCAACAACAGGATGCGTGGTTGGCTGTGGCAGAGGAGACGAAATATGGAAAATAAGACATACGAATTCGGTTTAGTCGGTTTGGCCGTTATGGGTCAGAACTTGGCACGCAACGTGGCACACAAAGGTTTCAGCATTGCTGTATATAACCGTACACCGCAGAAAACGGATGAATTCTTGGCAAAATTCGGCCATGAAGGCAATATCGGCGGTGCTCACAGCCCTGAAGAACTCGTAAACATGCTTGCTAAACCTCGCAAAATCATGTTCCTCGTAAAAGCCGGCCAACCGGTAGATGATATGATTGCAGCGTTCTTGCCATATTTGGATAAAGGCGATATTTTGATCGATGGCGGTAACTCTTATTTCAAAGATACTCGTCGTCGCAGCCAAGAGCTCGAAGCTAAAGGTTTCCGTTTCTTAGGCGTTGGCGTATCCGGCGGGGAAGAGGGTGCACTTAACGGTCCGAGCCTCATGCCGGGCGGTAATGAAACGTCTTACAAAGAAGTGGAAAAGATCTTTACATCTATCGCTGCTCAAGTAGCTGACGGTCCTTGTTGCAGTTATGTAGGTGATGACGGTGCCGGTCATTATGTAAAAATGGTACACAACGGCATTGAATACGGCGATATGCAGCTCATCTCCGAAGCATACTTTATGATGAAAGAATTACTTCACATGAGTGCTGAAGAAATGGCTAACGTGTTCACCGAATGGAATAAAGGTGTGCTCGACTCCTACTTAATTGAAATTACGTCCAAAATCTTACGCGTACGCGATAAAGCAACGGGCGAACCGTTATTGGAAAAAATACTCGACAAAGCCGGCCAGAAAGGTACCGGTAAATGGACCAGCCAGGAAGCGCTTGATTTAGGGGTTCCGATTCCTACAATCGCGGAAGCTGTATTTGCACGCGGCATGTCTGCTTATAAAGATGAACGCGTTGAAGCGGCTAAGATGCTTAAAGGTCCTGAAGGCGAATACAAAGGTGACAAAAAAGCCTTTATCGATGCCATTCACTCCGCATTGTATGCATCCAAAATTTGTTCTTACGCACAGGGCTTTGCGTTGATTAAAGCAGCGGCTAAAGAATATAACTGGAACATCAACTTCGGCGATATGGCGCTCTTATGGCGCGGCGGTTGCATTATCCGTGCAGTATTCTTGGAAGATATTAAAAAAGCGTTCGAACGCAATCCGGAACTTTCTAACTTGCTCCTCGATCCGTTCTTTATTGAAGCGATTGAAGCACATCAAGCTAAATGGCGTGAAGCGATTATCGAAGCAAAACGTTTCGGTATTCCGACTCCGGCGTTCTCCGCATCTCTTGACTACTACGACAGCTATCGTCGTGCCAACTTGTCCGCTAACATGATTCAGGCACAGCGTGACTTCTTCGGCGCTCATACATATGAACGTGTTGATCAAGAAGGCATTTTCCATACCGAATGGGAAGCTGAATTGGAAGGGAAATAAGAATTTAATTATGAATTTTTAGAACATGAAAAGAGAGTCTGACTTTTAAGTCGGACTCTCTTTTAGTTTTTATAACAATTAAACAGGTAGTATAATTTAACATTCTTGCTCTAACTTTTTATAATTAGAGCAAGAATGTTATTGCGCTGAGGGAGGGGAGATATATGAGTGAGAAATGCATATTAAAATTGGCATATGAGAATAATGGTGTAGTTACTTCTGCTAAGGTTTCTGAAGCTAATATATCGAGAAACTATTTAGCTCAACTTGTCAAAGCCAATAAATTGGAAAAAGTATCTCGCGGAGTATACACGTTACCTGATGTGTGGGAAGATGAATTTTTAAATGCTCAGGTTAAGTATAAAAAGGGAATTTTCTCTTTAGGGACAGCTTTATATTTGCATGGATTTACAGATAGAACACCAATGCGATTACATTTTACTTTTCCTGAAGGATATAATACATCAGCACCATTAAAAAATGGATTCAAGTGTAATAAGGTCAAAAAAGACGTCTTTGAGTTTGGGGGTGAAGAAGTTAAGACTCCATCGGGAAATCTGGTTCGTGCATATAATATAGAGCGCACACTTTGTGATATTGTAAAAACGACAAATAGAGTTGAAATTCAAGTTATTACTGATGCATTCAAGCAATATATGAGTAGTAAATCTAAAAATATTCCGTTGTTGTCGTCATATGCGAAGCTGTTAAAAGTCGACAAGAAGATTCGACCTTATTTAGAGGTATTGCAATGAGTAATGTAATGAAATTTAAAAATAAAACCACCGGCGAAAACCGATGGTTTTAGAATAATTATCTTTTTTAGAAATTTTCGTAATCTTCAATTTCCGTAACTGGTGCAGAACGTTTTACGGTATTTTCCAAAGTACCGATGCCCGGAACGGTAATGGTTACGAGGTCATCTTCCTGTAAGAAGCGAGGCGGTTCAAAGCCCATACCTACGCCGGACGGTGTGCCGGTGGCGATGATGTCGCCCGGTTCCAAGGTGATACCTCGGCTTAAGGTGCTTACCAATGTCGGAATGGAGAAGATTAAATCTTCCGTTGAGCCCGATTGGCGAAGTTCATTGTTGATGTACGTACGAATTTCAAAGTTTTGCGGCTGTTTGTTGCCGATTAGAATAGCAGGCCCCATAGGGCAGAAGCCATCGAGGCTTTTACCTAAGAACCACTGATTGTGACGTTTTTGCAAATCACGAGCTGTTACATCATTGATGATGGTATAACCGAAGATGTGATCGTACACTTCATCTTCCGGAATGTTGCTGGCTCGTTTGCCGATAATGATAGCCAATTCGCCTTCGTAGTCCACTTGGGAAGTGGCATTAGGATGCAACGGAATCACACGGTTAGGACCGGTTAGGACCGGTTACGGCCGTTGGCAATTTGCTGAAGAAAATGGGGAATTCCGGTTCGTCCGCCGTTTTGTCGAATTCAACAATGTGTTCTCGATAGTTTTTGCCGACGCAGATAATATTGCGATGCGGGCTGAACGGCGTTTCGATGGTGACGTCACTTAAATTATACGGTACGGCTACCGGTGTTTCGTTATGTTTTTCTAACGCACTGGCTAATAATAATACGCCTTCGTCACCTAAGTTGATGAGTTCTTCAATGGTTTCCGGCAGGAAGGAGAAGTAGGCTTCCTCTAAATCCGCACTACCTAAAATGGTTTGCGATTCTTCGTCGATGACGCCCCATTGGCGGAAGCCGGAAGGGGATGTAAATGTTGCGATTTTCATAAATCCTCCCAAATAAATTTCTGAATCATGACCGACGTTGAGCCGGTTTTTGTAAATTATGTAAAGAAACTAAATATATTTATTTCGATATAATAAAGCTTGTATCGATTAAATACGATTGAATTAAAAATGATTAATTGCTTTTCAAGGGCTTCGAATCTAAGTGAAAATTAATTAAACAATTTTATATATGCTGATTATTTTTCAAGAAGTTTGATCTTTTTATTGAGCCATTTTTGACAATTGGTACGGTCGTTAAAAAAGCGTAAATCACGAACACCGTCAAAATCTACATACAAACCATATACAAACGGAATCGGTGTGTTTTCGGCAATGTTAAACGTATCGATAGCCATGTAGGTACCCGGTTCTTTCGGGTCTTCCAAGGTTTCGAACGGAATCTCTTTGATGGCAAAAGCCTCACCGTTTGAGCGACGACGCGTACGTTTCGGTACTAATGAAAAAGTACGTGATTCGCCGTCTTCTTCAATCGTAATCGTTACCGGTTTTTTAGGATTGTAATTGGTCATGAGTCGATTTAATACAGATTTAAAATCACGTAGTGTAACTTCTTGTTCAGTTAATGTGTCAATATATGCCATAGGAAGTTCCTCTTTTCAAATAAATTCACAATACGTAATTGACAAACTTGGGAGAATGATTAATGGTTTGTATTTATCGATAAGTTAACTATAACATAGATTTATAAATTGATAAAGCAATTCCTTGCAATATTGCTGAAAAAACATGAGTATTATGGATACCTTTTTCTATAACGGAAAACCGCTTAAATTATTGTGAGTCGAAAAAAGATTTATTTATTTGAAAATATCAATGATTTTATTTTCACTATAGGCTCAAATTGTATATAATAAAGGGAGAGATTATATCAATTTAGTGATTGATAGGAAGTCCATGAATTTTAAACAAGTTCTTACATCGTTCTTACAGCTTATTATGTAAAAGACGATAGATGTATAAGTGTCAGGAGGTTGACAATTATGAGCAAACCAGTTGTAGTAGTACCGGGTTTGGTTCGCAAAGATGCACTTGCCTATTTAGGCGAACATGTGACGATTAAACAATGGACGGAAAAAACGCCGATGCCTCGTGAAACCTTGAAGGAATGGCTCAAGGAAGCCGATGGGCTTTGGAGCATTAATAATGTAAAAGTCGATGCCGACTTAATCGCCGATGCACCTAATTTAAAAGTTATTGCCCAGGCTTCGGTAGGTTACGATAACATAACAATTGAAGATTTGACAGCTCGCAAAATCCCTTACGGCAATACGCCGGAAGTTCTTACGGAATCGGTAGCCGAATTGGCGTTTACTTTGGTAGCTGCTGCCAGTCGTCGTCTTGTGGAAAATGCAGAATTTGTTAAGAGCGGTCAATGGACACAGCGTCCTTCCAATATTAAAGGTAAAGACTTAAGCCGCTCCACTTTGGGTATTATCGGGCTCGGTAACATCGGTATTTCCATTTCCCGTCGTGCCCGTGCTTTCGGTATGACTGTTCTTTACAATAACCGTCATAAACGTCCGGATGACAGCTTGTACATGGTTGAATATCGCGACCGTGATGTTTTGTATGCTGAAAGTGATGTAGTGCTTGTAGTAACGCCGTTGACGCCGGAAACATATCATATGATTGATAAGGAAGCGTTCAAAAAAATGAAGAAAGACGCTTTGTTTGTTAATGTGGGTCGCGGTAAAATCGTCGATACTGATGCGCTTGTTTGGGCTCTTAATGAAGGTGAAATTGAATACGCCGCCTTGGACGTAACCGATCCTGAACCGTTACCGGGAGATCATCCGCTCTTAAAGACCGGCAAAGTACTCGTAGTACCTCATATCGCTTCCTTCACGGATCGTACGCGCCGCGATATGGCTATGCTCACGGCTGACAATATCATCTTGGGCCTTCAAGGCAAACCGCTTAAAACTTGCGTAAACAAAGAAGTAAACTATAAATAAACCGCAGTTTATGATAAAATAAAAAAATGTAAATAAATCGGCGGTAAGTCGCAGAGAGGATGATAGTTGTTGGAAAATCCAAATAATGAAACTGTTAATTTTATAGAGGCGATTATAAATAAAGATAACGAAGCAGGGAAGTATGGCAAGCGTGTTCATACGCGTTTCCCACCGGAACCGAACGGCTACTTGCATATCGGCCATGCCAAGTCGATTTGCTTGAACTTCGGTTTAGGTAATGATTATAAAGGGCTCACGAATCTTCGTTTTGACGATACCAATCCGTCCAAAGAAGAAGTGGAATACGTGAAATCTATTGAAGCCGACGTAAAATGGCTCGGTTTCGATTGGGAAGATCGTGAATATTTCGCGTCCGACTATTTTGACACTATGTATGCCTATGCTCAAGAGTTAATTAAAAAAGGCAAAGCTTATGTGGATGATCAGACGCCGGAACAGATTAAAGAAACTCGCGGTGACTTCGGTACACCGGGTACCAATAGTCCGTTCCGCGACCGTTCCGTTGAAGAAAATTTACGCCTTTTTGAAGAAATGAAAGAAGGCAAGTACAAAGACGGTGAAAAAGTACTTCGTGCCAAAATCGATATGGCCTCGCCTAACATCGTAATGCGCGATCCTGTTTTATATCGTATTATGCATGCGGAACATCATCGTACCGGCGACAAATGGTGCATTTATCCGATGTATGACTTTGCCCATCCGGTAGAAGATGCGATTGAACGCATTACGCATTCGGTATGTACTTTGGAATTTGAAGTACATCGTCCGCTTTATAACTGGGTGCTCGAAGATTGGCCGGATACAGAAAAACCGCAGCAGATTGAGTTTGCCCGTTTGAATGTTACCAACATGGTAATGAGTAAACGTAAATTGCGTCAGCTCGTTGAACTTAATTTGGTGAGCGGCTGGGACGATCCGCGCATGCCGACCATTTCCGGTTTGCGTCGTCGCGGTTATACGCCGGAATCCATTCGTGATTTCTGTCAGCGTATCGGTGTCGCCAAAGCGGACAGCGTGGTTGATATTGCGCTCTTAGAATTCTGTATTCGTGAAGATTTGAAGATGAAAGCACCGCGTCAGATGGCGGTTATTAACCCTGTCAAAGTGGTAATTACAAATTATCCGGAAGGTCAGACTGAAATGGTGACCGTTGAAAATAATCCGGAAAATGAAGCTATGGGCACTCGTGAAGTACCGTTCGGTCGTGAAATCTACATCGAACAGGAAGACTTCATGGAAGTACCGGTGAAAAAATTCTTCCGCATGACGCCGGGTAAAGAAGTTCGTCTTAAAGGCGCTTACATCGTTATGTGCGATGAAGTGATTAAAAACGAAGACGGTTCTATTAAAGAAATTCATTGTACTTACGATCCTGAAAGTCGTAGCGGCAGCGGTTGTCAGCGTAAAGTTAAAGGCACGCTTCATTGGGTGGAAGCGTCCACCGCGGTGGATATGGAAATCCGCTTGTACGATTATCTCTTAAAACCTGAAGAAGAATGGGAAAGCAAAGATTTCTTGGAACAGCTTAATCCGAATTCTTTGGTTGTAATGCATGGTAAAGGGGAACCGGCTTTCAAAACAACGAAACCGGGCGACCATTTCCAGTTCTTACGTCAGGGATATTTCGTAACCGATTTGGACAGCACGCCTGACCATATCGTAATGAATCGTATTGTAGGACTTCGTGACAGTTGGGCGAAAGCACAGAAAAAAGGCTGAGTCCTTAACCATTAATAATTACTAATCGGCTGACCGGTCCGGCATTCAGTTGTCGGACTCGTCGGTTAATTAACATAGTGAGTCATCAAAAGAGGAGTTGTGAATGAAACTAACTACTTGGTGTGCAGCGGCTTTCTTGGCTCTGACAGTCAGTGTAGGCAGCAGCGTAGCGGCCTCAACACCGGCTACGACCGCCATTAAAGATATTAAGGCGCCGACTAATGTAACATTAGAGGCCGGTTCTGAAAAAGCGCTGTTCACGAACAGTCAGGACATTAAGCAGTTTTTACTGGACCGTGGCGTATTGAGTGCCGATGTGTATCAGTTGCGCTATAAAAAAGATAATGTGTTCAGTTACGGTATTGTTGCCGATATTCGTTTAGGTGAACAGGGACTTACTACTTTGGGCATCGATGGTCATATGCCGATTTTCTCCTTGGATAAAAAGAAACAAGATACTTCGGTATTGCCGGAATTGGCAGCTACTATCAATGAAGGCGGTCAGAACAGTGTTCAGCCTTACCGTGTGATTGAACCGTTGACCTTGCAAAAGAACGGCACGTATACGGGCACTTTGCGTTTTGATAACATGGAAAGCACCGTTGTTTACGGTGAAATTCTTCATGTTGTATTGTATGATAATTTATATTTCGGGCCGAGTGCCCGCGTCATCGCTCTTAACAGTGCGGATGATGAAACTTTATGGCCGCTTGTAAACGGTTATGCTAAGGTTATTAAATAATAAAGTCAGAAATAAGGAGTATAACGAAGCAGAATGAATATGCTATTCCATAATTTATTTCGCTATCATGATTTCGGATTGTTGTTTTATCGCATCGTATTCGGTTTATCGATGATGGCTCATGGTTATTTTAAGTTTGCCGGCGGTCAAAATACTTTATATGCCATCGGTCATACAACGGCTCAATTCGGTGTGCCGGACGGATTTTTGTTGCTCGGTATGGCTGCGGCGGCTGCTGAACTTTTAGGTGGGTTTCTTCTTATTTTAGGCTTTTTGACACGACTCGGTGCGTTACTTATCGCGTTTACCTTGTTTATTGCAACGGTAGCCGCTTGGGATGGCGGTTTCTTTAAATGGGATTATCCGTCACAAATGATGTTCGGGGCCATTATGCTCTTTATTGCCGGCCCCGGTCGTTACAGTGTGGACAGTGCCTTTACGAAGCGTTAAGGAGACCTTACAAAATCCTTTGATAATACAAATAAATCTACTCATAAAAGACCGTACGGCATTAAGTTGCCGGCGGTCTTTTTGCATAACTGAGCAATTACAAAAAAATCGGTGTCACTATAAAAATATGAGTTAAATTCATGGAAAAAAGTTTCAATTTGTCCTTAGAAATGGTAAGATTAGATATATACTTATAACAAAGGAAAGAAGATACCTTATGAATTCGACATACTTACAAACAATCCGCGGGGAAGAAACGTCACATTGCCCCGTATGGTTTATGCGACAAGCAGGTCGCAGTCAAGCCGAATATCGCCGTATTAAGGAAAAATACTCCTTGTTCGAAATTACGCAACAGCCGGAGCTTTGTGCGTATATTACGCGTTTGCCCGTTGAAGAATATGATGTAGACGCGGCTATTTTATACAAAGATATTATGACGCCGCTCGTACCGATTGGTGTAGATGTGGAGCTGAAAGCCGGTATCGGTCCGGTTATCGGTAATCCGATTCGCACGGCGGAAGATATTGCCGCCCTCGGCGCACTCGACATGGCGGAGTCTTTGCCGCATGTGTTGGAAACGATTCGTATTTTGACGAAGGAGCAGCTCAATGTGCCGCTTATCGGCTTTGGCGGAGCACCGTTTACCTTAGCCAGTTATATGCTGGAAGGCGGTCCGTCCAAGACGTATCAGAAAACGCGGCAAATGCTCGTAACCCGTCCGGATTTATGGGACGCGTTGATGGCTAAATTGACGGCCATGAGCATTGTGTACTTAGGGGCACAGATTGAGGCCGGGGCTTCGGCTATCCAGATTTTTGACTCTTGGGTAGGGGCCGTTAGTGCTCGTGAATATGAAGCTCGGATTTATCCGTTTATGAACGAATTAGTAAGTTCCTTGAAAGCTAAATTTCCGACTACGCCGATTACGATGTTCGGTGTAGGAACGTATCATTTATTGCCGTTATGGCGTCAGTTGCCGGTAGATGTTGTCGGTCTCGATTGGCGTTCACCGATTGCCGATGCGAAAGCTATGGGGATTACTCAGGCTGTACAAGGCAATTTGGATCCGGCTTATTTATTTGCCGAATGGTCTGTTATTCAGCAGGAAATCGATCGAATTTTGGCTGAAGGTAAAGCGCATGGTCGTCATATTTTCAACTTGGGCCACGGTGTTGTGCCGGAAGCTGATCCGGAAGTCCTCAAACGCATTGTGTCTTATGTGCATGAAGTGACAGCACGATGAGAGGGCCTATGAAGGAACGAATCGGTTTATTGGTAATGGATTATGGCACGCCGAATTGCGAGGCGGATTTAATGCCGTATTATACGAGTATACGTCGCGGTTATGCACCGACTGAAGCGGAGGTGGCCGTTTTGAAAAAACGCTATGATGCTATCGGCGGTTTGTCACCGTTGGCGGCCATAACCGAAGGCCAGGCAGAATTATTGGCCAAACAGCTTAACGAACACAGTGATGATGTGAGTTATGAATTATTCATCGGTCATAAGCATATACCGCCGTTTATTGAAGATGCCGTGTCGACCATGGGGGAGGCCGGTATCACTAAGGCCGTGGCTATCGTAATGGCACCGTATTTTTCGCTGTTTGCAACGGCCTCGTATTTTGAACGAGCCAAACGGCGGGCGGCCCGTTACGGCATGACAATTTGCGAAGTATCCGCTTGGAATGAAGAACCCGAGTTCTCAGCCTATTGGCACCAAGCTTTACAAACAACCTTGGCAGCAGTGCAAACAGAAACGCCAGATCAAATCGGCGTTATTTTTACGGCTCACAGTTTGCCGTACCATGTTATTCACATGGGGGATACCTATCCGGAAGCTGTCGCGGCTACGGCGAAACGGATTGCCGAATCAGTGGGGCTTACGAGTTATGAACTGGCTTGGCAAAGTGCGGGCGTGCGTGGTGATTGGCTCACACCGGATGTAGAAACGGTAACGCGTGAAATCGTTACTAAAAATGATGTTAAAGCGGTTGTGTACGTGCCAATCGGTTTTGTATGTGACCATTTAGAGATATTATACGATAATGATATTGCTTGTAGAGCCCTTTGCGATGAGCTTAAGGTGACCTATGAGCGTGTGCCGATGCCGAATGCGGATGAGCTTTTTGTAAAAGCCATGGCGCAGGCGGTGCGACACTTACCTGTAAAAGATGAGGTGACAGAATGAGTCGAGTAGCGGTGATTGGCGGGGGCCTTACGGGCCTTGCAACGGCCTATTATTTGGGCCAAGCTAAGCCGGACCGGCAGATTGATGTGTTCGAAGAGGAACATCGTTTTGGCGGTAAAATTAAAACAAAACGAGTGGACGGTTATGTTGTCGAAGTGGGGCCCGATTCTTATTTAGCCCGCAAGCAGGCTATGACTGATTTAATTAATGAATTGGGATTGGGTGACACGTTGGTTACGAATGCTACCGGTCAGGCCTTTATTTACGACCGGGGCAATATGTTCCCTTTGCCGGGCGGTGCCATTGTAGGGATTCCTACCGAATTTATCCCGTTCGCGAAGTCAACATTATTGTCGTGGCCCGGCAAATTCCGTGCTATGCAGGATTTTTTCAAAAGTCCGTATCCTACCGAAGGTGATGTATCCATCGGAGACTTTTTCAAATATCACTTGGGCCGTGAAATGATGGATAAGCTCATTGAGCCTTTATTGTCCGGTATTTACGGCGGCGATATTTATGAATTGAGTCTTGATGCGACGTTCCCCGAATTTCACAGTTTGGAACGTAAGCATGGCAACATGGTGAAAGGTATGTTGGCGGCTCGCAAACAGCGTGTGGCAGCCAATGTGAAACCGAGCGGTCAGTTCCGTCAGCTTACGGGCGGTTTGGAATCGATTATCGATGCGTTGGTGGCTCAAATGCCGGCGAATGTAACGCTTCATAAGAGTACGCCGGTTACCTCGATTGAGAAGGTAAAAGACGGGTATGTGTTGGGCGGAACGGTGAAGAGTCCGTACCAAGAAGTAATTATTACAACGCCACCACAACGTTATAAAGAGTGGTTTGCGCAAGATTCGCATTTCGGTGAATTAATGAATATGGACTTATCTTCTTGTGCCATCGCCGTCATGGGCTTTGAACGTGAAACCTTTGATGCAACGCTGGATGGCACCGGTTTTGTTATTACTCGGAAGAGTGATACACCACTTACCGCTTGCACTTATATTACGGCTAAATGGCCGCAAACGACACCGCAGGATAAGATTGTATTGCGTGTGTTCATGGGCAAACCGGGTGATGACACGGTACAGCGTCTTGATGCGGAACAGCTTAAAGAATTGGCACTCAGAGAAATTCAGCGCATCATGAAGTTTAATGCAAAACCGCTTTGGGTTGAATTAACTCGTCTCGACAAGAGTATGCCGCAATATAAGGTAGGGCATCGTGATTTGGTATCCCGTCTTAAAGATTATGCCGCTAAAGCGTATCCGGGCCTTTACATGATTGGCACGCCGTTTGACGGTGTGGGCATGCCGGATGGTGTGCGTCAGGCGCATGAGTTGGTGCAGCATATAGTGAATGAAGATTAAAATACAATACAATATCAGTTGTTTAGGCAACATCGAAGTTTGTTTTTAAGGTAACAGTAATAGTGATAAAGCTGTGTACGAAACAAATTCGTAAAGGAGGAATTTACAATGAGTGAAAAGCATATGGGACATCCCGGCGCTATGAATCATGGCGACATGAGTATTGATGAAAAAGCTATTTTGACGTATGAAGGTTGGTTCAGCATTCATGCTACCTACAAGATTAATTTTGAAAAATGGCAGTCTTGGGATACGGAACGTCAAATTAAAGCCTTGGCTGAATTCAAAGCATTTATTGCTGAATTGGAAGCCGGTCATCAGGCGGAAACTTCCAGCTATGCATTGTACAATGTAGCCGGCGGTAAAGGTGATATCATGATTTGGTTTTTGCAACCAACCTTGGAAGAAGTAACGGCCAAAGAAATTACATTGCGTAAATTGGCTATCGGTGCCGTTTTGGAACCGACCGCATCGTTTGTTTCGGTTATTGAAGTAAGTAATTATATGAAAACCGACATCAATCATCCGAAAGTTCAGGCTCGTCTGTATCCGCATGTGCCACGCTTAAAATATATGTGCTTCTATCCTATGAGCAAACGCCGTAGCTTGGAAGATAACTGGTATATGACAGATCGTGCGGAACGCGGTCGCATGATGCGCTCTCATGGTCAAATCGGTAAAAAATACGAAGAAACGATTAAGGAATTTACGACCGGTGCTTGCGGGCTTGATGATTGGGAATGGGGTATTACACTCATGTCCGATGATGCGGTTCAGTTCAAAAAAATTGTTAACGAAATGCGTTTTGACGAAGTAAGTGCCCGTTTCGGTATGTTTGGTCCGTTTACGGTAGGCACCTTGCTCGATGAAGACGGTTTGGACACTTTATTTGCTTAAGCACGGATTTACAACTATTGACTCACGATTAGTATAGGGACTAGAGGTATTACGGGATATTTCATAACAAGTGTTAATGGATTATTTTTAGTAAGGAGCAATAGTGTATGGGCTTTTTTAAGAAATATAAATCGAGCATCGGCCTGATTATCTTAGGCGGCCTGGTATTTCTTTTCACCATTAAGTTTGACTCGGTGCTGACATCGTTTAAAATCGGTATGTCGGCGGTTATGCCGCTGGTATGGGGTGTTCTTATTGCGTTTGTTCTTAACATCATTGTAAAACGCTTTGAGAAGATTTATTTTCCGTCGGCCGAAAACGGGTGGAAGCACACGTCCCGTCGACCGGTTTGCGTTGTATTGGCAATCTTAACCATATTGTTGGCTATTTTCCTCGTAGGTTATATGGCTATACCGCAACTTGTTCATTCCTTGGGCATTATTGTGCAGGCCTTACCGGGCTTGTATAATGATTCGTCGGCTTGGGTGAGTCGTTTTATTGAAAATACGCCGTATTTATCGACATCCGGTGTGATGGACTCCATTTCGTCGGATAAGACGGTAGAACAGTTGCGTCAAATTGGGGCCGACAGTGGTCGCTACATTGTGAAAACGATGAGCGATACCGTTGAAATGGTGTTCAACTTTGTTATCGGCTTGATTTTCGCTATTTATGTGTTGTTGGACAAAGAAGTGTTGCGTCGGCAATTGGGACGTTTGGCGCGTGCTTATGGCAAAGACCATCATATTAAAAACATGGTTCACGTATGGCGTACAGCCAGTCAGGTATTCAGCAGCTTCTTTATCGGTCAGTTCCTCGATGCGTTAATCTTAGGCGTCATGGTTGGAGCCGGTCTTGCCGTACTATCCGTACCATATGCCATGACCATCGGTTGCGTTATCGGTCTTACTGCTTTGGTACCGCTTTTAGGTGCCTATATCGGGGGTTTTATGGGGCTTGTTATGCTCCTATCCGTGAGCACCATGGATGCGTTAATCTTTATTATCGTCCTCGTTGTTATGCAGCAAATTGAAGGTAATGTTATTTATCCGCGTATCGTTGGCAACTCGGTGGGCTTGCCGGGTATTTGGGTATTTGCGGCTATCACCATCGGCGGTACTTTATACGGCGTGCCGGGGATTTTGTTGAGTGTGCCGTTGGCGGCTACCGTTTATAAACTGTTAAAAGAGGATGTGGATCAGCGGTTGGCTCATAAGGCATTTGCCTATAAAGCGACGGTTAAAAAAGTTGAGGCGGAAGACGAGGCTGAAGCGGACGCGTTAGCGGCGGTAGAAAGTGCCAAAGCGTCAATTCAGGACGTAGCCGAAACCGCTAAAGAAGAAATTCGCGAAGCTGCTGAAGCGGTTAAAACGTCAGAACATCAAGATAAATAGAATTTTATTGAGTATGACGGTTTAAACGTGGTATACTTAAAAGACAAGTGAAATAAAAATAAATGTGACAGACCGAAGGGTTCAGTCTGTATGTGTTAAGTCTGTTTGTCATGAGTAACAGACATATACCAACAACATTTTAGGAGGTTATTGTATGAATAAGAAGTCTTTCGCCGGTTTAATGGCCGGTGCTTTGGCTGTAAGTGCCGTAGCGGTTGCTATGCCGCAAACGGTAGCAGCTGCGGATGTTAATCCGTCAATCAGAATGGAAGGATCCGTACAGTCCATGGTATTATCCATGCGTCAAGTAGCCGGTGTATTCTTGGCTAAATATCCGAATTCCGCCGTTCATTCCATTTCGTTAAAACCGGATCGCGGTCGTTTTTATTATGAAGTTTCCGGCTATACTTTAAAAAATACGTACACTATTCAGGTTGACGTAATTACCGGCAATATCATTAAAGAAAAATCCGATAAAAAAGAAAAGGATATTCCAAGCAAGGTATTCAATCCTAACAATGTTATCGATTCTAAGAAAGCCGAAGCTATTGCAGTTACCAATATCGGCGGTGATGCTATCAGCAAAGGTTGGAAATTGGAAGCTGATGCAGGCAAAGTTCAATACGAAGTTACCATTTATCACAATGATGAAAAAGACGGCTTAGTTCAACAGGGGGTAATCATGGATGCTGTGACCGGCGATGTTATTACCAGAACATTACCTGAAAAAGTTGTGATCCCTGATGAAGAGGATGACGGTTTCATCTTGTGGGGTGAATAACAGTTATATAAGCTATGAAATGCACATTGTAAAATGTGCATTTTCTTTATTTACAGGAGGTCTTCGTGATAGTCAAAACCGCTCGTGAAGAGTTAATTCGGTTTAAGGGAAAGGCTATAGGGTTAGGGGTATTCAGTTTATTGGGCACCTTAGGCATTGTCGGTCAGGCATGGTTCTTTGCGGTGCTCATTGAAAAAACTTTTTTTGAAGGATTGCCGTTAGACGCGGTATGGCCAACGGTGGCTTGGCTTATGGGTGCTATATTACTGCGTATGGCAGCAACCTTTTGTCAGGAACAGACCGCCGGCAGTTTGGCAGAGCTCGCCAAGCAGGATTTGCGTCATAAAATTTGGCACCATTTATTACGGTTGGGACCGTTCACGGGGGAACGCCACGGCGATGTGGTTCATTTGATGACCGACGGTTTGGAAAGTGTGGAAGCGTACATTGCCCGTTATGTACCGCAAATGCTCTATGCTATGATGATTCCGCTCATTATGGGGATTGCTATTATTGATGCGGCGCCGTGGGTAGCTGTTATTTTGCTTATAACATTCCCGCTCATTCCGTTTTTTATGATATTAATCGGTAAAAAAGCGGAAGCTATGAATAAAGAGCAGTGGGAGCGCATGAGCTTTTTGAGCGGCCACTTTTTGGACGTGCTCCAAGGCATCGTGACGCTTAAACTGTTCGGCCGTTCGGAAGAACAGGTGGACGTGATTGCACGCTTGTCCGCTGAATTCAGAGATTCAACACTCCGCGTGTTGCGCGTGGCTTTTTTATCTGCCTTGGTATTGGAATTGGTAAGTACTATCAGTACCGCCTTAATTGCGGTTTATATGGGGATGGCTTTGTTATATGGTCATGAAACTTTCTTATCGGCCTTCTTCGTGTTGTTGTTGGCACCGGAGTTTTATGCACCGCTGCGTCAATTGGGGGCTGCCTTCCATACGGGCATGGCCGGACAGGTGAGCCTGGTAAAAATCGATGCGTTTTTAGCATTGCCTATTGAAGAGCCGGAAGCCGGTTCGGTGACATCGGCTGAGCTTAATACGATTGAGTTTAAGTCGGTGAGTTATGCGTATGGCGTGCATGGCGAGGCAGCAAATACGGCTGAAACTCGCTATGCCGTTAAGAATGTAGACTTTACGTTGCGCCGTGGCAAGATTGCCATGCTCGTTGGCGGCAGCGGGGCCGGTAAAAGTACCCTGGCTCATTTGTTACTGCGTCTCATGCAGCCGACTAAAGGCCGTATTTTAGTTGACGGTGTGAACATCTTGGACATGAATGCCGATTTTTGGCGCGATCAAGTGACGTTTGTACCGCAACAGCCGCATCTGTTCCGCGGCACTTTACGAGAGAATATTACCTTCGGGCGACCGGTGAGTGATGAAGTGTTATGGGCAGCCGTGCGTGATGCGGAAGCCGAAGCTTTTGTTAATTCCTTATCTGATGGCTTGGATACGATGATCGGGGAAGGCGGTTTGGGACTTTCTGGCGGTCAGCGTCAGCGTATTGCCATAGCTCGTGCTTTTATTAAACAATCGCCGGTGCTCGTATTGGATGAAGTAACGGCCCATCTCGATGTGGCTACCGAACAGAGTTTAGCTACGGCTTTGGAACGCTTAATGGCAAATAAAATTGTTCTTCTTATCGGACACCGATTACAGACAATGCATTGGGCTAATACTTTATTGGTACTGGAAGACGGTCAGGTAGTTGAACAAGGGTCGTTTGAAGAGTTGGTAGCGGCTAAAGGCTATTTCAGCGAACTCGTTAAAGCCGGGACCGGCAGTGATTTAACGGCTGATACCGTTAAGGCTATGGACTTGAAGGCATTTAATGACGTTTCGTCAGCTGATGCTGTTGAGACCGGTGATTCTGATATTGATACACCGGTGACTAAGGCGGTACATCCTGCTATTGCCACCCATACCATTGCCGGGACGACGATGACTCAATCCGATAAGGACAATCAAAACATATCGGCTTGGGATTCGCTGCGCCGTCTATTTGCCGTATTGGGCCCGGCCCGCAATTCGTTGTGGCTCAGTTTATTATTCTCGTTCTTGACCGTATTTATGAACGTAGGGCTTTTGACTACATCGACCTGGCTCATTACATCGGCAGCGCTGAGACCTGAATTGGCGGCGTTAAGTATCTCGATTGTAGGGGTACGTTTCTTTGGTATCAGCCGAGCCGTATGTCGCTATGTTGAACGCTATGTATCCCATCATATGGCATTCCAGGGGCTTTACGGTTTGCGCGTTTGGTTTTATAAGAAATTGGAACCTTTGATGCTGGCCGCTTTACATCGACTCGGATCCGGCGATATTTTAGGCCGCATCATGGCGGATATTGAAACATTGCAATTTTTCTACCTGCGTGTTATTATTCCGCCGGCTGGTGCCGTATTATTAACTTTGATCGGTTTTTATTTTATGGCTCAATTCAGTCAGTCATTGGTATGGTTATTGGCCATAGTGTTTATCTTGGGCGCCGTAGTGATTCCGTTCGTTGTGTATCGCCATAATGTATCGGCTACGGATGCTGCTCTTGCGTATCGCAGTAATATTAAGGATACGGTAGTGGAAAGCCTGGCAGGCATTATGGATATCATAACGTATAAACAGGAACCGCGCGTAACGAATTTGGTTGATCGTCAATTTTCGGACTTAACGGCGGCACAGCATGTAGTACATCGAGGCACCAATTTGGGGGACACCTTGTTTTTGGGGCTCACTCACTTCACCATGGTGCTTGGGGCCTTGATCATGATTCCTATTGCTGACGGCAGTCAATCGGAAGGTATCTTTATTGCGGTAGTGGCCATTGCTTTGCAGTCTTATTTTGAGGCATTGGGACCGCTTACGATTGCCTGGTATCACGGTCGTGAAAGCTTGGCCGCCATGAAGCGTCTTGTTCAATTGGCGGAACAGACACCGGCTGTGACCGAATCGGTAACGGCTGATGACGTGAGTGAAGCAGAACCGCAGGCCGTGGGCATTCAATTCGATAAGGTGAGTTTCGGCTATGACGGGGACGCCCCTTATGTGTATCAGAATCTGTCGCTCACTATTAAGTCCGGTGAAAAAGTGGCGATTGTGGGACCGAGCGGTTCCGGTAAAACTACTTTACTCACTATGTTGGAGCGTTTTTATGATTACGAAGGGCAGATTTATTTAGGTGATCGTGAACTTCGGACGTTGTCATTGGCGGAGGCTCGCAATTATTACGGGGCATTGACGCAGGATACATATTTATTCCATGCATCGGTGGAAGATAATATTCGCTTGGCCAAACCGAAAGCGACGAGTGAAGAACTTAACCGGGCTATTGAGTTTGCGGCTTTGACAAATTGGGTTCAATCTTTGCCGCAAGGGCTCAAAACGATTATCGGCAGCGGTGGCAGCGGTGTAAGCGGCGGTCAACGACAACGTATTGCCTTGGCTCGTTTATGGCTCCGCAACAGTCCTATTTTATTATTGGATGAACCGCTTGAAGGTTTGGATCAGTTGGTGCGTCAAGATTTGCAAAATTCTTTATACACGTTGATGAAGGGTAAAACGGTTATTTATATAACTCATCATTTGGGCGGCTTGGAACAGATGGATCGCATTTTATTCTTGGAAGACGGCCATGTTGTTGAAGACGGCGCTTATGACAGTTTGATGGCTAAACGCGGTGCTTTTTATGCCTATCGCAAGTTGTCTATGGAGACTGTATAAAACGATATAAAGTTATAAAAATCGCAGATGCAGTATATTCGGTATACATTGATGACTGCCGGCTCGCAAGGGCTCGGCAGTCTTTTTTTGTGCTTTTTGACGGTAACCGAGACAGTTGAACGGCACTCCGTGGGGAGGTTTTGAAAACTGTCAATATGCAATATAGTTTAAAAATCAGGTGCGGTATGTTATAATATGGACTGAAAACGTGCTAAATCCATAGGAGGCGTTATGAACAATCTAGTCACGCGATTATTGGAGTTGGCAGAATCTATGACAAAAGGACCACGCAAGAAAAGCGCAGAAGAGGCCACGCCTGTGCAAGTTACTGAGGCCGAACCCTGCGAAGCGAGCGAAGACGATTTATACGATCACCGTATTATCAGTGTAGAGGAAGATGCAATTAACCGCATTCTGAAAGCTCAGTTGCGCGATCATTGGTTATTTTATTCTGTTACTTTTGAATTTGAAAATAATAATAAGGTGTACATGGGGATTATTACTACCTTGGGCACCGTCATAAATATAGAATTTACTATCGAAGATTTGTGGTTTGACGACTATGCTTCGAGTTTTTCCGTAAAATTAAATATGTCCGATGTTGATATGGGCGGGTTCATTATGAATACGATTGTTCATTTATTGGGTAATTGGAGCCTCAGCCTGTTGGGGACCTTTTTCAATCCGTTTGAAATCATGGACGACGGATCTACGGTTCGTTTTGAAAAGAAGGGGATTATTCGTTTCGATTTGTCCCCGAACAGTCCGATTCGCCGTTTAATTTCCTGGCCGAATCGCTGTACAGGTGCCAAAGGGCCGGCTATTTTAATCAATGCCCGTTCGGAGCAATCGGTTCTTCGTTTAGAATACTATGCATTCCGTGACGAAGTGGAGACCTACAATATTCCCGAAGTACCCGTGAAAACCAGCTGGGTTCGTTCCATTGATATGGCGGCGGCTTTGTTGTTACCGATTGGTGTGTGGATCAGTTTTATTATTCTTCACCATTATTTGCCGACGGAGACGATTGAATTTTCATTCTCCACATACTTCCTCATTTCTTTGGGGATTTTGTGTATCAGTTTTATTGTCATGAACATCCCGCGTTACATTTACATGTATTTTGATTCTCGTAAAAAATGGCAAAGCGTCTTTGTCCATAATAATATTAAGATTCAAATGCGTAAATTGCAGCGTCGTATTCAGATTCAGCAGGTAGCCTTGAAGCAAAACGGTAAAGAAACGGATCCGGAGAGTCAGGCTAATATTCGTGATTTACTCTTGCAGATTCGCGATAAGCGTTTTTTGGCACAACGCCTTAAGATTGCCGATGAAGATCGCGATCGCAAACAAAAAATCAAGTTTATTATTGCGTATATCGTGTGTACCTTGTTGGAATGGATTTTATTGATTCACTAGGAAATATAGTATGTGAAAAGGACGATATATATGCCAGAGAGAAATATTTCCGATAATAAACAGGAACGAGTTATAGTTACCTTAAAAACATCTGAAGATTTGGCCAAAAGAATGAAAGCTTTATCGGCGGAAATTCTTAAGCGAAACCAGAATTTGTATAAAAGATTGGAAAATAAATAATCATTAAAAACCTCCTTGTCGATATAACTTATATGGAATGTAACTCAATAAGGAGGTGTTTTTATGGAAGAAATTCTGACGGCGACGGCCAATTACGGATTCCCCATGGTGGTAGCGGCGTATTTACTCATACGCTTGGAACACAAGATGGATTCTTTAAGTGCGTCCATTAATGAATTGGTCTTTACTTTAAAAACGTATGACCGGAAATAAATATGGCCGGACATAATAAAAAACGTTGATGTGCTTAAGCACGTCAACGTTTTTTATTTCCCATTACTTTTCCTATTTTGTTTGTTTATTGTTCCTGTTCACGATTAAGACGTTCAGCAGCTCTTGAGCGCTGAGGGCGCTTTGCTCGTTTCTGTGGCCAGATAGCCGGTAAACCGTATTTGTTAGGTTTTGAGGTCCCCGGGATGACGAGCAGGATTAAGTTCACAATCCAGATGAGCACCATAAAGGCGGCACTGGTGGATTTTATCGGCAGGTAGGGGTAGGTGAAGGCGATGAATATACACCAGCATATACCGACAATGCCGTGTACCGAAAAGTCCTGCAAACGCCGGGCATAGAGTACGTAATATAAGGATAGGAACACGGAGTGCCCCAAAAAGCTCAGGAGTCGCACGCTCCAGTAAGCAGCCAAAATGACTACACCGTCCATGAGGGAGCTGATTAAGCCGTTGAAAAGGCCGACTACAATAGAAATACCAATGAGACCGATTAAGAATTGAAGTCGATTTAAGCGTCCTTGCAGATATAGTATTTTAATTTGGTTGACATAGCCCCAACGGGTAATGGCGAAGGCGATGAGTCCCATTACAAATGCTTGCCCTATGTTAAATAGAATATCCATAAAATCTTCCTTTACTAGTTCTAGAACTTTATTATTATACCATATTTAAAGGAAACTTTAAAACCAATGTAAAATACAGTGAACATTGACAGATTACTGTAATTTTACTGTAATTAGAACTTTAAATTAGAAATGCAGTCCCTTTGTGTTCCTGTTATCTCGTGAAGGTACTTATCTGTAGTTTGAATGCTATGGTGTCTTAATTGTAATTGTATAGTTTTCAAGTCTACTCCCTTTTTCAATAGATGGCTGGCGTATAAATGTCGAAGTTGATGAGCCCCTTTTTCTATCTTTGTTCCCTTGAAGTATTTCTTGATGTGAGTACAGATAGTTTTATACGAAATAATGTTCCCCTTTTTCCATTTAAACAGCATATCATACTTTGAATACCTCTTGTATGCTTTAAGCCTAGGTATAAAAAACAGGGGAATCTGAACAGGTAATCCCACTCTATTATTCTTTGGAGAAGTAAGTTCAAGTTTTTCTCCAGCTATTCTTGCTACAGTATGTCTAACATATATTATACCATTATCTAAATCAATATCTTCCCATTTTAGGGCTACAGCCTCACCAACTCTTAACCCTGTATGTAGAATCAAGTCGCACATCATCTTTAATTCTGGAGGCTCCATAGTTTCTATAATTGCGTAAACTTCTTCATAAGAGGGAAGTGAGATGTTATTTTCCTCGGGTCTATCTATAGAGAGTTGAGATGCAGAAATTTCAACAGGTATGTCTCCCTTAATGTGTGCATGCGAGCAAACAGAAAGAAATACAGCCATAACATTTTTAATCGTATGTTTACTTAATTCCTTATTATTCTTTTTAGACTTCATCTTTTTTAGTTCAGCTAAGAAATACTCCATATTTGACAATGTAATTTCTTTTATAGTCATTCCTGTAAAAAAGTTCTTGTAGGTTTCTATTATGTTGGATTTTACTTGATATGTGGATTTTTTTATTATTCCTTTATCTAGCTGCTCTTTTACAAAGGCTAAGGCGTATGCTATAAAGTCAGAATTGCTACCTACTTTTTTACCTTCTTTAACTTTGTTACGAAGGTTTTCACGGCACTCTTGTATACCTTTACCATACGCTGTATAACGTACATTGTCTATCATTATTTGTCCGCACCAGCGATTACCACGCTTGTAAAACGTGCCATCTTGGTTGCCTCGACGTTTTCCCATATATATCACGCTCCTTTTGTGCCTCTTATATTATCATTATTTTACTAATTAGTCAAATGCGATAGTTGAAATAGCTATTGACGTAGAACATGTGTTCGATATATAATACGTTTATAAAGCAGATATGTACAACATTTTAGTAATAACGAAATTAACACTTGACAAATCACTCAAAATGTGGTATAATGTATATGTAGTCGAGAGGGGGTATTCATTTGGAGTACATAACGACCAAAGAGGTAGCTGAAATGCTATCAGTCTCGACCGAACAAATACGAAAGTTTGTTACCAAGTACAATCTGCCATGTTACAAGTTAAGCCCTCGGTGCTTCCGGTTTAAGAAAGAAGAAGTCGCTAAGTGGGCAGAAAGGAAGGTAGAGAGATGTATTTAGTAGCAAGCGAAAAAGGGGACGTATGCCTTTGTGAAACCATTGAAGAAGCTCGTGAAATTTTAGAGGATTTTAAATCGGCTTTTGATGGTACTGATACCTTAGTAGGTATCTTTACACAAACTGAGTAAATGTTCCAATCTCCTAGCAATAGGAGATTTTTGTTTGGTAGTTTATTTGAGTAATTAGTAAAAACAGGAGGAATTGATTTGAAAAAAGCAGCAGAAGCATTTGAAATTTTGCAGAAACCATTTTTACCAGAGGAAATTGAGTGGCGTGTAGGTCGAAAAAGCAAGGACGGGAGTAAAGGGACAGCGTTAGCTTATATGGATGCTCGTGCTGTGCGAAAACGATTTAATGAAGCTGTTGGCCCAGAGAACTGGGGGTTAACATATCAACCTATTGATATGGGTGTATCGTCTAAGCTAGATAAGTTCGGTAATGCTGTTGATTACAAAGGGTTTATTGCCACTATTACTATTAGAGTCCTTGACGAAGATGGTAATGTGATTACAGTCTCTCGTTCTGACGGTTCTGAATTAACTGATTTTCAACATATTAAAGGCGGTTTAAGCGGAGCGGAAAAACGTGTAGCTAGTCAATTTGGTGTAGGTGATTACTTATACGGCTTAAAAGAGGAATGGGTTCCATTGGATAAATACGGTAACATCTTGAAACACCCTGTCCTTCCACAGTGGGCATTGCCAGAAGGTTACGAACAACCGCTTAGCAATATCAATACAGAAGCATTGAATAATTATGCAGATATTGATGATTTTGGGGCTAGTGAGTTTGAGAAAGAGGAAAGCAGTAGCGATGACGTTGTTATGCCGTTCGGTAAGATGAAAGGGCAGAAGATTAAAGAAATGACTGATACAGGTTATTTAGCTTGGATTGTTGACAAGTCTAGTTGCTATGACAATGTTAAACAGGCTGCTCGTGAACGCTTAGAAGAATTAGGTGAGTAATGTTATTAACGATAGACCTTGAAGTTGCAAAGGAGACGAGTTACTTGGCAGCAGCGGTCTACAGTGTGTTGCAAGATTTAACGAAGGGAGGGACCCCGATTGAGGGTTTCTCCTATGTCGTTACATCAGCACCAGAAATAACTCGCATACTAAATACTCATAGCGTATCACAAATCAAGCGTTCAATAGTAGCATTAGAAAAGAAAGGCTACGTAAGAAGAATTAGATTAACAAGCCAAACACAGGGGGTATTACATGGAACAAGAATCGAAACAGTTCATTCGAGTGTATAAAGATATTATTGAAAAATATGGTTCAAACATTGCATTTTTCTTTGGTATGATGCTTGACAGTTATACATACGCAAAAAGCATTCATCGAGTATATGACGGATTTTTCTACTTGCCTACAGAATCAGTACATAATTTTGCAGGGTTCGCTAGAAAGACGCAAGTCAATTACTTAAATCAAATGGTCGAGGGTGGCTTAATCGAATTAAAATACTATGGTATGCCACAACGTCGAATGGTTAAAATCCTCAATCTTGAATCTTATCAGTAGTCTACTTAGAATAACAAAGTATGTATATTTGAATATCTTTTCTGTGTTAAGTTGAGAATACAAAGCGTCGTGAGAAAAGTATTCAGTATTATATACTTAATATAATTATATACTTAAAATTATTTTATACTTAAAATATTAAATACATTACTTTGGGTATTCCTCACTTCGGAATACTTCGTATCCTCGTTCGGAATACCTAAAATCTTCGATTTTAAGTATGAAATACTTTTTTAAAAGATTTGTTATACCAAGAAAATAAGTATTATATTAAGACGAGGCTCGCCCCGTCATTCATAGATAATTACTTGCGGTATGAGGAAAAGAAAATGAAACGTAAAAGACAGTATTTAAAACTCCTTCGATATTTATCAGAGGTGCAACTCGAAGGATTATCGAAACTTGATGTTCGCTGTGATTTTGATGTAGCGGCATTCATCAGTAATTATTGGCTTGATGTGTATTGGCGAAACAGAAATAAATTAGGGTATTATATGCTCAATGAAGTGTGCGAGGCTAATCTTTATGAGTCTCTACCTGTTCGGAGAGTAAGGTTGCTTAGGTGAAGAAATGGATAGGAAGAAAAAATTAAGTGAGGTCGTCAAGTTGTATGGAAATTGCATTATTGACCCACTATTCGATAAAGGGGGACCTTCAAAAACATTTTGGCGACTAAGAGCATTCTTCAATAAGCAAGATGATTCACGACTAGACAATATTTTGCTGTATCTTCAAAGTTTTGATAGGTATCCGGTAATGTCTCTAACAACCTTGATTGAAGGTGCAGATAAGTTTAACCGAGAATCAAAATGGCAGAATGCCAGAGCAGAAGCTAAACCAATAAAAAAAGAAGAACCGTCGTATGACATTGATAGCTTTTTACAAATGTAGGAGGTGAAAAGTTGAAGATTTCACAATTAATCAATCAAAAAATAAACATTGTTGATTATATTAGCAAGTATACAGACCTAGAAAATCACGGTAACGTACTGAAAGGTTGCTGTCCTATTCATGGTAGCGAACAGAATAAACCTTTAGTCGTATTTCCAAATACAAATACATACTTTTGCTTTGCCTGTGAATCTGGCGGTGGACCTATCAACTTCTTAGCTGATTTAGAGGATATTCCGTATAAGGTAGCATTGGAGCAGTTAGCAAAGGAAAGTAATATCTCATTGGTGAACGACCAACAGTATCAGAAGGAAGCCGGAATTGAAGAACGGTACACAAAGAAAGCTGAAAAGGCAATTCGTAATGTGGGGAAGGTTAAAGGCTACCTTCATAAACGAGGGTTTACTGATGATACTATTGAAGCCTTTATGCTAGGCGAGGAAAACGGCACAATTACAATCCCAATCAAAAATCCGTTTGGGCAGATTGTTGCTATTGCTCGTAGGCAGTTTGAAGGTACACCTAAGTATAAGAACTCATATAATAATGACTTATACGATAAATCAGCCTTATTGTATGGTATGGAGAAGATACGTCGCAAGGATCACTTCAATAGCAAAGATACCATTTACTTAGTTGAGGGGTATATGGACGCTATGAGCGGTTATCAAATGGGTTTACCTACTGTTGCGTATTGCGGTAACGAAGTTCACAAAGACCAAGTTACTACTTTGTCTAAATTTATTCGACCAAACGTAACGATTGCATATTGTCCGGATAACGACCAAGAAGGTTTGAAGCGTGTAATTCGTGTTCGTGATAACTTCCAAGCTATCATGCCTAATACTAATATCTATGTGTTACAGTTACCAGAAGGAATTAAAGATTTTAACGACGCTTTAATCGCCGGAATTAAAGTCGATGAAATTCCATTAGTACATATTGATAGGTATTGTGTGCAGTGGGTATTATCTCGTTGTAAGCATGATGAAGATAGGTTTAATCAAATGCATGACTACCTTAAAACGGTAAAGAATGATTTAGTTAAGTCTGATATCATCAAGGAATTAGCGGAACTTTGGAATAGACCGTTTGAGCAGCTTAAAGAATATTTCAAGACTTCTAAAGAGGATTTAGACGAACTCGTTAAGGAAGCTGACAAAACAGAAGGCTGTTTGAATGATTTGAAACGCTTGTATGAACGTGGAGAATTAAAAACCGGATTTCAACAGATTGATAATTGTATTGGCGGTATGACGAAGAAACAAGTGCTAGTGATTGGTGCGTATTCGGCAGCAGGCAAGACTGATGTAGCGATTGAATACATTCTCCGTCAGTTAACCGTAAATAAATCTCGTATACTATTCTTTTCATTAGAAATGCCAAAAGGAAAGGTATTGGAGCGTATGATTGCTAAGATTGTAGGTGTACGCTTAAAAGATGTAAAAGAAATTGTCATGAGTGGTGATGAACGTATTAAGCAAGTAATTGATAAACTCGATGAGCGATTGATTGTATACGACCAAAATGATTTATCTATTTTTGAAATTGAAAAACGATTACAAGCAGTTAACCAAAAAGGATTGCTTGGCGGAGATGTGGACGTTGTAGTTGTTGACTATTTTGGATACTTGAAAGGCACTGATGATTTTGAAGGTGCATCAGCACAGGCTAAGTATATGAAGTATATTGCTAAGACATATGATGTTGTGTTTTGTATGCTTTCACAGTTAAGTCGTAAGGCTAATACATACGAGGAGCCAACAATGGATATGTTAAAGTTGACAGGCGACCTTGAAGCGTCAGCAGATGTTATTATTATGCTGTGGAGACCGGAGAAGGAGCCTAATATATCTATGGAGAAGGAAGCAAGGTTACGGAATATAACTCGAATGAAAGTAGAGAAGGCTCGTGACGGTATTTATGGTCCTACTCGAATGGAATTTAAGTATAATTCTTCAAATTCTCGCTTAGAGGAACAAATTACCTCTTGACAAATTACTCAAAGTGTGGTATAATATAGGTAGAGTTAAGGACAGAAGATTATTTTTTTGTTTATTAGTTTGAGTAATCACTCAAAATAAGGGGGAGAGAACATGCCATATAATGAATTTATTTGTCCAGATGGTAATAAGGTTAAAATATCTGACTGTATGAAAGGCTGTCGATTAGATGGCGTGAATAATCAGTTTGGAATTCCTTATTGTCCTGCTGGCAGATGTATGACAAAACAAGCGTTGCGACAAATTGCAGAGCAGCGTGAATGGAAGGGGAAACCGAGTACCACTCAACTATTAAACGGAACTAGGGAAAACTATCTAAAAATCAAACACAACTATGCAATTAAGCCTAAAGATTCCGTTTTTATGTTGTTTGGCACTAGCGTTCACAATAATCTCGAAGGTTACACTGACGAGGAAGCGGGAGAACTTGCCGAACTTCGATTAGAAGATGATTACTCTACAGGGGCATTCGACTTCTACTCTCCAGAAAATGGTGGTACGCTGTACGACTTAAAAACGTATGGATCGTACAAGGCAGCAGGTGTCCTCGGTCTAGAGGAAGTAAAAATTCCTACTGGACAGTATTACAAGAATGGTAATCCTAAATATCGAAAGATATTTAAGCCTGGTGGCGTTAAGCATCGTCTTGACTTAGCGATTCAGCTTAACGATTACCGAATGAAAATTGAAAGTAATCTAGGCTTGCCTGTTAGCAATATGGCTTGCCAAATGACGGTACGTGACGGAAATACCTACATGGCAACACAACGAGGGGTAACAGAGCCTAGTTATTTAGTTCCGATTAATCGTATTAGCGATACGTGGATTCGCAAGTACATGAAGACTAAGTCGGAGCGATTGACAACCGCATTAGCGACAGATACACTTCCACCACCGTGTTCCTATCGTGAACGGTGGGGAGGACGAAAATGTGAAAATTTCTGTTCAGTTAATCATTTATGTGATTTTTATGTGAAACAAGGGGGAGAAAAATAATGGAAGAAATGACACCGAAGGAACAAAAGTTTATTGATGATATGAAGGTAATTCTCGATATGTTAGGTATTAAAAGTGAAGTTTCTGTTAAGCAAGGACTAACTACTGATGATTTTTGTGTAGAACTTGAAGAAACGTTACTCGGTATCGAAGGTTTATTCTTAGAAAAAAACAAACAGTATTCAGACGGTAACGATATTTTGTCGGCATTTATCAAAGGTGCTGAACGTCGGTATGGTGAGGTTTGTAAGGAGACCGTGTTAGATACAATCCTAGCCTACAAAGACAAGCATGACTTAGCCTTGTTAGAAAACGGCTTAGATTTACCGGACTTTGAAGACCGAATTAATGACATTATCGTATATTTAATTTTTGCAAAACTCGTCAATAAACATGTCTTGTAAGGTCGAGGGTAATTGCCTACACCCGAAAGATGATTGTTGGTTTTGTGACAATTACAATTTGTATCAGCCAAAAAATCCTAGCATCTTATCTCCTCGACAAGAGGAAGCAAGACTAGCTAGGAAGTTGGCGAAAAAGGTTAAGAAACAATCTTCTGCATCTAAACGTGGCAGAAGTAACCGGATTAATGGTCGTAAAGCAGAACGAGACATCGTCAAGTGGTTTGAAAAGATAGGCATTGATTCAAATTTAGTACCAATGTCCGGAGCATTAAAAAGTGCTAATGTTATCGCTGCCTTGGCTAATGACGAGATGGTCGAGAAAATGCGAGGAGACATTAAGGTTACTATCAACGGAAATACATATACTGTTGAAAGTAAGCGAAATATACACTCTGATAGTTGGTATAAGAAAGCAGAAGAAGGGGTAATTCATATTAAGGGGTTTGCTTATCTCCTTCGACAAGATTTATTTCACGGCTTAACATTAGGTGTTGATTTACAAGTTGCGAAAGAAGTAGAAGATAAAGGATTCAAGTTAGTTCATAATTATTTTAATCAAGATAATAGCGATATTGTGGTAATCAGCCGACCGTATTGCAACTATCTATTCTTTGTGAGGGAGGGTGTATACGATGAAATTAGAGCCGTTTTTCAGAATGGTAATTGATTGCGAAAATAAAGGCGACTTTGACGTTGAAGTATTGTCAAGAGCGGAGTGTGAACCAAGCGACATGTTTACAGCTATCGCATGTGCTATCGTAGTTACCATTGAATCGCTACAGAAAGAGTACGAAATGACGGATAAAGACGTTGAGAACTCTATTAAAGTATTTAATCGAATTTTAGAAATGAAGTTAGCCAAGGGAGGAAAAGTATGTTAATTGTTGGTGCTAAAGGTAATAAGATTTTGAATTGCAGCGATGTATTTATTAAAAACCGGGTTGATTATGCAGACCGCAATAGTGTGTTCTGTTATGACGTAAAAGGCACTTTGATTAATGGTCGTACGGAAACCATTAAATCATTTAACACAGAGGACGAAGCACGACAATTCATTTTTCTCTTAACACGAGATTTTGGAGCGAATACTAGAGCATTGGAGGGCAACGACAATGACGGACTGGAACGAACTGAAAGTATTATTCGATGAAGTAAAATACCGATATGAAATTCTCGACGACACAGACGTAGGCGAAGCCTACAGTTTAATGAAAGTTTCTTCGGCACTACAAGCATCATATGAATATGGTTTAGCTGATTTGGTTAAGTCCTTAGCGTACAAGGATAGAGAAGCAAAAGCTATTCAAGCTGATGTGAGCAGAGCGTCTTCTAATAAGGTAAACGAGGGGGAGAGAATTGCAACTTCTTCCCCGGAAGTTATTGAAGCATGGAATAAGTGTGCAGATATTAAACGTAGCTGTCAATTAGTAGAATCTACCGTAAAATTCCTTAGTCGTATTTATTATGATTGTAAGTTAGTCTATGAAAATGGCTGTCGCAACATGAGAGATTCGACGAAGGGAGAGAAACTCGTTGGTAGAGTATGAGGCACTAGAACAAATTGCTAGAGAGGTTCAGAGAGATTTGTATTACACGTTTGGGGAAACATTGTGCTTGATTTCTGAACCTCATCAAGCATTTATGGTTATTGATAAAAAAGGGAACATAGTATTTATGTGGGGGGCAAATGGCTAAGAGAAAAGGATTAGGGATTGTTAATCCAACTGATACAATCAAACTAAAAAACGGTAAAACCATGAAAGTACGTTATGTATCGTACGACATGAAAACCGGAATTACGAGTTATATGGGGTATGAGAAAAAGGCAAAATATATTCCAGAAGATGATGTTGAGAAAATAGTAGGGAGGGGACCACGATGGAAACAAGCGATTTGATATTTCTTTTTATCTTTAATTTTCTTGTAGCATATTTTGTATTTGATTCTTTGCATCATAACGTATTTATGAGTGGGGAGGAAAAATGACAGAAGGTAATGGCAAAATTATTGACGGACAGAAGATGATTCCACTTGATGAGATGTTAGCATTTCTTGATAATATCATTCTCGCTGCCGTAGAGAGCAAGGCTGTTCTCGAACATGAATGGGAGTACGAAGACATGGACGATATGGAGAAAGAGAAATGTAATTAGTAAAAGGAGAAATATGAGGGAGATAACATTTATTGATTTTTTCGCAGGTATCGGCGGTTTTCGTAGCGGATTAGAACAAACAGGTATGAAGTGCGTAGGGTATTGTGAATTTGATAGATTCGCAAGAGCGTCATATGAAGTTATGTATGATACAGAGGGCGAATGGACAGCTAAGGATGTTCGTGATGTTAAAGGATCCGATTTACCGAATGCTGATATATGGACGTTTGGTTTTCCTTGTCAAGATATTTCAATCGCCGGATTGACTAAAGGCTTGACAGGCGGAAACCGCAGTAAGTTGTTTTTTGAGGTGATGAGGTTACTAGATGAAAAAGAAGAAAATAAACCCGAATGGATTATCGCTGAAAACGTTAGAAACTTATTATCCATCGACAGTGGATGGGGATTCTATCATATACTCTCCGAAATGGAGCAACGAGGGTACAGTATCGAATGGAAAGTGTATAATTCCAAAAACTATGGAGTTCCACAAAATCGAGAGAGAGTGTTCATTGTTGGACATCTTGGAACCAATGGTGGACGCTCATTACTACCTATCGCAAGAGAAGGTGCAGCAACTATTAAGCAAGAAGGGAATATTAGAAACACAACAAGTTTTGGAGGAAACCCACAAACAGGGAGAATATACAGCCCAGAGGGAATTTCACCAACACTAAACACTTGTCAAGGTGGAGGGCATGAACCAAAGATTGTTGAACGCTCTTTTGTCGATTTAAACATGGATCCAAAGGTTACTGATGTTGCACGTTGTATTACCGCACGTTATACAGCCGGAGTTACCAATCACAAGGGAGTCAATAGTGGCGTTATTGAGGCTGTTCCAATTAAAAATGCTACAAAGCAAGGCTATATCATGGCAGAAGTTGGAGATGGCGTTAGATTGTCCTATCCAACAACAAATCGACAAAGGGGCAGAGTGCAAAAACAGATGGCACAAACAATTACCACTCAAAATGATGTGGGAGTGCTGATGAATTACAGCCCTATCCGTATTCGTAAATTAACCCCTCGTGAATGTTGGCGTTTACAAGGGTTTAGCGACGAACAATTCGAGAAAGCAGAGAAAGTTAATAGCAATGCACAGCTATACAAACAAGCTGGCAATGCAGTTACCGTCAACGTTGCTAAAGCGATTGGCGACCATTTAGTTAGTTTAATTAATGAAGGGGGAAACTAATTGTTATTAAGTCAAGAATTTTTAAGCCAGTATCCGGATTTTTCAGAACATCAAAGTGAAATGAGTAAGTTTGTATATTATCGTACGTATTCTCGTTGGCTACCAGAAGAAAATCGTCGTGAAACATGGAAAGAAACGTGTGCGAGAGCAGTTGAATATAACTGTTCATTGGCCCCTACATTAAAAGAAGAAGCGGAACAGTTATTTCATAATATTTTTAATTTGAAACAGTTTGTGAGTGGTCGCAGCTTGTGGATTGGCGGTACAGAGGCGGCTAAGAAAGCACCGTTGGCAGGATTTAACTGTTCTTTCCTTGTGATTGATACATTGCAAGCCTTTGCCGATTTGTTCTATCTCTTAATGGTAGGTACAGGCGTAGGCTTCCGTATTTTGCCCGAAGATGTAAAGAAACTTCCTTCATTCCGTAACGATGTTACCTTGAAATGTTTCTATCATGGTGATGAGCCGTGGGGTAATCCTACCACCACCTTTGAACATATCAGTGATAAGTCAGCAAAGATTATCGTAGGTGATAGTAAAGAAGGCTGGGTTACGGCTTTAGAATTATACCTCGATGTTATGGCTCACAATATTGATGAAAATATTAAGTTCTTGTACATGGATTTTAGCCGTATTCGTCCTAAAGGGACCCCTCTCAAAACATTCGGTGGCACGGCTTCCGGTTATCAATCGGTAAAAGAAATGTTTGAAAAAATCCATAAAGTTATTACTTTAGGTGAATATAGCCATACACCAATCAACGGTAGACTCGACCCTATCCATTGTCTCGATATTTGTAACATTATCGGACAAAACGTGGTAGTTGGTGGTAAACACTAATGCCTCCAACTTTAAAAAACACCCATTAAATTCGGTGGAACTCCCTATGGGACAATACCGAGCGAAGCTATTTTAAGGAGAGTTATGCATAAAGATTTTTATATATACGAATGGTACATAGAGGAAACTGGACATGTCTTCTATGTAGGAAAGGGAAGATTAAAGAGGTTTAAAGAACTTCATAATCGTAATAGGTATTTCAAAAATATCTATAACAAATACAAGTGTAATGTTAGAAAAATAAAAGAAGGATTGACTAACGAAGAAGCCTGTCAAGAGGAAATTAAACAAATTGCATTTAGAAAAGAAAAGGGAGAAGCTGAATGTAATTTTACTCTAGGTGGAGAAGGTTTTCCCTCGGGGTATCTAAACCCTATGTATGGAGTTCATATGACAGGGGAAGAAAATCCGTTTTATGGAAGGAAGCATACGGAAGAAACGAAGCAACTTATATCTAAACACAGAAAGGGCAAAGGCGGCAGGTTTGGCAGAGACAATCCGATGTACGGAAAAGGGTTTAAAGGTAAAGATAACCCTATGTATGGTAGAACCGGAATAAAACACCCAAACTCCAAAATGTATTTATTAGAAGGGGAAGAAAACCCCATGATATACAAAGAGTGTGAAAAGCGATTTGGAATAGCCTTTTCAAGAATAAGTGAAACAGGTGGCGTTCTCCACTATAAAAAGAACACGTCCAATAAAAATCTTTATGAAGGTAAAACTTTAACTCGAATTAAATAGAACGTGTAACGACTATCCGAAAGGAGTAAGCACAAGCGTGCTGAAAAAGTGGGGGCGTAGAAATACGTCAAGATATAGTCTGAACTATATGGCAACATATAGAAGTTCATAAGAGAACTGGTATAGATTATCGACCTATACCGAACATTATGGTTAGAAGAACGGCAGAAATTGCTATCATCTCCCCAAAGGACGAGGATTGTATCAATGCGAAACGCAACTTGACCGAGGACAAGTTCCACCGCTACATGAGTAATAACTCTGTATACCTTGAAGAGCAGCCTACTAAGGAGGAGTTGACGGCTATCTTTGACAGCATTCGAGAATGCGGGGAGCCAGGGTTTATCAACGTAGCAGAAGCTAAGCGTCGCAGACCAGACTTTGCAGGAATGAATCCTTGTGTGAGTGGCGACACTCAAATTTTAACAGAGCAATACGGTTATATTCCTATTCAAGATATTGTGGATATGCCTATTAAAGTTTGGAATGGATACGAAATGTCAGAGGTAACGCCTTGTGTTACTGGGTATGACCAGCCGATGTTACAGATTTCATTTTCTAACGGAGCTACCGTTAAATGTACCGATTATCATACTTTCGTTTTGAAAGACGATGTTCGAGTTCAAGCTAGGGAGTTGAAGTTAGGCGATAAGTTAGAGAAATGTGAATATCCTGTAATTATGAGCTATCAGTGTGCTTCGCTGTTTGGCGAAAATTCGGCAGAGCCGTATGTAGCTGGATTCTATGCTGGAGACGGGTTAAGCTCTAAACCTTTGATTTGGCTATATGGGGACAAAAGGGAGTTAAAGGGAGAATTTGAGAAATTAGGTTGCGTTGTTTCAAAAGGGGAAGAACGAGACACTGTCCATGTAGTCGGAAAGGTATGGAAACATCAGGTTCCTTTTGTTGGGGACACTGTAGGAAATCGCTTAGAGTGGTTGGCTGGGCTTATTGACAGCGACGGCTGCTTAAATTCGGAAGACGGTGCAATTAGTATCTCGTCAATTAATCGGGAGTTCTTGATGGAAGTTATGTATATGTTGCAAACGGTGGGAGCAACAGGCACGGTTTCTCTTTCTAGCAATGATGGAGAGCGATTAATGCCTACTAATGACGGCACAGGGGAAAAGAAAGAATACTTCTGTAATAAATGTTACCGATTAACTATTTCTTCCTACTATGTTAAGCAGTTAATGGATTTAGGCTTGAATACTCGTCGAGTTACTTTAGTTGCTAGTCCAAACCGTAATGCTAGTCGTTTTATCACAGTAACGGAAATTAAGCGTATTGAAAATGCACCTGTTGTTTACTGTTTTACAGAGCCTAAAAACCATACAGGAATGTTTAACGGTATTATGGCTGGGCAATGTGCTGAAATTATCCTTCCACCGAATGCGGTATGTAATTTAACGACAATCAACTTAACGGCTTTCGTTAATGACGATGGTTTAGTTGACTGGGACGGTTTGTTTGGAGCTTTGAAATTATCGGCTCGTGCAGGATACCGAATGACATGTCTTGATTTGGAACTTCCCGAATGGAACGAAATTCATCATCGAGACCGCTTGTTAGGTTGTTCATTGACTGGTTATCAAGATTTCCTTGGTATGGTTAAAGACTTTGACAAAGGCAAAGAAGAGCGGTTCTTGCACGTTCTAAGAGACATTATTAACTATAATGCTGACAACTATGCCGACGAATTGGGTACGCCACATAGTCTTTTGAAGACGGCGGTTAAACCGGAAGGAACTTTATCCTTAGTAGCTAATGGTGTATCTCCTGGATTACATTTTCAACATTCTCCATACTTCATTCGCCGTATCCGTGTTAATGCAAGCGACCCACTTGCTAAGACGGCGATAAAGCTCGGTTGGCAGATTCACCCAGAAGTGGGGCAGACAATGGAAGATGCAACTACTTTGGTAATTGACTTCCCTTGCAAGTCGCCGAGTAAGAAAACTAAATTCGATGTATCGGCTGTAGAACAGCTTGATATCTATCGTATGTTCCAAGAGTATTACACGGAACAGAACACATCTAATACTATTTCTGTTAGACCAGACGAATGGGAGGAGGTTGTGGAGTATATATATGCCCACTGGAATGACATTTTGGCAGTCTCTTTTCTCGAACTTAATTCGACGTATTACCCGCTTCTTCCGTACGAAGAATGCACGAAAGAAGAATACGAAGAATTAAAAGGAAAAATGAAGCCATTTGACCCAGAGTTACTCAACAACATGGAAGTTGAGACTCGCAATATGGGCAAGGAATTTGAAATTTTAGACGACCGTGAAGGTTGTGAAAACGGCGTTTGTCCTATTCGATAAGGAGGATTTATGGAATACAAGGTATCTTTAAATGATGTTGAAAAGGTTTTAGAGGAGCTTCAAACAGTGTTAAGCGAAACAATCAGCGTAACGTCGGATATTGGCTTACTTTCCGGAGAACAAATAGTGAATGAATTTACTGTTGGTTGTTTGCGTGATTACTTTTGTCGATTAGGCATCATTACTTCACAGCTAGATGAGGTAATTAAACACATCTCCAGAATAGATTTAAATAATCAACTTAGAGACATCGAAAAAAAAGAAGTCTTAGAAGATATTCAAGAGTACGATGCATTCTGGGTTCAACACAAACCTAACGTGTTAAGGGCTATTAAGAATGTGCAAGCTGACGTACCACTTGAAACGCTGAATGGTTACGTTACGACCAATGAGGGCGACTGGATTATCGAAGGTGTAAATGGTGAATTATACCCTTGCGATAAAGATATTTTTAAAGAGTTGTACGAAGTATTAGGTGATAATAACTTGTTTGATACGATTATTCCTCGTTTAGAATTCCTATTAGAAAAGGGACATACAACCTTAACATATAGTTCATGGGTAAGTGAAATAACCTCGTGTAAGGGTGAAGAATGTGAAAAGATTCCAATGATAGATGAACAGACAATCGTTTTGTCCCGATTTTTTAAACCTCTTGAACCATACCGGATTGACGAGGTAATTAATAAATTGAAGAGTTTGTAGAAAGGGTGGTTCTATTAGTTGGACGAAGTTATTTCTTTTAATTGGATTACTACTGTTGCCGTTTAACGGCGATGCAAAGGTTATGAATATTTCAGCTTATACGTGGACGGGTAGCACTATGGCAAATGGTGAATACCCCCATGTAGGGGCTGTTGCCAGTGATGATTTACCCATCGGCACAAAGATTTTGATTGACGGTATTATGTATATCGTTAAAGACCGCTTTGGCGGTGGATATACAGACCGCATTGACATTTACATGGAAAGTTACGAAGAAGCAATTAACTTTGGTAGACAGCGTATAGAAGTTGAGGTGCTAGGGTAATGTGGTTAAGAGACACTAAGAAAAACATCATGAAAATAGGCTGTTGTTGAATACTTTTCTGGGGGAGGAAGAGAAATGAATGATGAACAATTTGAAAAATTCCTTAATTCTATTAAAGAAGTTCCAAAGGTAATACGTTATTGCGGGACACCTTATTTTGGGGACGTATGGGAGGAAGAAATGACAAAAGAATCTTGGGACGAAATGATTAAACAGCTTAAAGAAACTAGCGACGAAGAGTGGCAGAAATTCTTAGATAAATACGATGCAGAGCATGGCGAAGGACACTGGGAAGAAGATACCCCTGTTCTTAAAGTCAAAAAGCTACACAAAGACGCAGTAATTCCAAAACAGGCAACAGACGGTAGTGCCGCCTTTGACTTGTTTATGCCTAGAGATTGTGTTTTTTTGGGCAACAGTACGAAAGTAGGCATTGGACTTGCCTTTGAAATTCCAAAAGGATATGTCATGTTAGTAGCCCCACGTTCTAGCACAGGGTCGGACACACCATTACGCCAATCTAACAGTGTAGGCGTGATTGACAGTGATTACCGAGGCGAAGTTAGTGTTATTTTCGATGTAATTGCGGGAACTGTTTACACCGTAAACAAAGGCGACCGTATTGCACAGGCTATGTTAGTTAAGCTTCCGGAAGTCAACATCATTGAAGTTGACGAACTTAGCGAAACAGAAAGAGGAGATGGCGGCTTTGGGAGTACAGGAAAATAAACTTAAAGAGTTTTATTATGTAGCAGAAGCATTAAACGCTCTTGATGAACTTTTGGAGGAATAATATGGGATTACCAGAGATTGATAAATTAAGAGATATTAATACAGAAATTTCACAGACTTATGAAGTATTCTATACTCGATTATTAGATGGAGAGAGTCCAGAGACTATTGTATATCCTTTGTTACACATACTTTTCGAGTTAAATCGAGACCTCGCTACCGCTATCGATGAAACAGATGATTTAATCGACAGACTTTTTTATGACATAGAGAGTTTAGAAAATGACGTTGAGTGGTGGATGGATTATGCATGGGAGGTTGATAAAGATGACTAAACGCAGACGAATTGTATATGAATATGCAGGGACTTTTAGGGATGATGGGGAAATTATGGTTCCTCAAAATGCTACCGACACCGATATTAACGAATTAGTCCGAAATAAAATTTGGGAAGATAATGCTACTTTCGGTATTGATGATTTTGATGTTAATTTCTATGAAATATTGGAGGACTAATGGCAGTTAATTTATATATAGGAACACCGGAACTTATTGCATTAGGTGTAGTTGCTATGGTGTATTTATGCGTAGATTATTGGAGGAGATAATTTGAAGGAGAGACGATACGGGGGAAATTTCACGGACGAATGGTATACGCCACTTCATTCTGTTGAAAAGATGTTAGAAGTTTTTCCACCAAAAGAGGGGGACACAATTCTTTGCCCTTTTGATACAGAGGCTAGTAATTTTGTTAAAACCTTAAAAGAGAGGGGCTTTAATGTAATTTACGGCATTAGAGATTTTATGACGAAAGATTATGAGTTCGATTATCTCATCACTAATCCTCCATATTCAAACAAAGACGAAGTAATTGCTCGTTGTGTGGAATTAGGTAAACCTAGCGTTTTAGTTCTTCCTATTGATGTTCTGGGAGGGGTTAAACGTCACGAAATATATTCTAATACAAATGTAGGTGTATTTGTTCCCACCCGTCGAATTGCTTTTATTAGCGAAGACGGAGGGCAAAGTAAAGGAGTAGCACATCACAGCATTTTTATTAAATTAAATGGCGACGAGAATACGATTCAGTTTGAATGTGCTAGTTAGGAGGAATAATGGTTGAATTAATTTCTATTACACCAAACTACAAGGAAGTTTTAACCGGAGCAATTAGCCAATGCTACCAAACTGAAAAACATAGTGACAAAGCCCTAGAACACTGTATTAAGGCAGGGCATTTAAGTGTACTAGAACACTGTTACGCTACTTTCAAGGTTAAGTGCAGTATTCAAACACTATTACAGTTAACACGCCATCGTCATTTGTCATTTACCGTACAGTCAAGCCGAGGAACATTTCTTGACGAGTATCTCCAGACTGGAGACGAGACTATTGATGCCATGATTAGAAAGTCGGCAAAAGCATATAATGTACTAGCTATTGGCGGGGACTGGGACTTTGAACAAGTGGCTCTTCTAGCCCCTAAAGCTATGATATATAACCTTTATGTGACAGGAAACTTTAGAGCGTGGTTTGAATACCTCCCTAAGCGTATGTGCGAACGTACTCAAAAAGAACATAGAGAGTTGGCAGAAGAAATTCAAGAAATTCTTGCCAAAGAGGCACCGGCTGTATTTGGTAGAAACATGATGGCTTGTGATACCTGTAAAGAAAGGAGTTGTTCATTTCATGGATAAACTTAAAAAATTACAGGAAGCAGTAGAAACTGATATTGATAATCTTGTTGAGTTTGAATATAAGTTGTCAGAGATTATCAGAGTACATAATCCAAAAACGATTGACGAACTTTTAATTACAGTTAGGACGGCAAGGAAAGTTTACGGTGCGATTTATGGTGTGGCAGAGGATTTATTAGACGAGTAGGAGGTAGCTATGGACTATGAAGATTTATTAAAATGTCTTAATTCTATGACATCGGATATTGCGACAACAGAAAGACAGATCACTAATGCGGTAGCTGAATACGACATTAAGACGATAGACGAACTAAAGCTAATCCTTAGTGTTAAAAGAAAAGCATATAATGATTGCTTTGAAGTGTTATCGGGGTGCATAGGACTATGATGAAAATTGACAACCCGAAAGAAGCAGTAGCCTTTAAAAAAGGCGATTTAGCTATTATTTCTACAGAAGATTCATCGTTAGCACCGAGGAATTGGAAGTATGAGATGAGTTTATACGACGTTGAACGGTACTTAGAGGGCTGTTACGGCGAATTTGAAACAATTATGGTTATGTCAGTTAACAATGGCGTAGCTAGAGCATTTTTGTATGAGCAAGGGAAAGGTTGGGGAATGGTGTAATGGAGCCAATTATTAATCCGTGGTTAGTATATTCCGTATCACTTGTCGATAAGTTAGGAACATGGTCATTCCTCTTATTTTGTGGGTGTATGGCTGTATGGTTTTTCTTTTTAGCTGGCAATTCCGAAATATACGATAGTGATGGACAAGTCTATTCACCTATTAAGAGGTTTGCAAAATATCTTTTGGTTGCTACTATCCTAACCTTTGTTCTTCATCTTATTATTCCGGACAAAGATTCGTATATAGCAATGATTATGGCAAGCTATGTTACACCGGATACGATAAATGGAGCAACGAATTTCACGGCAGAGCAGCTAGACAAGATATTGAAGGTAATCGTGGATAACATTAATAACGTTAAATAGGAGGTTACATGTTATATTATTTCATCGTCGATTTGACGAACAACAACGACTTTTATAGCGTTGGTATTGACGGTGGAACACGAGAGCAAGCAGAAGAATATTTACAAGGAATATCAAGAAGTGTTCGTTTTCAGCGTTCACTAGATGATACACGGAAATATAAAAAATACAAAGATTTAGGATTTGGAAAATTGTTCTACTGTAGACATATAGCTAGAGTACCTAAAGGACTTGAAAATGATAAAAGAGAGAGGTACTTAGATGAGCAATAAAATGATTGTCGATGCATTATATCTATTTGAAAATAGGGGAGAAGATGCAATACCGGAGATAAATCGTTTATGCGATTTACAAATGTATTCCGATGATGCCGACCAACGACGCATTATAGGTAAATTTGTTAACAAGGTAGGTCGTATTTACGGTCGTTCACCGGAAGAAATTTTAATTGAGAAAGAAGAGAAAGAAAAGGTTCTCCATTTTCTAAATTGGATTAAAACACTAGCTATTAGCTTAGGGGGCGATAGTTGGGAATTATGGAGAGACCGTGTAGTATACGGAGAAAGTTTGAAAAGTTTAACGAAAAAATATGAAGGTAAAGAAAGCGATATATCAAAGAGGGTTAAGCGTATTCACGGCAAAATAAAAAAAGCCATACCCTACTATAACGCAGAGTATGGTGATATTTTAGAGTATTTGAAGAATTAGGGGGAATAACTTGATAGAGTCAATTAAAGCGTTGGAAGACGCATATTTACCACATATCATTGAATGTAGAGTTAATGCTCCGGTTGCTAGTTTGGCAGTATTATCTGATATCCACCAAGGCTTAAATAACCGTGCATACCTACAACGAAACATTGAAAATCTATTGAAATTAGGTAAAAATTGCAAGGTAATCGTTGGCGGAGATAGTACCAATACAACTACAAAACATTCCAAAGGAGATATTTTAGAAGAGTGGGCGGTAGGAGATAATCAAATTCTCGCCTTAGCCGATGATATTAAACCACTATATGAAACAGGGCAGCTGATTGGTATTTTATCCGGTAATCACGGACAACGTGCTTATAACGATGCCTACATTAGCCCTGAAATGATGGTTGCTAGTCTTTTGGGAGATAGAGATATCTATAAAGGTGGTTTTGGTATTGTGTACTTTAACGTAAATAAAAACTGTTACGTACATCATATTCTCCATAAAAATAAAAAGGCTAGAAATTACTACGATTATTTTAACGCCGATTGTACATGGTTTGAGCATTACCATGAGCCAAGTGCAGTACCTAAAATTGCAATTGAACATAACAAATACGTTAAACGACCTACCGTTAAGCAGGTTTGGGAATTAAGACAGTCATCATTTCAAGTCTTTCCACAGTATGCAAAGAACAGCGGTTTTCGTCCTGGGCTTGCAGGTTATTGGATAGCAGAAATGACAGGCGATGATAAAAATAAGAAGGTAACGCCATTCATGAATGATACCTACTTTGATATTAAGGGGGTGTAAATGTGTTAGGCTTTTTCCTTGATTTAGGCTTTGGATACAAAGTAGCATTAAATGAAATACTTGCCATTATGCCTATCAGCGTATCAACCGTGAAACAGCTATACAATGAAAAGCGAAAAGCAGGCAAATCGTATAGAGCGACGAAAGGGAGAAAAGCTATTTCTTTAATCCTTTTGAAGAACGATACTGTATTTACATCAGCACTAACCCCTGATGAATTAGTAGACAACATTAGAGAAATTAAACTAATTGGCAGAAGGGGGGAATATGTAAGTGCAGATTAGACACACACGTAAACCTGGACGACCTAAAAAACCAAAGACAACGCCAAAACAAGAATTGTATGCTCGTACATTTGTTGAAACAGGCGATAGAAAAATTGCTAAAGAAGTTAGCGGTTATAGTACGATCCATGCAGCAGAACAGAATAAGAATGTGAAATACTTGATTGAAGAATACAAAAAGAAAATGGAAGAAAAATTTATTGGTCGTGCAGAAGAAATGACAGAAGAACTATACGATTTAATCAAGACTACAAATAGTGATACAGTTAAATTAAACGCTATTAAAGATTGGTTGGATCGTGCGGGACTTGCTCCGGTGAGTAAATCAGAAATTGAAAACCGTAAAATTATTAGCACAGAAAACCAAATATCACGCGACTTACTTGATAGACTGAACAACTTAAAAAATGACAAAAAAAAAGGTGGGGAATAATCCCCACCACTTTTTTATTTATCAACCAATTTCTTCTAAAATTTTCATCAATTCTTCTTCCTTTTTCCTCTGTTCTTTTATTGTTAATACCCCCATTCCGCTATAACAATGCCATCCATTATTATTCTTGTGTACATGGACACTAACCTCGTCGTAGCCTTTGTGGTCTTTTATTTTATAATACCAGATAGAGTATCCGTTAACTATTATTCTTTTACAAGGCGTTCCGCCATACGTTGTCCGTATAGGGTTAAGTTCTTTAATATTTTTAACCTCTTTTCCTTTGACACCAAAAATCGGATGGCAGTCCTTTGAAATTCTAATTGAAAGTCCGTCTAATTCCAAATGGACATGCCACGGATATTGGTTGCAACATTCCTCTAATAGCTCTTTACCCTTAAAAACTAATCCGTTGTAGTCGTTCCAAGCCATAATTACTCCTCCAATTCCTTTTTAATATCAATTGCAGTTTTTCTCCTCTAGTAAGTCTATTGCCCTATGTACTGATATAATGGCGTTCCATATTTTATCTAGCACAGCCTTGTCTGCCTTGCCTTGTTTAACAAGTTCATTTACATCATCATGGATATAGCACAAGTTATAGTCAATTTGTAATAATGAGTTTATTTCTTTTATCATAGCCAAACCTCCTATTTAAATAAATCAAATAAAACTCTAGGTGAATATATCAATTCAACGTCGGCTAATTCGGTTAAAGAATTAAGTTTCTGTGACAATTCATTACAGTTCTTTTTGTTGATTTTGCTGTACAGTCTATTACCTAAATCAATTTTACTTTTAACTTCCTGTCGTCTTGTCCGGTACTCTTTGATTTGTTTGAGTATAAGGTTTTTTTCTTTAGTTGGTGTATCCTCAATGTTATTTAGTTGAATAAAGTGCATTAAATCACAAATCGCTCTATCGTAATACGATAATTCTTCTTTCCACTTTTCATGATTAGCACTTGTATAATTTAATACATTAACAAAGTCTTTCATTGTTTTCATCATTTCGTTCGTATTCATGATTAGCCCTCCATAATATAGTCAATAATAACTTCTTTTGATTTATTTAAGTTCAAACGGTATTCGTCGATACTGTCTTTGGCGTATAAGTAGTAAATAAAACAATCTCTCTTTTGAGATAAGCGGTGAATACGATCCTGTGCCTGTGCCATTAAGGTTGGGGACCAAGGGTACTCGATAAATACAGCAATTCGTGAAGCTGTTAAGGTAATGCCTACAGCACTCGCTTGCAAGCTACAAATGATAACATCCGTTTTGCCTTCTTGAAAGTCATTTACGTTCTTTTGTCGCACAGACGGTGATTGTCCACCAACGATAACCGACGCTGTAGGGAATGCAAGATTTAATTGTTTACCAACGTTTTTGTGATGTACAAATACAACGACCTGTTCACCTTCATTTACTTTTGTTTCGATAAAATCAATACACATCGTCATTTTAGAACGCAATGCAATTTGGTCGTAGTGTTCAATTTCTTGTAGTGAACGTGGTGGCGGTTGTGGGCAGCTAATCATTGGTAATTCAATGATATTCTTTTGTGGTAATTTATCATCTAAGTCATCTTTGGTTCGGCGAATAATCATAGGAATGAATTTCTTTCTTAAATCATCAAGATTAGAGAAGCCGTCATAATTCATACCCCAATCAGTCATACGGGTTCCGCAGTATAAGTCATGAAATCTAGCAATACCGCCAAAACGACTTTGCCAACCAAGAATTTCAATTTGACTCCAAAGTTCTTTTGGTCTATTAAGCATTGGCGTACCACTCATCAACACCTTGTATGGGATGGCTTTACTTAGTTTTAGGGCAACCTTCGACCGGATAGATTTATCATTCTTTAGTACATGGCATTCGTCAAAGACGAGCTGTTTAAAATTTCTGGGAATAATATCGTATTGCAGCTTTTGGATCCTCTCATAGTTGGTGATACAAATATCACCGTCTAAACTATCCACGCAAGCATCAACATTACCCCAAAGCTTAAATTCACGTTGCCAATTTAATTTAAGACTGGCAGGACAAATTACTAAGATAGGGAATGCATTCCGTTTTAATACAGCGGTTATAACAGTAGCTGTTTTACCAAGTCCCATATCATCACAAATCATAGTGCTACTTTGATTGAGTATCATGTTAACGCCACTAATTTGATGCGGTTTTAATTGCATAGTTACACCTCCTATCTATTATCTTTTAATCGGTTGTAAGCATGTGGGCGGGGTGGAGAAGGTGGAATTTCTTCCACCGTTTCATCTTCACAATAAAGCACTATCGCCATAGTTGTTGCCATTCCGGCTATGTAAAATAATAAACTGCTAATTATCATTAAATCTGTCATATTCATAATATCTACCTCTCAACTCCGCAATAGTGCCTTCGTACTCTAGCTCGTTTTCGAGTTCGTCCTCTAATTGATGCTGTTCAAAATCGTTCATCAACTTTTCAAATCTTTCAATATTTACTTTTCTCACTTTTTGCCCCCCACAAATTCGCACTCATAACCCCCAACATCTGTTAAAATCAAACTGTCGTCTTTCGAGTTAACATATACAATTAACGTTCCGTTTTCCCAAATGCAATCGTAGGCATGAATTCCATTTTCCCAAAACTCATTAAGCACATAATCCTCAATCATGTGTCTTTCATCGTCATCAAGAATACTATCAGTTCTAATAATATAGTACGTTGTATAATCTTCTCTGTAACATGACTCGTAGTCATTCCAATTACCGTATACGGGTTTATAAAGATATGATTTATAAGATGTGTTTGAATAGAGGATCCCCGTTTCTATTGACTGTTTCCAATCTCCGATAATAGCAACATCGTTGGCACTCATAATTACATAACGGCAGCCGTACGCCTCATCAATTAACCGCTGCACAGCATGGTTAAATATAGCGTCGCCAAGAGGATATATAATCTCTTTATTGAATTTCATCGTATCAGAATACGACGCTTTCAGCCCTTCTTTTGGCGTAAATTCCAGAAGTACGCCATTATGGACCATGGCTTTTTCACTATAACAGTCTAATCTTTTCATTCGTTTATAATCATCACACACCGCAAAAGGGTGGGTAACGCCTTGCGATATTTTTCCGCTCGTAGCGATTCTGAAATGAAATACCCTTTCAACGTTATCCGGTAGGGCGACCGCCGCCGCCCAAAACTCATCGAAGGTCATAAACCCTTTTTTAATGTGGACCAAACCCTTTTTAGGATCCTGATACATCATTCCTGCCCCGTCAGGGTTAGCATAAAAACATTGTTCAAATTCTTTTCGGTCGATAGGGCGACCTTTCTCAACATAAGCAATAACACACATATTTATTCTCCTTTATTAATAATTAGAATTACAACAAATCATAGTAATTCATGTCATGAATTAATTCCTCATAACCTTTCTCTTCTGCCAATTCACGGATAAGAGGGAATGTAATTTCGTCAACTTCATTTGCTAAATCAGTCAGACAATCTACAAATTGTAGCACGGCACGAAAATGACGGACTTCTAAAGTTGAACGGAATAATCGGAATTCAATAGTAAGGCTTGGACTGACATTGACAGCTTGATATTTATCTTTGTCATACGCCTTTTCAAGCCATTCGCCCTTGCAAGCAGGATATTCGTCGCCTTTGTCTTTTTCCCAAGCAGGAGCTGCCCAATGTTTACCGTCGGCTAACTCGCGACAACCGAAACGACAAATCGCTTTAAAGTTTTCGCTGACAAATCTAACACATTCGCCGATAGCGTCATCGTCAACAAAATGTTGTTTGCTGACATGGATATGCAAGCCGCCGCCGTTACGTCCTCTATAACCCATGCTATTGGCTTTTGGTAATACGTTTTTCCATGGCATGCAACCGTTGAGATGCTCTTCAATCGTGGCAGGCATGGAGATGACTTCAAAACCGTCCTTTAACGATCCGTCCTGCATGGCAAATAAGTGTTTTTCGCTTGTGCCGATTAATTCTATGGCTTTCTCGTCATCTTCACCACCGTCTTGAATTTCAAGCTCCACACCAAGATATTTAACGCCACGTTTAGGTCGATATTCCGCTTCGCCATTTGCGTAATAGATGTAATCAGGACTATCATGATAGTCTCGTATAGCGTTAGTGGGGTCAACATATTCGCATCTGTCATCGTCCCAACGATAATTTTCTTCGCCGCATTCGTTACAAATTCGTTCGCCGGATTCGTGCCATTCCAAATCTTCGTTATGATAAAATTCACCACAGTGCATGCATCGAGAATGTGTTTCCTCAAAACAGTCATCACAACAAGCTATATTTTCGACAAATCGAATATGCTCTCTATGGTAGATTACACCACAATATTCGCAAGTCAAATAATCGTTTTCGAGGCATGTTTCACAAACCTCACCATCTTCGGTACAAGTCAGCTCTTCACGCAATACTACTTGACCGCAATTGTCACAGATCCCATATTCCGCCTTAATGTCATCATCGTTATCAATATCTTCATATGAAATATAGATTGCTTCACCGTGTTCGTTTTCTTCATCGGTTTTGTAGAAATTGTATTTATCCCAATAAGGGTAACGGCGGCCTCCGTGGTCAACGAATGTATCTTCTCTATTTGCTGTATACCCGTTAACTTCAACAGGATCCGTTAATGGCTCTCCGCTAATGAGCGATACGCCTTTTTTATTTACCACTTCGTAGTTTTCATAATCGAATTCTAAGTACATTCCCCTTTCCGGAATGACTAATTCAATGCGTTCATTTTGAACTTGCCATAATCGGTCGCGTGATTTTACATAATCTCCAAGTGTGCAAGTTTTGCCGTTACGGTCTATGGCTAATTTATGAACCCCTTCAATAATTAAGGCTCTCAACCCAACCCTGTCAGTCTTGCAATCGTAATATAAGCCTGTTTTAACTAGTTGATATTCGACTTCTCTCAACTCTTTTTCTTCCACCCAAGAGCAACTAGATGATAGGCGATATTCATATCCTTCGCTAGTAACTTTTAAGTTATAAATTGTGCTAATGTCATCGTTGTGCCACACTTTGGTAAGTCTTTCAAATTTAGGTGCAGGGCGTTCGCCAATATAGGCAAATTCAGGTGAAGGACGCATGTGCTGATGTGTACCCGCTCCATAGTTGATAAATTCTCCGTCCAAGTAGCCTAAATGACCGTTTACTAAATTTTCATAAATTTTTACAGTGTTTTCCATGGTATTTTTCTCCTTTTTATTTGTAAATTGAAATATTTTATTTGTTAAATTTAGTCGCATAACTATTAATAGTTTTTTATGTCGCTTTTACTTCTCCTCATTCAACTACGCAATAATCCACAAATTAGTTACCCTGCTAATGATTTTGTACCATTCACCGTCAAGAGTAAAAATACAACCATTCATGCCGTATATTCCATATGACATATATATGATTTCTTTATTTTTGCCTTTTATAAATTCGTTTAAGTCTTTTTGTGTCGTAACGTCAATGGCGTTAAAATTGCGTATAAATCTTTGTTTTACTTTTTTACTCATTTTATATCCCTTTTTTACCAATCACTCAAATTTTATTTTAAAAAAATGTCTTTCCTTGACTATATAATACTATATTATTACCAATTAGTCAATAGTAAATTTACAAAATTGTAATATTTTAAATTGTTATGCTTTTCCATATTTTCTTTGTCAAAGTGGTTGCAAGGCGTTTTTCAGCCTTGCATACCGTACGATTCAACCGCAGCCGTTACGCCATTTCAATTTTAATATTGACGTTATTTTTCTCTAAATATGCGTTTATTTTTTCAATAACTTTTTTATCATTTTCGTGTATTCCAAATACTTCAAAATATTCATTACATAAATAATAGTCGGCGATTGTATCTTTTTCGTAGCTAGTTGCTAAACTAGCTACGTTAAGATAACTACCTTCATTTACTAATTCTTTTAATACGTCATTAATTCTCCATTCTTCAATGGCAAAAATATTGTTCGTGTATTCTTCGATATTAAATACGATAAACTCTAAATCTTTATGAGTTAATACAACGTTATTTTCCACTACTAAGTTAAGCATAATTTTTTCCTCCTTGAATTAAGTCGCCGATTTTCGGCGAAAGAAAAAAGAAAAATAAATTCTCGTATAAGAATATACTATATAGGAGTATATAGAAATAACCTTATAATTTTGAAGTTATCTATCAACCTTTTACTTTACCGCCTAAGATTGATTTTTTATTAATAACTTGATAAAGGCTAGAATCATTTCTAACCTCTACAAGCTATCAATTACTATTACTAAGTTTTACCTTTTAATAGCATTTTAGCTTTATATCGGATTTTCAACCGATTCGCTATTTCAACGTTACGTCGTATGCTTTCACTTGCATTTTACCCCTTCAAAACTTGTAGACTTTGAAACGGATTAGCCATGTCTAACGTGCTTACTCACATATGCTTATAGTAACGCTTTATTAGCTTTCACTCATTTCATGACTTTTCTAGTAGTCAAACGTTGAGAGTAACGTTAACTGTCATATAATCGTTGTTGGCAACACTTATTCCATAAAGAGATATTACCACATGGTGTAACACTTATATGGAGGTGTAGCGAGTTAAAACACTGCTTACAATTTCAACCTCTTGATAGTTAAAGTTTATCAATCTGTTTGTTTTTTAGAGTTGCTAAACTTGCAACTGTTGATTCATAGTACATCCACCTCTTTCTTCATTACTCTAGTTGTTTTCCTTGACTACACTATATATAATGCACTAAGTGGCTACAAATACAGTGTTTATGCGGTGTTTGGGCGTTTTTAGGCAATTTTCCTTAAATGGTACGTTTTGGCAGCCGATAAGGGTAGGTATAGGTGGGGCTTCGCATATGGATCCTGTTGCCATGGGTGAGATAAAAGAGACTCTTCCAGCACAAATTTAACCTTCATTTCAAACATAACCTTATCCTTTGTCTCTTTATACAAACAAAAATCAAGACAGTAAAAACTTGTAAAAATTAACCACTTTTTGCTATAGGGGTGGGGGTTCTTTTTAGGGGGTAGGGGCTTCATATCACAAGGTTTCTTAAAAAATTTTCCAAAAATTTGAATAGTTTAGTGCATAAAAGAACCAATTAGGCTAAAATCCGCTATTTAAAACGGATATAGTTGAAAGGGGGAGTACATGGATACGAGAGAATTAATGGCAGATGCATATAGACTATCAAGAGATGATTTAATAGTATTTAAACGCCTTTTTATGCCAGTCGAAGATGAAGAAGAAAAGCCACCGGCTTGGTTTCATTATGAATGGTGCGATATTCTCTTAAATGGTAAAAAGCATTATGCCGTAGAGGGGTTCCGTGAAAGTGGGAAAAGTTCTTATGTATTGCGTGCCTTTCCTATTCATTGTCTAGTATTCCCCTCAAAACAGAGGCAATACATTGTTGTTATTATGAGTAACCAACGTAGGGCCAGCAGAAAGCTTAAAGAGATTGCCAACGAATATTTAACAAATGACTTGTTTAACCTCAACTTGGTAAAAGTGAATGAACAATCTGAAAAAGCTTTTGAAGTGGTTGTGTCCGATAACGGACAGGAGATTACTCTCCGTATTGAAGCGTATGGTAAAGGTGGTAGTGTTCGTGGTTTGAACTGGAACGACCATCGTCCGAATATTGTATTAATTGACGACCCACAGGATATTTCCGATGCACAATCCGATACAATACAAGATACCGACTATGAATGGTTCTTATCTGATGTTATCTTCCTTAGTAAAAAATCTAGGATATTCTTTATTGGTAATAACTTAGGTGAAAAATGCTTAATTGAACGAGTTATTAGTAACAAAGAACTTCTTGATTTTGAGGCTGCTCGAATACCGATTATGAATGAGGAAGGGCAATCAAACTGGGAAGAACGATATCCGGTAGAGGATATCATTGATGAAAAGGAAAAATGGAGACGTTTAGGGGAACTTGAAATTTGGGAACGAGAAAAAATGTGTATTGCCATTTCTCCGGACAGACAGATGTTCAAGAAAGAGTATTTCAAATACTATGCTCCTAATGAATTGAAGTTAGAGGGGTGTTCCGTTTATATAGCTGTTGACTTAGCTATTTCAGAAAAAGAAACTGCCGACTACACTTCGATTTGTGCCGTGGCGGTTAATGGTGAGAACCAATGGTTTGTATTAGACATTGACTATGGACGATATGATCCATCACAGACGATTGATGCTATTTTTAAAATGGTTACAAAGTATAGACCTATTTATGTAGGAGTGGAAAAGGTAGCGTATCAGGCATCGGTTAAGCATTACCTAGAGAAAGAGATGCCGAAGAGAAATATCTGGTTTACCGTTAAGGACTTAGAAGCACAGGGCAAGAAAGAATTGCGTATTAGTGTTTTGCAGCCACGATTTAAGACTGGTAATATTTGGTTTCCTATGGGTGCTAACTTCCTAACGGAGTTAGAAAGCGAATTATTGAGCTTTCCTAAAGGGTTACATGATGACTTACCAGATAGCTTATCGTATATCTCCCAGATTGCTATTCCACCTGTAAATAGTTTTGATACTGTAGCCACTGATGATATTCCTTTTGGAGGTGCTTTATGAAGTTATTACATGATTATGTATTAGTAAAGAAAAGCGAGGAAGAACAAACCGTAGGAGGTATTATTCTTTCAACTACAGCACAGAAGATTGGAGAAGTCGTAGCCACAGGCGAAGGAGTATTTAGTTATGGTAAATGGATTCATAACGATGTTGAAGTAGGTGATACCGTTCAGTATGACGGTGGTTCTACTATCAAGATTGAAGGTAATGAATACCTTCTGCTCCGCAATAGTGATATTATTTGTATTTTGAACAAGGAGTAATCATTGGACAACAGCACAGTTGCCAATTTACAAGATTTAGATAAGACGATTATTCGCTCCGTAAAAGCTGATATTGAAGAGGCAGAGAACTACCAAACCTCGGTAGTACAGAAAACGGTAAAAGAGCGGTACGAAATTTATTACGCCGATAAAAGTTATTACAACCGTAAATTCCCTCGCCTTTCTAAAGTGTCTAGCTTAGTATCTACTGACGTTGCCGATACAATTGAATGGGCGTTACCTTCTCTTATGAAGGTATTCACGGGTAGTGATGAAGTAATCACTGTCGCAGGAGTTACAGAAGAAGATGATGCTAAAGCAGAAATTATGAATGAACTGCTTGTATATCAGCTACAACGGCAGAATAAGTTCTTTCCTATCTTGTATGACTGGATTAAGGATTCCCTTATTACAGGTATTGGCATAATCAAATGTTATTGGGAACGCACAGAAGGGTATACACCGGAGGTAATGAAGGTAAATGCTCGTGCGTTACAGGCATTAGCCCAAACAGGGGTAGAAATTACCAATGTAGAAGGACCGGATTATCTTGGCGACTTCAATGTTACCTATAATTCTCCTTACTATATTAAAAACTCCCCTAAAATCGAAAATATCTTAATTAATGAGTTCTTGTACTCACCGGATGCTAAATCATTAGAGGAAGCTAACTTTGTCGCCCATAAGAAAAAAGTAACGATGAGTTACTTGCGAGAGCGACAACAACAAGGGGTATACGCCAATGTAGAGCAGATTAACCCAAATCAAGGTAATGCTCCTTGGGTAGCGGATCCTGTTGAAATAGTAATTGGCGATAATTACCAATCTATGACGAACAATGAGGAGGAAGAAGCTCGTAAAGAGGTTACGATTTACGAATGCTACACCAAAATTGACGTTAACGGTGATGGTATCTTAGAAGATATGATTATTACCGTATGCGACGATGTAATTCTTCGTTTAGAAGAAAATTACATGGGTAGACACCCATTCTTTGCTATCTCTCCTACAAAGGACCCTCATCGTATCTGGGTAAAACGCTCCTATGCGGAACTTATCGGTGAATTACAGGATTTGAAAGTGGCGTTAACTCGTCAGATTATGCAGAACATCGCCTTAACGAATGACCCTAAGATGATTTTGAGTGAAGATGCTATCAACATCTCCGATTACATCGAAGGACGACAAGTTATTCGTAAAAAGCCTGGGCATGTTATGAATGATGTAGCTATGAGCATGCCAGTAAATCAGCTTTCACCGTATACGTTCAACTTCTTAGAGTACATTGAAGGACAAAAAGAAGCGAGAACGGGGATTACACGATATAACCAAGGTCTTGACGCTAACTCTCTTAACAAAACAGCAACAGGTATTAGTGCCATCTTAGGACAATCGTCTCAACGATTGGAATTAGTGGCTAGAATGTTTGCTGAAACAGGTATTTATGAGTTATTCCGCTTTATGGTGTCTCTCAATCAAAAGTTTATCGACCAAGATACGGTAATTCGATTGACAAATAAAGAATTATCTATTAGTCCTGACGATATTAACGGTAACTTTGACTTAATCGTCAATGCAGGTATCAGTATTGCAACGAAAGAGTCAACGATTATGACGTTGCAGACAATGCTAACAGCGTTAATGCAGACAAATGCGGCAGGATATGCTATCGCCACTCCTGAAAACGTATATAACCTGTTCAAGAAATGGATTGAAAGTGCCGGATTTAAAAACTATGCGGATTACATTACGGATCCTGCTATTACACAGCAACGTATGATGATGGAAATGGCGTTAAAACAGAATGTATTAGCACAGTTACCACCAGATGCATTACAGTATTATGCAATGTACGGTGCGTTACCACCTGAATATATGTTGTCATTACCACCGGAATTACAAGTATTGTTTGGAGGAGCGAAAAATGAACCAGGAGCAGAAGGAATTACAGGAGCAAAAGCGGTTGATCCATCAAGTGGCATTGGGGGAGGGGGCTTCGGAGGTCCAAACCTTTCTGGAGGATTGGCTGGTGACGTACAACGAGTGGATAATCAACAACCTCAAAACGTGCCACGAGAAGGAAATGGCCCACTACAGGAACCTCCTTCTGGCATCGGAGGCTTTTAGTGCTTTTTTAATGTCCACAATTAATAATGGGGCTCTTGCCCACGAAGAATTGCAGCAATTGGCTGCAGAAGAGTTATCTTACAATGACTCATTTTATCCAGATTAGGAGGAATTAATGGCTATTTCATTTTTTAATACTGGAGATAATATCCGTAAAGCAATTACAGAGAGTTATCGACAGCCACAATTTCAGTCAACACAAGAGAAGAATACGATACCATTCGGTGTTACTGGCACACCGGCTTCTGACTATTATAAAAATCGAGATAGTGTTCCAACCGGAACGCCTCTTGAACAGTATCGACAATCTCAAAACAGTTTGAATAAAGCGTATCAAAGTGGAGATTTAGAGAAACAGTATTTGGGTCGTCGTCAACTTTATGATGCCGAAGCTAATATGGCTAATGCAGAGTTGGACCCTACTCAAATCGACCCGAATACAGGCAATACATTAGGTTTTCAAGAAAAGATTAGAGCGATTTTAGGTCAAGGCAACCGTGCTGTTGAACTGGCAGAAAACCCTAACCATAGCGTTAACTTTTCGTCCACCGTTGCTCGTAACTTAGAGAATGCTCCAGACTGGGCCCACCAAAAACCATTTGAAATGGGTTACGAATGGAACGAAGATGTAATGCGTCAAAATGGTTTAACCGATGCTGATATCGCCGATTATCGTACCATTAAGACAATGGACCCACGAATGATTGAAAACTTGTATAGTCGTGGTTTTTTACGGGCTCCATACCGTGAATATCTGGCAGAACAAGCACGCTTATAAGCCATTGCCTCCACCTCCTGCTCAAACATCTAACGGTCATAATTTCGCAGGTGATATTACACTTCCGAAGTTTAATTATTCTACCGAAGCAACAGACCGTCAGTTGGAAGAAGCTAGGAAAGAAAAGGAAAGACAGCAACGCTTAAATGATTTGGCTTTCTCTCAAATAGGGCTAGGCTCTTAATAGTATTGATTAAAATATTTCACCAACCCCTTGTGGGAGTGAAGGAGGACATAATGTTAGAAGAAAAATTCAAATTTGACTTACAGTTATTCGCCGATGAGTCGGCTGATAATACAGTGGAACAACCGGAAACGGACTCCGCAGAACCCCAAGAGTTACCAGATTTTGCATTAGACGCAGACGGTAACGTTACGTTTAACCCTGCTATTTTTGATGATGTACAGGAAGAGGAACAGGAAGAGAGCCAACCACAACCGGAGCCACAGACTGAACCGGATACCTACATCGTTAAAGTAGATGGAGTTGAACAAGAAGTTACTTTGGACGAGTTATTGCATGGATACATGCGACAAGCTGACTATTCCCGAAAAACACAGGCACTAGCCGAAGAACGACGGAATTTACAGTCAACACCGCAGCAACCTCAATATCAGCCACAGCAACCTCAACCACAACCGGAGCCGCAACAACCGGAATTTAATCAAAAAGCCTATGTCGAAAAATTAGCGGAATACGCTAAAGGACAAGTAGAGCAGATTTTAGGCGAGGAGTATGACCAATACAACACTTTGCATCAAGCAGCCTATGCTGACGCTATTGCCAATATTAAAGCTGAAATTATTCAACAGCAACAGGCACAAGCAGCACAGCAAGCAGCCGAACAGCAATTTGTACAGAATTTAACGAAGTATACATCTGACCCTAACTTTGCCCAGATTGATAACCTTGCGGCAACTAAACTTAATGAACTTCCATACGCACAAGCTGTTAAAATCAAAGAAGCCTTTGATAACCGTGATTGGAATATTATCGACCAATACATGACTGCCGTACGGAATGAATTTTATGGACAGGCTAGTGTTCCTTCAATTCGACCAAAACCTAAAGCACAAGTACCGTATGTTGAAAGTGCAGGTGCGGCCACACGACCACCTGAAATGAAACGGCAGATTGACTTTAGTAAAATTGGCGACAAGAAACTGAACAATGACCAACTAGCCGATATGTTTGTTAAACTAGGTTTGACTAATTTATAAAAGGAGATATATACATAATGGCTATTGAAACTGCTATTAAGTCTTTCAACGTTGAAGGTAAAGTAGAGGATATGAACGACCTCATTACTGCCATTGACCCCGACCAGACTTTATTAACTAAACGATTTGGTAAAACTACTATTACATCTACTGAACACGTTTGGTTAAGTGATTCTTTACGACCAGCTAAAAAGAACGCTACTCTTGAAGCACATGATTTCCAGACAAGCGAAGCTGTTCCTCGTCGTCGTTTATCCAACTATACTCAACAGTTTGAACACGGTTACAGTGTAACTGATATTACGCAGGCTATTAAAAAATATGGTGTGCGTGACGAACAGGCATACCAGATGGTAAAGGCGACTAAAGAAATTGGTCGAGACCTTGAATACGCCGTTGTTAAAAACAAAGAAAAAATCTTAGGTGATAACTCCACCGAAGGTTTGATGGGCGGTATCGCTTGTTTCTTAGAAGACTATAAAGACGCCAACATTGACGCACAGGGCGTATTCACTTTGGCTACTCACAAATTCGTTACTGGTGACGTTGTGAAATTGAAAGCTAAAACTGGTAATTTAGATACTAAGTTTGAAGCTAACAAACAGTATTTTGTTCGTGCTGTAACGAAAGATACTTTCACTTTATATCCTACTGAACAGGACGCACAGGCTAACGAAAACGTGATTAAACCATCTTCTGCAGGTGCTATTCTTGTTACCTACAACAACATTACTGACGTATCTTTGAATAAAGACGCTAAAGGCGAATTTACTTTCGATTCCTTGAACGATGCTATGCAGGACGCATGGTCTCGTGGTGCTTCCATTGATATGGCTGTAATGAGTGGTGCTAACAAACGTAAAGCATCCGGTTTCACAGCGAACTCTGTGAAAAACCGTAATCAGTCCGAAACTAAGTTAACACAAGTTATCGATGTTATCGAAACTGACTTCGGTATGATTGACCTTGTTGCACATCGCATGTACGACAACGACACAATCGACTTGTTAGAATTACAGTATTGGAAAATGGGTTATCTCATTCCGTTCCACGTAGAAGACGTACCTCGTAAAGGTACTTACAAAGAAAAGGTTATTACTGGTGTTGCTACATTAGAATGTACTGCTCCTATCGCAAACGCTCGTATTGTTGGTATCAGTAAATAACTACTAGGGGGGTAGGCAACTACCTCCCACTTTTTTTGTTTAAGGGGTGATTGAATGAGGTTAAGCACACAGTTCAGCTTAGAAGGTGATACGTGGCACGTTAAGCATATATACGATGAAGCGGATATCTTGCGAGAACTTCGTGATGAACGAAACTCTATGACAGGCGGTCGTGTATCCGGTGAAGGTAAATGTATTGCTCGTATTCCACGCCACCGCTTTTTATCTGATTTTGAATTGCAGATGTACGACCAATATAGAGGGGTAGACAATCAAGAGGCAGAGAAATATATGCGTCTTTGGTTATTGAAAAACCCCGAATTTAGAACGACGGCAGGTAAACGAGGTAATGGATTATGATTCGAGTGCGTGAACTTGTACATACGATTCTTTACGATAAGAAAGAGATGTATAACCGTCAACATAGTAACGAAGAATTAATCAATGCCTTGAACTTAGTATTAAACTTTTTGAACTTAGCGTTAATCAATGCAGGATCCGATTACATCGTAAAAGAAAAAGACGTATCGTTGCGTAATGGTAAAGTTAAATTGCCAGATGATTTTGCTAAGTTTAGAGGTGTTGAAAATCAACTATACGACGGTAAAATCAAGATTGTTGGTGATGTTCTGTATTTGGATAGTAATGAAACTATTTCTTACTATTACATACTGGACAAAATAGAAACCATTGAAGATGAAATTGATTTACCTTTTGTGTTTTTTGCCTTATTAGCCCGTTATACAGGAGGCATTCTTGACGGGACATTACAAAGCGACCAGTTAGCAGCCGCGTTATCCGCAGAAGTTGATAAATTGAATTCCAGTAATACATCTGGTCCAATTATTCGACCAATGCAATTTTATGTATAGGAGGGAATATGACAGTTAATGAGTTGTTGATTTTAGCACGACAGCGATTAGGCGATATGCAAAAGACAATGTATTCCGATACAGAGTTAATTTATTGTCTTAACCAAGCTATCGACCGTGTATCGGCAGAACTAGCTAATAATTTCGACCCAGAAATTACGCAGACAATGGTAATTAATGGGCAAGAACAGGTTAAACGTCCAGACAACTTTATTTCTTTCCAAGGGCAATATCCGGTTCGACTTAACTACAATGAAGGGAAGCCTATGATGCAACATTTAGACCCCGAATTTGACGGTGAATTAGAAATTCGCTACTTTGCCACTATGAACCATGTTAAATCTTTGTCCGATGAAATTCCATTTACTCGCCGTATGTTCCAAAAACAGTTATTGACTTACATTCTGTATGAGGCTAGACCTTCTTTGGAACAGAATGCCACAGCTGCTACACCGAAAGCAGGTGAATAGCCATGACAGTTAAAGAGTTAATGGATAAAGCTGCTTTACGAAACCGTTTAAGTGATAGTCTTGAAACAGGCTATGACGACGATGAGTTAATTGCCTATATCAATGACGCTATAAACTTTGTTTGGCACGTTTTGATTGACAATAACTACTATGAAGTAATTGGCGATACCACATTTACTAAAGAAGTTAACGAAGTGCCAGAAGATTGGTATAGGGCGACTAACCAAGCCCCACTATTGATTAGAAATAACAAAGTGGAGGTATACGGAGATGTACCCTATCCGGTTCGATACTACCGAAAACCTCAATTCGTTAGTAAAACTACCGATGAACTACCGTTTAAGAATGAAGCATTCAGTAATATTTTGGCACAGTTAACCGTTATTTCAGCCATGAGTAATCATGAGTTTAACATGGACGTAGAACAGGATTTAGTAGAAGCTATCGTGGGGTTATTATAATATGGATAATCAGAATAACTTACCGTCTACCATTCAAGGTGATGGTAGAAAGTTTATTTCCCTACTTAAAACTCAATTAAAAGAAGTACAGAAACAAATCGCCGATGCGATTGACGAAGTTTCTTCTGTATACAATACCTTAGCGGATAATCCGGATACGATTGATGAACAAGTTCACTCTATTACAGTGAAAGAGCAAAGAAGTAATGGTAAAGTGACCCTTCGAGTTCGTTGGAATAGCGACAACATTAAACAATATAATGGAGCCGTTATCGACGTTAAAGAAAGTAACGAATACGAATTCGATAACTGGGAAGAACTTGCATATACCAAGACTTACTCCACCGCAAAAACAAATGAATATGTAATAGAAAACTGTTCCGTTGGTAGTAAATACTACATCAGGGTCCGTGGTAAAGATGTTAGAAATGCTTTATCTGTATCCGCTAACGCTCCTACAGCTACTTACTACATATCGCCTATGGACCATACGCCACGCCCTCCTTATGAGGGGACCGTTGTATTCGATAAGAGAGGCGTTTATTGGCACTGGAAACAATACGACCAAAACGAGTATTCGTGGACGGAACTTCGATTAGATGAACATGTGGGAGATGCTTATAACCGTTTGGATATTACCTCCGATTTATGGAGTGATAAAATTCCAGTAAATCGTGTAGGCAAAGCTTATTTGTATAACAAAGGTGTAGGAAATTCGTATTCCTCTCCTTTAGAAATTGAATACGCAAAGAGTGTTCCGGCTGCTCCTAAGCACCTAAAAATAACCCCTGTATTCGAGGGGTTACAAATCGAGTTTGATAACATTCCAGAAGATTGTAATGGTGCTATCGTTTATATCAACAATGAACCGCATAGAGTAATCGACAATAAATATAACTACATTTGTTCCACAGGTACTTATACCGTTAAGGTTTGCTTTACCGATGTATTTGGTGAAGGTACTATGTCCGACCCTCAAACGGTAGGAACAATAGAAGAAATTCCACCTAATGCTATTCATATTACGGATAAGGTAGTATTCGATGACGGTGTAATCGTTGGTAAATATATCGGTGATAGACAAATCGTAGGTACTAAAATTCAAGAAGATAGTATTACTACCGGACATATTCAAGCCAATGCTATTAATTCCGATAAAATTGCGGCTAACGCTGTTACAGCTACCAAAATCAAAAGTGGGGAAATTAAAACAAACCATATGTTAGCTAATTCTATCAACGGTGATAGAATCATTGCTAATACACTAGATGCAAAGAAAATCAAAGCAGGTAGTATCACTTCTGAACAAATCGGAGCAGGAGCGGTTAAAGCTGATGACATTGCTGCAGGTGCTATTAGTACGGATAAGTTAGCCGCAGGAGCTGTTACAGCAGGAAAAATGAAAGTTGATAGTTTATCAGCTATTAGTGCTAATTTAGGCACTGTACGGGGTGGAACGATAATCGGTACTACTATTAGAAACGCTAGTAATAGCTTTTCAGTAGACGCTAACGGGCATATTCGTGGGGTTACAATCGACGGTGAAAGTTTTAGAAGAAGTGGACTAAACCTAACGGCAACTACATCAGCTAAATACTATGTAGCCGATAATCAGCTTTGCCCTATACCAAGCGGATATAGAGAGGATGAATGTATATTCTTTTTATCTCGTGCTGATGGATGGGGGCAGATTGGTAGCTTTGAACCGTACGGGGGGGACAGGCATAGCTTTTCAAAATATATAGAGGCTGGACAAAAAGAATTTACGGCAGTCTTGACTTCATATGATAACTCTTATCAACACGAAACAGATAAAATGGCTTCAAACTATTATATGTATGACTCTGCGGCTGTTGGACTTAGTGGTAGAAAGGCTATATGTCGCAAAATGAGAGCTTCGTCTAAAAAAATAGAGTATGATACCAGTGGTTGCGAGGTTGGCTATGTTACAATCCACGTTATTGGTATTAAGAGGTGAGTGTATGTTTTATTTATTTAACAAAAACGGCTCCTGTATTGTTAGTTCTGAATACCCTTTAGAAGCAAATGAAAACAACCAACTAATCATTTCTGATATTGAATACAATCCGTGGGAAATTGAATTAGTAGATGGAATTATACAGAAAAAGGTTATTCCAGAACCAGAAGAACCACCTCTAGTTGTAGAGGACGAATACGTTATTGATGAAAGAAGTGTAGATATTCTTTCCGCTATCGCTGAACTTAGCGAGGCAATTCTTGAATTACAAGGAGGTAATGACTTATGAAAATTTATCGCTCTTTATTCGCTGTTTATGGTCGTTTAGTTATGTTAGGTATTTATACTGTTGACCCTGACGATAAAGTTAAAAAACAAGTTCCTGCAGCGTATGTTCCTTATGTATTGGAATGGATTGCCAATTACGAGGAAAAACATCAAGAAGAAGCTTAATGTTAGCCACCTTCGGGTGGCTTTTTATGTAGGAGGTATGAATGGTAAAGAAAGGAAAATCTCACGCAGCGGAGTATGACTTCACTCTCGACCAAGGTTCAGACTACCGTTTCCAATTAGAAATTTACAATAGCGACGATACACCAAAGGATATCACCAAAAACACTTACGTTTGTAAAATTCGTAGAGATGCAGAAGATAAAGAAGTGTTAACAGAAGCGGTAGCGACTATTATTTCTAATAATATTGTGGAATTTCATTTCCGTGATGAAGATACAGGAAACATTGATACTGACGGTTTGAACTATCAAGAGTTAACAGAAGCAACATACGATATATTACAAATTACACCGGAGGGAGAAGTTACACGGCTAGTTAACGGTTTTTGTTCCGTCTCTCCTGGTATTTCATATCACTAGGAGGGCGTATGAATTGGCTAAAGGATAAATTCGTAGGTCCTTATAGGGCGTTTGCCGCCGTTATTCTTGCTATCGGTTTTGATATTCATGGAGTTTTTGACATGATTGTGCAACAGTTAGAACGCACAACTCATTATTGGGAGACGAAAGCTATAGTGGGAACTTTAATCACGTTGGTTATTGATTTCAACCATAGTGAATATGTATTTATCGCCCAGTCTATTTTTTGGCTAGGGGTAATTGACATGATTACAAAGTGGTTTGCTATCAGTAATCAACACTTGCTAGAGCAAGGTTTCAAACAGGAGCATATTACAACATGGGATAAATTCTTAGGGTGGGGAGTAGCTTTTCAAGCAAAGAAGATTACTTCCGCTGCCATGACTATAGGATTTATTTGTAAAATGGTTCAATTCGCCATTATTCTGACAGCTACTTTCTATATTGATGTTAGTTTCCGTAACGCAGGTATCGTTATACCAATGAATGCTATGACATTTGGTATCGGTTGGATTTGTTATACCGAGTTACTATCCATTGTAGAAAATATGCGAGATAGTGGTGTTGCATATATGGACAAGTTGTTAGAACTCATGACTAGCAACTTATTTAATAAATTAAAGAAATAGGAGGTATTATGGCAACTGAAAAGTTAAGCGAAGTAGTTCCCAATTCCCCTAAGCTAATCATCAAGACTGATGATACCGTACCTAACATCGTTATCAAAGAAGGGTTAAAAGGAGATAAAGGAGATAAAGGAGATAGAGGTCATGGGATTACTCGTGTAGAGCAAGACGGATACGATATTCACCTTTACTTTGAAGATGGTACTTCTTATACCGTAGAAAATGTTCGTGGTGAAAAAGGCGACCGAGGAATTCAAGGTGAACAGGGTATCCAAGGACTTCGTGGTGAAAAGGGTGAGACAGGATTACAAGGTATCCAAGGGGAGGTAGGACCACAAGGTCCTATTGGTCCTCGTGGAGAACAAGGTATTGAAGGACCTCGTGGTATTCAGGGGCCAAAGGGAGACCAAGGTATACAAGGAATACAAGGTGAAATTGGACCTATTGGTCCTCGTGGTTTACAGGGAGAAAGAGGACCTAAAGGTGATACCGGAGATGTTGGCCCACAAGGTTTACAAGGACCTATTGGTTTGACAGGACCCGAAGGTAAACAAGGTATACAGGGCGTAAAAGGAGACCGTGGCGACCGTGGTTTACAAGGGGTAAAAGGGGACAAAGGAGAAAAGGGCGATAAAGGAGATGCAGGAGAACCTTTTCGTATCTACAAATCCTATGTTTCTATTTCTTCTATGAACGCCGATTTATCTAACATTCCCGAAGGATACTGTGTAATTATTTCTACCGATGTAAATGATGTGGATAACGGCAAGTTATACGCTAAGGTAGAGGGAAGATTATCTTTTATCGCCGATTTATCCGGTTCACAGGGTATCCAAGGACCAAAAGGTGATACAGGACCTAAGGGCGATAGAGGATTACAAGGCACTAAAGGAGATAAAGGCGACCAAGGTTTGCAAGGACCTGTTGGTATACCTGGTGTAGTTGTTGCTGAAACCGACCCACAAACAGGGCAAATTTGGATTGAACCTACAAGTGAAGCTGATATGACTTATACCAAATCTGAAATTGAAGGTTTAATCAATAAAGCCTTTGACAGCATGGTAAACGCAGAGGAGGTTAGATACTAATGTTTGTAAAGATTTTGAACAATACATTAAAGTCTATCGCTGATGCGGTGAGGTCTAAAACAGGGGAAACAGGTACAATGTTACCTTCTGAAATTCCAGATAAGATTAAAGGCATCTCTAGCGGAGGTGTAGACTTGTCTACCATCGCAGACGGTACTTATAAATGGGGAGACTATATAGCCACAGAAAAAGAAATAAAAACACCTGTATACTCTTTTCAAAATATGACTTCATACACCAATCCTAATTTAACGTCTATTACTGCTAATAATGCATTTTCGCAGAGCAAGCTAACAACCTTCTCTGCACCTAGCCTCTTGATTATTGGAGGAAGTAACACTTTTAATAGTTGTGAAAAACTAGAAAGAGTTGAGCTACCAGTTTTGCCGAACTTAGACGGCTATGTTTTTAGTTACTGCCACGGTTTAAAACTCGTGGATATCGGGGAAGCCTGTAAAACAATTCACAAGAATGCATTTAGTAATAGCGACTGTCAACTAGAACTAATTGTTAGAGCTTCTGTCCCTCCAGCATTAAGTGGGGAGTTTAGTTTGGGAAAAGATGGGGCTATTACATCTATCAAGGTTCCTGCCGAAAGCGTCGATGAATATAAAGCGGCAATTAACTGGAAGGCGTATTCTGATATTATTTCTGCTATTTAAGGAGGTACAAATGGCTATTTTACATATTCCTACCGGAGAGGTTAAAGACGGTAAAATTCTTTACATAGAGTTTAACACTATAAAAGGTGATAAAGGAGACCAAGGCGAAGAAGGTCCTAAAGGCGATATCGGTATTCAAGGACCAAAAGGTCCAAAAGGTGATGTTGGACCAATGGGACCTACAGGTCCAAAAGGACCACAGGGAGACCGTGGAGAACAGGGGGTTCAAGGTGAAGTTGGTTCACAGGGTCCACGAGGGGAAAAAGGTGAACAAGGAGAAATGGGCTTACGTGGACCGCAAGGGATACCGGGACCAAAAGGTGATAAATTTACATTCGCCGATTTTACCGAAGAACAATTAAATTCTCTTAAAGGACCTAAAGGCGATACTGGTTTGCAAGGAGAAAAGGGTGATGTTGGAGAACAAGGTCCCAAAGGCGAACAGGGTAGACATGGGGCTGACGGTGATTCCTACACCCCTGTTATTAATTCTGACGGTGTTGTGTCGTGGATAAAAAATAGTGGCACACCTACTACCTATAACTTAGCTACTTTAATCAGAACTGAATTTGACAAGCATATCAGCAATGCAGAAGGGAGAGAGTTTTAATGGATAATTATGTTTACCTAAAAGAACAAACATTAAAAGGAATAGCAGACGCTATCCGTGCGAAAACTAAGTCCTCTAGTAAAATTACTCCCGTTAATATGCCTGTTGAAATAGCTAAGATTAGCGGTGGTAGCCCTAGTTTTAAAATAGTTATTAAACAAACTCCAAATCAAACGATAAAAGCGAAGGTTAATGGGATAGAGTTTGCCAAAGATTATATATATCAAGATAAAAGTTTTTCTGTGGTAGGTCTTGAACCAATTATTTCAACAACCATAGAAGCAAAAGAAGGTTACAAAGCGGGAATAATTCAAAAAACTCAAAACGGTAATGTATGGACAATTACAGCTACAGAGGCTATTGAGTGGACGCCAGAGGTTGTTGAAGGCTGGGTAACATATACTTTAAATAGTAATGGCGGCCCTATCCGGCTTGTTAACGGGAAAAAAGAAGAGTGGGACATTCCTGATGGAGTGTATGATGATAAATCTATTTTGGAAACTGGGAAAGATACATTAGAGTTTTTGCAAGCATTTACTTTCACGGGCACTATTGTCCGTCTAGGCGACGTTTCGGGTTCTGATGGAAGTGTAGTGCTAGGAAAGGAATTCAACGCTAAAATCCTAGACCTAGGAGAAAACGAAATAAAATTCCTTGACGCTAATAATAAACAAGTTGTTATAGATATGCGTAAACTTCCTGCTGGAGAAGACCATGGCAATTTAATAAATCAAGTAGCAAGTAATAGAAATAACGCCAACGTTACAATTATTGTAGACCCTGTCAAATTAGATATAGTGTCAATCGACCAAGCATACAATCGAACGATTGTGTTTGGCGACACTAATGTAAATACATGGGGACCCCAGACAGACTTAATGCTGAAAGGCTGGAACGTTTTAACTCTTTCGGACTGGAAGAAGCAAACCCCTGATTTGGCTGATTACATTGAATAGGAGGACGTATGGCAAAGAAAGTCGGTAAAACGCAGAAGATAACTACTGTATCTCTTGTTGATTTAACGGGTGGTATGAACGTGGCTACTTCTCCCGAATTTCTTAAAGATAATGAATGCGTTCGTTTAGAAAATATGGAATTTGATATTGAAGGTAATAAGTTGCGTACACGGAGGGGACTGGGTTCCCCTCTTTTTACTTTCAATTCTCCTATCGCCCATATCTATAACGATTATGAATTAAACGATTTCTTCGTTTTCTTAAAAGATAAACGCATTTACAAATATGAATTTGGGAAAACGCCAATATTGATTGGCAAGTTAAATGGACTAGCAGAACGCCCTAGTTGCACTAAATGGGGGGGCAGTTTATTAATTGCTAGTGGCTCTAAGCTACAAGAGTATGACTATAACACGCTAAAGGAGATTGAAGGAAGTCCAGAATGTGATATTGTATTTAACCGTTCCGGTCGTGTAGTGGTAGCAAAAACAGGTTCTGACCTTCTTATCTATTCAGCGATTGGTGATGTAAATAGTTGGACAATCAATTCTAACGACCCTGCCTCTCGTAAAGACGTTAACGTAGGGTACAAAGACGGTGGCGATATTGTAGCCGTTGCTGAACTTGCTTCTGACGTATTGGTATTTAAATCTAACGGTTTAATCTATGATGTACAGAACGAACCAGAAGAGTGGTCGATTACATTACTAGGCAATAACTCTGACTTTGTGAGCAGGCACGCCTGTGAAAATATAAATGAAGATATGGTATTTCTTTCCACTCGTGGATTAAAATCAATTCAATCTTCACAGGTATACGCCAACTTTACCAAAAAGGATATTGGCACCAACATTAATCCCGAGCTTAAACTCCGTACCGATAAACCGTTCATATCCGACCTAAGACGTACAAAACAAATGATAGTCAGCGGATATAGTGAAAGAGAACTGTTCGTATTCCATTATGGATTACAGGCGTTTACAAAATGGATCTTCCCTTATAACGTAACAGCTATTTGTGAAAATCAATACAACGTATTAGTGGGTGCTAATAAAAATGATACCAGCGGTTCTTTGTACGAGTTATCCTTCGACAATACTACAGATGAAGGTGCTAAAATTCCACAGAAGATTGTTAGTAAAGAGTTGCGTGATACGCATAAGCTAAACGCTTATAGAACGTACATTGATATTCAATCGGACAAAGAAGGAAACGGTATCATCTCTATTAATGACGTTCGTATTGAGCATCACTGGACAGGAGAAGAACAGCAGAAAGAATATAAAACACAGATTTTAAACCCTATTCTTTCCTTTATGTTTACTACTGACGACCCAATTATTTTCAAATACGCACAGTTTGATATTGTTATGCAACGTGAATCTATTGTATCGGCAGGTTCCTCTTCCTCCGGTGGTAAACGGAGGGGTTTAGCAAATGCTAGGAAGCGTAAAGCTACACATGATGATTTCTTGAAAGGTGTTGGTAGTGGCGGTGGCTCCCCTTATAGTTGATACTGATTTAGTAGTCAAGAATTTAGATAGATATGAAAAACGAGTTGGTCGCAATTTCTTCAAAGATTGGAAGTTAGACCAATTCCCGAATATTACATTATTAGCAGATGGTACTTTCTTTACATGGGCTGTACGCCTTGATTGTATTGAGTTTGGACCATCTGTTTGTGATTTACGACAAGTCGTAGATATTGGTCTTGAATGGGCTAAATTAACAGACAAACCATACATTAGATGCATGACCGTTCGTAATCCTACCGCTTTTTCTCGGTATGTGAAAGGCGAAATTAAATTTGCCGCAATGGACGACGACATTCTCGTATGGTGTATTGAAAAGGAGGTTAAATAGTGGGAGGTAGTAAATCTACAACTACATATCATGAACGGCAATTAACTCCAGAAGAACGTGCTTTGATTGCACAGCAATCAGACTATCTTCGTTCTATTCAGCCTAGTATTGATAAATTAGTTGCTAAAGGTACAGAAGCTATTGATAATACATGGACTCCAGACTGGGGGAAAATGTATGACAATACCATGACTAATATTAACAAAATCAACAATGGCTATGAACGATTAGCACAGGGGATTTTACCGGATACTTATGTTACAGCTAAAGATGCTTACTACCGTAGACAGTATGAAAATACGCTAGGTAAACAATTAGCTGATTTATCTCGCCGTGGCGTAGTGGATAGTTCTCGTTACAATACGGTAGCTAATGATTTACAACAGAACATTCTTAGCGAAACAAGTAAAGATTGGCATAACAACATTAATACGATTGCTAATCTGTTACAAAACCAAAAAGACAATGCTGTTACTGGTTTTGGCTTAGCAGGACAAGCACAGGACAATAGCTTTAAACCTGTTACAAATTATATCAATTTGTCGCAAGGGCAAGGCGGACAAATCAATAGTGCATTAGAAGCACAAGGACAGATGAATAACGGACGTACTACCGCCGTTACCACAACTAAATCTAGCGGCTTAGGTGGTTTCTTAGGTGCCGCCATTCCTACCGCTGCTAGTATTTGGTGTTTCCCTGAATACGTTAAAGTAGCAACAGAACGTGGCGATATTCGTATTGCCGACCTAAAAGTAGGTGATGTGGTAATTTCTAAAGACGGCGTAGAAAAAGTCTTAGACTTAATCGTTACCGAAAATCAAGAAATTATTACAGTAGCAACTCCAAACTATGAAGTTGATTGTACGGCAGGTGAAGTCTTTGTAACTCGTGAAGGTAGAAAATCAATTTCCGATATGGAACTTGATGAAGAAATTCTGACAGAAACCGGATTTGAACCTATTGTAGATATTTTATTTACAGAAGAACGAGTTACTGTATACGAACCTGTATTAACAGGACAAAACTTATTCTATGCTAACGGTATTTGTGCCGAAGGTTTTGCGGAAGGAGAACTAGATGCAACACATTCACATTGACGAACGAGATAACGACTTCTGGTCTCAACTTGGTAAAGGTGTTGGTATGGTTGGTGGCTTAATGTTGCGTCGTCGAGACGACCGTGGGGCTATGAAGATTATGCAAGACCAACTTAATCAACGAAAACTAGAAGACATTGATGAACAGAATAATTTATTAGGTGCTTTTGCCTCTAATGAAGCATTAGGAGACGATGCTGACGCAACACAACGAGGCTTATTAATGGCTAAGTTAGCTAATGCTGGTATTGACGGTGTTACTAAAGATAATTATCAAGACTTCCAAAAAGGATTGTTAGCAAGACAAGAGTACCTACAAGGGTGGGACCCTAGTAAAACTTTTGCTGAACGTCAAGCAATGGGCGGTTACAATGGATTTTTGCGTAATATGCCTAAGTTAATTTAAGGAGGTATATATGGCAAATCCTAAGTTACTAGAAATTGCGAATCTGATTACAAGCCGTAATGGCTTGCCTGCTGACATGGCTCAAATGTTAGCAGCACAAATGGCACATGAAACAGGGGACCTGGCTAGTGTAGCCGCCCCTCATAACTACGCCGGATTATCTACCATGAGTGAAACTGGTTATGCTAGACCTTCTGACGAAGGTGGCTATTACAAGGCGTACAATTCTGACGAAGAGTTTGCTGATGATTATTACAAAGGATATGTGAAACCATACATCAAGGATTTAATCGCTGTTAGAAACGACCCTATGGCAACGGCACAGGTTCTAAAAAACAACGGTTATTATACTGATACAGTTGAAAACTATGGTGGCGGTTTAAGCCGTTTCTATAAAGAATTTGGCGGTATTTCCGTTCCTTACCAAATGTACAATACGCAAGGTAGTCCTAGTCAGTCATTTAATACTCAATTGCGTATGGATAACCCGAACGAACCATTAGATGTTAAAGGTATGATTTCTGCCATGAACTTACCTTACGTTAATGGAGCAAAACGACAAGAACAAGCATTAAGCCGTGAACTAGGCTATCAAACAGATTTAATCGGTGCTGTAGGTAGTGATGTATTTGAACGATTCAGTGGACAAGCAAACCAATTAGCTAAGGCGGCAATGGAATCCGCACAAGAAGGGGCTAACCTAGAAAACCAACAACATAAGTTGACAGGGGCAGGTAAATTAGCACAGATGATTGCTAATAGCAATAATAGTTCTAATTCTAAGATGTATGCTGCTATGGGTCAAATGCTAGGTGTAAACTTAAACCCTATGGACGACCGATATATCAATAGTCAAAAAATGGCGTTAGACCAAATGCAACGCAATC
>UMHR01004758.1_pt1 | contig 84532 bp, 70 predicted proteins | sample 1965581 | NCBI WGS metagenome assembly UMHR01 (sample SAMEA4836104, study PRJEB28245) | human gut metagenome | biome: gut microbiome; material: fecal sample | place: Denmark | collected 2008 | reverse complement strand
CAACCGCCCCCTTAGGAGGCTAGTTGTCTACAGCCTGAAGCCCTGATATTTCAGGGCCTTTTCCCATTACTTTTTCTACGCATGCTCCCGGTGTTTCCTCGCCCACAGCTTCTTGCTCTGCCGTTTGCGTTTCTTGGCACAGTCTGGACAGTAAAGGCAGTTGGGCCGCCTGGGAGAAAACAGCGTCCCGCACTCCCGGCAGCGCAACGCCTGGCTCCGCTCCATTAGTTCGGCATAAAGCGCCGCGTCCAGCGGGAGGACGGCGGCCTTGAACCACCGGCACAGCAGCGAATAGGAAATGCTCTGCACACAGACACATTCCTCCCCATCGTCCAGCAGGAGGCAGTTCCCGTCACAGTAATTGCAGCACTCATGCGTTAGCCGTCGGGACTTGCGGTATTGGCTGTAATTCATTCTTGGTCGCTTCATCGTTCCTGTGTATGCTCCTTTCCCGGTGTCACCCACAAAATGCCATCCACATTCTGCTTTATAATGCCGTATTCTTTCAGCTCTTTCTTTACCTCGTTATACTGTTCTGACAGCCGTTCCCGTTCTCCGTCCAGCTTTTTATATTCGGTTTTGAGCGCGTACAGGTTGGGGAGCTTCTTCACCCCGGCCTCTTTGAGCGCCTTTGCCGCAGCTTCATACAAAATAAGCTGGCTCTCATGCTCTCGCCGGAACGCGGCCTTGTCTTTGGCCTGCCGCAGTTCCAGCGCCACGGGCCGCAGTTGCTTGTAGGTAGAAATATGCTTTATCAGCAGCGCCATGTCCCCAAGGCGGCGCTCCACCGCTTTCAGGGCAGCGGCGGCTTCGTCGTTGGCCGCGCTGATCTCGTTCAGCCTGCTTTCCAAACCCTCGTAGCTCTCAATCTGATGTTCCGTCAGGAAATTTAAGGCTTTAGCGGCCTGCTTCAAGTTGTGGACTTTCGCCCAACGCGCATAGCCCGCCGACTGCTGGGCCTTGATACTGTCCTCCAAGGCGATCCGCAGGGAGATTTCCCCGGCACTTCTTCTGCGCGGCCCCCGGTCGATGGCAATGCCCCTGATCCGCTGGGTGATCCGTTCCTCGGTGTAATCCTCCCCCAAGGTTTTGCAGCGGGTAAAGCGTTCCTGTCCGGGGGTGCGGAATGAAATGAATTTCCCGTGCTTAATCTCGTAGCCCTGCGCCTCCATGAGCCGTAAGAGGCCGTCAAAATCTCTGGCCTGCGGGATTGCCGCGTCAATGGCAATTTTCAGCTTTGCTTTCCAGCTCTTGCCCTTGCGCTGGGCGTCCCATTCGGCATAGCTCTTTCCCTTGTCCTTGCCCGGCTTCACCACGGACAAGCCGTTTTCCCTGCACAGCCGGTCACTGGTACGCCGGATATAGGCGTAGCTCTGCTTATTGGAAATGTACTTGCGCTGGTTTGCCATATCCACTGCGCAGAAAATGATGTGGTTATGCAGGTGGCCCTTGTCTATGTGGGTGGTTATCACATAGGGATATTTCCCGCCCAGCACTTCATCGGCAAGCTGCCGCCCGATTTCGTGGACCTGCTCCGGCGTGGTTTCGCCCGGCTCAAAGGCTTGTATCAGGTGGTGGGCCAGATTGTTGCCTTTCTTAAACGCCTGATCTAACAGCATTTGAAATTCAATGTCCGCCGTTTCATAGGAACAGCCGTAGGAGGAAACAAACATCTTATCGTCGGTCTTGTCCGGGTTCTCGATATAGTCCAGCGCCTTTTTCAGATTTACCTTGATAGGATGTATCTTTGTAATTGCCATATCTGGGCCAGCGCCCCCTTGATGTCCTCCACGTCCTGCGCGTACACAGCCCCGGTACTGTTGATACGCCGTGCAATCTGGTTGACGTTGACGCCGATTTTTTGCAGCTCCGCAGTCTGCGCCCGGATGTCGCTGGTGTCCACATGGACAATATAGCCGTCAATCAGCATTTTCCGGGCGTAGGCTGAAAAATTCCTTGTGCCGAGCTGGGCCATCTTCGCTTGAATGAGCGCCCTTTCCTCCGGCGTCACGGGGACGCGCAGCACAAACTTCCGTTTTCGATTTGCCATTTCCTCACCGTCCTTTCATTCAGGGGTTTGGGGATTTCCCCAACAAGCAACCGGCTCCGGCCCGCAGGGAGGGATGGGGCCGATGTTCGGGAGTGTGGCTACACTCCCTATGCTTGCTGTTTTTCTTTTCCTCCACTCCTAATACTCTGAAAAGCTTTCAAACTACCCGCAAAATAGCGCTTTGGAAAGAAAAATTTGCAAAAAAATAAGAGGCCTTTTTGTGGCCTCCACAACACACAGAATAGAGAATATTATTTTGTGTACTGGTCAATAATTGTGCTGATAAACTGTGAAAAATGATATTCACTTTGTGTGCCTTCCTCTATCTGTTGGTTAAGAGAAAAATTTTCAGTTCCTAGGCTCTTTCGGTTTGTTCTATATTGTGTTGACATTACTCTTATATCTGATCAGGCTTCATGGTCTGCATATAGCGTTGTTTTCAGAGTTTATTAGCACAGAGGCTTTTGAACGGCTCTAGGCTGCCTGCCCTCATCAAGAAACAATAACATAATTTGCCCGTGCAGCAACGGACAAAGCGTCTTCGCTTCCTCTACCAATACTGTTATCTGCAAGTCTTACTTTGGCTTTATCTTGACTGCTTCCTTCAAATGGCATATTATAGTTAGAAGTAGCTAACCAAAAGGAGGGCTATTCTGATGACCCAACATCATGGCTTAGAATGGTATGGTGAAGGTGCGACATTCGCTGAAGTGTGCAATGATTACACGAAAGTTGAATACAAGTGCAATGGAATAGGGGTTCTATATGATTATGCGCTGTTCCTTGGTATTGATTTGATCTTTATGGACTTTAATTGTACAGATACCTTCCGTGAACCCATTCCAAATAAAAATATCATTGAAATTCGTCATTACCAAAAGGGGCGCGTTGAATTTGAACTAAGAAATAATAAGGTTTTTCATATGAAAGAAGGAGAATTATGTATCAATGCTCTTGCTAATATTCCTGCGGCCTATTCTTTTCCCTTTGGATATAGCGTAGGACTAAGCTGTGTGATTGATAAGGATTCTGTCGATGCGGAAACGCAACAGATTTTTTCGTACTACAACATTGATGTTCTAAATCTGGGACGAGAACTGGAATTAGAAAAAAAGTGGTTTTTATGTCGAACGCCTCAGCGTCTGTTACATATCTTCGATGAATTGTACGCGGCAAAAGGTATTGAAGGGAGAAATTACTTCCGTATCAAATTATTGGAACTATTTTACCATATCAAACAGCTGCGGATTGAAGATCAGTATGAGGCAACGTATTATGCCAAAGAACAAATTGAAATCATCAAACGCATCCGCCAACAGCTCATAGAAAACCTCGACAAAAAAATATCCATAGAAGAACTTTTGCGAAAGGAGCCAATGAGCAAGGTCACATTTCAAGCTATTTTCAAACAGATTTATGGCGATACGCCCTATGCACATATCAAAAAGTATAAAATGAATCTTGCGGCTATTTATTTGCAGGAAACAGATCAATCAATCACGCAAATAGCCGGTGAACTTGGATATTCAAATATTAGTAAATTTGCGCGAGCCTTTCAAGAAGTGTTTGGAATGCTTCCAAAGGATTACCGTAAAGCAAAAAAGTGATTTAACTTTTGGGCTGTTTTCTTGATTTACTTTTCCCTTTGGAGTAGTTAGAGACTGCAAACCGGTGTAAAATGACAGTGTAGTTAGTTATTGCTAACTACACTGTCATTTTATTTTAAGGAGGTTTCAAAGATGGAACAAACGGTGAAGAAAAAGTTTGGCATTCGCGATATTATGACGATTGCCGCAATGATGGTCATCAATTTTGCTATTGCAATGATAATTGGTATGGTTACATTGCCTTTTCCGGTAGTATATTTGTACGGCTCTGCCGGAATTGATGCATTTATCGGCGCAATCTTTTATCTGGTTGCAGCAAACCGCGTCAACAAACACGGACTGTTGTTTGCATGGGCTGCGGTTTATGGGGTGATTCAAGGAGTTATGGGTTATATGTTCTTGATTCCCTATTTCTTGATTGTAGCTCTCGTTGCCGAACTGTGCATGGTTGGCAAGAATACATACCAAAGTGCGGTTCGTAACCGAATTGGCTGGATGGTCAACTCAATCGGTAATTTTGTAGGTTGTGCCGTACCGTTGTGGTGGTCCTGGGACAGTTATCAGGAAATGGCTGCAAACAGTGGTTTTGATGCCAACACCTTAAATATGCAGCTCTCTATGGTAACGTCTCCTGCGCTGATGCTTTTGGGCGTTGTTATTACTGCGGTTCTTGCAATCCTCGGCACGTTGTTTGGCCAGCGTCTGCTCAGAAAGCATTTCCAAAAGGCAGGCATTGTAGGATGATGGCCGTATCAAAAAGCAGACGGATTGATCGAATTGACGGGCGCACAGTTCTTTTCCTGACGCTGTGCGCTTGTCTTGTTACTTTCCTTACAACAAGTTTTTTAGGACATGGAATTTTTACCCTTTGGATTTGTTTGATCCTGTGCTGGTTTGGTTTGTTTCGTCAGGCGATTGGGTGCTTTTCAATTTATATGGTTGCACTTGTATGGCTACTGATTGAAATGAAATATAAAATCAGTGTCCCATCTCCACTGTTGCTCAGCATGGTTTACAAACTTTTGCTTCCGGCTATGCCTGCCTATCTTCTGGCTAAAATCCCCTCTGGGAAATTAACGGCCAGCTTGAGAAGAATGCCGATTTCTACCCATATCATGCTTGTATTGATCGTCATGCTCCGCTTTGCGCCGACTGTGCTGCATGAATTTGGAGAAGTCAGGGAAGCCATGAAAATTCGTGGCTTCTTAAAATCGGTCGGTAATGTTTTGAGGCATCCAATGGACACGTTGGAATACGCCATTGTTCCGATGGTGTTCCGCTCCTTAAAGATCGCGGACGAGTTAGCAGCTTCTGCCATAGTCAGGGGAATTGAAAGCCCCTACAAGAAAGAAAGCTACTATGTCAGCCGGATCGCTGTGCTGGATTGCGTTTTGATTGTTGTCAGCGTGGGAGCTGCCGTGTGCTGCTGTCTTTTATAGGAGGAATGGAATGGGAAAAGAAATTATGATCCGTGACCTGACCTTTTCCTATGGCGGGAACGGAAATCAACTGGAACATATATCATTAGACATTGCCGCCGGGGAGGTCATTGTTATGACCGGCCCATCGGGAAGTGGGAAAAGCTCTTTGACAAGAGTAATTAACGGCCTGATCCCCTACTTTTACGAGGGAGAATTAAGCGGTGAGGTTTTTGTGGATGGAAAACTGCTGAAAGAGATTCCTTCCTGGGAACGCGGCAAAATCGCAGGAAATGTATTTCAAGACCCGAGGAGCCAGTTTTTTGCCAATGAGGTCGCAGGCGAGATTGCTTTTGGCTGTGAGAACTACGGTTATTCCCATGAAGAAATTCAGAACCATGTTCACCGGGCAGCGGCGAACATCAAGATTCAGGATATTTTGGATCACAGCCTGCACAGCCTGTCCTATGGAATGCGTCAGAAGGTTGCGATTGCATCCGCAGAGGCGATTGATCCTGAAATCTATGTCATGGATGAACCGTCTGCCAATCTGGATATTGCATCTACCTACCGCTTTGCAGATATTATTCACGATTTGAAGAAGAAGGGAAAAACCATCATTATAGCGGAACACCGGCTTTATTATCTGATGGATCTGGCAGACCGTTTCCTGTGTGTCCAGAAAGGGAAAATTGTGCGGGAATTTACTGCACAGCAGATGAAAGCTCTGACTAATAAGGAAATCCAGGCGCTGGGGCTTCGAACTCCTAACCTGCATCAGATTGAGCAGACGGAAATCCCGTCTGCGGCAACCAGTGAGGTTGTTCTGGAAGTGAAAAAACTGAACCACTCTTTTGGTGAAACGATTGTATCTAAGGATATTGACTTTCAATGCCATAAGGGAGAAGCGATAGCCCTGATCGGCCCAAACGGGACGGGCAAAAGCACCATAGGGCGAATCTTGGCAGGGCTTTTGAAAGAGAAATCCGGCGAAGTCGTTTTATTCGGAAAGCATTGTAGACCGAAAGGCCGCTTGGGAAAGGTCTGGTATATTCCCCAGGATTTAGACAGTCAGCTATTCGGTGAGGATTTGCTTGACGAACTGACTACCGGCGCAGAAGTCAACCCGGAGCGGAAACAAGCGGCGGAAGAAATCCTGGAGGCCCTGGAACTGACGCCATTCATCAAACAGCATCCCTCTACGCTGTCAGGAGGGCAAAAGCAGCGGCTGGCTCTTGGCGTGGCTCTAATGCACGAAGCGCCGATTATCGTACTGGATGAACCGACAAGCGGGCTGGACGGTACGAATATGCGGAATGTCAGCCGGATGATCCGCAAGCTGGCGAAAATGGGGCGCACCATTATCGTCATTACCCATGACGCGGAGTGTGCGCTTGCCTGCTGTGAGCGGGCAATACGCCTGGAGAACGGCTGCATTACCGATGATTTTCAAATCAGAGGCGCAGAGCTTCTCTTAGACAAAATTGGATATGACAAAAAGGAGGGTTAGAAATGGCACAGCAAAACAAGAAGCAGCCGATAGCGAAAACCGGACTGGCACGCTGCCTGGAACTGGCTTCCGGCCATAAAGGGTTGGTGTTCCTGGCAGGGTTTTTGGCGGCGCTGGCTGCGATCTGTTCTTTTGTTCCGTACTTATCAATCTACTACATCATTCGGGAAATCCTGTTTGTTTACCCGGATATGTCGCTCTTGAATGTTTCCGCAATCTCGACCTGGGGATGGCTGGCCCTGGCTGGAATTTTGGGGAACATCGTATTTTACTTTTTTGCCCTGTTGTGTTCCCACGTTGCGGCGTTTGGAACGCTTTATGAATTGAAGGTGGCCTTTGCCGACCACATCATGCAGATTCCCCTTGGGTATCATCTGACCCTGGGCAGCGGCAAAATGAGAAAGATCATGGATGAAAACATTGAAAGTGTTGAGAAATTCATCGCTCACCAGCTCCCGGACTTTGTGGCCTCTTTGGTCGCGCCGCTTGTTCTGGTTATCATTCTTCTTGGAATTGACTGGCGGTATGGCGTGGTTTGTCTGGTCGGTATTGTTCTGGCCTTTATCGTGCAGTTTGCGGGCTTCAACGGAGAAGCAAAGGAAAAAATGCACCGTTTTCAGACCGCCCAGGAGAACATGAACAGCGCTTCTGTGGAATATGTACGTGGTATGTCGGAGATCAAAGCATTTAATCAGACCGCCGATTCCTTTAAGCGGTTGGGCAAATCCATTACAGACTATACCTCTTTTGTGTTGGAGTACGCATTGGGCTGGCAGAACTGTATGCCTGCTTTTACCACGATCATCAACAATATTTATCTGCTTTTGATTCCGGTGGGCATTCTGATCGGGATGCACACTACGGATTTCAGGGAGTATTCGCTGACATTTATTTTCTACCTGATTATTGTCCATGCGATTTCCGGTGTCCTGAATAAAATCATGTATATCTCTGAGTCCTTTACGCAGATTGACGGCAGCGTGGAGCGTATGGATGAAATCCTGCGTATCCCGGCCCTGCCCGAAAAGAGTACGGCGCAAGCAATCGAAAACTATGGGATTGCTTTCCGGGATGTCAGCTTTTCCTACGAAGCCGATTCCCAGGTCAAGGCCCTGTCTCATGTTTCTTTCTTTGCGGATCAGGGCAAGGTGACAGCCATTGTCGGCCCCTCCGGTGGCGGTAAAAGTACCATCGCCAGCCTAATCTCCCGGTTTTATGATGTGACGGACGGAAGTATTCAGATCGGCGGCGTTGACATTCGGGATATTCCTCTGGATGCGCTGATGGATAAGGTCAGCTTCGTATTTCAGGATACGTTCCTGTTCAAACAGAGCATCCTGGATAACATCCGTATGGGAAATCCAGATGCCACGGAAGAACAGGTGATTGCGGCGGCAAAGGCTGCAAGATGCCATGATTTTATTGAGCAGCTTCCAAACGGTTATCAGACTGTGATCGGCAGTACCGGCGTCCATCTCTCCGGTGGTGAGCGTCAGCGGATTGCCATTGCAAGGGCTATCGTAAAAGACGCGCCCATCATCGTTCTGGACGAGGCTACTGCGTTCAGTGACCCGGAGAACGAGTACCTGATTCAAAAAGCCTTTGAAAAGCTGATCCAAAATAAAACAGTTGTAATGATCGCCCATCGCCTGTCCACGATTCGTAATGCTGACCAGATACTTGTCATGGAAAAGGGCTGCCTGATTGAATCCGGCACCCATGACGAGCTGCTGAAGAAGGATGGAAAATACGCGCAGATGTGGAGCAGCTATACGGAGTCGATCAACTGGAAAATTGGCACAGGAAAGGCGGTGTGATCTATGAGTAAGCTGAAAGAAAAGTTAATGCTGTCGGAGAAAGGCTATTCCGACCTGAAAAAAGCAATTACGGCCTGCACAATAACCAATATCGCGTTATTGCTCCCATCAATGGTAGCCTGCCTGATCTTTTGGGAGCTGTTAAAGCCGTTTACGGGAGAAGCAATTTCGTGGGCCGCGTTGTGGAAGCTGCTGGGCCTGGGGCTGGTGGCGGCTATTCTGGTATTCCTGGCCGCGAAAAACGATTATAGGAAAACCTATATTGCTTCCTATAAGGAGGCCAGTACGACCAGACTTCGGATCGCGGAGCATCTTCGCAAGCTCCCCATGAGCTTCTTTAACACAAAAGATTTGTCCGATATTACCACCAACATGATGGCGGATTGCAGCAGCATGGAATCCATGCTCAGCAGTACCATCCCGCCGCTGATTGCAAATATCATCTCTGTTACCCTGACCTGCGTTTGTCTGGCATTTTTTGACTGGAGAATGGCCCTTGCGATTTTCTGCACAATGCCGGTTACATTCCTTATCATCTGGTGCGGGCGCAAGCTACAACTTCGTCTGTTTGACAAACAGGTGGATGTGAAACTGGAGGCATCTAGCCAAATTCAGGAATACCTGGAAGGTATCAAAATCATCAAATCCTGTGGTCTTGGCGGTTCCCGCTTCGATGCGTTGGATAAAGCACTCCAGGCTATGAGAAAAATCGCCATCAAGGTAGAACTGGCCTCCGGTATTCTGGTTCAGGGAGCCAGCCTGATCCTGCAAGCAGGGCTTGGCATTACTATTTTCATTGGAACGGTGCTGATAACAAACGGTAAAATTGAACTGCTTTCTTTACTGGTTCTACTGATGTTCTCTACGCAAATTTACGGTCCGATCCTTGCCATTCTCTCGCAGTTGACCTCTCTGTTTCACTTGGGGACTGTTACCAACCGTATGCGTACCCTGCTGACCACGCCCGCCATGGAGGGCGAGGACAAGGATGTATCCAAATATGACATTGAACTGAAAAATGTCACTTTCGGATATAACCAGGACGATGTTATCAAGGATGTGTCTTTCTCTATTCCCGCTGGCAGCGTAACGGCTCTGGTAGGGCCTTCCGGCAGCGGCAAAAGCACGATTTCCAAACTGATCGCCCGTTTTTGGGATGTAAGAAAAGGCCAGATCACCATTGGCGGCATAGATGTCAGCACCATTGAACCGGAACACCTGATGCGCTGTATGTCCTTTGTATTCCAGGATGTGACCCTGTTCAATGATACTGTTTTTAACAATATCCGTGTAGGCAACATGAACGCTACCGAGGAGCAGGTCATGGCGGCGGCAAAGGCGGCATACTGTGACGAATTTATCCAGCGATTGCCAGACGGTTATCAGACTGTCCTTGGAGAGAACGGCAGCACTCTTTCCGGTGGTGAGCGTCAGCGGATTTCCATTGCCCGCGCGCTTTTGAAGGACGCACCTATTATTCTGCTTGATGAGGCAACAGCGTCCCTTGACCCAGAGAACGAGGTTTTGATTCAGCGTGCTATTGCAAAACTGGTAGAGGGTAAGACGGTTATTATGATTGCTCATCGGCTCCGCACTGTGGTGGATACTGACCAGATCATTGTCCTGGATAATGGTAAGTTGGTTGAGCAAGGCACTCATGAGGAACTAATGAAGAAGAACGGTCTATACCATAAGTTATTTCATATTCAGCAGGAAAGCCTTGGTTGGGCCGTATAATTTTTGTACTAGGAGGCTGAGATGAAACTTCATGCATCCGGGGAGGACTACTTGGAAGCTATCCTCGTTCTGCATAAGAGAATAGGCATGGTGCGTTCCGTAGATGTAGCCCGGCACATGGAGGTGTCAAAACCCAGCGTGTGCCATGCAGTAGGCATTTTGCGTGAGGGCGGCTTTCTGACAATGGATGAAGAACACTATCTGCATCTAACAGACATTGGTCGAGAAGTGGCCGTAAAAATCTATGAGCGCCATTGCTTTTTCATGGAACAGCTCATAGCCGCAGGCGTTGATCCTAAAATTGCAGAAGCCGATGCCTGTCGGTTGGAACACGTTATTAGTAGGGAATCTTTTGAACGGTTAAAAGAAACAGCCGACCAATAGGAAGTGAATCACACGAAACACGCTTCACCACCGACCAATAGGCAAAGAAAAAACGTTGCAGGGACAGAGGCTTTCCTGCGCGTAAAATGGATTCCTTAATCTTCGGCGGTTCAAGACCAAGTCTGCCGTTTCTTCGCCTTCTATTGGAAATGGCGTCCTGACACTGGCGTGATTGGCGGCTCTAGGAGGAAGCTGTCATGTGTAGAACGGGAGAGCGACCACCGGAAATGGGAGTAGTACCGTTAAAAAAAGCCATCCCCCGGCCATTCGGAAATGCGGCCGGAACTATGCATTATACCATGCAGTAAAATATTTTACTATTTTTATGTTCGCCCGGAGGGTTTATGCCCTTCCGGGCGAATTTTGTTATTTCCTGCGTCCCGTACCACCGGCCCCACACTTTTTCAAAAAATGTTTAAAAAAGTGGCGTTTAGCGGGTAGCTGGTGGCCTTTCAAAAGTAACTTTGGCGGAAAGGGAGAGAACCACCAAAATCACCCACAGAAAGGGGGTGAGAAGATGGATACAATCCCCCGCAATGACTTTATCCTGCGGCACCGCTATGACGCATTTTGCAAGGCGGTACTCCGCAATGAGGCCAAAGATTATCTGCGTGAGATGGGACGGCAGCGCGACCGTGAAAAGTCGTTTGAATGCCTGACTCCGGAAGAACTGGAAAAGCTCTCCACGGTAGATTATTACCCCAGCGATAGCTACGTTTTTTCGTCGCATGGATATGATTTGCCCATTGACAACGAGCTTGTAGCCGAGGCATTCGCCAGCCTGCCACAACAGGAACAAAGCATTTTGATTTTGCACTGTGTTTTGGATTTGGCAGACGGAGAAATCGCAAGCCTCATGGGAATGTCCCGCAGCGCCGTACAGCGCCACAGGACAAGCACCCTGAAACAGTTGCGTTTGAAATTGATGGCGCTCATGCCAGAGGGAGGGAAACGCGGATGAAGGAACCCACATTCAACGGCAGAGAGCTTCTGCCCCTTTCGGTGATGGAAGCTGCCCACGCTGGGGACGCAATGGCTATGGAACAAGTGCTGCGGTACTATGCGGGCTACATAAACAAGCTCTGTACCCGCACCTTGTACGATAGCAACGGCATCCCTTATGTGTGCGTGGACGAGTTTATGAAGCACCGTTTGGAACTCAAGCTCATTCATTCCATCATCGTTGCTTTGAAGTAATGGCCCGGCCATGGTAACGGAAATGTTTTCTGACTCCCTTTCCGCATTTCCGCCGACCTGGTGGCTGATGGATGCACCTTGACAAATACGCCCGCAGGACAATGGCGGTGCATCATAGGGCATACGGACACATTCTGTCTGCATCGAGCCGGACGGCGGTTGCGCCATGATGCTGATTTCTACGAAAACAGCGGAGCGATCACCACCCAGCCGCAACATAAGCGTGGCTGCTTATGGGCGATGACGTGTAGGCAGGACAATGATACTCCCTTACAGCCACAGTCCGAGCGTTAAAAGCGTCGCAGGCAATGGGTAGGGCCGCGTGAAAACCACGCGGGGGTGAAAGTCCCGTGGAGCTGGGCCGCCAGCCGTCCGTGTTTTGCCCACATTCACAAGAAACCTTTGTTTTAAACAGAAAGGGGGCCGCATTATGAGTAATAACGATGTGCCTATTTGGGAAAAGTATACGCTTACCATTGAGGAAGCGTCGAAATATTTTCGCATTGGAGAAAACAAGCTGCGGCGGCTTGCCGAGGAAAACCCATCCGCTGGCTGGGTGATTTTGAACGGCAACCGCATCCAGATCAAACGGCAAAAGTTTGAAAAAATCATTGATTCTCTGGACACAATCTAGTGAAAAAGAGCCTTGACTATGCTATAATATCCCTAAAGCGTGTCAAGGCTCTTTCCGTCATGGAAAGGAGCATGACGAAATGCCAAAACAGGAACGAGATGTAAAAAGACGGGACAGCAAGGGCCGCCTTTTGAAATCTGGAGAGAGCCAGCGACCAGACGGAAGATACGCTTACAAATATACGGACACCTTTGGGGAACAGAAGTTTGTTTACTCATGGAAGTTAGTACCCACAGACAAAATCCCTGCCGGGAAGCGGGCGGATATTTCACTCCGCGAGAAAATCAAGCAGATACAGAAAGACCTTGACGACGGGATAGACACCATCGGCAAGAAAATGACGGTCTGCCAGCTTTATGCCAAGTACATCCGGCAGCGGGGAAATGTGAAGCGGGGAACCCAAAAGAGCCGCCAGCAGCTAATGAAACTTTTAGAAGAAGATAAGCTGGGGGCGGCCAGCATTGACAGCGTGAAGCTGTCCGACGCGAAAGAATGGGCTTTGCGTATGCAGGAAAAGGGTGTTGCTTACACGACCATCTGCAATAGCAAGCGTTCCCTGAAAGCCATCTTCTATATGGCGATTCAGGATGATTACCTCCGCAAAAATCCCTTTGACTTCCAGATCAATGAAGTAATCAACGACGACACCGAGCCAAAGGTTCCTCTGACCCCCGCACAGGAAAAAGAACTCCTGAAATTCATACAGGATGATACCATCTATTCCAAGTATTATGACGAGGTGGTTATCCTGCTGGAAACAGGACTTCGGATTTCTGAACTCTGCGGCCTGACCCCTGCTGATCTGAATTTTGAAAAGCGTTTTATCCATGTAGACCACCAGCTTTTGAGAAGCACGGAGGACGGCTACTATATCGAAACGCCCAAGACAGACAGCGGATTTCGTCAAGTGCCAATGAGCGCAGCAGCTTATGAGGCGTTCCAGCGCGTGTTGAAGAACCGCAGGGGCGGCAAGGCAATACAGGTGGATGGGTATAGTAATTTCCTATTCCTGAACCGGGACGGCCTGCCGAAAGTAGCGGTACATTATGACGCCATGTTTAAGTGTCTTGCCAAGAAGTTTAACAAGTGTCACAAGGAGCCGTTGCCGTCAGTAATGACGCCCCACACCATGCGGCACACGTTCTGCACCAGAATGGCAAATGCGGGAATGAACCCAAAAGCACTACAATATATCATGGGCCATTCCAACATCATTATGACGCTGAACTATTACGCCCACGCCACATTCCATTCCGCACAGGAGGAAATGGACAGACTGGAAGCCAAGACGGAAATCAAAGTGGTAAACACGGAGAAAACCGAAGCTGCCGCTTAGTAGTAGACAGGTATTTTACTACTTCTTCTACTACTTTTGACCGTGAAAACACAAGGGGTTATAAAAGTATTTGTGAGGTTCTTCCGATATGAAAAACGCCGGAAAAGCCCGAAGTTACGGGCTATACCGGCATTTAAGAACTTCTAAAGAGATAATCGAAAATCTATTAAACTATTATACAAATAATCAGGTTTTAAATAAATCAAAGCAAATATTAATCAATTATTTAGTATGCTCTATATGAAATTTTGGAGGAGGGGAAAGATGGATAAGGAATATGGTGGTGAATTCTCTGTAGAAATGATAGAAGCCAGAAGGGTGTTGAAGACGAATATAAAGAAAATCCGGGAAGTGGAAGGATTGAGTCAGGAAGCGTTCGGAAAAAAATATGGGAAATCCATGTCTTCTATTTCCAATTATGAAACCGGGATGAGCCTGCCATCTTTCGAATTCCTTCTAACACTGAGAGAACAATATGATTTTTCTATGGAGGAATTCATAACATCCACTGATATTGAGATAACAAAGGGGGGAAATCAGGGAGCAAAAGCAGAAGGTACAGGTAAGAATCTGAATAAATATGTGGGGGCCTATTTTATCTATTTATTTGATACCAGCAGCCATGGTGATGAGCACGAAAAAAGTGATATTGAGGCAGTGCATTTTGGAGTGTTGAGCATTTACAAAAAAAGAGGAAGAAAAGATACGTTGGGCGTGATGGGCTGCTTTAATATGGCGGATAGTAAGACAAAAGTTTTTCACGATGAATGTAGCAGGATATTTGAAATAAATGATGCGGAATGTGAACAGAGACTCAAGGAAGCATATAGGAACAGAAGAAATACCAGTGTATATTATGGAGATCTTGCTTTTTCAAGGGATAATCTGTTTATTAATCTGAATAGCGGAGAGAAAGATAAAGCGTTTATAATATTGAGGATTCCTAACTCGGAGAGTCCGAAGTATATAGGTGGTATCGGCACTATTAATTCTGTTTCTAAAGGCAGATATTCTTCACCATGTATCCAAAATATAGGATTATCCCGTTTTTATTTAAAAGTTAATCCGGCGGCAATTGGCGAAAAGCTTATATTCGAGGAGATTAATCCGGAGTTGATTCGTGAATCCAGAGAGTTGACAGAATTTTTCAAGCTTTTATACTGTAATGACAGGCCTATCACCGCTTTTGAAGAAGAGACAAAGCGCAGACTGATTCAAAGCCTTATGGAGAATTACATCAAGAGATATATTGAGGCAAATCTGTTTAGGACTAATAAGGTTGAGGTTGAACGAAATGATGATTGGTATAAATTCATAAAGGATAATCGCTGATAAACAGGTTTGGGGGAGAAAATCAATGTCGAGGGCAGAGTTATTATTTGAGCGAATGAAGCAGCGGATGAAATATGTATATCCTGTTTATAATGGATATCTGTGTGAGACAGCGGATAGATGGAATGTACGCAGGACGGCTGAAGGTCTGATGTTTCAGCGTACAAAGGGACATTACTGCAGAATGGCATTGAAAATGTCAGAAATTCGTCTGCCTGCGTATATGCTATTGGCAGCATTGCTGCATGATCAGCAGCAGGATGTGTTAATTCAGGATATCCCGAAGACTATACCGGAACAACATAAAATAAAACTTATGCAGGTGTTACAGTATTATCATGATTTAGAGGATACTATAGCCACTTCAGTAGTAATGGAAAAGCTTTTGAACGATATGGAGGATGTACATTATCTGGCACTAATTCTTTTGTTTGCCAAAAATTTGGATTTACTTCGAGTGCGAAGCCGCAAGGTGCTGTCTGGCGAGTTGGAGATAACCAGAAAGTATCTTGTATTATGGGCCAGAAGATTGCATATACGGTATTTTGAGAAGGAGTTCAGGGAAGTTGAATTTCGTGTTACTTGTAAAGATTATTTTCAGAAAACAGATATTCTTTTACAAAAATTGTATTCTGTAAATTCAGAATCCACCAAGAGCTTAATGGAAGATATTGACGGCAATATTTTTGAGTTAAAGTTTATCAATAAGCTTAGAAAGTCGGAATTTTATAATCAGTTATGCAATAAAGGTTATACTGTTTCTGCAGAAGACTATAATAATCCTGTCATATATGAAATCCCATTATATAATGTTTATCTTTTAAATAGTGAATCCGAGCCTCTATATATGAGAAGGAAATCGGAAGAATGGGTGAAGTATTATTTGGACTGCCTTGTAAAAAAGGGGTATTTGCTGCTTGGATATGAAGATGAGACAGAACAATATCTTTCTCATTTCATACTACAGGGAAAGTGGGGAGTACGGTATCGTATATTCATCTGTACAACTGAAATATGTAAACGTTATTTTTATAGCTCTAAAATACAGGAGTTCTCAGAAGAAAAGTGGCATGGTAAGCGAAAATCAGGAATTATAGTTTATGACAAAGAAAAAAGGCCCCATGAGTTCGATGAAAAATTGACAGCCCTGGACTTTGCTTTTTATATCCATAAAGATATTGGCCTATGTGCAAAACAAGCCATTATTAATAACGAAATGAGACCTTTAGACACCATTCTTAAACATGGGGACACAGTGACAATCATAAGCCAATCAGATGTAGATAATCAGAAATATAGTGCTGAACCGGGCTGGATGAGGTTCATTAAGACACAAAAGGCAAAAGAATATATAATTCGTTATTTGGAAATCAGGTTTTCGGAACTTGAAGGCTGATTTACAATATGCATTTGTTAGGAAATATCTATATAATCAAAGCTGCCATATCAATCTGGACTTTTTAAATTGATATGACAGCTTTTTATATAGTTACTATTTCACTACCCGCGCCCCGGACTCCGGCGCAGCCGTATCCTTCTCAGTATTCCAGATTCCGTCGCTTCCCAGCCAGTAATACAAATCCTGGTCAGATGATTTTACATAACAATCAGATTCCATATACCCATTATTCCCAAAATAATACCAGTTGTCGCTGATGCAACGCCAGCTGTTTACAGGATAGACATTGTTTGGGTATACATAGCGCCAACCCGATGAGGTCTTATCCCATGTTCCGTTGGTGATAAACCAGGTGTCTTCGGTGCGGATGGTCAGGGGCTCGGAGTTATCTGTCCATGGTCCGGCCTGGGAGCTGTAGGTGCCCAATGCCCGTACTGTGAAGGTGTAATTTCCCTCCACATTGATGTAGGAGCTGAAATCATAGGTGGATTCGGTAGTCTTTTGGGTGGTCACCAGTATTTTATCCCGGTACAGGCGCACTTCATAGTTTTTGGCTCCGTTTACCTTATCCCACACAGCGGTGGTCAGGTTCCAGCTGACAGACGTGGTAGCGGGAAGATTGCCGTCTATGGCAGGCAGATACACCTGAAGAATTAAAGCACTTCCATCGCTGTCCTTTTCAGCGGTTTTAAACTGGGCTCCGCAGCCGGTCAGTGAAAAGATGCTGCGTTTTGTGCTGGAAAAATAGTATCCGTCCTTTGCAGAAAGCTCCACTTCCACGATAGGCCTCTCGCCATAGTCCCACTGGTCATCCTTTTTGTCGTACACTGCTCCTTCTACCTTGAATTCACCGTTGCTGGATACTGCATATACATTGCCTACCAGTTCGCCGCCCTTTGGGGCCGTGTCCCAGGAAAATGTCAAGGGTATGGATGTGATTGCTTTTTCCTGTCCATAGGCGGAGAACAGAGTGCCCATGGAGAGGAAAGCTGCCAAGGCTGCAATGATGAGTGATTTTTTTGCCATTGAATATCCCTCCTTGTGGTTCCGGAAAATTGACTGCCGGTATACATGTTACTATTACTATTGTACTGTATTTTAGGGTGAAATTACAAGTTTTATTTGATAATAATATTGGGGCTGTTTGTATTGGACTTTTAGTATTGAGCCCATTTGTATTCCACCTGATAAGTTAATCAATTGTAGTTACATTCAGGTTTATGCATATCCTGGAAAGGCATGCGGCATACTAATCATGGAGGTGATATCTTATGAGTCCAAAGGAATTAAATTATATTGAGGATGCATTAGGCCATGAGCAGTTTTTAATGAATCAGTGCCAGGAAGCCATCCAGAATCTGCAGGATCCTGCTCTTAAAAATCAGGCACAGCAGATGGAACAGAAGCACAAGCAGATTTTTGACAGTTTTTATAATCTCGTATAAGGAGGAAGCAGAGAATGGATGACAAGTGTATTATGGAGAACCTTCTTCTGACCGAGAAGGGTGTATGTGACCTGTATGTCCACGGAACCATCGAGTCTTCCACAGCTAATGTGCATCAGACCTTTAACCAGGCACTGAATGACAGCCTGTGTATGCAGGATGACATCTATAAGCAGATGTCCGCTAAGGGATGGTATCAGATGGAGCAGGCGGAACAGCAGAAAATCATGAAGGTAAAGAATCAGTTTGCAGGAATGTAATCCGGTCTGACTGGGGTTTCAGAGACTGATTGGGTGAAAGGACGTTAAGCCATGGAATGGTCTGTGGCTTGACGTCCTTTTTCGTGCGCCGGCGCCGCTTGGCAGTGCTGGCGAACGGTGCCGTCGAACTAAGCTGTCCCACGTTGCCGGAGAGCTAAGCTGGCCCATGCTGCCGTCGAACTAAGCTGTCCCATGGTACCGGCGAATTAAGCTGACCCACGCTGCCAGCGAACTAAGCTGGCGAACGCTGCCGGCGAACTAAGCTGGCCCACGTTGCCAGCGAACTAAACTTCCCCACGCTGCTGGCGAACTAAGCTGGCCCACGCTGCCGGCGAACTAAGCTGGCCCACGCTGCCAGCGAACCAAGCTGGCCCACGCTGCCGGCAAACCAAGCTGGCCCACGCTGCCGGCAAACCAAGCTGCCCAACACTGTCGGCGAACCAAGCTGCCCAACACTGCCGGCGAACCAAGCCACCCAACCATGCCGCCCTCCCGCTCAACCGCGCCGTTAATAACCGGTTCAGCCTGAACTAGGTGTATCATGGTAGCATGAGTATAATCCGAAGGAGGTCCTTAGAGTGAAATGAGATTATTAGAATTGGACAGTTACAACATGGAAAATGACAGAACATTTTTAAAAAGTATTGAGGAGCATGTCAAAGACCCGTATATCAGGGAACGGCTGATTAACAGGCTGGAGTGGTACATGGTCATGGCGAACCGGTGCCAGTGTTTCTATTATATGTCTGCCTGTATGGGAATTGTTATGCCGACTCTCATACTTCTTCTGAATTCCATTCCGGGCAACATGCTTTCCGACGGGATGCGGCAGTTGTGTATCACGGCATTATCCGGTTTGTCGGGGATTGTTGGAGGTTTATCCGGCATTTTCGGATGGCATGAAAATATGATTCGCTACCGTTCCAATGCGGAGCGCTTGAAAAGCGAAACTTCTTTCTACATGTTGGGCGTAGGGAATTATAGAGACCGGAAAAAGAGAGACCAGATGTTTTTAAACGCACTGGAAGATTTGTCTCTTAAGGAGAACCAGATGTGGCAGAAGGAGGAGAGCAGCCATTCGTCATACAGACAGGAACAGGGCGGAAGGAGAAGGCCTAATGGATGACAGGGAAAATACGGCGTGGACATATATGGCGGATATTTATAGAAGGGATTTCAGCAGGAGAATGTAGTACGGAATTATGGTAAGAGATTATGGCAAGAGACGATGGTAAGAGATTATGGTAAGAGACGATGGTAAGAGGCTACGGTAAGAGACGATGGTAAGGGACTACGGCAAGAGACGATGGTAAGAGGCTGCGGCAAGAGACGATGGTAGGAGGCTGCGGCAAGAGACGATGGTAAGAGGCTGCGGCAAGAGACGATGGTAGGAGGCTGCGGCAAGAGACGATGGTAAGAGGCTGCGGCAAGAGACGATGGTAAGAGACTGCGGCAAAGAGGCTACGGCAAGAGACTACAGACAGACATTATAAGAAAAAAACAGTCAGAGATTATAAGAAAAGATCAGGACCGTACAGCGTCCATCATATAACCCAATTTTATGAACAGCAGAAGGAGTGATATATACATGAATCACAAGGAACAAGATATAAAACATACTGATACGTACATAAACCATACTGCTACAGAAAAATGGGAGTTCGCTTTGCAGAAACGCCTGAAGCAGTGTTCTCCCAGCCTTCACAGAAACTATCTGGAAGCTTCCACCGGAGCCTGTATGATGCTGGACCGGTACAGGAACGTATTTCCCCAGTACACGGACCACAGCAGCCTTCATTGCCTGAATATTATGAATCTGGCCGGACAGCTGGTGGGAGATTGTCTGCTGCAGCTGAATGGAAGCGAGCTGTATGTGCTTTTGACGGGAATTCTGTTCCATGATTTGGGTATGGGGATTTCAAAAGCTGATTTTGAGGGACTGGCCCCTGTGCTGTGCGGGGAACTATATCCTGCCAAGGGCAGAGAAGCAGAGTTGATCCGGGAATATCATCAGGAATTCAGCGCCCTGCTTGTGGAAAAACACAGTGATATTTTTGAAATCCGGAAAGAGTATGTATTTCCTGTTATGCAGGCAGTAAGAGGACACAGAAAAACGGATTTGTGGGATGAAAATGCCTTTCCCGCAGCATTTCAAATAGGGACCGAGTCTGTCTGTCTTCCTTACATTGCGGGTATCATACGCCTGGCGGATGAGATGGATCTGTGCCGTGACAGGAACAGTACTCTTGGTGGGGAGGAACAGATGATTTCAGATTCATACAGCCGGCTGGTCTGGAGAACCCATGATACGGTAACCGGAATGGAGCTTACAGAGAAAGAATGTATATTGTATGCAGAGGGAGGAGACAGAGACACCTGGGAAGAATTGGGAAAATGGACACGCAAATTGCAGAAAACAATGGATGAGGTGGAGCGGGTCATTACATGCAGAACACCATTTTTTCTGCCGAAGAGGATGGTGCGAATTGATAAAATCACACCCTGGTTAGAGCAGTGCCAGGATATTACATCAGAAACATGATATGGTTTCAGCAATTAACAGCCATTCATGCCGGTAATCATTCAAAGGATGCCGTCAAGGCGCAGTGGGCGCCATTTCAGCGGTATGATGGTTTTGCAGTCATCCGGAGGGCTGCATTGAGATAGATAGAATACAAAATAATCTAAGAAAAGGAGAGCAGCAGAATGGAAAACAACACATTAAAAGCTTCAATAGGTATTGACTTTTCCCTGATTGGGACCCAGCTTCATGCCATGTATGAAAAAAATGAGGGAGGATACGCAGTTCTTTTGATTCCGTCAGAACAGACGCCGGACAGTGGGATTTCGGTAAAGGATCTGATTGACGATATCAAGAAGATGGCCAAGGGTGTGTCTGGCAGTGATACTGCCGTGGATACGACCCAGCTTGAGACAGCCATGACCGAGGCCGCCAAGGAGGGCGGCGGATCCACATCCATGAAACTGGAAGATATTGTAATCAGGCTGCAGATGGCGTATCTGTACATCTGTAAAAAGGGAGAGAACTCTGTACTGGAGTATGCGTTTCAGCTGCAGGTGGTAACAGAAGGTCTGGTACCGGAAACTATTAAGCCTATTGTGGATGTGACCAACCTTTCCATTTCTGTCTGGAATACGGACAGAAAGAAGGTAGTGGACAAGATGGCCCTGATTACTGTGGACGAATATCTGGGCGTGGCCGCACTGCCGGACAAGAGTCAGGCCGCTAAGTAGCGCAGGAAACACAGTTTTGGAAGCTGCAGACAAAGCAGCATTCAAAGCAGCATTCAAAGTAGCATTCAAAGCAGCATTTAAAGCATTACATTAAGCAATGGACAAAGCATCATGGAACGATTGCAGGAAAGGAGCGGCAGGAATGAACCAGAGGCAGATGTCGTGCAGTATAGCCGTGGAGGGAGCCGTCAAGGGCTGTCCGGCCAAGCTGGCTGTCTGGTATGATAAGAACGAAATGTCATTTTACGGGGAACTGCAGATGGACCAGAGGGGGCCCGCAGGATTATTGGAGGCTGTGAACAGTGAAATGGCTTCTAAATTCGAGGCATACGCCTCCGGCCTGGTACATGCTTCCAGTCAACGCGCCACTCTTTCCTGCATTCATGGAATCACAGCCCTGGGTTATGGAGAACCAGGGCTGTATTTCAAGGCAGCAGCAGGCAGGGGAAGCGCAGCCATTCTTTTTTCATTTTCAGCAGACAGTAATGGGGGAAATGCCCAGGTATCATCCCTTATGGATGCAGTAAAAAAGGCAGCGGACTTTTTTGGGATGGAGGAGTTTTATTTCTTTGGACGTGTGGGAAAGGGGCTGAGTCCCCGGGACCTGATGGCTGAGGCGCCGGGAGCAGAGGCCTTTCCGGCCCGGATTGACAGGTGCAGCCTTCTTACCTACTCCCATTTAAAACTGAATGGAGACAGCGTGTTTGAGAAAGCGCTCAGGGAATTGTTCGGCCTTAAGGAGGCGCAGCTTTTCCTGGGGGCGGGTGAAGATGGATTTCTGTGCATGGCGGCAATACCTGCATCTAAAAATAGTTTCATGGAGAGCAGGAATATGTGTCTGGCAGTTGAGCTAAGAAGCAGGGCCTTGTCCCTGGCCCTTCAGGGCTCCTTTCGGTTTGCTTTTGTGCCGGATATGGAGTTTCATGTTAACTGCGGCATATCCAGAACCCGCTTTATGGTGGAGGCCTTTGGAGAGGTCAGGGAACCCATTCCTCTGGCTGGTCCCTTTTCCATAGGGGATACCTGTCTGGCCGTAGGGTTTGACCGGGGGCCGTCCTTTGCCATGTTTGCCAATCTTTATATAAGGGAAATCCACTTGTTTGGGGCTGTAATGCTTACTGTGGCAGGGTCGGTCCCAAAGCTGGATTTGCTGTCCGCAGCAGTCAGTGACCTGTCCATTCCCATTTTGGTGAGGAATCTGCTGGGATGTTCCTTTGACGGTCTTGACAGCATTGATTTTATACGTATATTGGGACTTCCTTTCCAGGACATGCAGGCATTTGACCGGGAAATGGTTAAGCGTGCGGACGGAGCCCGGCTGGCAGAGGCATTTAACCAGAGAATCCATGATAACAGCCTGGTATTGGAAAGGGATCAGGTAAAGGCGTCTCCCTTCGGGGATGGAGTGGACCTGGTGGACCAGCGGCGGATGCGGCATTATTACATAGACGGTTCAGGCGGTATAAAGCTTACGGCCCAGTTCTACTATGCGGATGTAAATACCAGGCTGGGCAGTTACACGGTGGAGCGGGGAATCTTTGTATGCGGAGTCATTGAGATTTTCAAGGTCCGGTTCGAGGTTCTGTTTTCCTTCCGGGAGGGGGATGGGGTGCTGGCGTATGGACGCATACCGGAGGTTAATCTGGGATTCCTGAAATTAGGTCCCTCCCAAGCAGGGCAGGAGTCCGGAGAAGCCCTTCCCGTGCCGGCGGACAGTGTGCTGAGGCAGTTTATGGGTAAGGAGCAGAGAGGGATTGTATTCTTCCTGTCCGCAGGCAAGAAGGATGTGACCTTCTATCTGGACGGACGGATTGAACTGCTGTCCATCCTGTATTTTGAAACCAGGATTATCTTCTGTAAGGGGCTTATATCCATTGATGTGCGGTTTAACTGGCTGGCGATTTTTGATGTAAGCATTCATCTGAAGGTGAATTACCAGGATTTTAACCGGGGCGGGTTTGAATTCCGTCTGGTGATTGATACGTCCAAGCTGGCGGAAAAACTGAAGGCGGTGCAGGAGAGCATAAACAGAGCCATTGACCGGCTCAGGGATAAGATTAAGAATGCTACCAGGGAGATCGACAGGGCCCAGGCCCATGTGAATGAACTGTATGGCCAGATTGATTCCCTGAACCGTAAAATTGAAGACTGCAAACGCTCCATCAGGAATGCCAAGTGGTGGAAGAAGGCATTTGTGGCCATTGCAAAGGAAATTGAGATAGGAGCCTATGAGGTGGCCAAGGCCGGCATATATGTGGCAATTGGAGTGGCCACAGCCGCCCTTCAGGTGGCCAAAGCCGCAGTGCAGTTGGCTGGTAAGGTGGGAGAAGGCGTCATGAAAGCGGTCAATGCCGTGATACAGGGGGCATTGTCATTCTTCTATATCAACCGGCTGGAGCTGTACGGCAAGGCTAATATGAGCGAACAGGAATTCAGGGCATCCATTGAGTTTGTCGCCCTGGGAAAGACCTACCGGTACGAGACAAAGATGGGCCACTCTGCCCTGAAATCCGATGCGGCAGGCGCGGTATCAGGTAATATGAACGGGCAGATGAAGAATGATTTGGACCACATTGAGGACGGGGCTTTCCGCAGCAATTTCAGGCGGTACAGCCATGAGACGTATACCATAGAAGAGCAGTGCAGACGCCTGGCAGGTGCCAGGGAACAGATGAAATCTTCCACAAGGCTGATGCGTTCCATGCAGGAAGCCTATATCAGGGAGTTTAGCGAACCCATGTCTGACTTTGACCAGATGAACCAGGAGTATATGAATGCCCTGGACTGTGTGGGCGGTATCCTGAGTACGGGGGAACAGGCCGGGGACGTGAAGGCGCTGTCCGGCTCCATGGGGGGATTAAAGCGCAAGATTACCCTGAAAGAAAAGGAGGGCGTGTTCCGGGATGAGGAGCTGTCTGAGCTGAAGGATGTCATTCGCAATTACGACCAGGCAAAGCTGCTGTACGATGAGGTAAAGAAGAGCATGTCCGCGGTGGAGAGCCAGAGAAAACAGATGCTGGTGTATGCAGAGCTTCAAAAGCAGAAAACAGGTGAGCAGAAACAGAAGAAGGCGCTGTCCGCGGCGGAGGGGAGTATGGAGCGCGTGCTGAATAAGACCGAGGAAGCCATGTACCGCAGCTTTCCTGTGGACCGCAGCGGCAAGAATTACATTAATCTTTCCCGGGAGGGATTGATTCACCAGTATATGGACGAGGCCAGGCAGGAATTTGGGGCCCGGACTTCTGAAAATGTGCGCGTAATGAGGAACAGGAGCCGCAAGGGCAGGTATGACAGCAGGCTGTAGGCTGTGAACAGGTAAGATGCGAGGCGTTAAAACACGAAGCAGAAAAATGATTTTGAACAGATAATGAAAAGGAGATTGGCAGATGGATGAAAAAAGAAAGAGGGTCACTGCGCCGCGAATCGCGGCGGCCCTCAGCGCCCTGCTGGCAGGTGCCGCTCTCTATACGGTGAGCGGCTCTGAGCGTCAGGGCATACAGGTAAAGGAGTATACAGAGGCCGCAGAGGCGGCGGACAGTACAATCATGGTTTACATGAACGGAAGCGACCTGGAAGGGGATTATGGAGCAGCCACAGCGGACCTCAGGGAAATGATGGATGCCCTGAGGACGGCGGGACAGGAGGAAAATTTTCCCTCTCTTCATGTGGTGGTTGAGGCAGGCGGTTCCACCCGGTGGGAGCTGGATGAAATGGATGGTGTACCCTATGCCAGATTTTCTCTGACAGAGGATGGGATATCCTCCATGGAACCCATGGAAATCAGGAACATGGGGGATGCGGATACATTGACGGATTTTGTCAATTACGGCGTCCAGTCTTATCCGGCCAACCATTATGGGTTGATACTGTGGAATCATGGAGGAGGTCCGGTGGGTGGATACGGAAGCGACAGTCATTTTGACGGGGACGGGCTCTCGTTAGAGGAGATAAGAGAGGCTCTGGACCATTCTGTTATGGCAGACAAAGCGTTTGACTTTGTGGCGTTTGACGCCTGCCTTATGGGAAGCGTGGAGATTGCTGACTGTCTGGAGGGAAGGGCCGGCTATGTCATTGCATCTCCGGAGCTGGAACCTCAGGATGGATATGATTACAGCTGGATGACAGCTCTGGGAGACAGTCTGCCGTCTGATATGGAATGGGGAGAAGCAGTGGGCCGGTCTATGGTGGATGCCTATGATGCCTACTATGCCTCAGGTACTGCGCCTGTTGCCATGAGCCTTTTGGATATGAAGGAATATCCGGCGTTTCATGAGGTATTTCACCAATATGTGGACGGGATACCCCAGGAACTGCGGGAAGAGCTGTACAGGGAGCTGGGAAAGGACAGAATGAAAATGCTGGCATTTGGCAGCAGACAGGCGGGAGGTTCTCCGGAGCTGGTGGATGTACTGGAATTCCTGGATGCCTGCCAGAGCGTATATCAGGATGAAAGCGCCTTTCAGACATTGAAGGAGCGGATGGGGAAGCTTGTGACGGACCAGTGGGCCAAAGGCTATCCCGGGAATCCAAGCGGTCTTACTATATACCTGCCAAGCGGTTCCAACCCCTATCTGAGCGAGGATCTTGAAACGTATGATACCACAGGATTCTGCAGTGCCTACAGGCAGCTGACGGATGGATATGCGGCGTATCTGGCCCGGGAAAGCGGCGTGGAATGGGGGGACATAAATGCGCATAAGGACGGTACAGTGGAAATCAGCATAGCCCCCGAGGATGTTTCCGACGTGACAGGAGCGTATTTGGCTGTATTCTGTCCTGTGGGGGATGACGGGAACTACTACCTTCTCTGCACAGACAGTGATGTGGATATTGGCGTGGACGGTACCCTGCGGGCAGCTCCGGAGAACAGCTATATGGGAATGAAGGGGCAGGTACTTTGCCTGATTGAAACCATGAATCTGGATGCATACACGGAATATATGGCCCCGGTTCTGTATAATGGGGAGCTGTGCACGATGCGGATAGGGTTTGACGAGGAGCATGAAGACGGGCAGGTTCTTTCCGTGACACCTGCAGGGCAGACCTCCGAGGCCGCAAAGCAGATTTATGAGTTAAAGGAGGGGGATCGGGTGACTCCGCTTTATCTGGTTGAACATATGGAGGACGTGGAGGAGGAACCGGTTGATGAGGCCAAAGATGGGGCCAAAGATGGGGCCAAAAATGGGGCCAAAAATGGGGCCAAAGATGAGGCCAAAGATGAGGCAAAAAATGAGGCCAAAGATGGGATCAAAGATGGGACCAAAAATGGGGCCAAAGATGAGGCCAAAGATGAGGCCAAAGATGGGGCCAAAGATGAGACCAAAGATGAAGCCGGCGATGAAACAAAAGATGAAATCAGAGATGAAACCGGAAATACTGCCGGGAGCTCTCACGGAGAGACGGGTCATAATCCAGACCAAATCACGGAGGACAGGTACTACACGGACAGCTACTATATGGGAACTGAATTTTATATAGAAGAACCGGATGACATGCTTTTAGAGACAGTACCTGTATCCGGGGATGGATATTTCTACGGTTTCATGCTGATGGACGTACGGCAGAATATTTACTATACGGATTTTACCGGCATAGAGACAGAAGATACCGGTTCATGAACAGAGAGGAGAAAATAAATTATGAGCAAGACAAGCAGGGAATTGATTGAATTCTGCAAGGGAAAGCTGGGCACACCATATGTGTTCGGCATGAAGGGGCAGGTCCTGACGGAAGCGCTGCTGAAACAGCTGGCAGCGGAAAACCCAAAGGTCTATACACCCCAGTACATAACTAAGGCCAGGAGTTTTATGGGAAAGCACTGTACGGATTGTTCCGGCCTGATTACCTGGTGCACCGGTATATTGAGGGGAAGCGCCAATTATAAGGAGACTGCCCGTGAGGTACAGCCCATAGGAGCATTGAATGAAACAATGGCAGGCTGGGCTCTATGGAAGCCAGGGCATATCGGGGTGTACATTGGGGACGGAACATGCATTGAGGCCAAGGGAATCAATTACGGTACGGTGGAGACAAGGGCGCAGGATACACCCTGGGTCAGTGCGCTGAAACTTAAGGATATTAACTATTCAGAGCAGGTAAGTGAATCAGCAGTTCCATCAGTCCATCCCACGGGATGGGTCAAAGAAGACGGAGGGGTCCGTTTTTATCTGGAACCGGAACGGTATGTGGCCAATGACTGGTATCAGGACAAAGGCCAGTGGTTCTGGTTCGACGGTTCCGGTCATGCGGTGCGGAATAACTGGTATCTTTATAAAGATAATTGGTATTATTTTGGGGCGGATTTCGCAATGGTTAAGGGCCTTCAGCTTATCAAAGGAAAGCCGTATTACTTTAACCGGGATGGACAGATGGCAAAGCTTGGGACACGGTTTATAGTACAGGTGGACAAAAACGGCGTACTGCATTTTCCGGAAGAAGAATCCGCGGAGATTCCCATTAGTACGGGAGGAATATCGGTGGAAAATGGAGACGGCAGGGAGCCGGAACATACATTACCTGGCAAAACAGAAGGAAAAAACCCTGCGTTGGCAGCGTACGAGGGCAGCGAATATACGGCTGGTGCAGTGCAGCCTCCGGTCACAAAGGCAGGAACCGCTTCAGAAGCAGATCGTAAAGCGGGATATGCCCAGGGAGAACGAAGGATATCGGATGCAGGTATCTGCCTGATTAAACAGTTTGAGGGCTGCCGTCTGGAGGCGTACCGCTGCGCAGCAGGGGTCCCCACCATTGGATATGGGCATACGGCCGGCGTGTCCATGGGGATGAAGATTACCCAGGCACAGGCAGAGGCATATTTGAGGGAGGACCTAAGGGCCTTTGAGAAGGCTGTAAATAAGGTGCTGGAGTGCAGCGTAACCCAAAACCAGTTTGACGCCCTGGTAAGCTTTGCCTATAATCTGGGGGCAGGCGCTCTCAGGAACAGTACGCTCTTGAAGCGTCTGCACGCAGGTGATGTGAAAGGGGCAGCGGATGAATTTCCTAAATGGAACAAAGCGGCAGGAAAGGTACTGGAGGGACTCACCAGACGGCGGATGATGGAACGGCAGTTATTTTTATCATGACAGGGGACAGAAGGGCGGTGGTTGGTATTGCCCCAGGGAAATGTCAGGTAATTATAGATAGATGTGAAAGGAAAGGGCAGATGTGGGAATCTCTGCCCTTTTAATGTGCTCGGCATAAAAGTGTCCGCATTATGTGTTTCGGATGGTCTTTTCACTGCCGTATTCTCTCCCTGCCGCCTTCCCGTCACCCGGGTCCCCTTTCCGCCATATCCCCTTCCGCATGCACATGACGCGGATGCCTGCGGAAATAATCGGACACATCATGCCTGTAGCTGCGGGAGCAGCAGCATGAAATACCGCCTGTAAAGGAAAGAATGCCCTGGGTTGGTTCAAAGGACCGGACATTTGACAGATTGGCTATGGTGGATGCCCGGACCTGACGAAAGGGCGGCTTCAGCTTTTCTGACAATTCTTTTATGCCGGAACGGAAGGTATATACTCCGTCCGAGCAGTGTATATTGCACATATGAGTTCCTTTTACAGTTTCTATATAATAGATGCTGGAAAAGGAAAGCCGGGTGTCACGGCTGCTGCCGTGCACGATTAGAAATCCATCTGCAGAAGTTACACGGCGGTTCAGATAGGTCAGGATGTTCAGGCAGGAGCGCTCTAAGTTGTCATGGACAGGATGGATATAACCTGCAACGCCGCGGACAGAGTGGCTGTTGATGAGACGGGCTGCGGTGCTGTAATCACTGCTCACTATGCAGACCATAATTTGACTGCTGAAAGATGTAAGCCTGTTCAGTACATCCGGCCAGTCAGGCCGGCTGTCGCTGTCAAAGAACATGAGCCACAGATCTGCGGGAGAGCCGGCAGCTTCCTTGATGAGTTCTTCCGGTGTCAGGCTTCTGAAGGCATATAGCTCCATGCCCCGCAGATGCCGGTTGGAGATGGCTGCGTCTGCAGCTGTGTAAAGTTGTCTGAAAAGCTGATTATGTTCAGTTGATATAACAATATTCAAACCAGATTCCTCCTTTGTTCCGGTTAAAAGCATTCATGGGGTGGTTACAAGATTCATCCGATATACAGAACATATGTTCGATTAAAACCGGATAGAAAAGGCCGTCCAAAGCCGACAGGCATGTGAAACAGATACCTGAATGTGGGCCCGGGCGGCCTTTTGGCCTAAATGCCTGTGAGAATCTGTGCAGCACCTTCCCTTCAGGCCATGAGGCTGCGCAGTTTGCGGAGGATCTTTCCATGACGGTAATGAAGGGTGGTTACGGGAACTCCGGTTTCCCTGGAAATCTGGCGCAGGGACTGGTCGTAACAGTAAATACGGCGTATGATATCCTTCTCTCTGGGGTCCAGGTCCTTCATGGCCTCAAAGAGCAGAGAGCGCTCCAGAGCTTCCTCTGCCTGTTCATCCACAGGCTTGGCTCGGGTGTCCTGAAACAGATCACAGCCGTTAAAATCTTCTGTGTCCAGTGCATTATAATAAAATGTCTTGTTATGAATATCTGATTCCCGGAAATACCGCTCCTTCCGCTCGCCTTTGCAGTATAGTTTATAAATTTCTTCTGACACGTATACATTCCGGTTATCAATGCGTATGTAATATTGCATATTTTCCACCTCTCATGTGGAAAAGGAAATCTGTGATGTATTTTAAAGATATCACTGAGGGGGGATTTTGTCAAGAAAAATCAGAACATATGTTCGATTCGGCGGATGAATGGTATAGAACAACGAAACAAAACAGGATTTTGTGGAAAGGAAGCATGTGATGTACTTTCTGTTGAATATTATTTTTTGCAGTGCTAAAGTAGATGGTGAAGCGGTTGTTCCATGCCCGGGCATGACGCGGTTTATCTGACAGGAATGAGGGTTCAGTCACTCCGCGGTATGGCAGAGGAAAAAATGGGAACAATCAAGGAAAATCCAAGGAGGAGGTAAAGACAATGGGACATCTTACAACCCGTGACGCATACCGGAACCTGGGTGAACGTATCAACTGGTTTACCCAGGGGGCCCCGGCCTCTGAGACACTGTATAAGATACTGCAGGTCCTATATTCTGAAAAGGAGGCCAAATGGGTGGCGCTGCTGCCGGTTCGCCCGTTTACCATAAAAAAGGCGGCAAAGATATGGGGGACTTCGGAGTATAAGGCGGAAAAGCTGTTAGATCATCTGTGCGGCAAGGCATTGCTGGTGGACTCCTGGGACAAGGGGGTGCGGAAATTCGTGATGCCCCCGCCAATGGCCGGGTTTATTGAATTTGCCCTGATGAGGACCAGGGGAGATATTGACCAAAAGTATCTCAGTGAATTGTATTACCAGTATATGAATGTGGAGGAGGATTTTATCAAGGATTTGTTTTATGCCACGGAGACAAAGCTGGGCCGTGTGTTTGTCCAGGAGCCGGTTCTGACCAATGACAAGATGAACCACATCCTGGATTATGAGCGGGCGACCCACATCGTGGAGGAGGCAGAGTATATCGGTCTGGGGCTATGCTACTGCCGTCATAAAATGTCTCACGCAGGCCATCCCTGCGAGATTAACGCTCCCTGGGATGTATGCCTGACCTTTGACAATGTGGCGCGTTCCCTGGCCCAGCACGGGGATTACTGCAGACTTATCTCCAGGGAGGAGGCGCTGGATGCGCTGGAACGCTCCTACGCCAGCAATCTGGTACAGATAGGGGAAAATGTGCGGGAGCACCCGGCTTTTATCTGCAACTGCTGCGGGTGCTGCTGTGAGGCGCTCCAGGCTGCCAGGCATTTCAGTCCCATGCAGCCGGTGGCCACCACCAATTATATTCCTGATATTACCGGGGACCAGTGCGTTGGCTGCGGAAAGTGCGCAAAGGCATGTCCGGTATTGGCTATATCCATGGAGGAAGGAGAAAACGGAAGGAAGCGGGCCGTGGTGGATAAGGATATTTGTCTGGGCTGCGGCGTATGCGCCAGGAACTGCGGCGTCAAGGCCATTCACATGGAGCGCAGGACGGAGCAGATCATCACACCGGTGAACAGCACCCACAGATTTGTTCTTCAGGCCATTGAGAAGGGAACACTGGCCAATCTGGTGTTTGACAACCAGGCGTTTTCCAACCACAGGGCCATGGCCGCCCTGTTCAGCGCTATCCTGGAGCTGCCGCCGCTTAAGCAGGCCATGGCCAGCAAACAGTTCAAGTCTGTTTACCTGGACAGGCTGCTGGCGGCGAAGCGGGAGAAGGGATGAACAGGGAGAACCAATTAATAATAGATTTCAGGGATTACAGGAGAGACGGAAAGGGAAGAAGGGTAAAATCTTCATCCCTTTCCATTTTTTTATATTGTTTATTATAATTTAAAAAATCTACAATTTACTCTTGACGAAACCGTTTTCATGAGTTAATATGTACATAACGATACAAGAAACCGTTTTCATGGGAGGGGAGGTTAAGATTTCATATGGATTCATTGTTTTCTCTTGCAGGGAAAAAGGCAGTGATTACAGGCTGTGCAACAGGCATCGGCAAAGGTATGGCAGCCGGGCTTGCCAGGGCAGGAGCAGATATCATTGCGCTAGATATCGGGGATTTGGAAGATACCAGAAGGACAGTTGAAAATCTGGGGCGGGAGTGCAGGTGTTACCATGTGGATTTGTCAGTTTCTTCTGATGTGGATGAGGTGTGGATACGCCTTTTGGAAGAAGCCGGTCATGTGGATATCCTGTGCAATAATGCAGGTATGCAGTTTCGGAAGAATGCATTTGAATATCCGGAAGAGATGTTTGATAAGGTGATTGCTGTTAATCTGAAGGCGCCGTACCGGTTGTCCCAGAAGGCCGCCATTCACTTTCGGGAAAAAGGGATGAAAGGGAAAATCATCAATACCGCATCTCTTTTTACCACCTTCGGAGGTGTTGAGGTCAGCGGTTATACCTGCTCCAAACACGGGGTCATGGGCATGACGAGGGCATTGTCCAATGAATTTGCACCTTACGGTATATGCGTCAATGCCATTGCGCCGGGCTACATAGCCACAGAGCTTACAAAGGCAATCTGGAGTGATTCAAAGCGGCGGCAGCCCATGGATGAGCGAATTCCGGCAGGACGTTGGGGAACCCCCGATGATTTTGAGGGTCCGGCAGTATTTCTTGCCTCCAGGGCATCGGATTATATAACCGGGATCATGATTCCGATAGACGGCGGGTATTCTGCCAGGTAACAGGTTAATTATGCGCGTTACGCGCAGGAATAAAAGGAGAAGAATACAATGAAGAAAAGAAGCGTTATGATGGCACTGGGTCTTGTGATGACACTGACAGCATGCGGAGGGGGAAATGCAGGAACCACAGCGGCACCATCCTCCGGCTCAGAGACACAGACAGAGGCTAAGGCAGAGGAAAAAACAGAAGGAGATACTGCCGCACAGGAGGAGAATAAGGAGGAGAGCAAGACTGAGGCATCCGGTGACACAGTCACCTTAAAACTTTCCAATAACCAGCCGGATGGAAACTGTACCACTATAGCCGTGGAGTGGTTTGCGGACCAGGTAAGGGAGCGCACAGACGGACGGGTCAACATTGAGGTGTACAACAACGGAACCCTTGGAGATGCCATCTCCTGCCTGGAGCAGCTCCAGTATGGCGGCATGGATATTGTAAAAGCCGATCTGTCCACCATGACTAATTTTGTGGATGAGTACAATGCCTTAATGATGCCTTATATTTATAAAAATACAGAGCATTTCTGGAAGGTACATGGCGGGGATATCGGTATGGGAATCCTGCGCGGGGATAAGATGAAGGAAAAGAAGCTTTACGGCCTTACCTACTATGACGGAGGAACCAGATGTTTCTATAACACCAAAAAGGAAATCCATTCCCCTGCGGACATGAAGGGTATGCTGGTAAGAGTACAGCAGTCCGAACTGATGATGTCCATGGTGGAGGCTTTAGGCGGCCAGTCGGTAGCGACAGCGTATTCCGAGGTATATTCCGCGCTCCAGACCGGCGTTGTGGACGCTGCTGAGAATTCCATCGTCAATTATCTGGACCAGTCCCATTTTGAAGTGGCTCCCTACTTTGTGGAGGACCATCATACAAGGTCGGCCGACATCCTGGTCATGGGCGAAAAGTCACGTGAAAAACTGAGTGCAGAAGATCTTAAAATTATTGATGACACGGCTCTGGAATCCTGGGAGTACCAGAAGGAGCTGTGGGCAGAGGCAGAGGAAGAATCCAAACAGAAATTGCTGGAGCAGGATGTCACAATCACTGAATTGACTGAGGAAGAATTAAAGGCGTTCCAGGACGCCTGTGAGCCAATCTGGTATTCCTATGAAGGCGGCGCCTATAAGGACATCATTGACCAGATTGTAGAAGCAGGCAAGTAGGGGACTGGCATATAGGAGACTGAAGATGCTGAAAGGAATAAAGAAGGTACTAATTGATATTTTCAATCTGTTTTACAAGGTTATATATGGTTATGCAAGGTGGGTCCTGGCCGTTGTAATCGTAATCATATGCGCCCAGGTATTCTGCAGGAATATACTGCGGACCAATATCCGCTGGAACCAGGAGGTGGCGCTGCTGCTTACGATTTGGATGGCGTTCCTGGGCATTGCCATTGGGGCGGAAAAGAACCTGCATATCGGCGTAGAGCTGTTTTATGATAAGTTTCCGGTAAAGATCAGGAATGTGATTGATGTGCTGAACCGGATTATTACGCTGCTGGTAGGCGCTTTCTTCACTGTCTACGGGGTCCGGATGGTGCTGTCTACCATGGATTCGAGGCTTCCGGTAACAAAATGGCCGTCATCTCTTATGTATATTATGATACCGGTCAGCGGCGTTGCCATTATCTACTTTACGGTCCTGGATATAATGGGCCTGAAGAAATACAAGAAAACCGATGATGCGGGTAAGTTTAACAGAGAGGAGGAGGAAAAAGAATGAACCCAAATATAGCTATCGCAATCCTTCTCATAACCTTTGTGCTGCTTATTATGATTAAATGCCCTATTACCTTTTCAATGATTATATCCACAGCCTTCACCATGCTGTATATCCAGGTGCCTGTCATGACCCTGGTGCAGCAAATGTCCAAACAGCTTAACTCATTTTCACTGCTGGCAATCCCTTTCTTCATCCTTATGGGGGAAATCATGGCTGCAGGCGGTATATCCAGCCGCCTGCTGGCCTTTGCAAATGTATGCGTGGGGCAGATAACCGGAGGTCTGGCACATGTAAATGTACTGGCATCCATGCTGTTCGGCGGTATCTCCGGTTCTGCCATTGCCGATGTGTCATCCCTGGGAGCCCTGGAAATACCCATGATGGAGGAGGCTGGATATGAAAAGGATTTTTCCATAGCAGTTACCGTGGCCAGCTCCTGTCAGGGACTGATCATCCCGCCCAGCCACAACATGGTACTGTACTCCATGGTGGCAGGAGGCGTGTCTGTGGGAAGCCTGTTCTGCGCCGGTTATATCCCGGGTATTATGCTGGGGGTTTTCATAATGGGAATGTGTTATATCATTTCCAAGAAAAAGCATTATCCCAAAGGAAAGAAGCTGCCTTTTAAGGAAGCACTCAGGGTTACAAAGGATACATTTTTCGCAATGCTTGCAATGGTTATTATCATCGGCGGCGTATCAGCTGGTTTTTTCACCGCCACGGAATCAGCGGCAGTCGCCTGTATTTACTGCCTGTTCGTAGGATTTTTTATTTACAGGGAGCTTCGCTTTAAGGATATTCCGGTAGTGCTGGGAAATACCATTAAAACCCTTTCCATGGTATATGCGCTTATTGCCGCGGCAGGCGCCTTCGGCTGGGTGATGGCATATCTGAATGTCCCCACCCTGGCCACAAACCTGCTTCTTGGCATCAGCGACAACAAGATTGTGGTATTGCTTCTGATCAACCTGATTCTGCTTTTGCTGGGATGCGTTATGGACCTGGCGCCTCTGGTGCTTATTATGGCTCCCATACTGCTTCCGGTTGTGACAAAATTTGGAATGAGTCCCATCCAGTTTGGAGTCATGATGATGCTGAATCTGGGAATCGGATTATGTACACCGCCTGTGGGAACAGCATTGTTTACAGGATGCGCCATTGGAAATATGAAAATTGAAAAAGTTTCAAAGGCCATGCTGCCGTTATATATTCCCATGCTCATCACATTATTGCTTGTGACCTTCATTCCGGCGCTGACAATGACGCTGCCTGAACTGATTATGAAATAGGAGGTAAACGGATATGAAGACAGCACTTGTAACAGGAGCAAGCAGGGGGATTGGTTTGGCCATTGCGCGGGAACTGGGGGTAAACGGTTATCAGGTTGCTGTCATGGCTACACGCGGTGAATCCTTTTATCCGGAAAGTACCAGAACACTCCGGGATGCAGGTATCTCCTATGCCTGGTATGCAGGTGATATAGGAAAGTCCGAGGACAGAATCCGTATTGTCCGGGAAGCAGCAGAACACTTCGGGGAAATCCATGTGCTGGTCAACAATGCGGGGGTGGCGCCGAAGGTAAGGACGGATTTGCTGGATATGACAGAGGAGAGCTTTGACTATGTAATAGGGACCAATACAAAGGGAACTATGTTCATGACACAGACAGTGGCACGGCAGATGATGAAACAGCCTGTGTATGGAGGCAAGCGAGGGACAATTATCAACATTTCATCCTGCTCCTCCCAGGTATCATCCGTTAACAGAGGGGAGTACTGTGTTTCCAAGGCAGGAATCTCCATGCTCACCAAGCTTTTTGCGGACAGGCTGGCTCCTGAGGGCATATTTGTATATGAAATAAGGCCCGGAGTCATCCGTACCGATATGACCAGCCAGGTGGAAGAAAAGTATACGGAATTAATCAAACAGGGGATGTTCCCCATTGCGAGATGGGGAGTTCCGGAGGATGTGGCTAAGGCAGTCAGGGCGTTTTGTTCCGACGATTTCTGTTACACGACAGGCAATTACATAGATGTGGATGGAGGGTTCCACATCCGGCGTTTATAGGATGTGGTTTCAGCATATGGATATTAACAGGATACCTTTTTATCAATACAATACAATCATAGTCGGAACCGGAGCAGCCGGTCTTAATGCAGCCGTAACACTTCATAAGCTGGGGCAGAAAAACATTGCCCTGATTACAGAAGGACGGTACATGGGAACTTCCAGGAATACGGGTTCAGACAAACAGACCTACTATAAGATGACCCAGTGCGGCAGTGAACCGGACAGCGTCCGGAAAATGGCAAAAACCTTGTTTGAGGGCGGATGTGTGGATGGAGACATTGCCATGGCCGAGGCCGCAGGCTCTCTCAGGGCATTTTACCATCTGGTGGATATCGGAGTTCCTTTCCCTTTTAATAAGAGCGGGGAATATGTGGGATATAAGACGGACCATGATCCTCTTAAGAGAGGTATTTCCGCAGGGCCGCTGACATCCAAATACATGACCGAATGTTTGGAACGCCAGGCAGAGGAACGGGGAATACCCTTCTTTGACGGCTATCAGGCAGTACGCCTGCTTACAGAGGAGAAGGACGGTGACAAGAGGGCGGCAGGCATCATTGCCCTGAATAAACAAAAGGCTGCTTCGCCCGATGAACGGTATGCCGTATTTTCAGCAGTCAACATTATATGGGCCACCGGCGGGGAAGCTGGAATGTATCAGGCCAGCGTATATCCTGTCAGCCAGACAGGCGGAATGGGGGTACTGCTGGAGGCGGGAGCTGTTGCAAAGAATCTGACTGAGTCCCAGTTTGGAATTGCATCTGTAAAACACAGGTGGAATCTGTCAGGGACATTCCAGCAATGCCTGCCCCGATATCTGTCTGCGGAGCAGGACGGAAGCCATGAGAGGGAATTCCTGAATGATTATTTTGACACGCCCAGACAGCTTCTGACGGCAATTTTCTTAAAAGGGTATCAGTGGCCCTTTGACCCCAGAAAGGTTGAAGGGCAGGGATCATCCCTTATTGATCTGCTTGTTTATCAGGAGACAGTCTTAAAGGGAAGACGGGTCTTTCTGGATTTCATGCATAACCCGTCCCCGCTGATGGAAGGGGGAGATGTCTCGTTCCGGTACCTGGCAGGTGAGGCAAGGGAATATCTTGAGAATTCCAGGGCTCTTTTGGATACACCCTATGAGCGGCTGAAACATATGAATCCGTCGGCCATTGAAGTTTACAGCAGCCATCACATTGATTTGTCCGGAGAGTATCTGGAGATAGCTGTGTGCGCCCAGCATAACAACGGGGGAATTGGAGGAAACCAGTGGTGGGAGAGCAATATCCGGCATCTTTTTGCGGTCGGTGAGGTTAATGGTTCCCATGGCATATACCGTCCCGGAGGAAGCGCACTGAATGCGGGGCAGGTCGGCGCCATACGCGCCAGCCAGTATATTGTGAAGCGGTATGGAGGAGAACCCTGCTCCAGGGAGCAGTTCCTCAGCAGACATATGAAGGAGGTGGAAGAGGAGACTGCCTTTGGAGAACGCGTCCTGCGCGGGTCTGAAAGCTGTATGACGGATGTGGCCGGCCAGCGAAGGCTGCTGGGAATCAGGATGACCAAATATGGTGCATGTATCCGCTCAGAGGAAGGGATACGGACAGCGCTTGAGGAAAACCTGAGACAGAGGGAACAGCTGGAGCAGAAGGTTATGATTAAGGGGCCGGAGGTACTTAAGGATTTGTATAAACTGAAGCATCTTCTTATAAGCCAGTTTGTATATTTAGAGGCCCTGAGGGATTATGACGCCAGAGTGGGCATCAGCAGAGGATCCTATCTGGTATATAATGCCGGGGGGCAGGTACCTAACCCGCATTTGGATGAGCGGTTCAGGAACAGGACGGAGGAGACGGACACAACCGTACTGCAGGAGATTTATTATGAGGCGGACAGAAAAGAATGCCGCGTATCCTGGAGGCCGGTAAGACCCCTTCCCGACGAGGAAATCTGGTTTGAAAATGTCTGGAAAGATTACCGTGAAGATGGTATTATAAGGTAAAAGACGGTTAAAGGAGAATACCAATGGTAGGAATTCGTGATGTTGCAAAATATGCAGGGGTTTCTCCCAGCACAGTATCCAGAGCACTGTCAGGCGTGGCATTTGTAGAGCCAGAGACAAAAGAGAAAGTGATGAAGGCGGTCAGTGATTTGAATTATAAGCCCAACCTGGCTGCCAGGAGCCTGAAAAAAGGCGGCAGCAAGCTGATCGGCCTTATCATACCGGATATCATGAATCCATATTATCCGGAGGTTGTAAAATATATGGAGGCATGCGCTACAAAGGCAGGATATTCCCTGATTCTGTGTGATGCACTGGGAGATGTGAAAAAGGAGAAGGAGTATTTTAAAACCCTTAAATATCTGTTTGTAGACGGCATACTGTATATTGCATCCACAGAGGATGTAGAACATGTGAAACCATACATAGGGGAGATTCCCATGGTGATTGTAAACCGTACCTTTGATGTGGATGCCCCCTGTATTAATATTGACAATGCCGACGCGGCTTACCAGGCAGTGAAGTGTCTGACAGACAACGGACACCGGAAGATTGCCCTTTATATTAATGATAAAGACCGCCAATATAACCGGGAACGTCTGGAAGGAGCACTGGAAGCCCTTGGGGAGTGCGGAATAGAGGACTACGAAAAGTATATTGTCCGCGATGTAGAATCCGAGGACGACGCCTATTATAAAACCCTTGAATTGATGCGCCATGAGGAACGTCCCACAGGCGTATTCATGTTCAATGATTTTATGGCTTACGGCGTATACAGGGGTATTACCAAAAGCGGATTAAGGATACCGGATGATATATCCGTAGTGGGGTTTGATGACATCCCTCAGGTGAAATATCTGGATCCTCCTCTGACTACGCTGCGTCATTCCCTGGCAGATACGGCGGGAATCATATTTGAACAGCTGATGGAGCAGATAAAGACGCAGACCTGCGCACACAAGAGCCAGACTTATTTTAAAGGCAGGCTGATTGAACGGGAGTCTGTGAAGAATCTGATTTCCCGGAGTGTGTCTGAACGGGATGCTAAGACACACTCCGGACAATCTGGAGGAATGAAATGGAAAAAGTAAATATATGGGATATAGAGGGGACCGAATTTCCGGCCGGACGGCGCACCAGGGTAATACTGGGCCAGAATGGCGCCATGGAGGGCAGCAAGTTCTGCCAGGGCTATGTGGTGGTGTATAAAGGCGGCGGCATACCGGAACATGACCACGAGACGGTGGAGTCCTACACGATTATTAAGGGACATGGGGAGATGGAGGTGGACGGGGAGAAACAGCCGGTAAAGGAAGGGGACTGTATCTTTATTCCAGGTAATTTAAAACACGCTCTGTATAACACAGGTGAAGAGGAACTGCATATGATGTTTGTGTATGCTCCAAGTATCATAGTGGACCACTGGGCCAAGGAGCAGAGCGGGGAGATAAAATAAGCAGATAAGATAATACGGGTGAAAATAGCTGAATCCATCCGGCCGGGGGAATAAAATTCCGCCCGCCGGATGGATTTTATGATATCTCACTGCAAATATAAGGATTTTAATTCCCTCACAGATTGCTTCCATCCACCCCATATGTTATATTAGACTACACAGATTGCCGCGTAAGCCAAAGAAGGGAGGAGCCGCCATGATCATCAGTGCCAGCAGAAGGACAGACATTCCTGCGTTTTATTCGGACTGGTTTTTCAAACGGCTGGAGGAAGGGTACCTGTATGTAAGGAACCCCATGAACCCCGGGCAGGTCAGCAAGATTCTTCTGAACCAGGACACCGTGGACTGCTTTGTGTTCTGGACAAAGGACCCGGGGCCTATGATGGAGAGGCTTTCTGTTTTGGACCGGCTGGGATACCCCTATTATTTCCAGTTCACCCTGACACCCTATGGGGCGGATGTGGAACTCGGACTTCCCCATAAGAATGAGCTGGTAAAAACCTTCCGGGAGCTCTCGGCCAGGCTGGGGCCTGAGCGTGTCATATGGAGGTATGATCCGGTGCTTCTCAGTCCGTCCTATACCAGGGAGTACCATTTCCAGTGGTTTTCACGGCTGTGCAGCAGCCTGGAGGGATATACCCATACCTGCGTCATCAGTTTCCTGGATATGTACCGGAAGATAAAAGGACGGATGGATCGGATTCAGACCCGGGCAATGACAGGGGAGGACATGGTATCCCTGGCATCCTTTATGGGTCCGGAGGCAGAACGGCATGGCATGACCGTCCGGACATGTTCGGAGGCAGCGGATTTATCCGGTTTCCATATACAGAAGGGAAAATGTATTGATGACCAGCTGATTGCCGGATTGCTGGGCCGTCCCCTGGATGTAAAAAAAGACAGTACCCAGAGGGAGGAATGCGGCTGTGTCAAGAGCGTGGATATCGGCGCTTACAACACCTGCTCCCATCTCTGCAGATATTGCTATGCGAATTTCAGCCCGGAGCAGGTGGAGGTAAAACGCAGGTTACATGACCCGGACTCGCCCCTTTTGTGCGGCCGGCTCACCGGGGAGGAACGGATTACGGTGCGTGAGATGAAATCAGTTGTCTGTCCTGCCGGCGGCGGCCAGATGCGCCTTGCATTTGACGTTTCGGAGGATGGGGAACCGGAATAGACAGCATTTGAAAATGAATACAGATGGAGCTTTGATATGATGCGGAAGGTTGATATAGTACGGAATGTTAGTATAGTAAGGAGTGTTAGTATAGTAAGGAGTGTTAATATAATACGGAAAAGACACATGGCAGCAGCCCTTTTAGGCGCTGTGCTGATTGTATCCATGATTCCGGTCCGGGTCCTGGCAAAGGACCGGACTGGGGAGGGATGGAGACACAAGGTGGAAATCACCGCCCACAGGGGGGACAACACCCAGGCGCCGGAGAATACCATGCCGGCTTTTAAAGCCGCAGTGGAAAATGGGGCTGACTGGATTGAACTGGATGTGACGCAGACAAAAGACGGGGTCCTGGTGATTTTCCACGATGCGGATTTGATGAGGATGACAGGAAAGCCGGATAAGATATGGGATATGAGCTATGAGGAATTGAGCCAAATTAATACCGCCAGCCATTGGGGGCCGTTTTTCAAGGATACCAGGATACCCACGCTGGAGGAGGTATTGGATTACTGCAAGGATAAGATAAAGCTGAATATAGAGGTAAAAGTCAATGACCACCAGACCCAGGACTTTATTGCGCGCCTGGTAGGGCTGATTCAGGACAAGGGCATGGCAGGCCAGTGCATGATCACTTCATTTGACTACCATTCCCTTCAGGCGGTAAAGCAGCTGGCCCCGGCCCTGGAGACTGGATTTATCTCATCCAAGGCCATAGAGCAGCCGGAGGCATTTACCAGCGCTGACAATTTTGTGCTGAGCATAGACCTCATTAATCCTGAGACGGTGAGCCGTATTCATTCCCTGGGCAAGGAAGTGATAGCCTGGACTGTTAATGACGCCTACTCTGTTGACAAATGCAGGAAAGCGGGGGCGGATAATCTGATTACGGATAAACCCAGGAAAATCATGGAGGACTAACACACGGTTGGAGCCTTTTGTATAGATTTTCCATTTAAGACCATACTTTCCATATATAAGCAGGAATGGAGGAGATGGTATGAGACTGCCAAAACACATCGGAATCATCCCGGATGGAAACCGGAGATGGGCCAAAGGCCAGGGAATGGATAAATCAGAGGGATACGGGCACGGGATTACACCTGGAATGTCCCTGTACCGCATGTGCCGGGAGCTGGGGATTGGGGAAATGTCCTTTTATGGTTTTACCACAGATAACACAAAGCGTCCTTCCGCCCAGAGACAGGCATTTACCAGGGCCTGTGTGGCGGCGGTTGAGGAGCTGGCAAAGGAAGATGCCAGCCTGCTTGTGCTGGGAAATACAAAATCCCCCATGTTTCCCCATGAGCTTCTTCCCTTTACCGCCAGGCATGATTTTGGAAAAGGCGGGATGAAGATTAACTTCCTGGTGAACTACAGCTGGGAGTGGGATTTGGGCTATAAGGATGAGACCATAGGGCCGGGACTTAAAACAGCTGAGGTTTCCAGAATCGACCTGATTATACGGTGGGGCGGAAGACGGCGCCTTTCAGGCTTTTTGCCGGTGCAGTCCGTGTATTCGGATTTTTATGTGGTGGATGATTACTGGCCTGACTTTAAGAGGGAACATGTGGAAGATGCCCTTAAGTGGTACGCGGCCCAGGATATTACCCTGGGAGGGTGATTTTTTGACAAATTTCAACGTGTAATCGTCTTTTTTCAACATTTTAAGATTAATAATACCAGGGGGGTGTAAAATACTAAAGATTAAAATTGCGGTACGGGGACAGGTGCATGATACAGATAGCAATATGTGATGATGACTTTCAGGTGTGCAGCCAGCTGGAGGACTATATCAGGCGATGGAAAGAGGGGCGCAGGCTGGAGGTTGAGATATTCAACACCGGTAAGGAATTTGAGGAAGCACTCAAGGAACGGCATTATGATTTGATTTTTCTGGACATTGTGATGAGGGACAGGAACGGGATTGAACTGGGCAGGTTCATTCGGGAAGAGCTGGGCAATGATACGAGCATGATTGTCTATATGTCGGCTTACGGGGATGAATACGCGCTGGATTTGTTCCAGTTCCAGCCCTTTCATTTTATAAAAAAGCCAATCAGGCCAGAGGACTTCCAGAATATATTTTATAAAGCTTGCGAAAAGATAGAGGGTGATGCCGGAATCTTTGAATTCAAATCAAGCCGGACCGTATACAGAATACCTTTAAAAGACATCCTCTATTTTGAAGGTGATAACCGGCGGGTAAAGATTGTGACTGCCGGCCATACATATCATTGCTATTCCACCTTAGAAAATTTGTTTTCCAAAATCAACATGGACCAGGCTGGTTTCATACGGCTGCATAAGTCCTATGCCGTAAATCTCAGGTATGTGGCCACCTTCAGTGTGCGTATGGTGACCCTGTTTGACGGTTCGGAGTTTACGGTCAGCGCTCCTTTTAAGGAGAATGCGCTGAGGCAGTATGAGGGGTATATTTCCAAGACGGGAATGGGACGGGGAGATACGTCCGGAGAATAAATGCAGGAAAAAAAGCAGATGCACAAAAACAAGGCAGGCGCCAGAAGGTTTTTCCTTCAGACGCCTGCCTTTTATGGACAGTTGGAAACAGGCCTATGGGGTTTCATAGATTCCTTTAATGATTCTTACGGTCTTGTCCATGCCAAGCTTACTGATGTTAAGCAGCATCTGGTGGGACTCAATGCTGCCCCATTTGCGTTTGGTGTAGTTTTCGTAATAGTTTTTGCGGCGGCGATCCGTGGACTTGATGGCGTTGACAGCATCCCTCTCTGAAAAACTGTAGCGATCCATAATCCGGCGCACCCGATCTTCCATATCCGCACAGATAAATACGTCAATCAGGTCGGGGTGGCTGCGGAGCACGTAATCACCGCAGCGGCCTACGATGACACAGGGGCCCTTCTGGGCCAGTGCCTCTATAATAATGGTCTGGGTGACATAAGTGCTGTCATTCAGGGATAATCCATATCCGGTTACGGAATTAGGCTCCTTGGGAATCTGATAGCCGGCCAGGAAGGAGGACAGTGCGGACTCGTCTGCCTTTTCAATGCTTACAGGAGAATGTCCCATCCTTTCAGCGGCCATCTCCACCAGATTCCGGTCATAGAGAGGAATCCCCAGCTGGTCTGACAGCCTTTGGGCGACTTCGTGGCCTCCGCTGCCGAACTGACGGGCTATCGTGATAATCTTATGGCTCATAGTTCCACTCCTTTCCAACCTTAAAAATGAAAATATGCACAAAACATTTCTTATATGTACTATTATAACGCACTATTTGCACAAAAGATATATAAAGTTGGAAATTTATATGTTTTTCAGATTTGGTTTTCAGATTTGGATTTCCCGGAGCTGCAGCCAGCTATCGTTTGTATCCCTTTTCTGCCTCTTCGGTCTGTGACATATCGGCTGCTGCGGCCTCACTGTATGCTGCCTCTGTTTGTCCGGTGTGCGCTGTTACCTCCATGCATTCCTCCGATGGTTCCCGGTCCCGGCAGTTCCCGCAGTCCCGGAAGTCCCGGTAACCTCCGCAGTCGCCGGGTGCCGTCCCATTGCCCTGGCCGGATTCCCGTTTCTCATGCATCAGTTCCCATATAGTATCGTGCATCCATTTTACCGTATCGCTGAGAATTTTGTTTTCTGTATCCAGGTTCATGATTACGTTGTTCATTTCAGCAATGATTTCCCGGCTGTTGTAGCGCTTATGGGGTTCGGTCAGCCGGGTGATAAGGGACGGATTGGTCTTCAGGATTTCCCTGGAGAGAAATTCGTCACGCTCATCGCAGGACATCCGCATGAATTCCGAGTAATGCATCCTGACCATGTGCATGGCTTCCTGGGTGCCGCATTTGGGGCACTGGGGATGACGGGATGTCTGATAATAGGCATAGTGTCCGCATTTGGGGCAATAAAAAACAGCAAGTTCTCTCATAATGTCCTCTCCTGATTAATACTTATTAATATATATAGCGTTTCAAATCGCAAAATATACCACTTTTTTTTGCGATTTTTGTAAATTCGTCAGATTGGACAAAAAAACGGCAGACTAATTGGTTAGTCTGCCGTGGGCCGCCGGTTAAATGAACGGATGCAGGGGCGGCCTTATGGTTGCTGTGTATCTGTTACTGTGCGGTGCTCTGAGTCTGGATGACACCTTCTGTGTTTACGGTCCATACCTTGTCGTTCTCGTCCTTGAAATCCTTGTAGCCGCTGCCAAGCTCAGGCATGGCGTTTGATTTGGAGGAAGAGGTGGCCTTCTGTACGGCGCCGTTGCTGTTTACAAGATACTGATTGCCGTTTAACTCTACAGGTGCAAAGCGCAGGTCCTTGTCAGCTTCCTGACGCAGGCCGTATACATACAGCACATTGTCCTTGATGCCGTGGAAGCCCTGGCCCTTTCTGGAGCCGTCGGTGTGGAAATACCAGTTCTGGGTCTCGCCTAAGTCCTCATCGAAGATGACCTGCTTGCCGGTCTTCATAACGCCCTCTTCATCAAAGTAGAAGTTAGCCACGTTGCCGTCCTCCAGGTTTACCACCTTCTTGCCGGTCTGCATTTCTCCCTTTGTGTTAAAAGCGTATTTTCTGGATTCAATGGTGAACAGTTCAAGACCCTTTTCTGCATGGTAGGGCTTGCCGTTCTTGAAATAGAAGCGGTAAAGCTCGGCTTCTTCGCTGAGTCCTTCTATGCCCTCGATGGTTCTCCATCCGGAAGCGCGCTTTCCGTCCTCATCGTAGTACTGATAGCCGGCAGCGGTCTGCTCAGACACAGGAGCTGCCTCGGAAGGGGTAGCTGTCTGGGCCTCGCCGGACTCTGCTGCTGCCTGGACAGGAAGCTTGTACCAGCCTGTCTGCATGCGGCCGTCCACAAAGGTGTAGTACTGGCCTTCAATCTTTTTGTCAACTTCATTTTCAATACGCTTGCCCGTATTGTCGAAGTAGTACCATGATTCAACGTATTCCGGATCATCGGTTTCATCTGCCAGAAGAATCCAGCCGGTCTTTCTGCTTCCGTCCTCGCCGAGATAGTAGTTGTAACCATCTACGGTGATGGAGCCGGTCTGCATGATACCGTCCTCGTTGAAATAATACCAGCTTCCATTGATGGAAGCCCATCTGGAGGTCAGGGCCTTGCCGTCCCTTCCATAATAGTAGTACAGGAATTCAGGAGCATCGTCCTCATCCCAGAAATCTTCATTTTCCACGGAAACCCACTTCATGCTCACGCGTTTTCCGTCTTCTCCTACGTAATACTCATCAATCTGTCTGTCAGCGGCGCGGATTCCGTCTGAATCCAGGTAGTACCAGTCATCGCCATTCTTCTTCCAGGTATCGGTGATTGCCTCTCCGTAAGAATCATAGTAATACCAGTTTCCGTTTTCCTCTGTCCAGCCCACGGTTTTTGCGTAAGCAGTGGAAGCGGTGCCGATGAAGTTAGGGGTTACTGCTGCCATGAACATGGCAGTGGATAATACAGCCAGAACTTTGATCTGTTTTTTCATAATAATGAATCTCTCCTTTTTGATATGTGTGTTTGTCTGTGGCCGAAAATCCGGTGTTGCATTACGTGGTTTATTATAACGGACATGAATGTGTAATGATAGTGATGGTTGCTGGAAGTTATGGAAGGCACTGGAGGGGGGCCCCTAAAGCCGCTCCGGCGGTCATTGTAAGAGAAAATATAGTATTATTTTAAGGCGTTTTATGCTATACTCTCCATAGTTGATAGACCGGAAGGGGGACCTTAATTTATGAAAATGAAGATTTCCAATTATATAGCAGGCAAGCTGGTGGAGGAGGGAATCAGCCAGGCTTTCATGGTGACAGGGGGAGGCGCCATGCATCTGGATGACGGCCTGGGGCACCAGGAGGGGCTTCACTGTATTTATAACCACCATGAGCAGGCATGCGCCATGGCTGCTGAGGCTTATGCCAGGATTCACAACCGCATCGCGGCGCTGTGCGTCACCACTGGTCCGGGAGGAACCAATGCAATTACCGGTGTGGTGGGGGGATGGCTGGATTCCATTCCCATGCTGGTACTGTCGGGGCAGGTGCGCTATGATACAACGGCCAGGTGGTCCGGTGTGGGCATCCGCGCCATGGGCGACCAGGAGTTTGATATCTGTAAAGCCATTGACTGTATGACAAAGTATTCGGAGATGGTCATTGATCCCATGAGGATCAGGTACTGTCTGGAGAAGGCCCTTTACCTGGCCCGGTCCGGGCGTCCGGGCCCCTGCTGGCTGGATATTCCCCTGAATGTACAGGGCGCCTTTGTGGAGACAGAGGAGCTTCCTGGCTTTAACGCGGCTGACTACGAGGCCGGAGGAAACGGCTGGGCCGGAAAGGACGGGGGACACGGGATACCGGAGGACGAGGCGGGAAAGGGAGAACACCGCCAGGTACTGCCGGGCAAGGTGGAGGTTTCAGCCGCCCGGACTATTATAGATAAGATAAGGGCTGCAAAGCGCCCTGTCATCAATGCGGGCAACGGAATCCGCATAGCGGGAGCCCATGATTTGTTCATGGATGTGGCCGAAAAGCTGGGCGTTCCCGTGATTACGGGCTGGGACAGCGAAGATATCATGTATGACACCCACCCCCTGTACGTGGGCCGTGCAGGCAATATGGGGGACAGGCCTGGGAATTTTGCCATTCAAAACAGCGACCTGGTGCTCTCCATTGGAAGCCGTCTGAGTATCCGGCAGGTGGGATATAACTTTGAGACATGGGCCAGGGAGGCTTATGTGATTGTCAATGATATAGATGAGGAAGAGCTGAAGAAGCCGTCAGTCCACAGCGACATGCGGGTCCATGCCGATGCAAAGGATCTTCTGGAACAGCTGGACCTGGTTCTGGACCGCGTTTTGGCAGAGGAAGAGGGAAATCTCCCTGAGAGCGTCAGCCGTCCAGGCAGCAGACAGGTGTTTGACGGAGGAAATGGCCTCAGGGATATGACATGGAGCAGAACCTGCGCCATGTGGAAGGAGAAATATCCTGTTATACTGCCCAAGCACTTTGCCCATACGGATGAGGAACCGGCCAATGTGTACGCGTTTATCCATGCTGTCAGCAGCCGCCTGAGAGAGGGGCAGGTGACGGTGGTGGGCAATGGCTCCGCCTGTGTGGTGGGGGGGCACGCCTATATCATTAAGAAGGGCCAGCGTTTCATCACCAATTCCGCCATTGCCTCTATGGGATATGACCTGCCGGCAGCCATAGGCGCCTGGACCGCTTCCAGGGATAAGGGCTGCTACAGCCAGGGCGGGGACAGAAGCGGGGAGGACCTGATCCTGGTGACAGGGGACGGAAGCATGCAGATGAATCTTCAGGAGCTGCAGACCATCATCCACCACAGAATGGGGATCAAGATATTTGTGATTAACAACGGGGGATACCATTCCATCCGCCAGACCCAGAAGAATTTCTTTGGGGAGCCGCTGATTGGAATCGGCGTGGACAGCGGGGATTTGAGCTTCCCGGCTCTGGATAAGCTGGCGGCGGCCTACGGCTACCCCTACGTGTCAGCAAGGCACAACAGCGAGCTGGGGGAGGCTGTGGAGAAAACCCTGGCGGCAGAGGGACCTGCTATCTGCGAGGTATTCGTGTCCATGGACCAGAACTTTGAACCCAAGTCATCCGCCAAGAGACTGCCGGACGGCACCATGGTGTCGCCGCCCCTGGAGGACCTGTCGCCCTTCCTGCCGGATGAGGAGATGGATGAAAATATGATTATTCCCAGGATCAAGGGATAGACCTGCCAGCAGACCAAAGGACAGGCCTGCCGCGGGGGATCCGGGATAAGAAGGAGTATATGTTATGCGTGTAATCGTAACAGGAGCTACCAGTTTTATCGGAAAGGCTGTTACAAAAGAGCTGCTGGCCGGAGGCCATCATGTATTTGCCGTGGTAAGGCCGGACTCTCCGGGGCGAGGCCGGCTTGAACAGCCCGGGGCGGAAGCCGGGGAAAAGGCAGAAGAAGAGACTGGGGAAGAGACAGGCAATAAGGCCGGAAAAAAAGCTGGAAAAGAAGGGGGGCGCATTACCGTCCTTCCCTTTGCCCTAAAGGACATCGGTAAGCTGGATGCCTGCCCGGAACTGGTCTCCTGTCCGGTTTTAAAATCCCGTTCTGACCTCAAAACAAAGGCAGACCTGTGGCTTCATCTGGGCTGGGAGGGGGCCGGCAGCGCCAACCGCCAGGACCCTCATGTCCAGGCCCGCAACATCGGGTATGCCCTGGATTCCCTTCACACGGCAGCCCGTCTGGGGTGCGTCAGGTTTCTTTTTTGCGGCTCCCAGGCCGAGTACGGCATTGCGGACGGCGTTATGGGCGAGGAGATTTTGTGCCATCCTGTCTCTGAATACGGAAAGGACAAGCTGGAGGTATGCCGCAGGGCAGGGGAAGAGGCAAAGGCCCTGGGGATTGATTATATCCATGCCAGGATATTCAGCGTTTACGGTCCCGGAGACCATCCCTGGTCCCTGGTGTCCACCTGCCTCAATACCTTTCTTAAAGGAGGCAGGATGGAGCTTGGGGAATGTACCCAGCAGTGGAATTTCCTTCATGTGAGGGATGCGGCCAGGGCCCTGACAGGGCTTCTGCTTGCCAAAGTACCGGCCGGCGTGTATAATGTGGCAGGAGAAGACACCCGCCCCCTTAAGTCGTACATTGAACAGATGCACCGGCTCTGCGGTGAAAAGGGCACCTATGAATATGGAAAACGGCCGCCCAATGCAGAGGGAGTGGTATCCCTGGTGCCGGATATCAGGAAGCTTAAGGAAGCAGCAGGATTCGCCCAGGAGATTTCGTTTGAGGACGGAATCAGGGAAATGATTGGATTATATAAGGAGAATTGTCTATGAAACGATGCATCGCCTGCGGCGCCCCGTTATGGGAGACGCCGCTGCTTACGTTAGATAATATGCCTGCCTCGGCCCAGCACATGCCGGATGCACAGGGGGTAAAGGAGGACCGGGGACTGACCCTGGATTTATGCCAGTGCATGGGCTGCGGACTGGTCCAGTTTGACTGTGAGCCGGTGGACTATTACCGGGATGTAATTCGGGCCGGCGGCTTTTCAAAGACCATGGTGGAGCTGCGCAGATACCAGTATAAGCATCTCATTGACAGCTATCATCTGGAGGGAAAGAAATTCATCGAAGTGGGGTGCGGCCAGGGAGAATTCTTAAAGGTTCTGTCGGAATTTCCGGTGGAGGTCCACGGCATAGAGCATGATCCCCACCTGGTGGAGCTGGCAAGGGCCCAGGGGCTGGATGTGACGGAAGGGTTTACGGAGACAGAGGATACGCGGTTTGCCGGCGGGCTGTATGACGTATTCCTGTCCTTTAATTTCCTGGAGCACCAGCCGGACCCCAGCACCATGCTTCAGGCCATATACCGCAACCTGGAGGACGATGCCATGGGGCTTATCACAGTCCCAAGCTTTGAATATATCATGGACCACAACAGCTATTATGAACTGATACGGGACCATCTGGCCTACTACACCTTTGAGACCCTTACCCCCCTTCTGGAGCGCAACGGGTTCCAGGTAGAAGAGTGCGAGGTTATCAACAGGGACACCCTTTCCGTTATTGTAAGGAAGCGTCCGCAGATGGATACGGAGAACCTGCTGGAGTGTTATGTGAATTTGAAACGGGAGATGGAGACTTATATGAAGTATCTGGATGCCTGGGATAAGAAGGTGGCCATCTGGGGAGCCAGCCACCAGGGCTTTACCCTTGCAGCCACTACCAAGCTGGGGGAAAAGGCAAGGTATATCATAGATTCCGCACCCTTTAAGCAGGGAAAGTTTGCCCCCGCGTCCCATCTTCCCATCGTTGGACCGGACCATTTCCATGAACACCCGGTGGATGCCATCATAATCACGGCCCCCGGTTATACGGATGAGATAGCGGCAAGCATACGCCAGAAGTTCGGGACCGCCGTGGAAATCAGGGCCATGCGTTCCAACCATCTGGAGATGGTTTAGGAGGGATGATAACATGCGCGTAGTAATTACCGGAGCAACCGGTTTTATCGGAAGCAATCTGGCCAGGGTGTTTCTGGAGCAGGGGGCCCATGTGTACGCCCTGGTGCGTCCGGGTTCCCTTCATCTGGACGCCCTTCCTGTTCATGAGAGACTGCATACAGTGGCCTGCGACCTGGCCCATGTTTTGGAATGCGTCCCTGAGGTGGGACATGCAGACGGCTTTTTCCATATGGCCTGGGGAGGTGTGAACCGGGAGGAGATAGACTCGCCGGAGGTTCAGGCCCGCAATGTGGCAGGCTCCCTGGACTGTGTGGAGGCAGCCGGACGTCTGGGATGCCGGGTATTCATGGACGCTGGTTCCAGAGTGGAATACGGGGCTGTTGACGGAATCATGGAAGAGGAAGCGCCCTGCCGTCCCATCAATGAATACGGAAAGGCAAAATGGGAGTTTTACCAGAAGGCAGCTCCCCTTTGCAGCCGTCTGGGCCTTCACTATTACCATCTGAGATTTTTCAGTGTGTATGGCTGCGGGGATCATCCGTGGTCCATCATATCCACCCTGGTGCGGGATTTAAGGCAGGATAAGAAGGTTTCCCTGAGCGCGTGCAGGCATATGTGGAATTTTATGTATATTGAGGATGCGGTACAGGCAGTATATGAATTATACAGGCAGGCCGTAAATGAAGAACCTGGTTTAAAAAAGGACAATTTGCGCAGTCCCATAAGCGCTATTGTCAACATAGCCAGCCAGGATACCAGGCCCCTCCGGTCCTTTGTTGAGGAAATCCATGATATCGTAGGATTTAAGGGAACGCTGGAGTACGGGACCTTTGTACAGGCCAAAGAGGGCGCCCTGTCCATCCGGCCTGACATTACCAGACTTAAGAGACTCACAGGCGGCAGATGGCAGGAGCGCTATACCTTCCGCCAAGGCATCGAAGAAACCATAGAGAAAGAAGAAGCATAGAGAGATATGAAGAAAATCAGCGTATTGATTCCCTGTTATAATGAAGCGGAAAATGTAGGCCCTATCAGCAGGGCAGTGACGGAAATCCTGGAAAAAGAGCTGCCGCAGTATGACTATGAGCTGGTATTCATTGATAATGATTCCACAGACGGCACCAGGGATATCATCCGGGGCCTGTGCGCGGACAACCCGCGCATCAAGGCCATACTCAATGCCCGGAATTTCGGCCAGTTCAATTCCCCCTATTACGGAATGCTCCAGGTCACCGGAGACTGCGTCATTGAGATGGTGGCGGATTTCCAGGACCCTGTGGAAATGATACCTAAATACATCCATGAGTGGGAGAAGGGATATAAAATCGTTATCGGCATCAAGACCAGCAGCAAGGAAAACCGTCTGATGTACTGGCTCAGAAGCTGCTATTACAAGACCATCAAGAAATTGTCGGATGTGGAGCAGATTGAGCATTTTACCGGTTCCGGTCTCTATGACAGGGAGTTCATCGAGGTCTTACGCAACCTGGATGACCCCACTCCTTTCCTCAGGGGAATCGTGGCTGAGCTGGGATACCGCCGCAAGGAGATTCCCTATGAGCAGCCGCGCCGCAGGGCGGGCAAGACCCATAATAACTTTTATCGTCTGTATGACGCCGCCATGCTCAGCGTTACTTCCTATACAAAAGCAGGCCTGCGTCTGGCTACGATTTTCGGCAGCATATGCGCTGTTGTCAGCATGCTCATCGCCATGGTCTACCTGGTAATGAAGCTGATTTGGTGGGACCGTTTTCCGGCAGGCATGGCGCCCATGCTGATCGGAATGCTGTTTTTGGGGTCGGTACAGCTGTTCTTCATCGGTTTTCTGGGAGAGTATATCATGAGTATTAACCAGCGGGTGATGAAGCGGCCCCTGGTTATTGAGGAAGAGCGTATTAATTTTAACGAGGAAGAGAAAAAGGGCGGTAATGAAGCATGAAATATAAGATAGACGTGGTACGCATCCGGGAGAATTCCATTACCCTTAACGGATGGGCTATAGGTAAATCCCCTGACAGCAAGGCCACCTTCCGGGTGGAGGATGAGAAGCGCCAGCCGGTAAAATTTAAGCATGTAAATACCCGCAGGGATGATGTGAGCCAGATATATTTTAAGAAGGTCTATGACCGGGAATTTGGATTTGACATCCAGTTTCCCTATGAGCGGGGGAAGGATTATTACCTGCTGATCCGCTGTGAGGGACGCCAGGCAAAAATCAAGTACAATGAGGAACTGATTGCCAGGCGGGCCAGCGTGGCCCACAAGCGCATGGAGAAGCTTAAGGACCTGATGAACATGGAGACAGTCCATGTGGCCATGGATTTTTGGAAGGAGCATGGCCTTAAGGCCCTTGTGGTCAAGTCAAAGCACAAGCTGCAGGGAATTGACAATGATTATGATTACAGCGAGTGGTATGAGCTGACCAAACCAACGGACGAGGAGCTGGCGGAGCAGAGAAAGCATTTATTTGACTTTGAGCCCATGCTGTCTGTTGTGATTCCCGCCTATAAGACCCCGGAGCGCTATCTCAGGGAAATGCTGGACTCTATCATGGAACAGACCTATACAAACTGGGAGATATGTGTTGCAGACGGAAGTCCCAGGGGTGAGGGGCTGGAGCGTGTGCTTAAGAAGTACGCGGACCGTGACCGGCGTGTGCGCTATGAGATTCTGGGCAGCAACCGCGGAATCTCAGGCAATACCAATGCAGCCCTGGATATGGCCAGGGGAGACTTTGTCATCCTGGCCGATCATGACGATACGCTTCCTCCCAATGCTTTTTATGAGGTCGTGAAGGCAATCAATGAAAATCCCGACTGCCAGGTTATTTATTCTGATGAAGATAAGCTGGACATGGATGGAAAGGCCCTGTTTGACCCTCATTTCAAACCGGATTTCAACCCGGATTTGCTGACCAGCGTCAATTATATATGCCATCTGTTCGTCATAAGGCAGGATTTGTTAAAGCAGGTGGGCGGATTCCGCCAGGAGTTTGACGGCGCCCAGGATTATGATTTCATTTTCCGGTGTACGGAGGCGGCAAAGAGGGTATACCATATTCCAAAGGTCCTCTATCACTGGCGCTGCCATCAGAATTCCACGGCCAGCAACCCGGAGAGCAAGATGTATGCCTTTGAGGCCGGATCCAGAGCCATCATGGCCCACTATGAGCGTATGGGAATTCCGGCAGTGAAGGTGGAGAAGGGCGTGGATTACGGCATTTACCATACCACCTTTGAGATACAGGGGGAACCTCTGGTGTCTGTCATCATCCCCAACAAGGACCACAGCCAGGACCTGGATGTGTGCGTGCGGTCCCTGATGGAGAAATCGTCATACCGGAACCTGGAATTCATTATCGTGGAAAATAACAGTTCCCAGAAGGAAACCTTTGCCTACTATGATAAGATGCAGGCGGAGCACACCAATTTCCGGGTGGTTACCTGGAAGGAGGGCTTCAACTATTCAGCCATCAATAATTACGGAGCCTCCTTTGCAAAGGGTGAATACCTGCTGCTGCTCAACAATGACACGGAGCTGATTGAAGAGGACAGTATAAATGAAATGCTGGGATTCTGCCAGAGGGAGGATGTGGGCATTGCAGGAGCCAGACTTCTCTATGGGGATGACACCATACAGCACGCCGGAGTGGTCATAGGCTTTGGCGGCATTGCGGGCCATACATTTATCGGACTTCATAAGGCCGAGAACAGCTATTTCCACAGAGCCATGTGCGCCCAGGACTACAGCGCCGTCACGGCGGCCTGCCTCATGACAAAGAAATCCGTCTTTGACCAGGTGGGAGGTTTGAGCCCGGAGCTGGCAGTGGCCTTTAATGACATTGATTACTGCATGAAAGTACGCGCCCTGGGGAAAATGGTAGTGTATGCGCCTTATTCATGCTTTTACCACTATGAATCCAAGTCCAGAGGACTGGAGGATACGCCTGAAAAGATAGCCCGCTTTAACCGGGAGGTGGCCATTTTCGTACGGAAGTGGCCTGATATCATTCAAAATGGCGACCCCTGCTACAACCCCAACCTGACGCTGCGCAAATCTAATTTCGCGCTCAGGGACCTTCTGAAGGAAAAAATAGGTGAGCCTTATGACCTTAAGGTTTACGAACAGTTTGCGCCGGAGGACGATACGAAAGCACATGAGTGACCATAGAAATGATTATGAAGCAGAATGCGATTATAAAGCGGGACGCGGCAATGAAGCGGGATGCGATAATAAAGCAGGATGCGGCAATGAAGCGGGACGTGGCAATGAAACCGGCCGAAGAACAGGCAGGCGCAGAAAGGTAACCATCGTCATACCCAATTATAACGGGCTTAAGTTTATGGAACCCTGTTTCAAAGCTCTCAGCATGCAGATTTGCCGGGATTTTGACATCCTGGTGGTGGACAACGGTTCCACAGACGGAAGCGTGGAGTGGCTGAAGGAGCAAGAGATTCCGGCCATTTTCCTGCCGGAGAACACCGGGTTCTCAGGCGCGGTGAATGTGGGCCTTAAGGCGGCGGCGACTCCCTATGTGATTCTGCTCAACAATGACACGGAGCCGGACTTCCACTATGTGGGAGAAATGATTAAGGCCATTGAGCGCTCCCCAAAGATATTTTCCGTCAGCTGCAAGATGATTCAGCTCTGCCACAAGGAGCTGATGGACGATGCCGGGGATATGTACAGTCTGTTGGGCTGGGCATACCAGAGAGGGGTGGGACGCTCATCCGCAAAATATAACAGGGCCTGCCGCATCTTCTCGGCCTGCGCCGGGGCAGCCATCTACCGCCGGGAGGTGTTTGATGAAATCGGATACTTTGACGAGATGCATTTTGCGTACCTGGAGGATTTGGACGTTGGCTACAGGGCCAGAATTGCGGGATATGACAACATCTACTGTCCCACGGCCATGGTTTATCATGTGGGAAGCGGCACCAGCGGTTCCAAGTACAATCCCTTCAAGGTAAAGCTGGCTGCCAGGAATAATATTTATCTGAATTATAAAAACATGCCCCTTTTGCAGCTGGCGGTGAACCTGGTTCCGATTCTCCTGGGAATGGGACTTAAATACATGTTTTTTAAGAAAAAGGGATTTGGAAGGGATTATGCGGCTGGCGTGAAGGAAGGCCTGGCAACCGCTAAAAGGTGCCGGAAGGTGCCTTACAGCAGGGAACGGCTTAAAAATTATCTGGCCATTGAATGGGAATTGATTACAGGGACCCTTATCTATGTTTATGAGTTTGCCGCAAGGCAGATTGCTAAATTATGAACTTTTTCGAAATTAAGAGAAATGTTATAGAATAATGACGGCTTATCATGTATAATAACAACGATATTTACGGTAAGAAGGGATTCCCTGAGAAACCAAGGTGAAATACAATGATAAAAGATAACCAGAAAAGGCTGAACCGCATGCATGTCCTGCTGGATATACTGGTCACTGTGGTGGCCTATGCTCTGGCATGGTTCATTGTCATCAGCGGAAAGGTACTGCCCTTAGACGAAGGCGTGCTAAAGCCCCAGGTATATTTTATGGCGCTCATTTTTATCGTGCCCATATACCTGATTCTATATGCCAGTTTCCATCTGTATGTGCCCAAACGGATTCAGGGGCGGCGTTCGGAACTGGCCAATATCTGCAAGGCCAATGTCATCGGCCTTATGCTCTTTACGTTCGTGCTTTTTGGCCTGCGAAGGTTCGTAAGCCATCTGAGCTATTTCTCCACAAAGATGATTCTGGCATTCTTTGCGGCCAATATCATCCTGCTGGAAGCAGAGCGGATATCAATACGCATCTTCCTGCGCTCCCTGCGGACCAACGGCTATAATCAGAAGCATGTGCTCCTTATTGGCTACAGCCGGGCGGCCGAAGGGTTCATCGACAGGGTCAGCGTCAATCCGGAATGGGGTTACCATGTCCAGGGAATCCTGGATGACCACCGGCCGGCCGGCTTTGCATATAAAAAGGTACAGGTGCTGGGACCCACCAATCATCTGGAGGATTTCCTGGCGTCCAATACGCTGGACGAAATAGCCATTACCCTGAGCATCAAAGAGTACTCTAATCTGGAACAGATTGTGGCTGCCTGCGAGAAATCAGGCGTGCATACAAAGTTCATACCGGATTATAATAACATAATACCGACGATTCCCTATATGGAAGACCTTCAGGGACTTCCGGTAATCCACATCCGCCATGTGCCCCTTACCGGGGTGTTTAACGCCACCATGAAACGGATAGTGGATTTAGCCGGCGCTCTGTTTGGTCTGATTGTATTTTCGCCTCTCATGCTGGTTACGGCTCTGCTCATCAAAATCACTTCACCAGGGCCCGTGCTTTTCAGCCAGGAGAGGATAGGGCTGCACAACCGTCCCTTTAAGATGTACAAGTTCCGTTCCATGGAGGTTCAGGACCCGGGCAGGGAGCGCAGCCAGTGGACAACGCCCCATGATCCCAGGGTAACGCCTGTGGGACGTTTCATACGCAAGACAAGCATTGACGAGATGCCCCAGTTTTTTAATGTCCTCATTGGTGATATGAGTCTGGTGGGGCCCCGGCCGGAGCGGCCGCTGTTTGTGGAAAAATTTAAAGAAGAGATACCGCGGTATATGATTAAGCATCAGGTGCGTCCGGGACTCACGGGCTGGGCCCAGGTCAATGGCTACCGCGGGGATACATCAATTACCAAGAGGATTGAGCATGACCTTTATTACATTGAGAACTGGAGTCTGGGTTTTGACTTCAAGATTATGTTTCTCACTGTTTTCAAGGGATTTATTAATAAAAATGCATATTGATATGCATGACGTTTGCGTTAAGAATGCTCCTGCGTTTTAGCCGTGCCCGGATACAGTCTGCGGGTCAGGGGAGCGGGGCTGCTTATGAATGATTAGCGCCTGGTTTACGTGATGGAATGAGGATGGACGAATGAATCGTGAGTTTGACAATGGATTTGATGAGGAAGAAGAGAGATTAAGAAGCCGCAGCAGGAAGCGCGATTTGGGCGCCGGTGCCGGGGCTGATTCAGATACAATGCCCCGCGGGCGTACCGGAGGCAGCGGGCAGGAGATAAGGGGCGCCGGACAGGCGGGCCGCGCAGGTTCGGGAGGCGGATCCAGGCAGGGAACGCCGGTATCTGCCGGCAGGGCGTCAGTAAGGACTGCATCAGATGGCCGCGGCTCCGGTTCGGCTGCCGGGCCCAGCTCCGGTTCCGGCGCCCGTCCGCGCTATGCCGGAGCGGGAGACGCAGAGCGTACCCCGGGCATACCAGGAAAGAACGGCGGAATGCGAAGCACCTATGCAGGTGAGAGGATGCCGGAACGTCCTGTAAGCGGTGAGGGAAAGACAGGCCAGCGTCCGCGTTTTGCAGGAGAGAAGCCGGCGGGCCGTCCCGGAGGCACGGCCGGAGGGGCCGGTGAGCGCCCCGGATACACAGGCACAGGCGGCAAGGGCGGAGCGCGTCCCGGATACACGGGCACAGGCAGCGGATCCGGTGAACGCCCCGTATATACGGGCACAGGCAGCAAGACCGGTGAACACCCCGGATATACAGGCACGGGCAGCAAGACCGGTGAACGCCCTGGGTATACAGGCACGGGCAGCAAGACCGGTGAACGCCCCGGATATACAGGCGCGGGCGGCAGGAGCAGTGAACGCCCCAGATTCACAGGGGACCGGCCTGACGGAAGGCCGGGAGTCTCAGGAAGCAGGCCGGGAGAACGGCCAAGGTATACAGGTGAAGGAAAAGGTACCAGGACGGCAGCCGGGAATTTGGGGGCTGGTGAGACTGGCAGCCGCACATACAGCCGGTCCTATGCCGGGGCGGAAGACCTTGGCGCCGGTAAGGGCAGGGATTCGTCTTTCGGAAGGAACGGGGGCGGAGCAGGAGGCCGCAGGGCAGCCAGGGAAGCGGCGGCAGCGGATCCGGCAGCAGCAGAGATCAAGCGCCGCCGTAAGTTGATAATTGTATTCATCATACTGGAAATCTTATTCCTTTTGGGAACCGGGCTTTACCGGTATGCGCAGAATAAGATGAGTCTGATTCAGCCAAGCCAGTTTAAACCGGCCCAGGTGACTAACCCTAATATCCCTCAGGGGAAGGTGGAGGAGATGGAGGGATACTGGACCATTGCCCTCTTTGGTGTGGACAGCCGGAATAACTCGGTGGGAAAAGGCAATAACGCCGATGTTATCATCATATGCAACATTGACCAGGGCACCGGCGAGATTAAGCTTGTCAGCGTGTTCAGGGACACATATCTCAGTGTAAGCGACAACGGGCTGTACAATAAGATCAATCAGGCTTATTTCCTGGGAGGTCCTGAGCAGGCAGTGGAGGCGCTGAACAGAAACCTGGACCTGCAGATAGATGATTTTGCCACATTTAACTGGAAAGCAGTGGTGGATGCGGTCAATATTCTGGGCGGAGTGGATGTGGAGCTGAGCAAGGCGGAATTTTACTATATCAATGCCTATATTACGGAGACTGTGGAGGCTACCGGTGTAGGGTCCTATCAGTTAAAACAGGCGGGGCTCAACCATCTGGACGGTGTCCAGGCAGTTGCGTATGCAAGGCTTCGTAAGATGGATACAGACTTTGCCAGGACAGAGCGCCAGCGGGAAATCATAGACCTATGTTTCCAGAAACTCAAGAAATCCGACTTTGCGGTGGTAAACAATGTCATGGAGGCAGTGTTCCCCCAGATTCTTTCCAGCGTTACCATTGATGACATTATACCGGCAGCCAGAAATCTGACCAAGTATACCATAGCGGATACCATGGGATTCCCGGCAGCCAGAAGCGATGCCAATATGGGCAAGAAGGGCGCCTGCGTCATTCCCCAGACACTGGAGAGCAATGTAACCCTTCTCCACCAGTTCCTGTTTGGGGATGAAAATTACCAGCCCAGTGATATGGTAAAGAAGATCAGTGCCAAAATATCAGCGGATACAGGCATGTACAATGAAGCCAAGCCAATCGACCATGTGGGAACAGACGGAGGGTATATCCCCAAGCCCACTCAGGCGACCAAGGCAACGGAAGAGACAAAAGAAAATGAGTCTGAGAGCAGCACGTCCGGGACAGATGAGTCCATTATTGACGGCGAGACGGATTTGGAGATAGAGACCGACGAGTTCGGCAATGAACTGGATCCGCCTGAGGATGATATATTCGGAAGGCCTGGGGAGAGCAGCGGATCCGGTACCGTCCATCCCGGCCGGCCGGGAGAGAGCAGCTCAGGCAGCATATTCCCGGGGGCCGAGACCTCAGAGGGCGACCAGACAACCGGACCAGGCGCAATCACCTATCCGGGTCAGGACCCCACCAGGGGAACCAGCGCAGCTTATCCGGGCGCCTCTAAGGGGACCACGGCTGCGTATCCCGGAAGCCAGGGAACGTCCCCGGCTTATCCTGGCAGCACCAAGGGGAGCACCGCAGCTTACCCTGGCAGCACCAAGGGAAGTACGGCAGCTTATCCGGGCGCCTCGTCCGAGGAATACGTGCCGGAGGGACCGGGGTCTGTGATCATTGGGCCGGGAAATTAATGTCAGGATTGTTCGTATAAAAGCAGCAGATATAAAGACTGTAAAAGTGCCGGCAGGGATATGTCATTCCCTGCCGGCACTTTTTAGTCTTATATAATAAAATGGTCACACATTTATCACAAATCGTTGCTAAACTGTGTACAGAATCGGGAGATTACGTGAGAAAGCGTGAGAAAGGGGAATTATAATGTACGACAACGACCAGAACTACGGGTGGAAGTCTTATGATAACCAGAGTTATGACAACAGGCAGTACGGCGGGGACCCATATGGGCGCCGTCCCCAGCCGGAGGATATGCCCCCAAAGAAGAAAAAAGGCGGCATTTTAAAAAAAGCAGCCCTGATTACAGCGGGTGCCCTTCTCTTTGGCACTGTCTCAGGGGCGACCATGGTGGGGGTCAATGTGGCTGCATCCAGATTCATGGGAAACAGCGCGGCTGCATCGGCTGAAGCGGAAAAAAAGGAAGAGATATCAAAGGCCCAGACAGAAAGTCAGGGAAGCGGACAGGATAACGGCCAGGGCAGCGCCCAGGGTAACGGCGGATACCAGCAGGGCCAGAGGAACAATGGAAAGGCAGTGGCGGATGTGTCCGATATTGTGGAACAGGCCATGCCCACAGTGGTGGCAATTACCAGCACGGCGGTATACCAGAGCAATAATTACGGATACGGCTGGTTCTTCAGGGGCGGCCCCCAGACCTATGAGGTACCCAGCAGCGGTTCGGGAATCATAGTGGGTGAGAATGACAAGGAACTTCTCATCGTGACCAATAACCATGTGGTGGAGGATTCCACCTCCCTGAAGGTGGCCTTTATTGACAGTGAGGTAGTGGACGCAGCTATCAAGGGAACGGACGCAGAAACGGACCTGGCAGTCATAGCAGTGCCCCTGGAGCAGATTAAGGACGATACCAAGAGCAAGATTAAGGTGGCCAGGCTGGGCAACTCCGATGAACTGAAGGTGGGACAGGGCGTTGTAGCCATTGGCAATGCGCTGGGCTACGGCCAGTCCGTGACCGTGGGGTATGTAAGCGCCCTTAACCGGGAGGTCAGGGTATCAAATACCAGTACCAGGGAACTTCTGCAGACAGATGCGGCCATCAATCCCGGCAACAGCGGAGGAGCCCTTCTTAATATGAAGGGAGAGGTGATAGGAATCAACGCCGCCAAGTATTCCTCCACCGAGGTAGAGGGAATCGGCTATGCAATTCCCATATCCAAGGCAGAGGACATCATGAACCAGCTTATGAACCGCAAGACCATGAATCCGGTGGAGGAGGCCAAAAGAGGCTATCTGGGCATACAGGGAACCAGCGTGGATGAAGAGTCCGCAGCGGCTTTCGGAATGCCAAGAGGTGTGTATGTATACAAGATACTGGAGGAAGGAGCCGCGGCCCAGTCTGACCTGAGGGAAAAGGACATCATCACCAGGGTGGACGGACAGAGCGTCCGGAACATGACGGATTTGCAGGAGCTTCTGGCCTGCTACGAGATGGGAGAACAGATTGATCTGACGGTACAGTCCCAGAAGGACGGGGAATACCAGGAAAGGACGGTCACCATCACGCTGAAGGCCATGCCCCAGGAGAATACGGAAACACAGGCCCAATAACTAAAATTTTTCAAAACAATGTGAAATGAAAATGCTTCCTCTTGTTTGGGGAAGCATTTTGTTATATACTTTACGTTAAGCGGCGGGACGATGGAACGGCCCGGTACGCCCTTTAACAGAGAGGAGAACTGACTTGGACGAGAAAGAGTATACCCAGGATGTGGAGACATCCGGCCATGGTGAAGATAAAGACAAACAAAAGGAAGAAGACCGCTATGAAAAGGTGTGTTACATGTGCCGGCGGCCTGAGAGCAAGGCCGGCCCCATGATATCCATGCCCGGCGGCATGAATCTCTGCCATGACTGTATGCAGAAAGCATTTGATTCCGTGACAAAGGGGGGCATGGATTTTTCCAAACTGCCCAATATGCCCTATATGAACATGAACCTCAATGACCTGAACATGACGCCTCCCGCAGTGGAAATCCCCAAAAAGCAGAAAATCAAGAAAAAAGCCAAGGAACAGCCGGTCCTGACCATGAAGGACATACCGGCGCCCCATGTCATCAAGGCAGAGCTGGACGAATATGTTATCGGCCAGGAAAAGGCCAAGAAGGTAATGGCAGTGGCTGTATATAACCATTATAAAAGGGCATTTCTGGACCAGCCGCCTCAGGACGGGGCAGGGGAGGATGCCGGAACAGATAAGAACATTGTCATTGAAAAGTCCAACATACTGATGATTGGTCCAACGGGAAGCGGAAAGACCTATCTGGTTAAGACGCTGGCCAGACTTCTGGATGTACCGCTGGCCATTGCCGACGCCACCTCCCTGACAGAGGCCGGTTATATCGGCGATGATATAGAAAGCGTGGTGTCCAAGCTTCTGGCTGCTGCGGATAACGATGTGGAGCGGGCTCAGAGGGGAATCATATTCATTGATGAGATTGACAAGATTGCCAAGAAGAAACAGACCAATACCAGAGATGTAAGCGGCGAATCCGTACAGCAGGAGCTGCTCAAGCTGCTGGAGGGAAGCACTGTGGAGGTGCCGGTAGGCTCCAACCAGAAAAACGCCATGACACCCATGGCAACAGTGAATACGGATAATATCCTGTTCATCTGCGGCGGCGCCTTCCCCGATTTGGAGGAAATCATTAAGGAGCGCCTGATGAAGAAAACCACCATGGGCTTTGGTTCTATACTGAAGGATACATATGATAAGGATCCCGATATTCTGGGGCAGGTGACCAATGAGGATTTGCGGACCTTTGGAATGATTCCTGAGTTTCTGGGAAGGCTTCCTGTGACAGTAACCCTTCAGGGGCTTACGGAGGATATGATGGTCCGCATCCTGAAAGAGCCGAAGAATGCCATCACCAAGCAGTATGAGCGTCTGCTGGAGATGGATGAGGTGCGGCTGGTCTTTGAGGATGAGGCCCTTAAATGGATTGCCGGTGAAGCCATCAAGAGAGGGACCGGGGCCAGGGCGCTGAGGGCCATTCTGGAGGAATTCATGCTGGATATCATGTATGAGATTCCCAAGGACCCTAATATCGGCTCTGTTGTTGTCACCCGTCCCTATCTGGAAAAAAGCGGCGGACCATTGATACAGATGCGTGGATAATTCATACCTTTGCATGGCTCATTTACCTTACTGAACAGAGGGTTATTCTCTGATACGCCGGAAGGTTTCATATAAATCCAGTGCTCCGTAGCCCCATTCTTCGTTGGGGTAGCGGAGTGCTGGATTTCTTCTTGCACCCCGGATCAAATAAGATTTCACGGACGCCTGGCTCATGGTAATCTGGTTGCTCTCCACGATTCCCCAGCCAAAGAGGCTGGCCACGGCGCCGGCCACGTGGGCGGCAGCCACTGAGGTGCCGCTGCGGGTGGTCATGGGGACGGATCCGCCAGCTCTGCGGCCTACAGAAGGCCCCATTACATTGACGCCTGGAGCTGCCAGCTCCGGCTTTACAATACCGGAAGGGGTGAAGCCGCGGCTGGAGTGGATGTAAATACTGTTGTTCAGGTGATTATAGGCCCCCACTGTAATGGGCGCGGCCGTATTGCCGGGCAGGGTAATGGTGGTGTCGGGAGTGGGACGCAGAAATACGGTCTCATCCGATACTAGTCCCTCGGAGGGCAGCCACATATGGAATTCTCCTGTAAAATATTGGGTATTATAGACCCGCACCTTCCATATGCCGGCCACAGGATTTCTAAAACGCATGAATATCAGCTGTTTTCCGGCGCCGGATTCAATGAGCTGGTAATTGACCGTAATGACCGTTGGTTCCAGAAGAAAAGGGATAGAGGTCTCGTTCCTGGCTATAATAGGAATACGGGAGATTATCTCGCCGCTGGGGGAGACAAAGCCCACAGAGTAGGTATCGGCAGTGGATGCCCAGAGCTCCAGGGAAAAACCGCGGGCGGATTCCTCCGGTCCCACCCGGATTTCCACATCATCCCACTCCTGTCCGGACGGAATGGTGCCGAAATGGTGATGGGCCCGGCCTGTCTCATTGCCTGCCGCGATGACCGCTGCCCGGCCCAGGAAACGGCTGGCATCCTGTACAACGCTGCTTAAAGGTGAGGTGCCTTCATGGCTTCCAAGGTTGGAGCCAAGGGCTATGAGGATGATGAGGGGGCGTCCCAGGCGGAATGCGGTCACTCTCAGGTATTTAATTCCCATCATGATGTCATTTTCCTGATAAGCATCTGCGTCCTGGCTGACAAGGTAGAACTCGCGGAGATAGCGTTTTGCCTGTTTCAGTTTGACCACTATGATCTCGCATTCCGGAGCTGCGCCAGTGAAGTCCTGTTCCGGCAGGGAGCCGCCGGCGGCAATACCGGCCAGGAAGGTGCCGTGGCCATTGGTGTCTGTGGAGGGCACCAGGTCCAGGGGGCTGTCGGAGGCAAGGGCCTGGTTGATTTGCTCCCTGGTAAATTCAGTGCCATAAGAGGCGCCGCTGAGTTCATAATAGGCCGGCACGCCGGGAGGAATGACATCCTCTCCTGTGGGGATGCTCTGGTCCCACAGTCCGGCGATTCGGGTGGAGCCGTCCTGATAGCGGAATAAGGGGTTGGTATAGTCAATGCCGGTATCCACGATACCTATTAGGGTTCCGCGCCCCCTGTTTCCCAGGGCAGGCGCGGCAAAGGTGGTAAGTATGCCGGAGGCCTCCATGCTGGAACTGTCCAGAAGGGAAAAAAGTCCGGGTACAGTATAGTAGCTGTATCGGGCCAGGGAAATGGGGGTTACGGTATCCAGAGGAGTGTAGATGATATTGTATTCATCGTTCACATAATCCATACAGGGAATATCGGCCGGATTGCCGACTATCTGCTGCTGGCTTCCAATTCTGTATATGAAATCAGCAATATTCTCGTCGGCGGAATTAAATGGGCAGTCTGCCATGGCACACCTCGGGCAGGATATTTGTTATAGTATATGCTTGAATTCAGAAACCTTTCACTGGACGGAGGTGTGAAACCATAGTAAAATGAAATAAAAGGGTGGAAAGGAAGGCGAATCTATGATTTATGGCTGGATAATAGGCGGGCTGGCTGCCCTGGACCTGGGAGTCAAGAGCGTGGTGGAAGGTCAGGAGGACGACACGTTTCCAAGGGACCTGCCGTCTGCCAAAGGATTTATAAAGCTTCATAAGAACCACAACAGCGGTTTTCCCTTCGGATTTATGAAGGAAAGACCGGAATTAGTAAAGGGGATTCCGCTTATGGTGATTTCGGCCATGGCCGGAGCACTGGCAGCCATGATGCAGGATAAGGGAAAGACCGGGGAGAAGCTGGGCCTGTCTCTTGTGATGGGAGGCGCTCTCAGCAATCTGTACGACCGTGTGGTGCGCGGGTATGTGGTGGATTACTTCACCATTGAATGGAAATCCCTTAAGAAGGTGGTGTTCAATCTGGGCGACATGTTCGTGTTTTTGGGAAGTGCTGTCTTTGTGCTGGCACAGGCTGTGGGGAGCCTGGAAGATGCGGGTGTGAAGAAGAAAAAGAAATAAGAAAAAATAAGGCCCGGCAAAGGGCATCTGATGGAAGAGAAGAGAGAATGACCGGATTCCATGGCCATGACTGGAATCAGGTATTCTCTCTTTTGAACATTAACTGAGCATCCCCCCTATGGTTCCTCCCAGCGCGCATATGCCCATGACGGTGACAGACCGCTCCATATCAATGGCTGACCCCATATTCATGGCCCAGGACACTGCAAAAAGCACCAGGAAGTACAGAAGCCCTGACAGAAGCCCCCAGAAGAACCGGCGCTGCCGGATGCGTTTGCCCGCCAGAAAACCGCCGCATAAGCAGGTCAAAAGATACACGGCATACACCATCAGGTTCACCTGTCCCTCTTTCAGGCGCAGTTTATAGAGGGCAAAGGCCAGGGCAGCCAGAAGGATTCCTGACAGCACATAGGAGATGAGCAGGGAGCGGAGCATGGGCTTCACAATACCATTTTCCATATATTGTTCTCCTTTTGAAAGAATCTATGTTGCAGTATATTCCCGGGGGAGCCTTTAATATGACAAACCTTTGAAAATACCGTTGCAAGGGACTTTAACCTGTGTTATAATTTCAAGGAATTATAGTTTCAAATAATTAATAATATTAAATGAATAGGAGGTGCCGTAGTATGAAGCACGTTAAGACATTGAATACCAATACCTTAAAGGACACAATGAAGAAGGGCGGATGCGGCGAGTGCCAGACTTCCTGCCAGTCAGCCTGCAAGACATCCTGTACAGTAGGAAACCAGAGCTGCGAGAACGCTAACCGCTAATCGCCGGTCAGAAGAGATACATACAGGAAATTGGTTGCAAGCCCCTATGGTCGATGGGATTATAGGGGCTTTACCATGCACAGGATTTGGGGCCACTGGCCCTTGGAAAGAGAGAGTAAATTCGTGATTCATCAGTATATAAATAATGGTTATCATATTGTCCTGGATGTCAACAGCGGATCTGTCCATGTGGTGGACCCGGTGGTCTACGACGCCGTGCAGCTGGTTTCACAGCGGATTCCGGAGATGGAAGCGCCCGCTGCCCTACCTTCAGATGTGAAGGAAGAGGTAAGGGTCTGTCTGAAGGACAGATACAGCCAGGAGGATATAGAGGAGGCTCTGGAGGAAATCGGTCAGCTGATTGAAGCAGAGCAGCTCCTTACCAAGGATATTTACAGGGATTTTGTGGTAGACTTTAAGAAGAGGAAGACGGTGGTGAAGGCACTGTGCCTGCACATTGCCCATGACTGCAATCTGGCCTGCCGTTACTGCTTTGCAGAGGAAGGCGAGTATCATGGACGCCGCGCCCTCATGAGCTATGAGGTGGGAAAGAAGGCACTGGATTTCCTGATTGCCAATTCCGGAAACAGGGAGCACCTGGAGGTGGACTTCTTTGGCGGCGAGCCTCTGATGAACTGGGATGTGGTGAAACGGCTGGTGGAATACGGCCGTTCACAGGAGGAAGCCCACCACAAGAAATTCCGTTTTACCCTGACAACCAACGGTGTTCTGCTAAATGACGAGGTAATGGAATTCTGCAACCGTGAGATGAGCAATGTGGTGCTGAGCCTGGACGGACGAAAGGATGTCAACGATAAGATGCGCCCCTTCCGTAACGGCAGCGGCAGCTATGACCTGATTGTCCCCAAGTTCCAGAAGTTTGCGGACAGCAGGAAGCAGATGAATTATTATGTCCGCGGTACATTCACCAGGAACAATCTGGACTTTGCAGACGACGTGCTCCATTATGCGGATCTGGGGTTTGAGCAGATGTCCATGGAGCCGGTGGTGGCTGACCCGTCAGAGGATTACGCCATCAAGGAGGAAGATATCCCGGCCATCTTAAAGGAATACGACCGCCTGGCCCTGGAGTATATCAAGCGTAAAAAGGAGGGAAGGGGATTCAACTTCTTCCATTTTATGCTGGACTTAAAGGCAGGACCCTGCGTGGCTAAGCGCATGGCAGGCTGCGGTTCCGGCACCGAGTATCTGGCGGTGACCCCCTGGGGCGATCTCTATCCCTGCCACCAGTTTGTGGGCAATGAAAAATTCCTTATGGGCAATGTGGACACAGGTGTTGTGAACACGGATATCAGGGATGAGTTCAAGACCTGCAATGTATACGCCAAGCCGGGGTGCAAGGACTGCTTTGCCAGGTTCTACTGCAGCGGCGGCTGTTCTGCCAACGCGTATAACTTCAGCGGCTCCATCAACGGGGCATATGACATTGGCTGTGAGATGCAGAAGAAGCGGATTGAGTGCGCCATCATGATTAAAGCTGCCCTGGCAGACGATGAGGAATAATTGAGGCATATCATATGAAATATCAAGTCATAACAAAGGACGGGCGTGCCAAGCGCGCCCGTATGGAAACAGTACACGGTACCGTGGAGACGCCTGTGTTCATGAATGTGGGAACAGTGGGCGCCATCAAGGGAGCTGTATCAACGGATGATCTGCGGGAAATCGGCACCCAGGTGGAACTGTCCAATACCTATCATCTCCATGTGCGCACCGGCGACAAGCTTATAAGGGAATTTGGCGGGCTGCACAGGTTCATGAACTGGGACCGCCCTATCCTTACGGATTCCGGCGGGTTCCAGGTATTTTCCCTGGCAGGACTGCGCAAGATTAAGGAAGAAGGGGTTTACTTTAATTCCCATATCGACGGCCACAAGATATTCATGGGGCCTGAGGAAAGCATGCAGATTCAGTCCAATCTGGGTTCCACCATTGCCATGGCGTTTGACGAATGCCCTCCCAGCCATGCAAGCGACGACTACATCCGGCATTCAGTGGAGCGCACCACCCGCTGGCTGGCGCGCTGCAAGACCGAGATGGAGCGTCTTAACTCCCTGCCGGACACGGTGAACCGTCAGCAGCTGCTGTTCGGCATCAACCAGGGCGGCGTGGTGGATGAGATACGTATGGAGCATGCAAGGACTATACGGGAAATGGACTTGGACGGTTATGCAGTGGGCGGACTGGCGGTGGGCGAGAGCCACGAGGAGATGTACCATATTCTGGATGTGACAGTGCCCTGCCTGCCTGAGGACAAGCCTGTATATCTGATGGGCGTGGGAACTCCGGCCAATATCCTGGAAGCGGTTGACCGGGGCGTGGACTTCTTTGACTGCGTATATCCATCCAGGAACGGACGCCACGGCCATGTGTACACCAACCAGGGCAAGCTGAATCTGTTTAACCAGAAATACGAGCTGGATTCCCGTCCCATAGAAGAAGGATGCGGCTGTCCTGCCTGCCGTTCATACAGCAGGGCCTATATACGCCATCTGCTGAAGGCAAAAGAAATGCTTGGAATGAGATTATGTACCTTGCATAATTTGTATTTTTATAATACAATGATGAAAGAGATTCGCGACGCCATCGAGGAACACCGTTATGCTGAGTATAAAGCGGCCAAGCTTGCCGGTATGGAAGGTTCCGGCCGTGCGATCAGTACGGCGTCTGATGAATAAGAAACTACTGCGGCGAGGCGGCGGTAGGTGTGAAGGAGGAAAATGGAATGACAAGTGGTCCGATGTTCTGGGTTCTCTATATTGTTCTTCTGGGAGGTATGTTATATTTCATGGCAATCCGTCCTCAGAAGAAGGAGAAGCAAAGACAGAAGGAATTGCTGGAAAGCGTTGCAGTTGGTGATACCATTCTCACCAGCAGCGGATTCTATGGCGTTATCATCGACATGACAGATGATACAGTCATTGTGGAATTCGGTAACAATAAGAACTGCCGTATTCCTATGCAGAAGGCTGCCATTATCCAGGTTGAAAAACCGGAAGCCTAAGAGACGTGAAACCCGGGGCCTTGTCCCGGGTTTTTGAATATGGTGAAATGTTCCCCTTGGAGGCTGCAAAGCCATCATATATGAAAGAGAGCAGGAGGATAGGATGATTAAGAACATTGTTTTTGATATGGGAAATGTCCTGGTGGACTACATAGCGGACGGAGTGTGCAGGCATTTCATAGAGGACCAGGAGACCAGGAAAAAGGTCAGCACTTCCATATTCGTATCTCCTGAGTGGATTCTGCTGGACTTGGGAGTAATGCCGGAGGATATGGCCTTAAAAAAGATGCAGGCCCGCCTGGATACAGAGGAGGAGCGCAGTCTGGCCGCCCTGTGTTTCAACCGCTGGCATGAGTTCAACATGTATAAGAAGGAAGGAATGGAGGATGTGGTAAGATGGCTTAAGTCCATGGGCTACGGCATCTATCTGTGCTCCAATGCATCTGTGCGCCTTTTGAGCTGCTATAAGGACGTGCTGCCCGCAGTGGATTGTTTTGACGGCATCCTGTTCTCGGCCGACGTCCTGTGTCTGAAGCCACAGAAGGAAATATACGGCCACCTCTTTGAGCGGTTCCATCTGAAGCCTGAAGAATGCTTCTTTGTGGATGACCTTGAGCTTAACATAGAGGGAGCGCGCCGCTGCGGGATGGACGGATATTGTTTTGATGATGGAAATGTGGAGAAATTGAGGGAAGTTCTGGCAGGGCTGAACCGGAGATAGGTACCGTAGATGGATACCGGAGATAGAGAAAGTCAAACATTATGGAATTCATAGAAAAAGCTCCGTACCAGGTGGTACGGAGCAATTTTCTTTAGGATTTTCGGATTTTCAAAAAGGGTTGAAGGATAGTTGTTAAACATTCGTGCATTTCTTATGTACTTAGTATAGCATGCAATCCTCCGGAATGTTTGAATGTTCTTTGAATAGATTATTAAGAAAATCTTAAAATTGATAATTTCCACCTGCTGGACAAAGCCGCGGAAACAAATAAGGCTGCAAGGGAAAAATCAGGAGGCTGGAAAAAACAGGCTTTGGGGGATGAAAGAAAAATGAAATGGAATCGTAAACTGAAAATGGGTACGAAAAATGGAAGTAATGGGGCTCGAACCCATGACCTTTCGCGTGTGAGGCGAACGCTCATCCCAGCTGAGCTATACTTCCATGAGACTATTATAGCACGATGATGCGGAAATACAAGCATTTTAATGATAGAATGTAAAAATTTTGCAGAAAAACCAAATAGATGAAGAAGTATTGATAATTTAAATAAAAATTTAATAATATCAGAATATTGTACTTTTATATGGATTATAGTATTATGATATCAAATATATCGGGGGCTAAAGAATAAACAGAAGGAGGTATTTGTGTGAGACAATACAATGATTTAAAAAAAATGATGGACGTTGCTGCCGGAAGAAGAAAGGCATCCCTTGTGTTAAAAGGGGGGACAATCGTCAATGTATTTACGGAGCGCACAGAGATTGGGGACATAGCCATTGAGGATGGCTGTATAGCCGGCATAGGGGAATATGATGGGCTTGTCAACGTAGATATGACAGGCAGGTATATCTGTCCCGGTTTTATTGACGGGCATATACATATTGAAAGTTCCATGGTGTCGCCGCCGGAGTTTGAAAAAGCAGTCCTTCCCCATGGCACCACCACCGTGATTACGGATCCCCATGAGATTGGCAACGTGGCAGGGTGCCAGGGCGTGGATTATATGTTAAAAGCCACGGAGGGACTGTCCCTGGATGCATTTTTTGTCATGCCCTCCTGCGTGCCCTCCACCGAACTGGACGAGTCCGGTGCTGTGCTGGGGCCGGAGGATATAAAGCCATACTATGAGAATCCCAGGGTTTTGGGGCTGGCAGAGGTGATGAATTCAGTGGGAGTGGTTGCCGGCCAGGAGGATCTGATGGGGAAGCTTACGGAGGCAGGGAGGCGAGGCAAGGTTATAGACGGCCATGCGCCTTTCCTGAGAGGGAATGAGCTGAATGCCTACGTGTGCTCCGGCGTGTGGTCTGACCACGAGTGTTCAGATGCAGGGGAGGCTCTGGAAAAACTTGGAAGAGGACAGTGGATTATGATACGGGAGGGCACGGCTGCCAGGAACCTGGAGGCACTTATGCCCCTGTTTGAGGCCCCCTATTATGAGAGGTGTATGCTGGTGACAGATGACAAGCATCCCGGCGACCTGATTTCTATGGGACATATTGATTATATTATCCGCAGGGCAGTGTCCCTGGGCGCGGACTCCATACGGGCCATTAAGATGGGAACCTTTAATGCAGCCCGGTATTTTGGACTGAAGGACAGGGGCGCTGTCATGCCTGGGCTGAGGGCGGACCTGGCAGTGCTTGAGGACTTGAAGGATATCCGGGTGGCGGCTGTATACAAGGACGGAGTCCTGACGGCAAAGGAGGGAGTATGCCTGGGGGCCGGGAAGGAAAAGAAACGAAATTATGCAGCAGGAGAGGAGCCGCGGTCCGGAAGCAGGGAGGATACCGAATCTGCGGAAAAAACAGCCGGTGGCCTGGAAACTGCATTTCCAAGGGTGTTTAACTCCTTCCATATGGATGAGGTTACCCTGGAGGACCTGGTGCTGGAGCAAAAGGGGGCCATGGAGCGGGTTATTCAGTTTAAACCCCATGAACTTCTCACAGAGGAGCGTCTGGTGCCCTGGCAGAATACTCCGGGGCTGGCACCCGGCGTCAGCCTGGAACAGGATATTGTGAAGGCAGCTGTGTTTGAACGCCATCTTCACACCGGACACAAGGGACTGGGCTTTGTGGGCGGATACGGTCTTAAGAAGGGAGCCGTGGCTACAAGCGTAGCCCATGATTCCCACAACCTGATTGTGGTGGGGACCAATGACAGGGATATGGTATTGGCCGCCAACGCAGTGAGAAAGAACAGGGGCGGCCTGGCTGTGGCGGCAGAAGGACAGGTGCTAGGCGAGCTTGCGCTTCCCATTGGCGGAGTTATGAGCCGGTTATCCGTGGAGGAGGTGGAGGAGCAGCTGCAGGCTCTGAAGGTTTTGACAAGGCAGCTGGGAATCAGCAGCGATATAGATGCATTCATGACCCTGGCATTTGTAAGCCTTCCGGTCATTCCGAAGCTGAGAATCAATACCTACGGTGTGATTGACGTGGACCGGCAGAAGCAGGTTCCGCCTTCCTTTTAAAGAAAATATTTTTGCTCCTGTCAGGCGGTTTTATCTGCCTGACAGTCCTGCCTGCCTGACCGCGTCACACGGTGCCCTGGCACAGATTCCTTCATTATAGAATATCCTAATAAAAAAGGAGAAAATCGTGATGTGAATCAGGCGAGAGAAGACATTAATTGTGAAGAAGTGTATTCCATGGGTATTACGGGTAGAGGAGTGGGTGTGGCAGTACTTGACACCGGAATTTACCTCCATGAGGATTTTAAGGATAGAGTGACAGCCTTTGCTGATTTTGTAAACCACCGCACATCGCCCTATGATGACAATGGCCATGGCACCCATATAGCTGCAATGATTGGAGGCAGCGGTATCTCCTCCGACGGGAAATACAGAGGGGTGGCGCCGGGATGCAGTCTCATATCGGTGAAGGTGCTGGACCAGAAGGGAAACGGCTATGCCACAGACGTACTGACCGGACTTAAATGGATCCGGGAGAACAGGGACAGATATAATATCCGCATTGTGAATATCTCCGTAGGCTCCTTGTCCCGCAGGGACATGACAGAGAACTCAATTCTGGTGCGGGGGGTGAATGCGGCCTGGGATGACGGCCTGGTGGTAGTGGTGGCAGCCGGAAATCATGGACCGGGCCGAATGACCATCACAACTCCCGGCATCAGCCGCAAGGTTATAACCGTGGGCTGCTCCGACGATCACAAGGAAGTGGACGTCATGGGAAGCCGCATGGTGGATTATTCCGGAAGAGGCCCCACACTGGCTTGTGTCTGCAAGCCGGATTTGGTAGCGCCGGGCTCAGGCATCATCAGCTGCTGCAATGAGCCCGGCAAATATTTTTCAAAGTCAGGCACCAGCATGTCCACGCCTCTTGTGTCAGGCGCAATAGCCCTGCTGCTGGAAAAGTACCCGGATATGAGCAACAAGGATGTGAAGCTTCGTATCAGGGAACGGGCCCTGGACCTGGGCCTTCCCCATAACCAGCAGGGGTGGGGGAAGCTGGATGTGGGACGGCTGCTGGAGTAGCATTATAAATGGGGCCCAAGCCCCGGCAGACAAAGGAGCAAAACAGTCCTGCCGGCGCAGTATCTTAAAAGGAACTGCGCCGGCAGTTTTTTGTGTATGTATCCATGGAACGGGGAGGACAATGATAAATCATTGAAAACCCCATTATGATTCTTGACAAAGAACAAGAGTAGGAGTATTATATAAGTATAAAAACAAAACAAAGTTTTGCAATGCAAAACTTATTATTTTAACTCATATTACAAAACAAAGTTTTCTATTACAAAACAAAAGAAGGGAAGGGTAATGAGAGAGAACGATATCTTAAAAGGGGAACAGGGTGCTCTAAAGCGGGCTCTGTACAAGTCTATGGGATTCACCGGGGAACAGCTGGGCAAACCAATTATTGCCATTGCTAACAGCTACACCAATGCGACGCCGGGGCATTTTGTATTGAAACAGCTGTGCGAGAGCGTAAAGGAGGGGATTATCAAGGCAGGAGGAACGCCCATGGAGTTCTCCACGGTGGCTCCCTGCGACGGTATTGCGGAAGGCCATGAGGGGATGCGCTACATTCTGCCCACCAGGGATTTGATTGCGTCATCCATTGAGTGTATGGTAAGGGCCCACCGGTTTGACGGACTGGTGCTGCTGGGCTCCTGCGACAAGATTGTACCGGGCATGCTGATGGCTGCGGCCAGGCTGGAGATGCCGGCCATTTTCCTGAATGGAGGCCCCATGTATCCGGCTTCCTACTGTGGCAGGCATTACGACGGAAACATTGTGACAGAGGCTATTGGGTGGAAACAACAGGGAAGGATTGATGAAGAGGAGTTCCGGCATATTGAAGATATTGCGGAACCGTGTCCTGGCTCCTGTGCCATGCTGGGAACTGCTAATACCATGAGCGCCCTATCGGAGAGCCTGGGAATGTCCCTGATGGGAAGCAGCACCATTCCGGCTGTCCTGGCAGCCCGCATGGCAAAGGGGGTTGAGACCGGAGAGAAAATTGTAGAACTGGTTCAAAAGGGAGTCACCACAAGGGACATCCTTACAGAGGAAGCATTTGAAAATGCGGTTATGCACCTTTTAACAATGGGCGGATCCACCAACGGTATTCTCCATCTCCAGGCAATTTATCATGAAGCCGGACTGGGGGAACTGCCGCTCAGTGTATTTGATGAATTCAGCAGAAGAATTCCGCAGGTGGCCTCCATTTATCCGGCTTCGGAATTTGACATGGTTGACTTTTACGAGGGAGGCGGAGTTCCGGCCGTATTGAAGGAGATAGAGGAATACCTGCACAAGGATACCCTGACGGTATCCGGCCTTACAATGGGGGAGGCACTGTCACGGTTTTCTTATACCAATAACAGAAACATGATTAAAACGGCAGAGGAGCCCTTTGCACCTACAGGCGGTGTCGCCATATTAAAGGGAAACATAGCGCCGCTGGGATGTGTAATCAAGCCCGCGGCCGTGCCAAAGCACATGTTCAGATATTCAGGCCGTGCCCAGGTCTTTACCACCGAGGAGGAATCCTATCAGGCCGTACTGGAGGGCAGGGTGAAACCAGGCACCTGCATGGTCCTGATGTACGAGGGGCCAAAAGGCGGACCGGGTATGCCCGAGATGTACAAAACCATGAAATATCTGGAGGGAATGGGGCTGTCTGATACATGCGCCCTGATTACGGACGGAAGATTTTCAGGGTCCAACCGCGGACTTTTCGTGGGCCATATCTCACCCGAGGCATATGAACAGGGGGACTTTGCTCTGATACAGGATGGGGATGTGATTGAAATTGATGTTGATGCCAGGAGCATAGAACTTAAGGTGCCGGAGGAGATACTTGAGGAACGCAGGAAACGTTTTGTTCCTGTGGAAAAAGAAGTAAAGCGGGGATATCTGAGGACATACAGAAGAATCAGCGCATCTGCATCCAAGGGAGCAGTTGTAGAATAAAGAATACTAAGAGAAGGAGTATTTAAAAATGAAGAAGAGAATGTTAGCAGCATTATTAGCCGGGAGTATGTTATTGACAGCATGTGGCGGCACAGGGGGACAGACAGCGTCACAGGCACCGAAGGGAGAGGCATCCCAGAGTGCGCCGGCAGACACCGGGACACAGTCAGGCCAGAAAGTTACCATGAAGGTCAGCGTGGGTGTGGCTGATAACCATTTTGAGGCGGTTGCTGTAAATAAGATGAAGGAATACATAGAAGAGCAGACAGGGGGAAACTTCACGGTAGAGATATTCACAGGAGCCCAGATTGGAAATGACCAGGAGGTTTTTGAGGGACTGAAGCTGGGAGTGGCGGACATGCTTCCCTGCGGTACGGATATCATCGGAAACTTCTCAAAGGACTTCGGACTGCTGTCACTGCCATATCTCTTTGACAACGAAAAGCAGGTGGAGGCTGTTGTGGAAGGCGAATTCGGACAATCACTGCTAAAGGAGCTTGAGGACATCGGCTATGTGGGTCTGGGATTTGGAAACTTTGGCTTCCGTCATACAACCAACAGCAAGCATCCAATCAACAGTGTGGAGGACATGAAAGGATTAAAAATAAGGACCATGACCACGCCGATTCATCTGGAGGTGTTTGAGGCATTGGGGGCCAATCCCACTCCTATGGCATTCAGCGAGCTGTTCTCTGCATTGCAGCAGGGCGTTGTTGACGGCCAGGAAAATCCGCTAATGAATATTTACGCTAACAAGCTTCATGAGGTTCAGAAGTATCTTACCCTGGATGGTCATGTATTTACCTTTGTCACATTTGTCGTTTCCAAGGATTGGTATGATAAACTGGATCCATCCTACCAGCAGATTCTGAACGATGGTATAAAGATAGCCACTGAGTATATGAAAGAGAGCTGTGAGTCTGAGGATGCATTGGCCCTTGAGAAGATGAAGGAAGCCGGAGTTGAGGTGGTGGAGCTTACCCCTGAGGCAAAGGATGAATTCAGGGAAGCTATGAAGGGTGTCAGCGAAAAATACGGCAATGAGATAAATCCGGACAGATATAAAGAAATGCTGGATATCATTGCAGCGGTGCAGTAGATGACTCACAGAAAGGGGTTACGTATCAATGAAAAAAAAGAAAAACTTTGAATATTATCTGATTGTTTTTCTGTTTACGATTCTGATAGTGGTGTGTTTTCTCCAGGTGCTGTTCCGCTTTGTGTTCAATCTTCCGCTGGCATGGACAGAGGAGCTGTCCAGGTATGTATTCATTATCCTGATATACTGCGGTGCCAGCGCAGCTGTGCTGGACAACGCCCATGTCAGGGTGGAGCTGATTGATAATGTACTTTCAGAGCGCGGCAGGTTTGCGTTAGACATTGCAGTAAAGCTGCTGTGCGCTGCCGTCAGCCTGGTCATCGCCTACAACTCCAGACAGATCATTTATAATGCCAGCCTTTCCAAACAGCTGTCCGCCTCTCTCAGAATTCCTATGGCAGGCCTGTATGCACTGGTTGCTGTCATGTTCTGCCTGATTGCCTTCAGATTCCTGCAGGCAGTGTTTAAGATGATAGTCCGGAAAAAGGAGGTTGAAACCAAATCATGAGCATATTTCTGATGATGATGGCAGTATTTCTGGTATTTGTATTCCTTGGGATACCGGTATCGTTCAGTATAGGACTGTCGACTGTGGCGGCGGTCCTGGCCAAGGGTATGCCCCTGGCGTTTGTATCACAGATGGCATTTACGGGATTGGACTCTTATACATACCTGGCTATCCCTATGTTCATTCTGGCCGGCTATCTTATGGAGACCGGCGGGCTGTCCAAAAGGCTGGTGAATTTTGCAGCCAGCCTTGTGGGAAACATTCATGGAGGGCTGGGAATCATAACCGTGCTGGCCTGTGCTTTTTTCGCGGCCATCTCAGGCTCATCTCCGGGTACGGTTGCAGCCGTAGGTGCGATGATGATTCCTCCCATGGTGGAGAAGGGGTATGACAGGGATTTTTCCGCAGCATTGACAGCCAGTGCAGGTTCTTTGGGAGTCCTGATTCCGCCATCTATTCCCATGGTGCTCTACTGTATTGCCGGTGAGGTGTCCATTGGAGAGATGTTCATGGCAGGATTCATACCTGGTTTCCTCATGACAGCAGCCCTGGCTCTCACTACCTATGTGATTTCCAAAAAGAATGGATACAAGTCTGATGAGGGAGAATTTGAGTGGAAGAAGGTGGCTGCCAGTTTTAAGGAGGCAATCTGGCCTCTCCTTGCCCCGGTCATTATCCTGGGCGGCATATACAGCGGTATCTTTACTCCCACGGAAGCAGCCGTGGTGGTAGTGGTGTATTCCATGTTTGTAGGACTGTTCATCACAAAGGAGCTTAAAGTGTCGGACCTGCCCGGTATTCTCTATAAAGGTGCAGTTACAGCAGGAACCACTGTATTCATACTGGCATTTGCAATGGCATTTTCACGCTATCTCACATTAAACCAGATTCCGCAGCTCATTGGAAGCGTGATTCTGGGCATCACGGGCAATGTCCATGTGATTCTGATTCTCTTTGTGCTGCTATGTTTTGTGACAGGAACCTTCCTTGAGACAGCTTCTCAGGTGCTGATTTATACACCGTTGTTCCTGCCTACCTTAAAAGGACTGGGTGTCAGCCCGCTGCATTTTGGTATTCTGCTTACAGTGGGGACCATGCTGGGCATGATGACGCCTCCGGTGGGAATCAACCTGTTTGTCGCGCAGGGAATCAGCGGAGCAAAGATATCAAAGATGACCAAGGCAATCCTTCCCTTCCTGTTTGTGATGCTGTTTGTGCAGATACTGTTTGTGTTCTTCCCGGGCTTTTCGACCTTCCTTCCGGGATTGTTCTCAAAGTAGGGGCAGGATTAACCGGTTGACCGCAGGCGAGCACATAAACTATAATAAATAAAAAAGGTTTGGAGTTGGGTGAATGGAACGGGAAAGTCAATATACAATCTCATCGGTAAAAAAGGCGCTAAAGGTTTTAAAACTCTTTGACAGTGCCCATAAAAGCATGACGCTGACTGAAATCAGCGAGAGGGCAGATATGCGCAAGGGAACCATGGTCAGGGTGCTGACGACCCTGGAGGAAGAAGGGTTTGTAAGGTACGACGAGATTTCCAAGCGCTACAGCCTTGGCATGTCCATTTACGTGCTGAGCAGCAATGCATTTCAGTTTATAAGCGTTGTGGAAACTGCCAGGCCTTATCTGGAGAAGGTTACAACAGAACTGAATCTGATTGCCCATCTGTCTGTGCTTGAAGGCGAAAAAATCGTGCTGATTGACCGTGTGGTGCCCAATGCAAACGCTGTTGTCTTTGATTTGAACTCTAAGATAGGCGGTGAAGTGGAGGCGCATAATACGGGGGCAGGAAAAGTGCTAACTGCCTATTCTGCGACAGAGGTCAGGGAGAAAATTATCAGTCATTGTTCCTTTGAATCATATTCAGAGAGGACCATCACGGATAAGGACGAGTACAGAAGCATCCTGGATGCTGTCAGGAAAAACGGTTATGCCACCAATGAAGGGGAAAGTGAACCTTATTTGAAATGTATTACATATCCCATATTCGGTTATGGAGGCAAGATTGAGGCGGCTCTCAGTTTGAGCGGAATTATTCAATATTTTGACGCCGGGCTGGAGCAGAGATGCCATGAGGCGTTAAAGGAAATCTGTGAAAAGATTTCCGCGGCCATGGGGCAGAGTCTGTAATCCTGTCCCTGCCGTATGGGCAGAGAGGAAATGGAATGAAAGGACAGGAGTCTGTTTATCTTCCGCATTTCACCATCGGGCTCAATGCATTTGATGCGTTCCGGGATGTGATTGGGAGATATGGAAATAAGATTGCGGCGGTTCATGGGGAAAAAGCCTGGAATGCCGCCGGCCGGTATGTTACACAGGCTGTGGAAAAAGCCGGCATGACGACGACGGGTGAAATTCTCTATGGCCATGAAGCCACCTGGAGTAATGTGGAACGTCTGGTTGCAGATCAGAGGGTCAGGCAGTCGGATGTGCTGCTGGCGGTGGGAGGCGGAAAATGCGTGGATACCGTAAAACTGGCAGCAGATCTTCTGAGAAAGCCTGTGTTTACGATTCCCACCATTGCATCCAACTGTGCTCCGGTTACAAAGCTGAGTATCATGTATGGTGAAGACGGAACGTTTGAGAAGGTGAAACGGTTAAATTCGGTTCCGGTCCATTGCTTTATCCATCCCGGGATTATCCTGGATGCCCCTATTCGTTATCTCAGGGCCGGCATAGGAGATGCCATGGCAAAACATGTTGAGTCGGAGTGGTCGGCCAAGGCAGGAGAGAAGCTGAGCTTTGGAAGCGAATTTGGTATTTTAGCGGGAAGGCTGTGCTTCTATCCAATGCTGGAATTTGGTAAGAAGGCAGTGGAAGACGCTAAGGCGGGGATTGTCAGTGAAGAACTGGAAAAAATATTGCTTAACATAATTATCACTCCGGGAATCGTGTCTGTATCCGTACATTCGGATTATGTGGGCGGGATTGCCCACGCATTGTTCTATGGACTTACGAGACGCAGACAGATCGAGGAAAATTATCTTCATGGAGATGTGGTTGCTTATGGTACACTGGTTAATCTGATGGTAGATCGGGACTGGGATAAGTTGGAAAAGACTTATCGGTTCAACCGTTCCCTTGGACTGCCGTCATGTCTGAAGGATTTGGGACTTACCCTGGAAGATGATCTGGAGGATGTGCTGGCGGCGGCTGTGGAAAATCAGGAACTCAGCCATACACCGTATCCGGTTACGGCTGACTTGATTCAGGAGGCCATGAGGGAGTTGGAAAGCTATAGGGCCTGACGTATTGACAGAGAACGATTACATATGAATGAGAGGAATTTATTAAATCATGGTTGTATGGAAAAATGATGACGAGCTTTTTGCTCTCATGAGGGAAACACTGTATTCATCTGTTATAGGTGATATATTGGATAAAATGAACTATCTCCATCAGTTCCTGCCATGGAGGATTCAGCCCATGCGGGAAAATATGGTGGTGGCCGGAAGGGCCATGACTGTGCTTGAGGCAGATGCTCTGGAGACAGTATCTGAGGGGCAGAATCCAATCATGAGGCAGAGCTTTGGCCTTATGCTGGAGGCGCTGGATGACCTTAAGAAAAACGAAGTATATATATGTACCGGATCGTCACCCACATATGCCCTGGTAGGGGAGCTGATGTGTACGAGAATGAAGATACTGGGTGCGGCCGGCGCTGTTGTAAATGGATTTCACCGCGACACCAACGGAATCCTGGACCTGGATTTCCCATGCTTTTCTTATGGGAGATATGCCCAGGACCAGGGCCCCAGAGGAAAGGTGATTGACTACAGGGTTCCCATTGACATGGAGGGAGTGAAAATCAATCCCGGAGACATTGTATTTGGGGACTTGGACGGTGTCCTTGTTATCCCTAAGGAGATTGAGGAGGAAGTGATTGTCAGGGCTGTTGAAAAGGCTACCGGAGAGAAGATGGTGGCTGAGGCCATTAAGAACGGTATGGCTGCAAAAGCCTCTTTCGATAAGTACGGGATTATGTAAAATGAAAGGACCAAGTGATTAAGAAGCAGGTGATAAGAACAGAGATTAGCACCAGGCAAGAAAAAGCCCCGCATCAGCGAATCCTGATGCGGGACTTTTTTGCATTATGCTTCCCAGCGCCCGGATGCCCCGCAGGGCAGCACCAGGCCTGTCTGGGTGACAGGGAGGCCCACCTCCTCGGCGCTTACTGTTCCGCCGAAACGGGGGACGATTTCCACGCCTATCATGTAGGAAAGGACTGCGGGCGCCAGTCCGGTGGTGTAGGAGTTAATCAGAAAGAACAGGGGCTTGTCTGACAGGAGCTGGACGCACAGCTTGACCAGAGGATGAATGGCGTCCTCTATCTTCCAGATTTCCCCTTTTGGTCCCCTCCCATAGGAGGGAGGGTCCATGATGACCGCATCGTAGCGGTTGCCCCTGCGGATTTCCCGCTCCACGAATTTCACGCAGTCGTCCACGATCCAGCGTATGGGGGCATCGGCCAGTCCTGAGGACTGGGCATTTTCCTTGGCCCAGGCCACCATGCCCTTGGAGGCGTCCACATGGGTGACACTGGCGCCTGCCTTGGCTGCGGCCAGGGTAGCTCCGCCGGTATACGCAAACAGGTTCAGGACCTTGACCGGGCGTCCGGCTTCGCGAATCCTGGCGCCAAACCAGTCCCAATTGGCAGCCTGTTCGGGAAACAGACCGGTGTGTTTAAAACTAAAGGGCTTTAGATTGAAGGTAAGTCCCTTATATCCAATGGACCACTGCTCAGGAAGATGGAAGAATTCCCACTCGCCTCCGCCCTTGCTGCTGCGGTGATAATGGCCGTTCATCTTTTTCCAGCCCTTGTGGTTTCTGGGGGTGTCCCAGATAACCTGAGGGTCCGGGCGCACCAGCAGGTAATCACCCCAGCGCTCCAGTTTTTCTCCCTTTGAACAGTCTATCACTTCATAATCCTTCCACTCGTCTGCAAGCCACATATATTTATTTAACCTCGTTTCTTCCATATATAATAATGATAATAATGAGTATAGTCTAAGTGCTGCGGCTCCGTCAAGTATTCGGTACATTTTCGGAAAAATAGAAACGGTTTGGCTAAATTGTAATAGAATTGAAAGATAAATTAGGTTGAATAATTGAGGGAGCCTTGATACAATATACCATAGGATTATCAGCCCCGGCAGAAACAGGGCTGATATGGGTGAATGCAGATGGGAAGAGGAGTTGAGCATATGAAGAAAAAGATGGTGGCGGTGTGGGCCCTGGCGGCAGTGCTGTGCTTTGGTACGGCTACGATATCTGCCCTGGCAGCAGAGGGTTGGGCTCAATCGGGGAGCACCTGGGTCTACTATGACTCCAACGGGAATAAAATATATAATACATGGAAAAAAGGGGCGGACAACCAGTGGCGTTATCTCAACGGCGAGGGAGTTATGGCCACCAATGCGTGGGTTGAGTCTGATTATTATATGGACAGCAACGGCATCATGCTCACTGACAAGTGGCTGAAGCTTACCGGCGACCAGGGCGAATACGAGTGGTATTATTTCAGCAGCAGCGGCAAGGTAATCACAGATGCCTGGAAAAAGATTGACAATAAGTGGTATCACTTTAACGGTGACGGCCGTATGGAGATTGGCTGGATTCTGGACGATATGTATTATACCGGTTCTGACGGCGTTATGCGGACGGGCTGGCAGAAGCTGTATCCGCCGGATGACGATGACGACAACGCAGACAAGGTGACGCCGGGAATTGACAGTGTCACAGATGATGACGGCCGCTACTGGTACTATTTCTCCTCAAATGGCAAGAAATATGCGCCTGACAGCTCAGACGGCGATTACACGGCCCGTAAGATAGACGGAACCTATTACTGCTTTGACGAGAACGGCGCCATGCAGACAGGCTGGAAGAACGTAAAGTCCACAACCAATGACTCCATCCAGGATTACATGTACTTTGGTTCTGACGGCAAGGCCAAGATTGGCTGGTATTCCATTGAACCTCCTGAGGATCTGAACGGTTATGAGGAAGCCGTGGAGTGGTTCTACTTCAATAACAGCGGCAAGCCGAGAGCGGCTGATTCCGAACGTCTTACCACCAGTGATATCGTGAAGCTGAACGGCAAATCCTATCTGTTCAACCATCTGGGCAATCCGGTTTATGGACTTAAGAAAGTCTATACCGGTTCCGGCGAGGATGACTGGACCGCGTTCTACTTTGGAGATAAGAATAAGAGCTGTGTCCAAAAAGGAAAGATGAAGGTGACCGAGGACGACGGCAATAAGAGCGATTTTTACTTCCTGGACAATGGACGGGGCGTCAATGGGGTTAAGGATAACTACTTATACTATAAGGGAAAACTCCAGAAGGCAACGGACGGCCAGAAGTATGTATGCTACCGGGTGGAGGGCAGGAATTATGTGGTCAATGCTTCCGGTAAAGTTATGAAGGGAAGCAATGTAAAGAACAGCGACGGCGTTAAGTTTACAACCAACAGCTCAGGCGAGCTGACAAAAGCGGATGATGACAGTGATGTTGATTCTTACGCACAGGAGCCCACGGAGCCATACTGCACAGAGTAAACAGACTGGCGCTATGACCGGTATGTGACTAAAATGATTCATATAAGGAAAGACTTCTATAATAAATGGGAGGTCTTTCCTTTTTTACTTGTGGAGCCCCCTGTCAGTCTGAGTAAAAATGCTCCGGGAAAAGCGTTGAAAAGAATCAATTAAAACCAATAAAACTCCGGGCAAAGGCTGACAAAGCACTGACGAAGAAAATTGAAAAAAATACTTGCATTTATTTGGAATGTGTGCTATCATACA
>UMHR01005178.1_pt1 | contig 88746 bp, 95 predicted proteins | sample 1965581 | NCBI WGS metagenome assembly UMHR01 (sample SAMEA4836104, study PRJEB28245) | human gut metagenome | biome: gut microbiome; material: fecal sample | place: Denmark | collected 2008 | reverse complement strand
GCGTTGATAATCAAATAAGATACTTCAGATTACAACAAATATATGCAAAGGTGATGGATAAGAATAAGCAGAAAGCCGTTGCCAATATCCCGAATATCCTGCACAAAGATGAGGAATGACCTTTTTCGTGAGGTCACGAAAATGATAAGAGGGCAGTTGTTAAGTATTCCTTAATGACTGCCCTCTTTCTGTTATCCGAACATTTCTCCATTGCCTGTCATCAACCAATAGGATGATACTCTGCAATCCCGAATGAGCGGAAGCATCCACCCTACCTCAAAGAAACCTCGATTGAGGTCTTTCCTCTGAGTATAGAAATGCGCTTTGTCGATATTGTTATCTCGGCAGTAGTCGGCGACTTTCAGGAGCTTCATTTCCTTGCATCGCTCGAAAGCCTGAAAGAAACGCTCCATGATGCCGATAGTATTCTGACTATATACTCTCCGTCTGCTCATCGTCTGTAAAGATTTGCTCGCTCAACCATAGAGCGGTGTCGTATAGGTATTCTATTTCTCTCGTAGGCTCGTTATTCACTTTGCATCGGTCAAACTCTTTGCCTGTCTGCAAAAGAAGCTCTCTCGCCTTTCCTGAGAGGTTCTCATCGTGATTGATTACTGACTTCATCAAATCGATGGTGAAGAAAGATAGTTGCTTTATGGTGTCCATAGTCTTTATTCCTTATTATATATTATATCATCTAATTTGAATGAGGTTGAACTGAGTTTAGTGATAGGATACATCTTGCTCACTCCGTAAGTCTCAGGATAGAGATATAATCTCGGCTGCGCTCCATCATAGGCGATAGTGATATTGTATTTCCAATGGTCGCTCGTCTCTAAGAGATGGTCATTGAAATAAGTCGAGAAATCACACTCTCCATAGATGAGAATCTCTTTCGTGATAGCATTCTCCATCCATTCCTCTTTTTTCGGTGATGAATATGGAGAAAATCTAATCTCGTGCGTTTCGGTGATGCCATCTGATTCGCTCACTTTCGAGCCTACGAACTTGCCATTCAGAATTGAGACTATTTCGTTGGTCTCTTTCTGCTGATTATTCACTTTCGGCTCGTCATCATCTCCACCGCAAGAGATGAGACAGAGAGCTGCCATCATAAATAATAATGTCTTTTTCATATCCTGTCTGCTATTCTATCGACAATCATAACAAGCCGTTGTGATTGCTCTTTGTTTATATTTATAACCTCTGCAAGGAGTTTCCTCATCTCTGATACCTCCGTCAGAGCAAAGAGGATGGTTTTCTCACTCGTGCCGTTGCTGATATTGGATGCATTACCACCAACGGCAACATTATTGCCTCTCGATTCTTCGGGAATAGAGGATGTTTCGGGATGAGATTCTGAATCTACGTTGAACATTTCCCCCTCTCCGAATACGAGCCATGTTTTGTTTACCTGAGGGAATTGCGCAATTATCTGAGCAACACCCTTAGAGCCAATCGTGTTGCGGATGCTATTCACATAACCGTTAGACAATCCGCAAACTCTTTCAAATTCAGCCTTTGACAGACCGAGGGCAGCTATCAGCTGCATCATTCTTTCTTTCGTTTCCATCTCATTGAATTATTAAAAAATCCTTAAATTAGAGCAGAAATCTCAGAAAACTGTTGTTAGTCTAAGAGAAATGCTCTATCTTTGCAGTGCAATACTAAAAGTTATTGCCGCACCCGATGAAAATTTTGGTGCAAATATAATAAAATAGTGCCTAATAAGCGAAAGTTTAATCGTAAAAATAATTAAAGTATGGCAGAAAAAACGTTTTTCGACCTTTACAATGAGCAAAAGAGCAAGCCAACACCTGCTCAGGAGTTCATTTCAGAGGTAGCAAGAATCACAAAGAGAACCACTACTACGGTTAGAATGTGGCTCTCAGGGCAGCAGACTCCCGATGCGCTCGCTCAGAGTATCATCGCAGAGCATTTCGGAGTAAGTATAACCAGCCTTTTCCCAAAGGCAGAAAAGACAGAGGTATGAAAAAGGCATTTCTGAATTATCGCTATTATGTGATGATGATTATCGGTTTCGTGGTAATCCTCGGAGTATTCAGTATTCCCGATGAGAATCTCCCTCTAATGAAATGGGCATGGATGCTCTTAGTTTCAAAATCTATCGGTTTCGGTGCAGGATATGGTCTTTATAGGCTTGTAGCTTATTGGGAATCTAAGAATCTTGTTCCTGAACTCTCAAAAATGATTGTGGAGGAATGATAATGAGTGCAGATGAAAGACTTGCAAGGATTGAGAGGCTCATCCTCATTCAATCGAAAGAGGCTCTAACCGTCTCAGAGGTCGCTCTGATGCTCGGTCTCTCTGAAAGCAGAGTCCGACATCTGACGAGCGAGAAAGCACTTCCCTATTACAAGCAGGGCAAGAATACCTATTTCAAGAAGTCTGAGATTGAGGATTGGATGCTCCAAGACAGAGTACCGACCAATCAGGAAATCAAGGCTCAGGCAACGACCCATGTAGTGATTAACCATCCAAAGTTTTAAGTTATGAATGATAATCAGAATCTCGAATCATCCGAAAGTCAGAATAAGAGGATTTTCGCCTATCTGATGGAGGGTCATCGCATCACGAGTCTCGAAGCTCTGAAACTCTTTGGCTGTATGCGCCTCGCCTCTCGTATCAGCGACATTCGGAGAGACCATCCCGAAGTAAATATCAAGGTCGATAGAATTGAGACTGCGACCAAAAAGAAAGTGGCTCAGTATTATGTTTCACAATAATTGCAACGCAAGATGAAGAAAGTAATCATTAAGCAGATGAAGCTCACCAATTTCAAGGGATTGCGTGACTTCACAATCGAGTTCAATGACTCGGTTACGAGCGTTCTCGGAAAGAACGGCTCAGGAAAGACAACTATCTTCGATGCTTTCACTTGGCTCTTATTCGGCAAGGATAGCGAAGATAGAAAGAGTTTCAATATCAAGACCCTCGATGCTCAGGGCGTGGCTATCCCTCGCATTCCGCATGAGGTATCGGCTATCCTGACGGTCGATGATGAGGAAATATCCCTCTGTCGCCGTTACTCTGAGAAATGGCAGAAGAAACGTGGCTCTGCTACGGAGGAATTCAAAGGGCATGAAGAAGAACGGCTCTATAACGATGTGCCGATGTCCGTCAAAGAATGGGGAGAGAAAATCGCCGCCATATGCTCTGAGGAAGTCTTCAAATTCATCACCAATCCTCTCTATTTCTCAGCTCAGAAAACCGATGCTCAGAGAGCGATGCTTTTCAGGATGGCAGGAGACATCAGCGATGCGGAAATAGCCGCAGGAAACGAAGATTTCACGGCTCTCCTTGCATCTCTCACAGGTAAGACGATGGAAGAGTATAAGAGAGAGATTCGTGCGAAGAAAAGCAGAATCAAAGCAGAAATCGATGGTATTCCTGAGCGTATCGATGAGCGCAAGCGAGATATGCCTGAGGCAGAGAATTGGATGCTGCTCGATGATGACCTGAATACGAAGAAATCTCAGCTCTCAGAGATTGAGAAAGCTATCGCAGACAAATCTCAGGCATACAAGAATGCGAGCGATACCCGACTGAAGCTGCAACAGAAGCTCTCGAATCTCCGTCAGGAAAAGCAGAATCGGGAATTCAAAATCAAAGAGAGTGTTCAGAGCGATTACTATGCAGAATGCAAATCGCAGAGAGAATTGAAAGATAATCTCTCTTTGGCTCAGAATGAGCTATCTCGTGTCCGCTCTGAGATGCAAGGCTATCAAAAAGATTTGGAAGCTCTCAAAGCCAAGCGTGAAACTCTCATCGCTGAATGGCGAGAGATTAAGGCTCGCACTCTCCAATTTAAGGATGATGAATTCATCTGTCCGACCTGCAAGCGACCTCTCGATATTGATGATATTGAGCGTAAGCAGAACGAGATGACCGCTAACTTCAACACAAAGAAAGCATCCGACCTCGAAGAAAACAATCGTAAAGGTCAGCAGGTCAAGAAAAACATTCAGGAGACCGAAGCTCTCATCAAGAAATGCGAGGAACGTATCTCAGAGCTTGAATCTCGTATCGAGACTATCAAGAATAATCCTCTTTATAGCAAATCCCTCGTTGCTCCTGATGCTGCTCCTGCCATCGAAGCCGATGAGGAAATCAAGAAACTCTCACAGGAAATTGCAGAGCTTGAAGAAACCGTCAATACTCCTATCGATGTGCCTGATACGGCAGAACTGAATGAGCAGAAGAAATCCATCACCGATGAGATTGATGCTATCAAGACGAATCTCGCCAAGAAAGAGACCATCGAGCGCAATGAGACTCGTATCAAAGAACTTGAAAAGCAGCTCAGGGAACAGAGCGAGGAATTGGCTCAGTTGGAGGGTATCGAGTTCACGATGGCAGCATTCTCGAAAGCTCGCATCGAAGCCGTTGAGAATCGCATCAATGGACTTTTCTCTATCGTCAAGTTCAAGATGTTCGAGCAGCAAATCAATGGCGGAGAGGTCGAGACCTGTGAGGCTACCGTGAACGGCGTTCCTTACTCAGACCTGAACAATGCCATGACGATAAATGCAGGACTTGACATCATCAACGCAATCTGCAAGTCAGAGGGTATCACCGCTCCAATCTTCATCGATAATGCAGAAGCCGTGAATGAGCTGCTGCCTACCCAATCGCAAATGATTCGTCTCGTTGTCACCAATGACGAGGCACTCAGAATTCAATAATCAATTTATGTTTCACAATTCAAAATTTCAACGCAATGGACGAAATTAAGAACATTCAAGACCTTTTGACCAAGTGGCAGGAGGCAGACAATGAGAACAGAGGATTTATCATCATCACCTCAGAGAGAAAAGAGAAAGGCAAGGATTCAGATTCTTATGATGAGACTTGCGGAGTGGTCGGTAGTAGTGAAATCCTGACGGCAGGAGTCGCAGGAATCATCGAGAGTGGCGAAACTCCTTTGCTCAAAATCATCAATCAGGCAAAGGCTCATCTCATGCGCCGTGACCTTGCAAGAAAACTCAATTCCTAACCCTAAACTCAACGCATTATGGCAAATGAAATTCAAAAACAAGAGCGTCCTATCGATTTGATGAAATCGGTCATCAACGCTCCATCCGTCCAAGAGCAGTTTCAGAACGCTCTCGGCGAACACAAAGATGCTTTCGTGGCATCGCTCATCGACCTCTTTACAGGCGACAAGCAGTTGCAGACCTGCAAGCCTGCTCTCGTGATTGCAGAAGCTCTCAGAGCTGCAACCCTGAGACTCCCTCTCAATAAGGCTCTCGGTTTCGCCTATATCATCGTATTCAATAACTCGGTTAAGAATGCAGATGGCTCATGGTCGAAAGTTCCTACACCTACATTCGTTCCTGGCTATAAGGGATATATCCAACTCGCTATGCGCACAGGTCAGTATCGCACCATCAATGCCGATTTCGTTTACGAGGGCGAGATGAGAAAAGTATCGAAGCTCACAGGTGAAATCGCTCTCGATGGAGAAAAGAAGTCTGACAAGATTATCGGCTACTTCTGCTATTTCGAGCTACTCAACGGCTTCAATAAGACCCTCTTTGTGAGTGTCGAGGATATGGCTCAGTATGCTCTCCGTTATTCTCCATCATTCAAGGGTAGCAAGAAACCGAGTGCAGAGGCTCTCATCAAGCTCGCTCAGGCGAATCAGCTATCAAGCAAGGTCGGTTGGGAGGGCAACTTCAACGATATGGCGTTAAAGACCGTCATCCGCCGTTTGCTCTCGAAATATGGCTATCTTTCTGTCGAGATGCAGAACGCTCTCTCAAAGGATGTCGAGGATTCTCAGATGAGCCGAAACGACCTTATCAGCGAGAATGCGAATGGTCAGGCTATCGAACTCGATACCGCTCAATACGAGGAAGTCGATACAGAGACAGGCGAAATCAAGAAATCAGAAGAAGCCGCTCCTGCTGAGAATGCAGAAGAAGCTCCAAGTTACTAATATCTAAATCAGGACAGGGAATGGTACTCAAATGCTTAGGCTCAGGTTCATCGGGCAACTGCTATCTTTTAGAAGCCTCTGACGGTGTTTTAATCATCGAGGCAGGTATTCCTGCTATCGAGATAAAAAAGGCTCTCAGATTTCAATTAAAGCAGGTTCTCGGCTGTGTTATCTCGCATGAGCATAGAGACCATTCCCGAAGCCTGAAAGATATTCTCTCCTATGGTATCAAGGTATTAGCTTTGCCTCAGGTGTTCGATTCTCATAATCTGAGGAATCGGGTATTCTGCAAGGAGGTTCAGCCGATGCACGGCTATCAGGTAGGCGGTTTCAAAATCTTCTGTCTGAACGTGGCTCACGATGTGCCGTGTCTTGGTTTCGTGATAGAGCATAAAGAGATGGGCAGGATGCTATTCGTCACCGATACGATGATGCTTGAATATAGATTGCCGAAACTCAATCATATCATGCTCGAAGCGAACTATGCGGATGATATTCTCCTGCAAAACATAGAATCGGGCATCGTGCCGCACTCGATGAAAGACCGCCTCCTGCACTCGCACATGGAGATTGAGACAACGAAAGGAATTCTCATGGCAAACGACCTCTCTGAGGTGTCTGAGATAATCCTAATCCATCTCTCAGGAAACAATAGCGATGCAGAGCGTTTCCGCAAGGAAATAAAAGCGGTATCAGGCAAGCCGACCTATATAGCACAGAGAGGACTTGAAATCGACCTATCATCAATACCCTACTGATATGAGCTATCTCGACCAAATGAAAGCGTGGCTATTGGCTCATCCTGATGCTACGCAAGAGGAATGCTATAAGGCAGGATATTTCCAATGCACCGATAATTGGGTTAATAAAGAAACATTTTCAATAATCAAAAAATCAAAAGACAATGAACAAAGAATTGAAAATAAGTGCTGAGAATGCACTTGCAGCTTACAACAATACAGATGCCAACGGCAGAGAGCTTTTGGAGCATCTTTTCGGCAAAGAAATCTTTGCTCAGGACATCAAAGATAAGGTCAAGACCTTTGAGGATGCAGTCGCAATCCTCGGAGATGAGCATCCTCTTGTCGCTCAATTCAGGGTGATAGAAAGCTCATTCAAAGAGGCTGACAATAATCTGCATCTTTTCGCTTATGCTCGCCTCGTTATCATCGCAGAGGCTCTGAATGAGGGATGGAAGCCGAAGTTCGATGGCGATGAGTGCCGCTATTATCCTTGGTTCTACATATACACCAAAGCAGAATATGAGGAACTCGATGAGGATGAGAAGAAAGAGTGCCGTGTCGTTGGTCGGTCGTTTTACAATGTGGGTGCGGGTGGCGGTGTCGTGTATGCGAGTGCGAATAGTGCGTCATCGTACTCGTATTCGCATCACGGTTCTCGGCTTGCCTTCAAGACAAGAGAGCTTGCTGAGTACTGCGGAAAGCAATTCATCGATATTTGGGAGAGATTCCTTTTTGCTTGAACTGAGACGATATGGCAGGATGGATAAAAATAAGCAGAGAGATTGCAAATCATTGGCTATGGCAGGATGCCGAAAGGCTGAAATGGTGGATTGATTTGCTCTTTCTCGCTGCTTGGGATGATAAGCAAGTCCTGCACGACTCTCATCTATTCGTATTGCGTAAAGGTCAGATAATCGCCTCAATATCTTTTCTCTCTGAGAGATGGGGCAAGAGTAATCCCACTATCATCAAGTATCTCAAACTTTTAGAGGATGAAGGTATGATTTATAGGCAAGTTCTTTATAGGCAAACTCCTATCATAACTATCTGTAATTATGAGAAATACCAAACACAGGAGGCGGCTCAGGTTGATACCCTGCTTGATAGGCAAGTTGATAGCATAGTTGATACCCAAGTTGACGGAAATAAAGAATATAAGAATATAAATAATATATCTACAATATCATCTAAGGGCGAGTCGAAAAATTTGAAATTCATTGAAGAATTGAAGAAATCTCAGATTTGGCTCGAACAGATGGCGATGAGATTCCATATCCCGATTGATGAGATAGTGAGGCGATTGGATGACTTTGCTCTCGATTGCGATTGCAGGGGAACGGAGCATCAGGACTTCAATGATACCCGAAGGCATTTTAATGATTGGCTGAGAATTCAACTCGAAGCCGAAAAACGAAAGAACAATGTTTCAGATAGACAAAAATCAGAAAATAAACGTAGAGGCTCTGATGTCACGGCTACTTCAGCGGAGGATTACGAGGGGGCGTTTTGAACTGCCCTATACCGATGAGCAGATGAGAGATATGCTAACGGCTTGCGTGATGACTGAGGTCGCCTATCGGCATCAAGAGTACAGAGCGAGTCCTGAGATGGATTCTTACATCGAAAAGGCTGCTCAATGGCTCAAAGAGGGCAGGACATTCGGATTGCTTCTTTGCGGAGTGCCAGGCAACGGCAAGACCACACTAATGAGAGCAATTCAGACTTGCATCAATATGCTCGACCTGAAAGATGACTTCAATCGAGATATGGGATTGGCGATAATCGATGCGAGAGAGATTGCGAGACTGAATAAGGATTCGTATGAGCAATTCAAGGCATATCGAAACAAGCAGATGCTCGGCATCGATGATTTAGGGTTAGAGCCGACAGAGGTTCTCGACTATGGCAATATCCTCAGTCCTGTAATCGATTTGCTCTCCTATCGATACAATGAGCAGCTCTTTACGGTCATCACTACCAATCTCCGACCTCAGGAGATTCGAGAGAAGTATAAAGACCGAATCGCTGACCGCTTTAACGAGATGATGACGAAGATAATCTTCAAGAATCCCTCATATAGGGGTCAGAACGCACAGAAATAGGCTCTCCTGCGATTCTAAGCGCAAAGATGAATACTTTATCACCTGAACACAAGAAATCGCAGGAGAGCGCAGGAAAACGAGAAAATCAATAATTCTAAATTCAACGCAACAATGAAGAATCAAACATTAGAAATCGGCAGCTATCTCATCCCTGAGGGGTGCAAGGCGACCGTTATGGGTGGAGATGTGATAATCTCTATCAAGAAAGATAATCGTATCAAAGAGGGCGATTGGAGATGCAAAGACTGCATCCATCGCAAGGAGGGAAAGACCTCTATCAACGCATGGTCTATGAGTTGGGTCTGCGAGCTGAAACCGAAGACCGTCCGCAATCCTCGATTTGCTAATCAAAAACTATTCTACTGCGCCAATCGGAACGATAAGGCGTGTGAGAATTTCGAGAGAAAGGAGGATTGAGTATGGGTGAACTGCACATGAAATTAGGTCAGAATATCGGTGAGATACTCCTTGATATTGCTCAGAACGCAATACAAAGCGGAAATCCTGAGAAAGCTATCAGTACATATACAGATTCTCTCAATGGATTTACTGAGGAATATGTGATTAAACTACTCAAAAATGAATATGTTTTAATCACCTCTAAGGATGAGGTCTCCGTTGAGTTGACCGATTGGGAAAATGAGAGGATTGCTAATCGAGATAATATAACCGATTGGAATCTTTGGCTGAAAAATAGATTGTCAACCATGATGGAAACCGTTAAAGCGTTAAGCGGTATTCAGGATGAGTTTGAGAAATCAATTCGTGATAATGTGCTTGATTTTAATATAATCGAGCCTGTAATTGAGCACTTTGGCATTGATTTGGCAAAGCAGATAGGTGTGCATAATATCGCAGCCAAATTGATTGCTGGCGATGGATTTTCAGACCTCAAATCCAATGGAGAAAATGTTTGGAATGACCTTTGCATTCAGGTTGAAGATGGGGATGCTGAGAAATATCAAAAGGCTCTGTATTTCATAGTCAAGTATGTAGATAATATCCGAATTCTTCACAAGGAATATATGGGATTTATCAACTCTTGTTCATTCTTACTGAAGCATAATCTCGCAGAGAGACCTTCATTTATCGAAATGAATATAGAGAGCATCCTGAATAAGCTGACCGAATTTGCCGACACATCGAAAGGCTACTATCATCCATTATGCAATACCAAACTTTATGAATACAAAGAGAGAATCGATGATGATATTCTCTCTACCGAATATGGAAAGATGTATCGTAGATATGGCATAATAGAGAAAAATATCATGGATGGCTATGATGCAGGATGGCTCTCTCCTGATGGGAAATTCTATGGTGAAAATGGTCCTGCTTCATGTATGATTCATCTGCGTATAGCTGAGAAATTGAATAGAGGTGATTTAGATGGAGATAGGAAACTCGATGAAAAAGGTTGGATTAAAATTCATGGAAATGAAGTTTATGGAACTTTCATCGGGGATATGATACCTAAGAAAGATTTTCCATATCAATACTGCCCTACTGACAAGCAGATTAAGATGATTTGTGACTATATAGACAAATTCCATAATGGGAAGATGTACACTCATCCTCAGATTGTCAAACATACAGAGCATATCAGTACTTATAAGCTCAGGCAGATGGATAAAATTATGTTACACGAAACATTTAGTCTTTGATATGAGCAGTCAAACAAATGAGCAATGCGCTAAATGCCCGAAATCATATCTCGGAGTGAATGGTCGCTATTGCAGCGAAAGAAAACATTATGTCGAATATGCGGTTGAACCGCATTGTAAAACAGATAAGCAATGAAAATCAAGAATGAGAAAGATATATTTGACCTCTATGTCGAGAAAGATAACGACCTGAGAGATACCCTGAAAACTCCATTCATCCAAGAGAGTGATGGTAGAGTATGGGCAAGTGAAGGTCATATCCTGATAATGGTGAATCAGGAATGTATCTCAGGTGAATACAAGACTCAGGATTTAGGCAGTAAAATCCCTGTCAGAGAATATAACTGCGATTACCCTCTCTCTGTATCAGATTTGCAGGACGCTCTCGATAGATGTCCGCAAGAAGATGAGATGCTTATCACTTACAAAGAAGTGAAATGTCCTGAATGCGATGGCTCAGGAGAGGTCGATGCGGATTACTATGCTGATAGTGATGGCGAGTATTACACGATTTCAGGTACTTGCCCTATCTGTGACGGCTTCGGAAAAATCGATGAAGAAGTAAGTACGCCGACAGGAAAGAAAGTGCCGAAAGATGATAGTATCATCAAGCTCGGCAAAGGTTATTTCAAGTGGCATCATTTCAAGACCGTCATCAAGACCTGCGAACTTCTCAGCATTAAGCAAATGCGCCTCGTGAGAACGCATAAAAACGAGCTGAGTATAATCGAGCTTTCAAAGGATATTCATATCGGATTTATGCCGATGTATCTCGATGATGAAAAAGGCAAAGAAATCAAGAAGAAAGCAATCAAGGTGAAAGGAGTAAAAGTATGAAACTATACATCGCAACACCAATCAATGCACGACCTGAGCAAGGCTTCAGGAATAAGTATCAGGCTGCAAGAAAGAGGGTGAAAGCTCTGAAAGATATTATCAGCAGCGACCACCGATTCTACGGATATTCTTTCGTTTCCTCTTTCGATGTCAATAAGTCGCAGAATGTCTCAGAGGCTATCGCAATGGGTAACTGCATTCAGGCAGTAATCGAATGCGATGCTATCTATCTCGACCATGCTTGGCAGTCATCGAAAGGCTGCAACCTCGAATATCGAGCTGCCAAGATATACGACAAAGAGATTTACGAACATGATAAACTATAATTTCAACGCAACATGACAGAGCAAGAAAAGAAAGAGTACAATGAGTTTCTCGAACAGAAGAAAACTCAGAGAATCGAGAGCGGATTTGCCGTTGAGGATGCAGACCTCAATCCTGCACTATTCGACTTTCAGAAGTATTGTGTGAAACGAGCATTGGCGGTCGGCAAATTTGCCCTCTTTGAAGATTGCGGTCTCGGAAAGACCATTCAGCAGCTCGAATGGGCGCAAAAGGTATTCGACCATACGAGCCAGCCTGTCCTCATCCTTGCGCCTCTCGCCGTCATATCTCAGACCATCAAAGAGGGAGAGAAATTCGGCTACAAGGTGATGGATTACGATGAGATGCTGCCTAACAATCTCGATGAGTGCGGAATCTTCATTACGAACTATGATAATCTGCCGAATGTCGAGGTATCATCATTCGGAGGCATCGTTCTCGATGAAAGCTCTATCCTGAAAAACTTTCAGGGCAAGACCCGAACATATATCATCGAACAATTCAAGCGTACTCCCTATAAGCTCGCTTGCACGGCTACGCCATCACCGAATGATACGACCGAAATCTGCAATCATGCTGAGTTCCTCGATGTGATGAGCCGCTCTGAGATGCTCGCAATGTATTTCGTGCATGATGGAGGCTCTACCTCAGATTGGAGGCTCAAAGGTCATGCAAAGCAGAGCTTTTGGGATTTCGTCTCAACGTGGGCGGTGATGCTCAATAAACCGAGTGATATAGGCTTCGATGATAAAGGCTACGACCTGCCACCTCTCAATGTCATGCAGGATATTGTCGAGACTCCAAAGCGAGATAACGGAATGCTATTCAATACATCTGCCGTATCAGCAACCGAGTTTCATAAAGAGCTGCGCTTGACCTACAAAATCCGTCTTGACAGAGTGGCTGAGATGGTGAAAGCTCGACCCGATGAGAACTTCATCATTTGGATAGGTCACGATGACGAGGGAAAATATCTCCGTTCCCTGCTGCCTGAGGCAATCGAGGTGAAAGGCTCTGATTCGAGAGAATACAAGAAAGAAAAACTGCTCGGCTTCGGCAATGGCGATTTCCGCATCCTTATCACCAAGCTCAAAATCGCTCAGTTCGGTCTCAATTATCAGAACTGCCACAATCAGATATATGCCTCTCTCGATTTCTCCTTTGAGGCAACCTATCAGGGAATCCGCCGTTCCTATCGCTTCGGACAGAAAGAGGCGGTCAATATCTATCTCATCACGACCGACACGATGCAGAACGTGAAAGATAGCTTCGATGCTAAGCAGAAAGCGTTTAATGAGATGCAGTCGGCTATGACTGAGGCAATGAATCGTAATATCAAGAATAAAATAATACTCAAAAAGATGGAAGTAAGCAATCAGTACAAATCAGAACGCTGCGATATTCGCCTTGGCGATTGTGTGCAGCTCATTCAGTCAATCCCTGACGAGAGCATCGGTTTCTCGATATTCTCGCCACCATTCGCAGAGCTTTACACCTACTCTGATAAGCTCGAAGATATGGGTAATTCAAAGGATTATCAGGAGTTTTTCAAGGCATTCAAGTTCCTCGTGAAAGAGCTTTATCGTGTCATGTGGGGGGGGCGAAATATCGCCGTACATTGCATGGATTTGCCTATTCAGAAAGGCAAAGAGGGATATATCGGTCTCAGGGATTTCTCAGGCATGATACTCCAGGCATTCACAGAGGTAGGTTTCATCTATCATTCGAGAGTCACCATTTGGAAGAATCCTGTCACTGAGATGCAGCGCACAAAGGCTCTCGGTCTGTTGCATAAGCAGGTCGGCAAAGATGCAGCCATGAGCCGTGTCGGCATTCCTGATTACTTGATGGTTTTCCGCAAAGAGGGCGAGCATGAGCATCCTGTTCACTGCAATATCTCTGTCGATACATGGCAAAAGTACGCATCGCCTGTTTGGATGGATATTGACTACTCAAATACTCTCAATGCAGCCAAAGGTCGTGATGAAGCAGACGAGAAACATATCTGTCCTTTGCAGCTCGATACTATCGAGAGAGCCATCACCCTATGGAGTAACGAGGGCGATACCGTCCTGACTCCTTTCCTCGGCATCGGCTCAGAGGTCTATGAGGCAGTCAAGCTCAATCGTTTCGGCATCGGCTTTGAGCTGAAAGAGAGCTATTTCAAGGAGGCTATCAAGAATATCAAGGGTATGGAGCAACTGAAATCGCAGAAATCATTATTCGACTAATATGGCATTCACAATCACGAAATTTGAAGAGTGGTGTCCGAATTGCGAGAGCGAGAATGAGTTTCGGAGTAATGGGCATAAGGTCTATATCTGTCAGCATTGCGGATATGCCCTCGCTCCCTGCTCGCTCTGCGAAATGGATAAGGCTCGATGCTCTGAGTGCGAGATAAGCAAGAGAGCAGAAGAAATCAATAAGCAAAATAACTTCTAACATCAATCAAAATGGAAGAAAAGAATCAGAATCAAGAACAGGGTCTCACTACTGAGGAAGTGAAGGCTCAGATTGCAGAGGTCATCGCCAATGCAAAAGAGAATCGTGAGAAAGTCCGCTTGGCAAGTAAGAGCGGCGAGTTGAAACGCAATCCTTTCGTCAATCTCGATGAGAAAGGCATCCTCAATCCTGATGCTATCGTCAAGGAATGGGATTTGATTCAGGCGAAGAAATCATCCCTCAGCTCAGGCGAGAGGAATACGGTGAAGCAGATTGTCCTGATTGCATTCCGTAATGCTGCCATCAAGAAAGCCAAGGATAATGCGGCAAAGAACATCGCAGAGAAAGAGGCTCAGGAAAAGCCGAAAGCGAAGCGTACCCGAAAGAAAAAGTCTGAGAAATCAGATAGTGAGAAATAAACCGAGTTTTTAATCATTTAAACACTTCAAATTATGAAATCAAGAACAGCACAATGGTTCATCTGCAAAGTCCGCTACGAGAAGATGCAGGAGGATGGTATGCAGAAGAAAGTTACAGAGAGTTATGTCATCGATGCCGTGAGCTTCACAGAGGCTGAGGAACGCATCACAGAGGAAATGTCCGCATATATCAGCGGAGAGTTCGAGGTGAAAGATATTTCACTCGCTCCGTTCGGTGAGATATTCTTCGATGAGAATCCGAGTGCCGACCGCTACTACAAGGCGAAGCTCGCATTCATCACCATCGATGAGAAGTCAGGCAATGAGAAACGGCAGAACGTGACCTATCTCGTTCATGCTGAGAACTTCAATGCAGCCGTGAAGAATGTCGATGAGGTGATGGGAGGCACGATGATTGATTATGAGATTATCTCCATCGCTGAGACTCAGATAATGGACGTATTCGAGTATCATCCGAAAGAGACTGAGAAAGCAGATGAAGCCTAAGGAGTTTTTCGACAAGGTATCTGAATTGAGAGAGGCACAAAAGGAGTATTTCAAGACTCGGAGTAGTGCCGCTCTCAATCGGAGCAAGGCTCTCGAAAGGGAGATTGATGCTGAAATCGCAAGAGTGAACGCTATCCTGAGCAAGCGACCGCAGCCTGTTCAGGGAAATCTATTCGGGGAGGGTCAGCCATGAGACAATCGGATTTGATAAGAAGGGCAATCAGACTGATAGAGAAATACTCGTCATTGGAATGGTATGAGAGAATAAGGCATCGCTCAGAACCGCCACCACCCTACTATGAGAGGCTGCATCCTCGGAGAGATTATCAGAAACGCTCGTTTTGGCTTCGTATTCGCTCTAATCCATTCAGACCTGAATACCACTAAGGGAATGGCGAGAAAATGCGTCAGAGAGCCGTTTCTGTGCGAAATTCGGCTATGTAATAATATCGTTTATCCGTAGAATATATAATATAACATAATATGGCATCAGTAAATATGGCTATTGTGGTTGGTTTCGTTGGGGATGACCCAAGAGTAAACTCGACCCAATCAGGAAGAAAGGTGGCGAGCTTTTCTCTCGCTACGACCGAAAAGGGATATACCACTCAGAGCGGTCAGCAGATACCCGATAGGACGGAATGGCATAATATCGTCTGTTGGGGAAAGACTGCTGAGGTTGTTGAGCGATATATCCGCAAAGGCAGCTCACTCTATATTCAGGGAAAGATACGCACTCGCTCCTACGAGAAAGACGGTCAGACCCGATATGTGACGGAGATTGAATGCGAGTCGATGCAGATGCTCGACCGTAGGGCAGAATCTCAGCAGAGCCAATCTCAGGGAGCATCTCAATATCCTGTGCAGGGAGGCACTTCATTCCATCAGGCTCAGGAGCAGAAGAAAGACGATGACGATTTGCCATTCTAAGCTATGAGACATATCGAGAGTATCATTCAGCAGAACTGCGTGAAGTGGTTTCGACTGCAATATCCGAAGCTGGCTCTGCTCTTGTTCGCCGTTCCCAATGGTGGTGCAAGGCGCAGGATTGAGGGAGCGATAATGAAAGCGGAGGGAGTGACGAAAGGAGTCTCAGACCTATTGCTTCTATTCCCTGCAAAGCATTATCACGGTCTCTGTATCGAGATGAAGACGGAAAAGGGCAAGCAGCAGCCATCTCAGAAGATTTGGCAGCGAGCGGTCGAAGATGCAGGGTATAAATACGTCATTTGTCGCTCTTTTGAGGACTTTATGGAGCAAATTAACGCCTATTTGCGTTAAAAATATATATTTTTCGCCTAAAAGGATGCCTAATAAGCATCCTTTTTTGTATCTTTGTGCCGATATATCATTTTATTAGACAATTGTCATCATGGGAAAAGACACTCAGAACAAGAGTATCGATACGCAGTTTGTATCGATGGAGCTGGCTCAATTAGAACCGAATGACGGTCAGCTTGAAGGTCTGCCATCCAATCCAAGGCAGATAACAGATTCAAAGATGGATTTGCTGAAACAGAACATTCAGCAATATCCTGAAATGCTCACTCTCAGGGGATTGCTCGTCTATCCTCTCGAAAATGGCAAGTATATCATCATCGGCGGTAATATGCGCTATCATGCAATGAGCGAACTCGGTTTCAAGACCGCTCCCTGCATCATCATCCCCAAAGAGACCTCTATCGAGCAGCTGAAAGCCTATTCGGTCATCGATAACAACGGCTTCGGTAAGTGGGATTGGGATATGCTCGCCAATGAATGGGATGCAGCTCAACTCACATCATGGGGCGTTGATTTGCCTATCATGGAGAGTGAAATCAATACGGACGAGTTCTTTGATTCTCTCGACAAAGAGGAAGAAAAGAGTAAGGGCGAGAAGCTGACAATCACCATTCCCGATGAGTATGCAGACCAAAAGGATGAGATGAAATCGCTCATCGAATCGGCTCTGTCTGACTACTCAGGAATCAAGGTGAAGTAATATCGCTATTATAGCACTATATAGCTATATAATATATAAATCAAGATAATATATTCAGCGTAGATGTATGAAGATATTTCTCGCAGGAGGCATCTCAGGAAATCTCCGTGAATTTTGGCAAAGGGTAATGAAAATCTATCTCGCAGACCCTCGCTCACGAGGTGAGGTAATGGACGCTATGAAAGTATATATCGCAGGAGACAACAATAAGAAGAAAATCCTCAGAGAGCAACTCTATGGATGCGATTTCTTCACAGGGGAGAATGCTCTGAAAGGCATCAATATCCTCGAATCATTCTACTACCTCAGAAAGAATGAGGAATTTATGACGCTTGTTAAGCACTTCGGCTCATTCCTGCTCGATTCAGGAGCTTTCACGTTCATGTCAGGCTCGCACAAAGGCGGCATAAATTGGGATGAGTATGTCGAGGAATATGCGGCATTCATCAATCGATGGAACGTGCAGCTCTTTTTCGAGCTTGATATTGATTCCGTGGTCGGTCTGACTGAGGTAGAACGGCTCAGGGAGAAACTCGAATCTCTGACAGGAAAGAAGCCTATCCCTGTATGGCATCGCAATCGAGGCAAGGAGTATTTCATCAAGATGTGCGAGAACTATCCCTATGTGGCTCTCGGCGGCATCGTCACCAAAGAGATTGACCGAAAGAAATACGAGACTGCCTTTCCTTGGTTCATCAAGACCGCTCACGACCACAAATGCAAGATTCATGGATTGGGATATACCACCGTGGCGAACTTGAAGAAATATCACTTTGATTCAGTCGATAGCACCGCATGGCTTTATGGCAATCGTGGCGGCTATCTCTATAAGTTCAATCCTCGCACAGGTCTCTTGGAGCAATTGGGCAAAGAGGGATGCAGACTCAAATCGAGAGAGGGCGCAGTAAACAATTTCAATGAATGGGTGAAATTCGGCAAATATGCTGAGAATCATCTTTGATTGATTGCGTAGAATGCGGATTTGCTAAATAAAAAGCCGACATCATCAAATTTTCAAATATCAGAGACTATGAAACAGAAGAATTCAATCATCATTCTTTCAGGCGGCATGGATAGCGTTACGCTCTTGTACGACCAAAAGGATTATATTGCTCTCGCAGTCACTTTCGACTATGGCAGCAATCACAATAAACGAGAGGCAGAGCTTGCAGCCTACCATTGCAAGCAGCTCGGCATCGAGCATCTCATCATCCCTCTCGACTTCATGGGCAAGTATTTCAAATCATCTCTCTTGGAGGGAGCGGATGCAGTTCCTGAGGGTCACTATCAGGATGAGAACATGAAATCGACTGTCGTTCCTTTCCGCAATGGCATCATGCTCTCTATCGCCTGTGGTCTTGCAGAGAGTCGAGGTCTGACAAAGGTTCTCATCGCCAATCATGCAGGAGACCATGCCATCTATCCCGATTGTCGAGCTACATTCATCGATGCAATGAATCAGGCAATGGCATACGGCACATACGAGCATATCAATATCTTTGCGCCTTATACATCGCTCTCAAAGACCGATATTGCTAAGGTCGGCAAGGTTCTCGGCATCGATTACTCAAAGACCTATTCATGCTATAAGGGAGGCGAGAAGCATTGCGGCAAGTGTGGCACTTGCGTTGAGCGCAAAGAGGCTCTCAGGGACGCAGGAATCGATGACCCGACCGAGTATGAGGAATAAACCAAGTTTAATCATATAAAATCAATATCGCTTATGTATTACGTTTCAAAAAGGATGGAGATTGCAGGGAGTCATTCTCTGAAATTATCCTACGAAAGCAAGTGTCAGAACTTGCACGGTCATAATTGGATTATCACCGTCTATTGCAAGGCTAAGAAGCTCAACAAGGATGGGATGGTCTGCGACTTCAAGCATATCAAGGAGAAGATTCACGGCAAGCTCGACCACTCGAATCTGAATGACGTATTGCCATTCAATCCCACCGCAGAGAATATCGCCCGATGGATTGTCGAGCAGATTCCTCAGTGCTATAAGGCATCAGTCAGAGAGAGTGAGGGCAATTTCGCCGTTTATGTAGATGATAAACTAAAAGATGATGGTGCGCTATGAGAGTAAATGAGATTTTCTATTCGATTCAGGGAGAGGGAGCGCACTCAGGAGAGGCGGCTATCTTTCTGAGGCTCTCAGGATGCAATCTGAGATGCTCTTTCTGCGATACTGAGCATCAGCCTTATCAAGACCTCACAGAGGATGAGATATGCGTTGAAATCGCAAAATATCCTGCATCTCTCGTTGTCATCACAGGCGGAGAGCCGACCTTGCAGCTCACTCGCTCGCTCGTGGATAAGATTCACGAACTCGGAAAGATGGTTGCCATCGAGACGAACGGCACTCGTGAAGTTCCATCGAATGTCGATTGGGTGACGGTATCTCCGAAAGAGGCTTATGTCGGCTCAGTCGGAAAGCCTGTCATCAAGACCGCTCAGGAGGTGAAGATTGTTCTCGATGGAAAGACTCTCTATGCTGACCCTACATGGGGCATCACGGCAGCTCATTATTTCGTGCAGCCTTGCGATACAGGCGATGAGCAGAGAAACAGAGAAATCATCGAGTATTGTGTAAACTTTGTAAAAGCTAATCAAAAATGGAAACTATCACTCCAAACACAGAAGATATTAAGAGTGCGATAAAAGCTCTCTTAATCGCTATCGGCGAGAATCCTGACAGAGATGGTCTGAAAGGCACTCCCGACCGCATCGTGAGAATGTGGAAAGAGATATTCAGAGGCTATGACCCTGCTCAGAAGCCGAAGATTACCACTTTTCCGAATGAGGAAGGCATCTCGGATTTGGTATTCGATACAGGAGATTATTACTCAATGTGTGAGCATCATATCCTGCCTTTCTTCGGTAAGTATTACTTTGCCTATATCCCCAATCCGAAAGGGCGCATCCTCGGCATCTCAAAGGTCGCTCGTGTAGTCGGCTATTGCGCTGCCCGATTGCAGCTTCAGGAACGACTCGCACGAGACATCGTGAATATGCTTTCTGAGGCTCTGAATGATGATGCTCTCGGCTTCGCTATCGTGATGAGAGGAAAACATCTCTGTAAGACGATGAGAGGCGTGAGGAATGACGGCAATATGTCTGTGGCTCACTTCACAGGATTATTCGAGAAAAACCCTGAACTCAAAAGAGAGTTCTATAAACTAATCGATTTGCAGACATGAAGAAATCAGCATCACTATTTCAGCGAGCGGAGGAATGGATAAGCGAGCATGGTCTCATCGAATACGGAGGGGCGCAGTTGCAAGACTTCTGCAAGGAACTCGGCATCAACGATAAGACCTATCGCCGTTGGCTGAATGAAGAGGATGACTTCAAAAAGGCTATCGAGAAAGGCAGAAAGATGTTCAGGCTCTCCCTCGCTCACGACCTGCACGAGACACTCGCTAAGGTGGCAAAGGGCAGCGAGCATGAGGAAACGACTACGGAATACCGACCCAATCCCAAGAATCCCGACAAGCCGACCATCACGAAGATGGTAAAGAAGAAAATCGTCATTCAGCCTAATGTGGGAGCTGCGATATTCCTGCTCACCAATCTCGACCCTGAGCATTATCAGAACCGCCAAAAGAGCGACATCACTCTGAAACCATCGGGCGAGAAAGAGATGACAATTGATGAAATAAACAAAGAAATCGAGAGACTCAGCAAACTTGAGACCAAAGAATGAAACTGACGGAAATCGAGAGACAACAGAAGCTAATGCGGTTGATGCAGATGAGACTCAAACTCGAAGCACCAGCCTCATTCTCGCATTTCCTCGGTTATAGCAATCCCAAGTATGAGTTGGAGTGGTTTCATCGTGTCATCGCAGAGCATTGTCAGATGCTTTTGGAGGGCAAGATTAAGAACTTGATGGTATTCGTTCCACCTCAGCATGGCAAATCGGAAATCATTTCTCGTAACTTCCCTGCCTGGGCGTTAGGGCGAGACCCTGATTTGAAGATTGCATCCTGCTCGTATGCTGCCGACCTGTCAGAGCAATTCTCTCGCTCTGTGCAGCGTATCATTGAGAGTCCTGAGTATCAAGAAATCTTCCCTGATACCTATCTCAGCACTTCTCTGAAAGCGAAGAATGACCCTCGAACCTATATCAAGAATGTTGATTTCTTTGAGACGGTCGGGCATCGTGGATTCTATAAGGCAGTCGGTGTCGGTGGTCCTCTGACAGGTACGCCTGTCGATATAGCGATTATCGATGACCCTGTGAAAGATGCAGCAGAAGCCTATTCGCTGACCTATCGGCAAAAGGTTTGGGAGTGGTATAATACCGTCCTCACTACCCGATTGCACAATCATTCGAGGCAGCTCTTTATTATGACCCGATGGCATGAGGATGACCTTGCAGGGCGCATCCTGAAAGCAGAGGCAGACGAATGGAAAGTTCTCGCTATCCCTGCCATCTGCGAGAAAGAGAATGACGGAGGATTGAGTAATCGAAAGGTCGGAGAGGCTCTTTGGGCATCGCATCACTCTGTGCAGAAGCTCATCAAGCAGAAAAATCGCTCACCTCGTGAGTTCTCAGCTCTGTATCAGCAGCATCCTGTCATCGAGGGCGGTAATATCGTGAAAAGAGATTGGTTTCAGCATATCTCTCTCGCTGAATTCAAATCGCTCAGGTTCAATGAGCCGATGCACTTCTATCTCGATACCGCCTACGGAAAGAAAAAGCCGACAGGAAATGACCCATCGGGCATTTTGGCGGCTTGCAGGATAGGCAGATATGTCTATATCTATAATGCTCAGAAAGTATGGAAAGAGATGCCTGATTTGCTTCGATTCCTGCCTGAGTATATGGCAGCGCATGAGGGGAATGCAGAGAGTAAGCTGCACGTTGAGCCGAAAGCCAATGGTGAGAGCGTGGTTCAGATGCTCAAAGCAATATCCTCCCTCAATGTGAAAGAGACTCCTACCCCTGTCGATTCAAAAGAAACTCGGCTTAGGGTGGTTTCGCCTCGTGTTGAATGCGGTCGTGTATTTCTCGTTGATGGCTCTTGGAATGATGATTTCCTCGATGAGGTATGCGGATTCCCTGCAATGGAGCATGATGAGTTCGTGGATATTCTCGGATACGCAATAAATGACCTCTACGAAGAAGATGATGATATGGACTACGAAAATATCGATAAGTCAATGTTCGGATTATAAACTTAAAAATTGAAGAATATGTTTTTAATAGATTTGTTTCGCAACTATGTGAACGCCTTGGTCGGAAGAAATCAAGAGTTCGAGCAATTGTTGGCTGCAAAGGATATTTCCGCAGTCAAGGAGAAAATGGTCTCTCGTGTTGAGTTCGTGATGGATGCTCTCAAAGAGTATATCACGAAAGAGCATCAGATAATGAAGCGAGAGGACAAGATTATCACCGATAAGAAAGGTAAGTTCCTCAGGAAAGAGCCTGTTTGGAAGCTGCCTATCCCTTATCCTGTGTTCATCAACGAGATTGCGCTTGTGTTCCTCTTTGGTCGCCCTGTGAAATGGACGCAGCTCTCAGAGGGAACAGATGATGCTTTCAAGGCTTATCAGGACTTCATCAAGAAAACCCGATTCAATGCCAAGATACGCCAATGCAAGCGTCTTGCAGGAGCTGAGACTGAATCTGCATTGCTTTTCCGTGTATTCAAGGATGATGAGGGCAATCCTGATTGTCAGCTCAGGGTTCTCGCTCGCTCAAAGGGAGATGAGATTTATACTCGATTCGACCAATACGAGAATCTGATTGCTATCGCTTGGGGATATTATGTGAGAGATACTGAGGAAGGAGCAACCTATCATTTCGATGTGTTCACTCCTAAGACCATCTATCACTGCGTGAAAAAATCTCTCGGATGGGAGGTCGTAGAGGAAATCAACTTCATCGGGAAAATCCCTCTCATCTATTTCCGTCAGGAAAAGGAATGGGATGGTGTGGAAGCTCTCATCCATCGTGAGGAAAGTATCGCATCGAGAACTGCCGATACGAATGACTATTTCGCTGACCCAATCGCTATCATGGCTCAGGATATTATCAAGAATATGCCTGAGAAGAAAGAGGCTGCAAAGCTGCTCATCACGAATGATAAGGATGGAGTCGAAAAGGCAGCAAAGTATCTCACTTGGGATAATGCGCCTCAATCGAAGAAAGACGAATTGGAATGGTTGCAGACCCAAATCCTGCAAAAGACATTCACGCCTAACATCACGACCGATACCCTGAAATCTATCTCTCAGCTCTCAGCAAAGGCTCTCCGAACGGTGATGATGCTTGCAGACATCAAGGCATCGAAGCGCAAAGAGACCTATGATGAGATGCTCGACCGCACTTCATCGCTCATCACGGCTATCATCGGCAATGTACTCGATGTTTCCCTGCACTCTCAATGTGAGGCTTTGGAGGTTGGGCATGAATTCCAAGAGCCATTCGGTGAGGACATCGAGGATGCTCTGAATAATATCATCCGCTCAGTCGATGCAGGAATCCTCTCAACAGAAAGTGCAGTCGAACTCAATCCTATCGTCAAAGACCCGAATCGTGAATCTGAGCGTCTTGCAGCAGAGGCAGAGGAAAGGCAGAAGCAGCAGGAGGCTATCTTCAATATGGGTAACGATGGAGGTGCTGCATATTTCTCTGACGGCGATGAAGATGATGAGGATGATGAAGATGCTAAGAAGAAAAAGAAAACGGCTCAGAACGCAGGAAAATAAGCAAAAACGATAAATGGCAAAGCAAGGCTCAGACCCAAAAGCTGCAACTCTCGCCCGAATCAGGCGAACAGAGGCATACGCAGAGAAAGTGAGATTGTTGTTCGCTAAGACGGTGAACGATATTCTCGCTCTCAATAAGACCATGCCCTCACTCGATGAGGGAGTGATGTTCTCTTTCGATGGAGAGAGTGTCAAGAAACAGAAAGAGGTCGAGGTCTTGCTTCGCCGACTGCATTCAGCCGTTACGATGGCTATTCAACAGGGAGTGAAACTCGAATGGGATGCAGCCAATCAGGAATGCGATAAGCTCGTTCAATCCGTATTCGGAAAGAAAGTCCTCGAAAGTCCTGAGTTCTCGGCTTGGATGGGCAGGAATACGGCGGCTCGTGATGCCTTACTTTCTCGCTCTGAGCATGGTCTGAATCTCTCTGATAGGGTTTGGAAGTCTGTTCGTCAGCTCAGGGATGAAATGGAGGTCGCAATGACCGTATCTATAGGAGAGGGCGAATCATCAAGCTCTATGAGCCGAAAGGTACGCCAATACCTGAACAATCCCGATGATATGTTTCGCCGTTTCCGATACAAGAAAGGTGAGAAAGACATCATCGACCCTGAGACAGGAGAAATCACAGGGAAAGAGATTGTCTATGGCAAGAAATGGAAGAAACGCATCAAAGATGAGGTCACAGGCAAATATAAGTGGATTGACTATGATAGAGATTCCTACAAGACAGGTGCAGGAGTCTATAAGTCATCCGCTCGTAATGCAATGCGTGTGGCTCGGACTGAGACAAATATCGCCTATCGCCGTGCTGATAATGCCCGATGGCAGGATATGGATTTCGTTCTCGGTCAGAGGGTGCAGCTCTCAAAGAACCATCCGAAGAAAGACATCTGCGATAAGCTGCAAGGTGACTATCCAAAGGATTTCGTCTTTGATGGTTGGCATCCTCAATGCTTCTGTTTCTGCACTCCTATCCTGATGGATGAGTCAGAGATGGCAAAGGTTACTGAAGCTTTCTTGAAAGGAGAGAAATACACCCCAAGAGGAAAGCAGATAACCGATTATCCTGCGGCTTTCAAGGATTGGGTGAGAGACCATGCCGAAGATATTGCAGCATCTCGTGAGAGAGGCACAGAGCCGTATTTCATCCGCAATAATGCTCAGGCAATCGATGAGATTATCAATCCTCAGCCGAAAGAACTCTCTATCCTCGAAAAAGCGAAGCTCAGACATGATGCTCGTACTCCTGAACAGGAGGAAGCTATCAAGAATGCTTGGGAAGAAAGAAAGCATAAGCATCAGCTCATCAAGAAAACTGCCGACAATGTTCTCAATGTGGCTCAGGATTATGGAGAAATCGATTATTCAGAGCTTCAATCTGCTATCAAGTCAGGAGACCTCACTAAGATGCAAGAACTCGCAAAGACGGTCGCTCAGAGCGTTTCTGCAATGAAGAAACAAGAGGCTGCACTTGCAGACCTCATGCCGAATGCTCACGAACTGCATCAATCACACTCAATGAGTGAGCTGAAAGAAGCATACAATGAGCTTGATGGAGTGATGAAGAAATGGCTATCTAAGTATAGTTATTCTTCTGTCGATACTGCTCCATTGGAACACCTGAGGAATAAGTTAGATTTCGAGCTTACAAATCCGACTATCAGCTATTCTCAGAAAGAGATTGTCAAGAAAGCGATTACTGAGAAGATTCGTTTCATCAATCAGAAGCTCGCTTGGAATGACCTGATTTCAAAGGCTGCATCCCTGAGGACATTCAAGACGAAATCGAGTGTCTATAAAGATTATCTCGCCAAGATTGATGATGCAATCAAGAGTAATGATTTCGCAGCTCTCCAAAAGAGTATTGAAGATGCAGAGTCTCAGCAACAGAAGCTCATCGAGAAGCAAATCAAGCGTGGTGGAGATATTAAGAGCGCACTCAATAAAGAGTATAAGGGAGGTGCTATCGGCAAAGATATTTCATCAAGCATTGATACATCGAAGATGGTATCAGAAGACCCATACGGCGGCACATTCACTAATAATGTTGCAAGAATGCAAGGTTTCGATGCTCCTGCGAAGTTGGTTTCAGAAAGCGAATTTGCGATGTTGGAGAAAGCCTGTGGAGATGTATTCTATCGCACAGTGAATCCGACTACATTCAAAGGAAAGAAGATGTCGAGCAAAGAGTTTGCATCTCAGCTCTATGTCGCAGAACTCTTGGAACTCAATGGTCCTGGCGGTCGAGTATATGGTGATGGTATGTATGTCGCCACATCTGCATGGAATGGTCGGAAGTTACGGACTTTGACTGATAGCTGTAAGAGTGAAGCATATAATGATAGTATCTGTTATGGTTATGGCAGTCATACAATATCCGAAATGACTTGGACGAGAATCCCGAAGATAATCAAGCAGAGTGATTTGTATGATATGTGGAGGAAATTAACTCCTGCCCAACGCAGAGCTTTCGGAAATCACGAAAATACATATGCTTGCGCCCTCGGTTATGATGCTATGTATTGCGATGGACCTAATTACATGGTGATTTGGAATAGGTCTATAATTGCGGTCAAGAAGAAATAAAAAGAAAAGCCTCACGCGATTGCATGAGGCTTTTCTTTATGAACTTCAATCAAAGGGTTTTTCATCATCCACATCGTATTCATCTATTTCTGCATACCATGGAGAGCCTTTATATTGAGGATGGCGGTCAAGCCATGATTGCGCTTTATCTTTCGTAGATGCAATATGGAATAATTTATCCCCTTCTTGCGCATCAATACTAATAACCAAATAAACCTTCATATCTATCAAGAAATTACCAATAAGCTACGACATCATCAATCTTTACATTATTATCTATGATATTCAGAAGTCTCGTTTCATCATACATGAGAGCCATTCCGATATAGTCGGCAGAAAGTTTGGTCTTTCCGTCATCTGTAACGAGCCAATAGTTCTGAATGCGATATATATCATCGACTTTCTCTACGCTCGCCCATATCTGACAACCCCAATGATTTTCTTTCCTGAGCTTTATAGCTGCCTGCAAAGCCTCTTTCTCACTCTTGAAAGAAGAGTGTTCACGAATCGCTTTCTTATGCTTTTCAGCTATTTCAGGATTGGCATCCATTCGAGCCTGAGCATTCTCGTAAATACGAGCAAGGTCATCTTGACTTATTCTGTATCTGTACTCCATATTCATTAACTTTTGGTTTGTTGTTTCTGTTGGAGATGCCCGACCTTAATCGTGCATCGCTTATTCTGATATTCATTCTTGCCTCGTATCGCATTGGTAAGCGATTTATAGGCAATCCCGATTTCTTTCTGAGGGATTGCATCGTAGATGGCTTTCAGAGAACCGAAATAGAAATCAGTCTCTCCATCGTGAGGCTCATTCAATTTTAGATGTACTACTTTCATTTCATGCTGCAAAATTACTCATTTTCCTGCGATTTCCCACGATTTTAACTCAGAAATGAGGATTTTATCACCTCAAACGAGAAAATCGTAGGAAATGCAGTTTCTGATTGTCATTTCATTTTCAGGAAATCATCTGCCATTTTCTCCATACTATCGGCATACGAGAGAGGAAATCTCACATCGTAATCTATTGCATCGTGACGGAGGCGGCTTGCTATACTTTTGATTCGCATTGCCATCTGAGTGGCTTTAACGAGCTTTTCTTTCTGTGTTGCCATAATTACTGCCCTTTCTTTGCTTTATGTTCCTCTGCGGCTTTCTTCATCATAGCATCCATTTCGTCCTGAGTGACCTCGTAGATGACCTTGATGCCTTTCGGATTTTTCTTCACCTTGAACTCGAATGTGAATGGATTTGTTCTCAGCATATCTGCGATATTCTGAATAACCTGTTCTCTTTTTTCTTCTTGTGCCATAATCTTATTTGTTTATATCGTTTATCAATCGAGAGTTAAGCTCGCTCAGGGCATTCCATAACTTCTCATAGTCTTTCTCGTATTTCGTTCCTCTGAGGCGCATTCCTGCATCTGCAATCTGTTTGCCTCCATTATAGAGGGATTTCTGCGCCCATTTCAATTCTTGTGTACTCATATCATTCTGCATTATTATCGGATGAAACAATTTCTGTGATGCCTCGCTTTGCGAGATTCTGAGAGGTCTTAGGGTCTTCGAGCTGGTCGCAGATAGCGACTCTCATACCATGACGGATGAGCTTCGGGAGATATTGGTCGAGAGCGTGATATGGGAATCCTGCCATCTTAATATCATCTTTCTTGGTGAGAGTGATACCGAGTGTCTTGGCGACCACTTCTGCATCATCTTGATAGCTCTCGTAGAAATCACCGCATCTGAATAAGATAGTGGAATCGGGATGCTTTGCTTTCAAATCCTGAAACTGCTTCATCATCGGAGATAACTCTTCGCTCTGAGGCTCTTTCTCAGGCTCAGGAGAGCCGTTCAGCTTGGCGATGACATCTTCCATCGATTCTGCATTGTGCAGAGCTGCAATCAGCTCCCTTGCGCTCATATCCTCGATATGGAGTTTCGCCTGAACGGTTGCTTCGATGAGGATTTTGATACCTGAGACAACCTTTTTGAGGTCTTTCTGAGATTTGGTATCGCCTCCGATATTCTTCACCGTAGCCGATTTCTTTCCTTTGCTCTTGGCATCATCAACCGCATCCTGAACGGCTGCAACCTGAGCGGCTTCATCATCCTTATTCAGCTCTACAATCTGACGGACTGCACCTGTGGAGATTTCGCCTTTCTCGATTTTCTCCTGAATCTCAGGTGCAAGGTCGAGAAGCGAGAGGCAGCGACCGATGAAAGTGATGCTCTTTCCGAACTTCTGAGCAATCTCGCTCTGAGTATATCCGAACTTATCCCTGAATCGCTGAAACATGATGGCAGATTCGTATTCGGTGAAGTTCTTTCCTTCATTCCTCATCATCTGCTCGATGAGCAAATCTTCCTCTTTGGTATTGCGAGGCAAGAAAATCGCCTTGATACGCTTGATGTCTGCACCCTCAGAGATTGCAGCGAGAGTGGCTCTCAGTCTGCGTTCACCATCCACGAGGCGGTATTTCTCATCTCCATTCTCATCTTTGAACGGTACGACCGTGATGGGATTGAGAACACCTTGCAGCTTGATTTGCTCTTTGAGTTCGTCAATGGCGAAATCACGGCGCACGTTGAAGTTATCGACTACGACCACATTACGAGGGTCAACTGAATAGATGTCTGTTCTCTTTGTTGAATTGATATTGGTATCCATAATACTGATGATTTTGATTGTTATTACTTTTCGTTGATTGTATAGATTTTATAGATGCACTTATCTCCGCAGTTCCATCCGTCTCTGATTTTGCCATCGACCACCGCACAGAGATGATTGGCGAGGCTCAGGATATAGCGACCTTTGGGGTTGCTCTGAGCAAAATCCTTTGCGGTCTTTCGCTTCTCTCCTTTCTTGAATTTCAGGGTAACGACCTTATATCCTCTCTGAGCAAAAGCTTTCTCGAAAACATTCTGAGAATTGGGAATGTCGTAATCTTCACGAGCTATCTTCGAGAGGACATCGTAAGCCTCCTGCCATGTGAGTTCGGCAGCGATGGCGAATGCCCTGATAGCGCAATCGGGTTTCCTGCATCTCTTTCCCTCAGTCGGATTTGGCTGAGTGAACACGAAATAATCTGTATTCTTATATAAATTGATTTTAGCCATTTTGAGAGCGTTTATTTGTTGATATGATTACTTTATCATCTTTCGGATTTAATCGCAGAAGACTCAAAGGAAATGCGCCTCCTGCGATTGTCTGAGATTAGTCTTTCACGTTCATTATGTATTTGGCAGCTTTCTCGGCTCTCGATGCAGCCCAAACAATCATCTTGTTATCGTTGTGCAGAGCTTTGAGCCATCCCTGAATGTATGCGACTGAATTCTTGAAAGCCTTTTCACAATCGAGATTGATAGCGTTGCAAATCATGGCAGAACCAAGCTCTGCAACCAATTCCTCTCGTGAGTAATCCTCATTACCGAAGAATGCGTGGTCGTTCTCAGCCTTGCGGTCGCATCGATAAGGAGGAATCGTTGAATGGGTCAGCTCATGGAATGTGGTTGAATAGTATTCCTCGGCATCCTGATACTGAGAGAGCATCGGTACGACCACTTTATCATACATCGGAGAGTAGTAAGCCTGTCCGCTCGGCTTGTCATTCTGAAATTTGAGTTTCTTTTCTCTGCTCAGGTAGCCGTTGATGACATTCTCTGCGCTCTCGATTGGCAGGATAGTCGGCTCGATTGGCTCGCCATCCTTAATCTTGCTCTCGATGCCTGTTGTATCATCGATGTGGAATACTCGATAATACTTCAGGATTGGGATAAGATGCTCTTTGGCGGTCGTAACTTCGACCTCGTTTCCGTTCTCATCCTGAGTCTTTTTCTTGCCGTGAGAAATCATCGTGAAGAAAACGACCATCGAAGATTTTGCGCCTTTCTTGATGTCGCCTCCCAAGTCTTTGACCTGCTTGAATGTGAGATACTCGCCCTCTCGACCTAAAAGCATCTGATTGAGCATTGAATAAGGCTTGCGTGAAACATAGTTCACTGCGCCTCCGTCTGCGAGACCTGCACCCGACCAAGGCTTGTGCCAAGGGATGATGCCTTTTTGAAGTTCCTCGATGATGCGGTCTGTGACCATCTGATAAACATTTACTTTCTCCATTGTTGCGTTGATTTATATGGTTATTATTATCCGTGACTATAAACGACTTTGATTTTGGCATTCTCATCAATCGAGAGCAATGTCTTAGGGTATTGAGTATGCCTATATGCTTCAACCGCCTCCGTATAGTTTCTGAAAACTCGGTTGATTGCACCTGCGGCGGCTTGCAAAACAAATCTCTTTTTCATTGCTTTTTTGTTTTATGGGGAGGCTTGCACCTCCCCTGATTAAACTTAGTTTATTTCAGATTCTCGATGATTTTATCTCTATCGAGCTGCCATATAGCCATATCATGCTCGAATTTATATGAGATATATTCTTTGAAGCCGATGGCATTGATGACAATCTCTCTCAGTTCAGCGGATGAGTATTTCTCAGAGATTTCGAGAAGCTCATACATCATTGACTGCTCTCTTTACTGAGCTGCATTCAGGTCGCTCATGGCGGTCTCTGAGAGTTCTTTATATTTCGTTAAGTCCTCATCCATTGATGCAATCATCTTACTCAACTCCCTGTTCTTACTTTCGAGACTCAGGACATTGGCATATTCATTGGCGGCTTGCTCTTTGAGAGCATCGTAGGCTTTCTGAATGCCTCCGTTCTTTTTCCATTGCTTGCACCAAGCATCCTTTTCGAGGTCGCTTGCATTGTACTCAGGCTCAATCACTGTGTGATAGTAGTCCTCTGTTGGTCTGAAACCTGTTCTGTCGATGAATTCTGAAATTAACATTGCGTTGAAATTTTAATTTTGAAACTTCCGTTTTACATTCTCGTTTTCGATTGAAATGCCTATTAGGTATCTCTTTCTGTGTGCAAAGATATAGACTATTTGCTTAATAGGCAACTTTTCAAGAGATTATTTTTCTTAAATAATCTTACTAAGAATAGCAAATTTCGGCTAACTGCGTGGTCTGCACAATGTTAAATATAAAAAATAATTAGGTGCTTAATAGGCATATATCAAAGAAAAATCGTATCTTTGCGCCAAAGAACTCGAATTCTACCTCTTTTTTTTAATTAAAGATAATATGAAAACAAAACTCCGTAAGACCTTATCCGAGTTATGCAAGGATATGGGATTAACTGACAAGGCATTGGATGAGCTGAGTGAAATCGGCGCACAAGGTCTTGCCACCGATGCCTCTGATGAGGACATCAAGAAAGCAGCGGATTCTCTCGTTCCCTATGCAAAACTCATGCAGGGAGAAATCACGAGGAAGACACGCAAGTCAAACCACAATCAGACTCCGAAATCCGATGGAGAGGGCGGAGATGAGGGTGAAGGTGATGATGCAATCGCTCAGGCTATTGCCAAGCAGCTTGCACCATTCAAGGAGCAGCTCGAAAAGCTGCAATCTGAGAATGATGCTCTGAAAGCTGAGAAAGCAAAGGGCGAGCGTTCCGCACTCATCGCAGCAGAAGCCAAGAAACTCGGAATCCCTGAGTATCTGATGAAACGTATCGCTATCGCTGATGATGCAGACATCGCAAAGGAACTCGCAGATTTCAAACAGGACTTGGTGAGCAACAATCTGATGCCAAAGGATGCAGCGTCAGAAACAGGGCAGAAAGAAGATGCTATGAAAGCCGATGCAAAGGCTTGGGCAGAATCTCTCCCGAATAAGTAAGCATCCGTAATTATTCACCCTTTAATTCGCAGTAAACAATGGCTATCGAATTTAAGAAAACGGCTGTCAAAGGACACACTCCTGAGATTTGGCGTGGCGAATGTAAGATGCTGCCTGGCGGATTCAAGCCGAAGAATAACATCGCAAACGGAACGGTGCTTCATCGTGGCGTTCTCGTTGAGGTGAACTTCGATGAGATGAGCGCAGCAGTTATCAAGCTCGCAAAGGTTCTTGCAGGTGGCACGACCTCTAAGGCTCGTATTGCTAAGGGTCATCTTTTCGCAGTGGGTGATGTGGTAGCAAAGGTAGGAAAGACCGATAAGTCTGTTTCCATCTCTACTATCGACACATCGAATGCAGATTACGATGTCCTCAATCTCTCTGCTGCCATCACAGGTCTGACTACCGATGATGTTCTCATCGAGTCTCGTGATTACGGCTATATCGATGCAACCTCCGCCACGGAAGGCGCATTGAAGATTGTCGAGTCAAATCCCTCTGATGGGCAGATTGCTCTCGCAAGCGTAACTCCTTACCTCGGAGAAAAGCCCCTCGCTGCAAACGATTATGTCGTTTTGCAGACCGCAGGCTCAAAGTACACTCCGAATATGGTAAACGGAGCAGTGAAAGAATTTAACGGCAAAGGTCTCCCGACCATCGATGCAGCTTTTGAAGCAGTTGTACTCTATCCGAGTCTGAGCTTCCCTGTGCTGCCTGAGTGGTTGAACGGCTGCTGCCTCAAGTCTAACCCGAACATTCTGTTCATTAAGCAGTAATCACTATGCCTGAATTTCTTTATTCTTCGATTTTCGGCGAACTGACTAAGAATGTTCAGATTCGCTTCGATGCTGCCTCTGAGCTGAACAAGCAGCTCTTTGACAATATCATCTTCGAGCGTTTCCTTGATTGGGATGTTCCTACCGTTGGTCTCGACTTCGAGGAGCTGATTGGTCAGTATAACATCACGGTCGCTGCTCCTACCATCGGCACAGATGCTAAGGAGGCTATCCTCGGTACTGAGGGTCTCGAAACGCTGAAAGAGACCATCCTGAACCATGCCATCACTCTCCCGATGACGGTCAAGGATTATCGTAAGGTGCTGCAAATCCTCGATTCCAAGTCTTTGCCTGATAAGGTCAAGACTCAGCAGCTCATCAAGCTCATGTGGGGCAATGTGGAGACAGTCGTTAAGTCTGTTCTCGGCAAGCTCGACCTCATCTTCTGTGGCGCACTCTCCAATGAGGGTAAGTTCACTCTCGATGAGACCACCAACCCTGAGGGCGGTGCTCGTGGCTTGATTGACTTCAATCAGCCTGCCGACAATATCGCAACTGCTACTTCTCAGTGGATTGATGCAAATATCGAGACGGTTGACTGCTTCGAGGATATTCAGGGCATCATCGATGCCGCTCAGGATAAGGTCGTATTCTCCAAGATTCTTTGCGCTCCTGCACTTATCTCGTATATGTGCCGCAGCAAGAAGATGAAGCAGATGATTCACGGCACGGACAAATCTTCTAAGATTGTTCAGTTGAAGGACATCAATGCTTACATGGAGGAAAACTCCTTCCCAATCTTCGAGCCTATCCGCCGTCAGGTTCGCATTCAGAATGGCACTCAGCGCACTCCTTACAATCCTTGGAATCAGAAGAACATGGTCTTCATTCCTGATGGAAAGCTCGGTCTCGTTAAGAACGCTTGGGCGAACAACGAGCTGAAGCCTGAGGCAGGAGTTGCGTACTCTAACTATGGAAGAATCCGAGTTTCTCAGTGGGGCGTTGGCGAGACTCAGGGCAGCAATGGCGTTGAGTTCACCAAGGCAGAGGTTCTCGCACTTCCTGTTATCACAGAGATGAATGGTATCTACACCCTCAAAACTCAGAACTAATCGATGAAGAATTCAGTCGCATTGAGGAATCTGTGTAATGCAATCGCTAACACATTCTATCCCGATAACGCAACCATCGACCTTGCTCTGTTCAATGAGGGCATCGAAGCAGAGGCAGAGGCTACTCCGAAAGATGAAAAAATCTTTCGGATAGCCGTGTCTCTTGTGATGGGATATGTAGAGAGCAGCCGTTCTGAGAATGGCGTTTCTACTTCTGTCATGCCCGATGCAGTCGAAAAGAGCATCCGTTATTGGTGCAATATCTATGGTCTCGATGCTGACGAAATTCTGAGCGATTATCTCCGAGTTATGGAGGATGGCTCTAAACTATGGTAGTATGAGGTATAACGGACATCTGAAAGCTCTGATTGTCTCAGAGGGTGATGATTCGGTCAATGATTATGGTGAGCCTATCACAGGCGAGCAGGAAAGTTGGGGCGAAGAAATCCCTTGCTCTATCAAGACGAATAGCGATACCCGATTAGGCAAATATGAGGATGGCGAGTTTCGGCAAGCATCATTCCTCATCCTGATTGAGATGTCGGAATTCGATGCAGTCCGCATCAAGTTAGAGCGATTGGGCGAAGACCTCGGCGAGCATCGGGTGATGTCTGTTGAGCCTCTTACGACCGTAGGGAGAATTCAGATAATGGTGTAATATGGCAACTGTTACTCAGACTCATGGCAAATATAAAGGAATCATCGTCAGCAAGACCGATATGCGAAAGCTGAGGTCGGGATTACAGGCGAAGATGAAAGATATTGCCGACCTGATAATAAAGCAGCTCTCTTTCATCGGAGAAGAGTGTATCAGGATTGCTCGTGAGAATGGCAGCTATAACGACATCACAGGAAATCTGAGGTCATCCATCGGATATGTGATACTCTATGATGGAAAGCCTGTTCAATATGGAGCAAGCAAGCAGTATAGCGGAGAGAAAGGCAATGGTGAGCAGGGCGCACCTGCTGCCGAAGCACTACTCCAAAAACTGCAAGCGAAATTCCCTTGGGGCATCGTCCTCATCGTCTGTGCAGGAATGAACTATGCGGCTTATGTCGAGCATGTTCACCATAAAGATGTACTCACTTCCGCAGAGCTGAAAGCGGAGAGTTTGATGAAGCAACTATTAAACGGAATCACTACATCGAAATGATTGCAAAGAGTGAAAAACAGATTGAGCGAGACTTCTATTCTTTCGTCAGTCAGAGTGTTCTCGGTCAGGGTATCAGGGGAAAGGTCTATCGTCCTGAGATGCGTCCTGCCAATGCTAAGACTGAGGATTTGATTGTGAAGTTCCTCGCAGATCTCGATGAGCAGATACAGAGCGGAGTCGTTCTCCTGAATATCTATGTGCCTGATGTGCCATTCGGCAAGGATGGTCGTAAGGTTGAGGATTTGAGCCGTGTAGAAGCTCTTGAAACGCTCATTCAGCAGTTCATCGATGAGAATGATGATACCGAGTATTGGATGCAGACAGATACATCTCCCACCTCCATGAAGATAGAGGGAATAGAGCAGCATCTCATCACTGCAAGAATTAAGTTTAATCGTTTAACACAATAAGATTATGGCAAAGAAAATCATCATGTCGTGGTCGAAGTGTAAGATTGAGGTCGGCAAGACAGGCGATAACGATGCAATGGCATCTAGTTTGACTTCTATCGGCACTATCAATGACAAATCCACCACGCTCGCATCTGAGGATGGCGAGACTCTGACTGCCACCGCCACAGGCGGCGTTGTTGTCGCTGAGGAGGAGGGTGAGCCTGTCATCACCGTAACCACTCGTGTTAAGGAAATGGACTTCGATACAGAGAATATGTTTACAGGGGCGGTTAAGTCTCAGGATGGCGATGAGCTGACCGTGAAGACGAATGTCGTGCCTGATGACTTCTCTTTCAAGCTCACTCCTAAGAATATCGGTGCAATCGGTATCAAGTGTCGCCGCTCTCATGTATCGTTCCGTCCTGGCTCGTCTGAGGAAGAGGGTCAGTATGTAGATTTGACTTTCAAGATTCTCGCTTGCGAGGATGGAGAGCTTTACAAGAAGTTCAGGGTCAAGACTACTGATTGGAGCACTCAGGCAGGTGGCTAATCGTCACGGCACATCCTAATGGCGAGTGGAATAGACACCCTTTGGCAGTTTGGTAGGAGAAAACTGCCTTCATCGCAGGATAGAGCAGTTGGCAGCTCGCAAGTCTCATTGGATTGAGGTCGGCGGTTCGAGTCCGTCTCCTGCAACTAAACTCAGTTTTTCATTATGGCACAACGTACAATAGAGCAGATGGTCGCTTCTGCTATTCTCGAAAAGGCGACTGATAAGATTGAGCTTGGCGGTGCGGTCTATCCTATTGCAGACCCATCCATCGCCACGCTCATTCTCGTTTCTGAACTAATATCCACCCTCCCTGTGGTAGATAAGGATATTCCGAAAGAATTGCGAGTTTACTCAGCTCTCCATTACGCAAAAGATTATAGCGCAATCGGAGATATATGCGCAATTCTCATTCTCGGAGCAAAGAATCTCAGAGAAGAAAAGGAAATCATCGAAGAAAAGCGCATTCTCGGCTTGTTTCCCTGCAAGAAAAAGGTTAAGGTGATAGTTGATAAGCAAGCAGAATTATCGAGGCTCATACTCGAAAATATCAAGCCATCGACCATCTTTGATTTAATCATTCAGAGATTGCAGGATATGGAGATAGGGCATTTTTTCTCCATTACCACTTCCCTGTCAGAGGCAAACATTCTGAAACCGACAAAGGAAGTGGTGCAGCGCTAAATGATAGTATTTGGGCGACCGTTCTCGGTATTGCAAAACTATTCGGGATGACCGACAAACAGGCTCTCTATGACATCAGTTATAAGAATGCTGTGATGTATAGCCGTGCGATGCCGATGCCTAATGATAAATCAGATAGCGACAAGCCTCTATATGATGATTCTCTCGATGCAAACAATCCTGATAATTTCAATAAGTTCAACAATTTTGAAGAAGAAGAAATCGTAAGAATATGAACGTAGATGACGGTACTTTGAGTTTTGGCACTGCCATTGATATGGGCGGTTTCGATGAGGGCATGAACCACATCGAGGGCAAGGTTTCTGAGATAGGAGAAAAGGCAGAGGCTGAGAGTTCGAGAATATCTGAACTCTTAACCAATATCCCTGATGTCAATATCGATATTATCACCAATGCCTCTGAGTCGCTCGCCGTCATTCAGCAAGGTTTCGATGAGATTGATAGGGTTGTCGATACCAATAAGGCAGCTATCAGAGACCTCGAAAAGGAATATGCTACCCTATCCGATAAGATTAAGATTGCATCCCGAAAGGGTGATTCAGGAGAGGTCAAGCGGCTCAAAGAGGAAAAGCGAGCTATTCAGGAGAATATCGCAATCCGAAAGAAAGTCAATGATGAAGCTGCAAAGACTGCTGATGCTCTCGCTGCAACAGAGAGGCAGTTGAAGAAAGAGGCTGAGGAAGCTGCAAAGAACGCATCCAAGCATGAGAATCTGCGTGCCAAAATCCGTGAGTTGAAACTTGAACTCGTGGAGATGGAGGCAGCAGGTCAGCGAAATACTGATAAATACAAGGAAATCCAAGAGGAAGTCGGTAGATTGACCGATGCTTGGAGTGATGCGACCGCTCAGGCTACTATCCTCGCTCACGACCAAAGAGGAATGCAGGGTATCATTGTTGGTCTCTCAGGTGTATCGGGCGCAATGTCGGCAGCTCAGGGAGCGGTCGGTCTCTTTGCAGGAGAGAATGAGAATCTGCAAAAGATAATGCTCAAAGTGCAGTCTCTCATGGCTATCACGATGGGATTGCAGCAGCTTCAGGCAGCACTCGACAAAGATTCAGCATTCCGTCTTGTTACCCTCAATGGTCTCAAACAACTTTGGAATAAGCTCATCGGAGAAAGCTCCGATGTCATCGCAACTGAGAATGCAGCCATCACGGAGAATGCAGCAGCTCAGGAACTCGATGCGGCAGCGACCACTACCGATACGGCAGCTCAGACAAAAAATAACGCATCTACCGTAGCAGGAACGGCTGCACAGGTCGCCAATACCGCTGCAACAAAATCGGCAACCGCAGCAACCGTAGCAGGAACTATCGCAACAAGAGCTGCATCTATCGCTCTGAAAGGTCTGAAAGCGGCTCTCATCTCAACAGGCATCGGTGCAATCATCGTGCTTGTCGGAGAATTGGTTTCATGGCTCACCACTCTCTTTGATACTATATCAGAGGCAGAGGAACGAGAGAAAGACCTTAATGAGGTGATGGATGAGGGCGCAAAAGCCTACGGAAAGGCTCAGGCAGAGATTTCGGGATATATCACCAAGATAGAGACATTCAATGGTACAAAGAGGCAGGAGAAAGAGTTAGTCAAAGAGCTTAACTCTAAGTATGGAGAGGCTCTCGGATATTATAATTCCCTCTCTCAATGGAAAAATGTTCTCATTACCAAAGGTGAAGCCTATTGTACGATGCTACTCAAAGAGGCAGAGGCACAGGCTATCCTGAACAAATATACTGAGGCATTCATCGCTCTTGAAGAAGCTCGTCACAAGAAAGCGAGCGAGTATGGACATTGGTACACCACCAAAGCAGGAGATGAGCAGCGTAAGAAAGAAGCTATCGAGGATGCTCAGAATACCGCTGATTATTGGATGCAAGCCTATAAGGATAAGATGGCAGAGGCTCAGAGTGTGAAGATTGATTTCAATATCGGTGGTCATACCGACCCGACATCAGGCGGCGGTAGAGGCGGCGGAAAGAGTGGCTCAGACTTCGACCCGAAGAAAGCTGCTCTCGAAACTCAGAAAGCTATCGATGATTATAAGGATAAGGTCAAGAAATATCTCAAAGGAGCGAATGATGAGGTGAATCAGCTCATCATCGATTCTCAGGAGGAAGGTCTTGTCAAGGAACTCAATGTATCTCGGAGTGCTACTCGCAGAAGACTCGAAGATTGGGAAAATCAGCTCAGGCAGCTCGCAGAGCAGAGGAAAGCTATGTTCAAAGCGGTATATATGCAGCAGAAAGGAGCTACTGAGGTCGGTTGGTCTGAATCTGATGCAGGAAAGAAATCTATCGAGCAATACATGAAAGATTTGCTCGCTGATGAGAATATCTCTAAGGAGTATTATCGTGTCCGTCAGCAAATCACAGAGAATGGAGAGAATGAAATCATGCTCATCCGTCAGAAATACGATGATATGCTGATTGAGCAATATGGAACGAATCTGCAAAAGCAGGAACTTCTGCATCGTAAATGGATGAATAAGATGAAATTCCTCCCTGCTGAATATGTCGCAGAGGCAACAAGGCAGATGGATGAAGAATTCGCTAAACTCAGTTCAGAGAATTTCAAGGAACTCATAAATTGGGAAAGCGTATTCGGTTCTCTCGATAAGCAATCCATCCAATCCCTGCAAATCAACCTCGAAAGAGTGAAAAAGTATTTCGAGGAAAATAAGGCTACGATGGATGGCAAGGAAATCAAGGAATATACCGATGCTATCAAGCAGATGGAAGATGAGATTGCCTCTCGCAATCCCTTTGCTGCTATGCACAAATCCATCAAGGATATGTCGGCGGCAAAGACCGAACTCCTGAACGCTCTTAAAGAACTCTCAACCGCTCAAATCGAGTTGAATGCAGCAGAGGAAGCATATAAACTCGCTATGCAGGAGCAGAGAGAGGTCATCGATGCTGTCGAGAGAGGCGAACTCGCCCAAGATTGCCAACAACAAGCGGATGCAGCCGATAATCTGAGACAGGCTACTGAAAGGCTTGCAGCGGCTCAGAAAAATAATGCACAGGCTGAGAATAGTGTAATCAATTCCCGAAATAATCTCACTCAATCATATAAGAGCTTTGCTCAGAACTTGAAGAATGCAGGAGGCGTGATTAAAGATGTCGGAGGAAAGGCTAAGAATCTCGCTCAGGTATTCTCGGATGACCTTGCAGATGGAATCGGCAAAGGTCTCGACTTCATGGATGAGATTTTGGGAGCTGCTACCGATGTCATCAATGCAGTTTCAGATGTCGGAAAGGGTGCTGCAAAAGGAATTGAGGCGACCGTTGATGCAGCAGCTCAGGGTGCAACGGCATCCGCAGCAGCAGGAGCATCCGCTATCTCCACTATCGAGAAAGCATCTGTCATTCTCGCAGTCATTTCGGCAGCTCTGCAAGTGGCAACCGCTATCGCTAATCTATTCAATAACGATGATGAGAAGCAAGAGGAAATCGAACGTTTGCAGCAGCGTATAGACCAGCTCCAATGGGAGCTCGATAATCAGGATGCAGTCAGATTGCAGAATAATATCGGAGATGCGGTTGCAAGAGTCCGTGATGTCTATAAAGAGACCTATGAGGAAGTTCTGAGACTGCATCGTGAGGAAATGAGGGATGCCAATATATTCAAGGTCATCCGAATGTATCAGGTCGCTCAGAACGAGGCTTATCTGAAATCTATCGAGAAGATTGCCGATGCTTATGCTAAGGCTGACTATACGGCTAATAAATTCCTCGGTGAGGATAAATATAAGAATTCTCGAAAGCAGCTCGAAAATCTCGCAGAGCAGCAGTTACTATTGCAGAAGCAGATAGACGAGGAAAATAGCAAAAAACATGATGACCAAAGCAAGATAGCTGATTGGAGGCGTGAGATTCAGGAGATAGCCAATGAGATGGCTGAAATCATCAATGAGATGATGGAAGACATTATCGGCACTACTGCTGAGGATTTGGCTCAGACTTTGGGAGATGCTTTCTTTGATGCAGTCGCACAAGGCGAGGATGCGATGGAGGCTTGGCATCAAAAGGTCAACGAGATAGTCAGGGATATTCTGAAACGAATGATGATTACTCAGTTCCTCGAACCTGCTATCGGAAAAATCTTCGATAAATACAAGAAGATTTGGTTTGATGAAAAGGGCAATTTCCAAGGCATCAATACGGTCAAGAATTCTGCTAATAACTTTGCTAATGACCTGAATAATGCAGGAGAGCAATTCTCGCAGATATACTCGGCTCTCAATCAGGGAATGAAAGACCTCTTTGAAGATACCGCAGAGAGGCAGGGAGAGAGCAGAGGTATAGCGACCGCCTCTCAGGATAGTGTCGATGAGAATAATGCTCGCCTCACGACCATTCAGGGGCATACCTATTCACTCGTGCAGGGAGTGACCGAACTCAATGCTACGAGTAATCAGATTCTCGCTCGTGTGACAGGAATCGAGCGAAATACCGATGAGACAAATAATAAGCTCGATAATATGAACACTCGTATCAAGCGTATAGAGGATAGCGTGGACGATATTCAGCGAGCAGGAATCAAGATTAAAGTGTAAAGCGATGAAAGAGATTAAAGAAGCACAAGAGAAATGGAAAGCTGCCAAGAATGCAGCTCAGAACCGATGCGAGAAATCTCATAATTATGAGATGGCTCGTAAGCTCGGAGCGTGTCAGATGTTCACAGGCGAGGAATCTATGGAGGAAATGATTAACCTCATGTTTTCACCTCAGGGCGCAGAATTCCTCACAGAAAACCATTTCCCCGACATCGCAACATTCCGAAAGTTCAAGAAGTATCATCCTGAGCGATTCGGAGTCTATATCGATGCAGGGAAAATCACGCTCTCAGAGGCTCGAAAAGCTTTCTTGGTAGGTAATACCATTGCAGAGATGAAATACTCTCAAATCGCAGGAAATCGCTTGATTCTGATGTGTGGGGCATCTGCTCATATTGAAGCTTCGGGATATTCCATCGTGAAGATAGAGAAAGATGATGTCTCAAAGGTAGAAATCGTGAAATCTGATTATGCTAAGGTATTGCAATGAGAGAGACAGGAAAATTATTCATTGATGGTCGGGATGCTATGCTCGAATATGGCATCTTTGTTGAGAAGGGCGGCTATAAGGGAGTCGTTCAGATGCCATCTTTCAAAACACTCGATACGACCGAATGGGAGGAATTCGATGGTATCGAGGTTGATTTGCTCTCTCCTGTTCTCGATACCCGACAATTTCAGATTCAGTTCTGCATCACGAATGTGCGATATGCTGAGGATTTCTTCGATGACCTTGCCACAGGCGCATATCATAATTTCCAATTCACAGAACTCGGAAAGACCTATCGACTGAGGATGGTGTCGAATGGCTCATTCTCATCGTTTATAAAGCTCGGAAAACTCACTCTTACCTTTGCTGACGATTTTCCTGTTGTGCCATCAGGAAATCCGTATCAGCTTGGTAAGAGCGAAGTCCGACAATCGGGATATGAGCTTGATGGAATCGATTTCTCTCAGTTCGGCTCATACATTCTCAGAGGCTCAGATGATAGTATCAGGAAAGCAGCGAATATCCGTGATGCTTTGAAGATAAGCGTGAAATCTATCTCAGGAATCGATTATGATGATGAGGAAGTGCATTTCAAGGCAAAAGATGTCACTCTGAAACTACTCATCGATGCAGCGAATATAACCGAGTTTTGGAGACGATATAATTCTCTCTTTGCCATCCTCATGCAGTCAGAATCTCGTATCCTATATTTCGCAAATCTCCCTGCTGAATATGACTGTTATTATAAGAGCATGAGCGTCTCTAAATTCGAGATATTGAGAGATGGGAAGATTTGGTGTGAGTTCTCTGTGATTCTGACATTCACCGCATATCGTCCTGAAAGCTCATGGATGCTGCTTGCGACAGAAGATTTCGATTGGGTCATCACAGAAGATGCAGAGAATCCTGCTCGTATCAAGGTTCGTCCGAAATACGGCATTTCCTTACTCGTCACAGAGGATGGAAAATACATCATCACAGAAAGCGATAGCGATAAAATTTATATCAATAATCAAAATTAAAGCAATATGGCAGACCAAAAGAAAAGAATTTCAGAGTTGCCCGAAAGTCAATCCACACAAGGATTATATACTATCGGTGTGAACTCTCAGAATGAGAGTGTCAAAGTGCCTCTCGGTTCTATCTTGGCAGGGTATGACCAAGCGGCTCAGGATGCAGCTCAGGCGAAACAGACCGCAAATGCTGCTCAACAGACTGCTGCTTCGGCTACTCAGACTGCGAATAATGCCTCACGAGCTGCATTGCAAGCACAAGAGGCTGCTGCTTCAGCAGAGGAAACCGCAGGAGATGCAGACGATAAGGCGACCGATGCTCTTTCTATTGCCAAGAATACATCTACTAAGAGATTCTATGGCATCGTTGATTCTGCTACTATCCTCAATCAGTCAACGACTGCATCGGGCGTGGTGGTTTATGTGAAAAATAGTGGTAAGTTCGCTCTGCGAGTGGATTCAGGAGGCAGCTTCAAGTATTATTCTAATTGGGAAGGTGCAGATGAGTATATGGATAGTACTCGCACTTATCCTATCGCTGATAAGCTCTATATCTTCGATGGTCTTATCTATTCGTGGAATGAAGGTGATGAAGCTCTCGAAGTCGTAGGCAATGACCCTGAGGAACTCGCAGCAATCAGACAATCCATCGATGATGCAAAAGCAGAGTTGCAGGAAGAAATCGTTGCCGCTCTGTTCATCAATGTCAATAAGATGTTCAGCACGAGTACCCCGATGTCACTTGGTACGGCTTTGGGATTGCTCTATGATGGTGACGAATCCCGATATTATAAATCTCAGGGTGTTGTCATCACTTTCCTCGGAACGAATGGAAAGATGGAGAGTTGGCAATGGCATGGCAGCGCAAAGGTTGATTTTACCAATACCTCTACTTGGTCGAAATTCGGAGGAACGGCGGCAGTCGGAAACTGCTACAATGTCACGAATGAAGTTCCTTTGCAGAGCGGTTACTATACCTTGCAGAATGCTATCAATGTGACATACTCGAAAGGATTTACCTCAATCGGTATGCAGATAACTTTCGCTATCGCTCGTGGCTCATGGAAGACTTATCAGTATATCGGTGAGGACTCTCAGGAGGCGACCTTCAAGAATATCAATAATTGGCTCGACCTTGCAGGAATGAGCGCAGGAGCTGAGACACTCATCAATGTTGATGCTCTTTGCGGAGCTTGCACTTCTGCTGCATTCTATACCCTCGAATATGCTATTGCTGCCATCCTTGCGCTCTCTACGAGTACAGGAATTGACTATGCAAAGAGCGGTCTCGTCATCACCTATCAGATTGCAGAAAACACATGGGAATGCAAGCAGTTCAAAGGAGTGGTATCTGATTTCGGAGAGCCTTCTTTGTGGCAGGATTTCGGAGGCGGTGGTTCTCATGTTGATACCTCAGATGAGCCTGAGAAAGATGGAGAGGATGCTTTCTCCACAGGTGGCGCATATACCCATCTCCCGACAGGAATCAAGCTCGATACTGAGACAGAGGGCATCGTGAAGTTGCAGCTCGAAAACGCAGAGCATGATGGAATCGGCGATGAGATTCAGTTTGCAGTCGGCTCAGGCGGCGGTGGCGGCGGTGGCGGCACTATCGTTACTATGGCTTTCGAGACATCGCCTCTCTATGGCAATGCAGGAAGTTCATTCATCCTCCGTGCTGCTGTTCGCTCGGTTACGACCGTAGGACAGACTGAGCAGGATAATATGATTGCGACCATCGCTCTCATCGATAGAGATACGAATACTACTTTGGAGGTATTCAACTTCAATAAGGCTTCATCTCCATCTATGAGTACCTATGATTTCGTGATGGATGTCACTAAGTATTTCGCCAATGCAGGAGTGCGCCGTTTCAAGTGTCTTATCACGGATGATGCAGGAAATACAGGCTCTCGTAATATCAGTGTGACTGCCGTAGATGTGACCGTGAGCAGCGTTCAGACCCTGCAATACACATCAAGCACGGCTCTCTCTGTCGGAGGAACTGCAAAGAGTATTCCTATGTTCAAGTTCGCCAACAATGCGAGCGATAAGGGCATCAATGCTATCGTGGAAATCTATATCGATGGTGCATGGCGTGAATTGGGCAATACGATTGTTCAAGATACTTATTCTCATGGTATCTCAATCGACCCGAACAACTGCCTCGGATATACGCTCGCTCATGGCTCATATCCTATCCGTGTTCATGGTGTAGATGTAGCTTCAGGAGTGGTCGGTAATTATCTCTATTCGGGCATCTTCTGTATCGATGATACGAGAAATACTCCGCTCGTGGTCGAGAGTTGGATGAGCGATGGCATCTCTCCTGTCGTGAAGCTCTACGAGACTATCACCGTCAATTATGCGGTCTATGACCCTACAAGCAATGCTCCGACTGCGACCGTCTATCTGAATGGAAATGCCGTTCAGAGCCATACCGCATACCGCTCTGCTGCCTATACCTATTCGCATCAGGTTTCAGGAGTGGCATCCGATGGCACATTCTCTCATATCGTCAAAGTTCAATGCGGAAGCACCTATGGCGTAGAGGCGACTTTCCTTGTGAGCGGAACGGTCATCGAGGCAGCTCTGAAATCAGGCGCAATCTATGGCTTTGAATTCTCGAACAGAAGTAATGAGGAAACAGACCATTCTATCATCGATAATGGCTTTGAAATCGCCGTGAATGGCTCGAATTGGAGTTCAACAGGTTTTGTATCATTCTTGGGCGAGAAAGCTCTGAGAATCGCAGAAGATGTGACTGCAACGCTCAATCATCAACCATTCAAGCCTACATCTATCGAGAGTAATGGTTTGGGCATTCAGTTCGCTTTCGCTGCAAAGAATCTCGTTGATGATGATGCAATCCTGATGGAGTGCTTCAATGAGGGCGTAGGAGCTGGCTTCTATGTGACAGGAAGGGCGGTCGGCATCTATTGTGCGACAGGTCTTTCAAATCATGCAGAGGAAAGAGCCTATAAGCAGGGAGAGAAAGTCTCTGTTGCCATTGTGGTTGAGCCTGCAATCGAGGGTCTCGGTCAGACTCGTGGCGGTGTGACCTACTATTTCATCAAGCTCTATCTCAATGGTGAGGAAGTGGCGGTTATCGGATATGTCGCAGGTCAGAGTAACCTCATTCAGGAAAAGCCAATCTCATTCAATGGCTCTCAAGGTGATTTCTATCTCTATTATCTGTTGGCATGGGAAGATTACTTCCAATTCGACCAAGCATTCCAAAACTACCTCGTGAAGCTCACCAATACAGAGGATATGGTGCAGGAGTTCAATTTCGAGAATGTCATGGCATCTCAGCAAGTGACCGAACTCGGAATCACCACAACAAAGCTCCGTCCTCAGGCTTCGCAGCTCTCAGATAGAGGAATGGCGTATATCATCGAATGTCCTTTCAACGGCTCAGACATCGAGGCTCTCGATACGACCGTATCAACGAAAGACCAAATATATGTCACCCTCTACTATATCGACCCTGCAAGACCTTGGACTAACTTTGTGGCTCGTGATGTGGCTCGCAGGAATCAGGGAACGACATCGGCTCAGAGACCTGTGAAGAATCCTCGCTACTATCTCGCTCAGAAGAAAGGTTCGACCTATGATAAGGCTACCAAGACAGGCGGCACTACCATCACTCTGCTCAATCCTGACGAGACAACCGAAGCAGGACGCAGGGCAATCGCTCTCGCTGCCATCAATAAGGTGCAGATTCACGATAATTCTATTCCTGTGGATATTATCACGGTCAAGGTCGATTATTCTGATAGCTCGAATGCGAATGACTGCGGCATCTGTGACATGATGAACGCAACATTCAGAGCATTGGGTCGTAACTATATGACTCCTGCTCAGAGAGCTTTCGATGGTACTTGGACGAAAGGCTCGCTCGTGGTTGATGGTCTCGTAATGAATCACTCAACCGCCAATATCCCTGTGGCAATGTATCGCTCAAAGAGTGACACAGGCAGCAGTCCGTATTTCCATTCAAAGGGAAATTGGAAAGAGGATAAGAAAGAGCAGGTTGCACTCGGTTTCAATGATGTGCCTGGCTATAACAAGGGATGCCTCAATTATGGAGACTTCATCGAGTTCTTCGGAACGGATGGAGAAACTCTCGCTCAGACAAAGAGCCGTTTCCTTGCTACAAGTGGTCTTGATACCTCTGCGACTTATGTTCTCTCGATGTATTGCGGTTCATCCTATAAGGTGATGAAGCATAACGGCACATCATGGGTGGAGCAGACAGGCTCGATGGTTCAGAATGCAAACGGCAGATGGACGGTCACAGGCTCTGTTGTCAATCCGACCGATGGATTTGAGCTGCTGAATTATCAGGGCATGGATTGGTTCAAGGGAGTTTCTTCTGTCGCTGACATGATGGCTCCAAGCACCTCATTCTCTAAATGGGTGCAGGCTCTCATCGATGGAGGCGATATTTCTGTTTCGACCGTTCCTGCATGGACTTATTATTTCGAGTGCTTGGTTGATGATGATAATCTCGCTATCGCCTATGCGCTCGGAAAGAAAGTGCCTTACAATCTCTATCGTTGGATGAAGTTCTGCGATTCATGCGATTATGATAAGCATGAGCAGACGGGTCTCAATCTTTGGAAGACAGACCTCTACAAGTACGCATCGCCTCATTCCTGCCTCTCTTACGATGTGTTCACCGACTATTGCGCTGCCGTTGACCAAAGAGCCAAGAATATGCAGCCGATGTGGTTCTTGGAGGATGGTTGTAAGGTCGTGAATGGTGTCTATTATAATGATGCCAATGAGGAAAGCGATTCGACCACAGGAATGCTCGCAATGAGAATGTATCTGAATAAGGTCTATGACTGCGATACTTGCAACGGCAAGGATAATGATGGCGGTCAGACGGTCGATGCAGAGGTTGACCCGAATAAGATGCCTGAGGGCGATTATACCAATCCTTATGCAGGATATAACTCGGTTTTGTTCCGCAATATCTATTTGCAGCAGACCGTCTATATCGATGCACAAGGCACGGAGCTTTCTCTGAGGACTGTTGCTTCTGCTATGCGAAGCTGCACGGCTACCATTGACGGACAGACCTTGCAGCCATTCTCTCCTGAGGGAGCGACATATTTCTTCCTGACCGCTCGCATCAAGCGTTGGCAGAAGAAAGTATCAAGCTATGACGGAGAGCGTAAGTATATCGACTTCACATCTACGACCGCCAATAATATCTATTTCTATGCTCTGCAAGGATTGGGATTAACCTCTCTCCCTGCATTCATCGAAAGAAGATGGCGCATTCGTGATGGCTTCTACGGAACAGGTAATTTCTTTAGTGGCGTTCTCTCAGGTCGTGTCAATGCTCCAAGCGGCGCAAAAATTCGCATCACGGCTGCAAAGACAGGTTATTTCGGCATCGGTAACGATAGCTCAGGCTCAATCTCGGAGAGTGTATATCTCGAAGCAGGACAGAGCCATAACTTTACGAATTTCTCGCATGAGGAAGGAGCTTTGCTCTACATCTATCAGGCAGACAGAATGTCGATGATAGACCTCTCGGAAATCACCCTGTCGAATAACTTTGATTTCTCTATGATGACTCTCGCTGAGGAAATCTATCTCGGCAAGGTCGGCAAGGTGAATCTCACTATCGGAGCTTATACCCTGCTCACGAATGTCAATCTTGGTGAATTGCCATTCTTGAAGAAACTCGATATTCGAGGCACTCTCATCACGAACGTAGTATGTAGCGGATGCCCTCGTTTGGAATCTCTCTATGCTGCAAGTTCGCAGCTCGCAAGAGCCGACATCGCAGACGGAGCGAAAATCACCTATATGCAGCTGCCATCAACATACACCTATCTCAGATTGCGCTATCTGCCTAATCTGCAACGCTCAGGATTGGTTCTCGCAGACAAGAAGAGTATCACGACCCTCATCATTGAGAATTGTGCGAAAATCAGCTCTGTCGATTTACTCAGGGAGCTTGCAGGAACGAGTGGCAATAATCTGAGAGTGGTTCGTGCTGCGCCTTATAATGTAAGTTATGATGGCTCAGACCTCACGACCATCTCTGCACTCCATCTGAGCGGTCTCGATGCAAATCTGACGGCTCAGGATGCTCCTGCTATCGTTGGTACTTATATGCTCACCAAATATACTGATGATGCGGTTCTTTCTGCATGGCAGAGTGAGTTCGCAGACCTGACTATTCATCAGTCGCAATATACTTTGGTAGAGATGGATGATACTCTGACAGACCCTCAGAATATCACCAATAAGGATAATAACACTACAGGAGATAGCTACGAGCCAAGCGGTCATATCTCGAAGATTCGCTCATTGATGATTCCTGTCACAGGAAAGCTCAATCCGACTTCGGGTAGATGGGAAGGAGTGAAGATGAGCGAGAGCGACTATAAGAAGCTCAAAGATGGTTCAGACTTCGACTACTCCGATAATCTCGGCTCAGGCAATGATGCTATGATGCGCATTCCTCATCTGTGGTATAAGGGTATCAACGACTTCAAAAATCAGAAGAAGTATATCGCATGGAGTTCTCTATCCTCTGAGCCTATTTCGAGCGCAAGCCGTATCAATCGAAAGAAGCTCTCACAAATCCTGATGAGAGAGAATACGGCTATCATGGTATCGAATATCACAGAGAATGTCAGCACTCTTGAAAGCTCAGGAGTCATCTCTGAGACTGCGAATCACAATACCTATCAGATTGATGTCGAGGGCATGAAGCAAGTGAGATACCCAGGACTGAACAATGAGGCTATCGGTGCTTGTTTCCTCAATGAGAGCGGTGTCATCATCTCGAAGTATAATATGGCGGTCGCAAACAATCTCTTTGATTTCGTGAATGGAGATTATATCTTCATCAACGTACCATCGGGCGCAAAGACCTTTGTATTCACTTCGCCAAGCGGCATTTCCTCAGACATCGAGGCTATCGCCGTAGATAGCACAGAGATTGAGGCGATTGAGCCTGATTGGGTAGAGAGTGATGAGTGCCTCGGAGCTATCTATCAGGGAAGTATCGATTCTCTGACAAGACTCCGTTCTGTTTCGGGCGTTTCGGTTCGTGTCGGCACAGGAACATCAACCACATCTATTGAATGGCAATATGATGCGGATGGCAATCCTATCAATACTCCGACAGGCTCGATGAACTATACGGCAAAGGATTTCCAAAATCTCGCTCGCCGTAGAGGTGCAGGCTATCAGCTCATCGACTATGAGATGAGTAAGCTGCTCGCAATCCTTTTCTTCTCTCTGTCAGGAACTCGTGATTCTTCAAAGTATTGCGGCTATGGCAAGAGTTCAGGAGGCACGACAGGCTATCTCGATAGTATCGGAAATACCACTTCAACCAATCTCGGTTCTACGAGCGGACAGGGCAATAAGTGTATGGGCTTTGAGTCTTTCTTCGCTTGCACCTATGAATGGATGGATATGGTAGCCGTGAATGTTCCGTCATTCGTTCAGGCATTCAAGGATAAGATGTCGGACGGTATCGGTGCTTATCCTATCGATGCGAAATATCATATCTACGACCCAATCAATGAGACAGAGCGAGTTGTTCAGGCTCTCACCTCTAACTCAGGATATTGTGTCGCTCGTACTAAGCATGGTCGATTCTGTGATATTGTAGCATCGAAGTTTGCGAATGATAATTCAAGATTCGCTACTCATTATGCAGACGGACAATGGTACACAGCCTATCGCTGCCGTGTCGTTGGTCGGTCGCTTCACAATGCGAGTGCGAATGGCGGTGTCGTGTGTGCGTATGCGCATGATGCGTCATCGTTCTCGAGTACGGCTTACGGTTCTCGGCTTGCCTTCCGTGGCGAAATATCAATCTCTGAATAAAAGGTAAGGAATATGAAACAGAAAAATAATAAAGCGAAAAAGCGCAGTGCGTGGCGGTCTGAAAAGACCGCTCGCTCTCCTGCGTGAGCGATGCCGAAAGGCGAAAGGTAGAGGGTCTCATTTGCCGTGTCGTTGGTCGGTCGAATAACAATGCGAATGCGAATGGCGGTGTCGTGTATGCGAATGCGAATAATGCGTCATCGAACTCGAATACGAATAACGGTTCTCGGCTTGCAAACAGAAAAGAAATATAGGGGCGAAACTCCCCGAATAATCGTCTCTACGGCATATCTCTACGAGATAGAGAATAGCTGAGGGCGAGAGACCTGAGCCTCAGTAAAAGCGATAATAAATCGGAAAACTGAAAAATCACGAATGCAGGTAGAGGTTGGTAGGTTCATTCTCGAACACCTCAGACCTGAGGAACTGAAGGAGTTTCAAAAAAAATGGCAAAGAGAGATGGCTATGTGATTGGGGAAATCATCGAGCGTTCCAATCTCGAAGAAGCGTTTGATACGGTTCTGAGAGGCACTCTGAGAAAGAGTCTGAGTGAAGGCAGATGGTTACTCGCCCATCGGGAGGCGTTCCTTGATGGTGTAGCAGAAGAAATTGCGTCAGGAAAGGTCAATCTCGGAAAGTGGCATCCTAAGGATATTGTAGAGGCAGGGAAAGAGCGGCATCTTCAAGTGTTCGACATGAAAACCCGAATCAAGGTCGGTGCAGTCATGCAGATTGTCGATAAGCATCTGAGGCGGCGATTTATCAGGACTACCTCTGCATCTATCAAGAAAAGAGGGATGCACGACCTGAAAGCCTATATCGAAAGAGATATTCGTCTCGACCCTGAGGGAATGAGATATATCTACAAATTCGATATTCGGAAGTTCTACGATACGGTGAAGCAAGATTTCATCATGTATTGTGTGAGAAAGGTTTTCAAGGATGAGAGATTGATTGCGATATTGGAGCTATTTGTGAGTGTTCTCGATGATGGCATCTCAATGGGGATGCGCTCGTCTCAGGGTCTCGGAAATCTTCTATTGTCGGTATTCCTCGACCACTATCTCAAAGACCGATATGGAATAAAGCATTTCTATCGGTATTGCGATGACGGAGTGATTGCAAGCTGCTCGAAGCTCTATCTATGGGAGAGCAGAGGAATCGTCCATGAGCAGATTGAAGTCATCGGTCAGGAGATAAAATACAATGAGAGGGTATTTCCTTTGTCTGAGGGATTGGATTTTCTCGGATATGTGATTTTCCCTACTCATTCACTTCTCAGAAAGAGGGTGAAGCAGAATTTCGCCCGAAAGCTGAAAAAGGTAAAGTCAAGAAAGCGCAGGATTGAGTTAATCGGTTCTCTGTGGGGCATGACAAAGCATTGCAACGGATGGCATCTTATGGAGACGATTCTATATCCAAGCGAGTTTAACAAACTAAAGAAAAAGAAGAAAAGAATGAAAGATTTTGGCAAGGCAAGGAGCAATCCTCAGACCTTTAATGGCAAAAAGAGTTTCAGAGGCTCGAAGATAAGCGGTCGTGAGTTAGACCACAAGCCGTTTATCGTGGTCGATTATGAAACAGGCGTAGTGCCTTTAGTCGAGCAAGAGCGATATAAACGAGAGGTTGATGATACACTCGCAAAGGGTGGTGATACCTCGCTCGTGAAGAAGCCACGAGATAAATATGTCGTGAGCATCATCTATCAGGGTCAGCTCAGAAAATTATGGACAGGCGATAAAGAGAATTGGGATGAGCTTGACAATCGTAGGAAAGAGCCTGATGGATTTCCTTTCTTCTGCTCTATGGAGGTAGATTATCAAGGTCAATATCCTAAATATACTTTTTGTTCTGCAACCGCTCTCGGCTTTCCTATGCCGACCGATGAGGAACTGAATCGATTATTCACCCAATTAAAAATCAGATAATATGAACTCGGAATTCTTCAAAATTTACGGCGCAAAAGAGCGTCAGGATGGCATCGTGGTATTGTCATCGAACAAGGCTTGCATCTATGTCGGTTTCGGCAAAGATTCAGAAGATGCAGAGAGTGGCTATAATTGGCGTAAGGATTACGACCATATCCCGACCATCGCAGAGGTCAAGGCAGACATCGAAGCACTCATCAATGCTCACACCGATGCGACCATCCTCACAGGGTTCTCATGGAATGGGAAGCCTGTCTATCTCTCATCGGAAAATCAGTTCAATTTCAAAGCTGCCTACGACCTCGCATTTCAGACCGATGGAGCGAATCTCCCTGCGAAATTCAAACTCGGAGAGGATGCAGAGAGTAATCATGTTTATCACACATTCACCAAGACTGAGGTGCTTGCTGATTTCGTGATGAGAGCTTTTGCATTCATCAATAACGCTCTCAAAGAGGGATGGCAGGAGAAAGACTCAATCGATTACTCTGTTTTCGTTCCTGCCGATGAGTAACGGATGCGGTTGTCAAAAGGGAGTGCTTAAATACATTAAGCCTCCCTATGCTAAGAAATTCGTTCTGCCGTGCGAACTCCACGATAATGATTACGACATCGGCGGCGATGGAGAAATGCGCAGAGAAGCGGATAAAATGCTATTTCTGAGGATGCTGAAAGTATCTCAGAAAGATTGCAGTAATCCGTATGCCTTAACTTGGTTCACCCTCATTGCTCTGCTCTATTATGTGAGTGTGAGGATATTCGGTCGATTCTATTTCAATTACAAAAAGCAAGAAAGATGATATTACATTTCAATAATACCACTCTCGAAGTGCAGCCGAATGATAGCAGCTACCGCTATCGTTCCCTGATGGCGAAACCTCAGCTTGTTTTGAAGTTCTCGCTGCCTCGATACGTTGAGATTCCTGTCGGGGCATATTGTGACTATATGGGAGAGAGATATTTCCTCAATGCACCTCAGAACATCAAGAAACATGGCACTCGTCATATCGAGTACACCCTGAATATGGGAACGAGGCAGGATAATATGGCTCTCTATAAGATGAGAAACTCGGTTGATAAGCGGCTCAAATACTCGATGTGCGCAAAGCCGCATGAATTCATTACGGAGATTGTCGCCAATCTGAATGAGCGTGATGGTGCAGGGGTGTGGAGTATCGGAACGTGTATCGATGCCAATGAAAAGACCATCGAATTCAATCATACGAATATCGATTCAGCTCTCTCTCAGGTAGCAGAGACCTTTGAAACTGAATGGGAGATTGTCGGCACGACTATCCATCTCCATAAGGTCGAATACTATAAGAGCGACCCTCTCCCACTTTCATACGGAAAGGGAAACGGCTTCATGCCAGGAGTGGGCAGAACAACTCCATCGAATGAGCTGCCTATCAAGCGACTCTATGTGCAGGGTGGAGATAGGAATATCGACCGCTCGGAATATGGCGCACCTGAGCTGCTTTTGCCTAAGTCTCAGTCATTGGGATATGATGGCACTCATTTCTCCGATGAGCAAGGCTATAATGCGAATATCGGGCATATCTATACGAGCGATGCGAATGGCTATTATATCGAGCGTTCTGATGTCATCTCTGATGCGGTCAAAGAGGATAGTCTTGACTGCTCAGAACATTATCCCTCTCGTATCGGAAAGGTCACATCGGTAATCGCCGTAAAGCCTGCAAAGAATTTCTACGACTTCATCGACAACACCATCCCTGCCGACCTGAATATCAATGACTATATCATAGAGGGCGAGACTCCGACCATCGTCTTTCAGTCGGGAATGCTTGCAGGAGAGAAAGAGTTTGAATTCAAGTATAAGCATTCTGAGAGACGATTTGAGATTGTGCCTCAGGAGATAGACGGACAGACCATGCCGAATGCGACATTCATTCCTGCCGTGAATGATACTTATGCTATATTCGGAATCATGCTGCCTCCGTCATATATCTGTGATAATGCAGCCAAAGAGGGCGCATCATGGGATATGATGAGGGAGGCTATCAGGCATCTGTGGGAGAATGAGAATCAGAAGTTCACGTTCACAGGTACGCTGCAATCTCTCTATGCTAAGAGGAATTGGATAAATATCGGCGGCAAGCTGATTGTCGGCGGTTATGTTCATTTCTCAGATACGCAATTCGTTCCTGATGGTGTGGATATTCGCATCACAGGCATCAAGGATTTTCTCACCTCTCCCTATTCGCCTACGGTCGAAATCTCGAATAATGTCACAGGGCAATCGCTCACATCGAAGCTCAGGGAGATTGACTCTCAGGAGGTCATCATCGAAGAAAACCACAAAGATGCGTTGCAGTTCACTCGCAGACGATTCAGAGATGCTCAGGAATCGCTCTCGATGTTAGAGGATGCCTTTGATAACTTCTCAGGCAGCGTGAATCCTGTCACCGTGCAGACTATGGCGATGCTCGTTGGTGATGAGTCGCTGCAATTCCAATTTGTTCAGAGCAAGACTTCTGCCAATATCGATACATCATTCCAAGTGACCTATGATGCAGCCAATAAGCAGCTCTCTGTGCCTCATTCATTCCTGAGACACATGACACTTGGCATCGATTCCATCAAGTCATCTCACTCTATCGATGAATATAAGACATGGGAGATGACCGCTTATGTATCGGCTCGTCTTGAAGATGGAAGCAAGAAATACTATCTCTATGCAAAGGTCGATACGGCAGCAGCTCAGAATGGCGAGTTCCTGCTTTCTGAGACTCCTATCGATATGGAGCGAGTATCAGGCTATTATCATCTGTTGGTCGGCGTTCTGAATTCAGAACTCGATGAGCAGAGGTCTTATGTGTCGCTCTATGGCTTCACAGAGATACTCCCTGCAAGAATCACGACCGACAGGATTGTGAGTGCGGATGGATTGAATTTCCTCGACCTCTTGAATAATGCTCTGCATCTCGGAGATGCTACAAATTATCTCGATTGGAATAATGAGGAAGCTGCGACTTTAATAATGAGTAATGCGACAATCAAGAATGCGCTCAAAGTCCTCGGAGAGGCTCTCATCGCAGGTTTCTATTTTTCAAATCAGATAATCAAATCATATGCTCAGACAGAAGATGATAATACATCTTATCCTGCAATGTCGCTCGATGGTTTGCAAGGAAAAATCCATCTGAAATCGAATAATACAGGAGGTGATTACTCATTGGATAATATCGGCTCAGAAATTGATATTGATGCTCGTAGCGGAGAGATTGAAGTTAGAAATAAGAATGGCGTTGCTTATATGTCGGCAAGTGGAGTTTTCTGCAATAACGCAAAGACGAATGCTCTGCCTCTATCAACAGGATATACTCATTATGGTTCGATTGTAGGTCTCGGATTTGGCGATATAGATAATGAGTGGGAATGGGATAAGGAAAGCACCCTTATCGCAGGTCTATATGGTCGTGCAGATAATTCGGGAACGGCACTCGCTTATGGTGCATATATTTGGGATTTACTCGCTGCTGGTATTATTCTGAGACAGAAGTATGTCGGAGATAGTTATACCGATAGTCCTTATCAAATCGGCTCAGGGGTAACGCAGATTGTCGGTCTCTCTAATTCAGGAAAAACCGCTCAGGCAATACTCCCCTCAGATGGAATGGAGGGTAAGGTCATATATGTCAAGCAGATTGGCGCAGGAAATATCAGGGTATCTCCTAAATCGGGGCAGAAAATATATGATGATAATAGTGAGAATGCTTACTATGAATGCAGTTGCGGACAAGAAATGAAATTCACTTTCGCTAAATATCGTATTGATTCTGTCACAACAGAAGTATGGCTCGTAAGTCGTTGGAAATTCTAAATCATTTTATTATGGAATATGGATATATCAATGAAAGCGGCTATCTGAGAACGAGAGAGCTGCAAGAACAGAGAAGACAATATCGTGATGGGAATGAGATAAAAACTCGTATCATAACGATAGAAGAACAAGCAGAGGAACTATCCTTAAAAGGATGGAAACCTGTGGATTTACTCGATAAAGAGCAAATGAAAGCTCCTGAGGGATATATTGTCCGCATCATCCCTTATGATGCAGGAGAAAGAATCTCGTTCAGATATGAGCAGGAGAGAGATGTGACTAAGATTCGTAAAGAAATTGAAGATTTGAAAGCACAGCTCACCAATTCAGACTATAAGATAATCAAATGCTATGAGGCATCTCTTATTGGCGAATCTCTGCCTTATGATATTACTCATTTGCATCGTGAACGGCAGGCAATAAGAGATAAAATCAATGAAATTGAGAACACTTTGTAAGATTTAACATAGAAAAAGGTGCTTATTAAGCATCTTTTTCTTATCTTTGTACCCAAATTTATCTCGGCATGGAATTGATATATAAATTTTGGAAAGGAATGGTCTGCCTATTGGGAGGCGGTATCGGTTGGCTCATCGGTGAGTTCAAGCCGACTTTTCCTCTGATTATTGTGGCGGTAATCTTTATCGTCTATGATGCTTGGACGGCTTATCAGCTCGACAAGCGAGTGCATAAAAAGTACCCTGAGAAATCGAAAAGGGAGAAAGCGAAATTCACGAGCTTCGCTTTCGGCAAGGTGGTGAAATCGACCATCCCGAAGCGATTATGGCTCATCCTGCTCGCATATCTCGTTGAGCATTGGGTATTCATTCATGTATCGATTCCGTTGTCTTATGTCATCACAGGGGCGATATGCTTTGAACAAGCATGGTCTATCCTTGAAAACGAAAGCTCATGTCGGGATGAAAATGAGAGTCGATTTTGGAAGTCTCTGCAAAGAATCATGGTCGATAAGACAGAGAGACATTTCGATGTCACTCTTGATGAGTTGAAGAATGGCGGTCGTGTCACAGAGGAACAGATTGCTGCTGCTCGTGAGATGCTCGCAGAATATGAACGCCAAAAACAGAAATCTAATGAAAATCCTGATTGATAACGGACACGGCTCTAATACATCGGGAAAATGCTCTCCTGATGGAAAGCTCAGGGAATATGCTTGGGCGAGAGATATTGCATCCCGATTGGTTGCAGAGCTGAGAAAGAGAGGTCTCGATGCAGAGCGTATCGTGACCGAAGAAACAGATATATCACTCAGAGAGCGTTGCCGTAGGGTCAATGCTATCTGTGCGAAACTCGGTTCAAAGAATGTGATGCTAATCTCCATCCATATCAATGCGGCAAAGAGTGATGGTCGTTGGCATGATGCAAGCGGATGGAGTGGATGGGTAGCTCCGAATGCGAGTCAAAAGAGCAAGATTCTCGCTCAGACTCTCTATGATGAAGCAGCAAAGAGGAATCTCAAAGGGAATCGTTCTGTGCCATCGTGCAGATATTGGGTAGGCAATTTCGCTATCGTCAGAGATACTAACTGCCCTGCCGTTCTGACAGAGAATCTATTTCAAGACAATAAGGCAGAGGTCGAGTTCCTGATGTCAGAGAGAGGGAAGAAGGAAATCGTCAATCTCCATGCCGATGCAATTCAAAAATATATCAGATTATGAAAACTTTTTTTCGTGACCATATATCGATGTATGTGCTGAGTGCAGTATTGGTCTCGATGCTCTTTATAGTGTCGGGGTGCTGCACTCAGCGGCGAGTGGTCGAACAGAATACGACCGTCATTCAGCAGAAAGATAGCTCGAATACCGAAGTCAGAGTTGAAAAGGTCATCGAATACCTGACAGATACCGTCTATATCAAAATCCCTGCTCAGATGGCAGAGCGCACGACTCAGGATAGTACCTCTCATCTCGAAAATGATTATGCGACCTCGGATGCTCGTATCAATCAGGATGGCACTCTGTATCACGACCTGAAAACGAAGCCGCAGGAAATCGCCTCAGAGTTTCAGAAGCCTGTCGAGAGGAATGATAGTGTCAGGACTGAATATAAGACCAAAACAAAATATATCACTCTGATAGATAAGAAAGAGGTCGAGAAAGAGCTGACATGGTGGCAGCATACTTGCATCAAGTGGTTTCCTTGGTGTCTCATCCTGCTTATCATCGCTATCGGTTATATACTCAGGAAACCGATTTTGAAGATTACGAAAAGGCTTTTGTGTAAACCATAGTATTAGTTTTAAGGTTAAGAGAGGGCATCGGAATGTGAATTTCGGTGCTTTTTCTTTGTGGAATGAAATAATTTTCATACCTTTGTCGCACTGATGATAAACTCTTCATCAGTTGCGTTGAAATCCGCACGGCTGAAATGAGAGATTCATCATCGGTCGTGCGGTTCTTTTTTTTCGATTTTGTTACTCGTTTGTTACTCCGACTCACTCTAATATGCTCTAATACCTCTGTAAATAATTGAGTTATCCATAGTTACGAACATTCTGCATCGGAAAATAAACATTCTGCTTGGGGATGAACAGGAAACAATGATAGACCGGTATCTGGAGCGTGGTGACTTGTTTGTATTGGAAGATAATGGGATAAAAGCCGTGGGCGTTGTAACAAAAGAAGGTCCGGAAATTTGTGAATTGAAGAATATAGCGGTTACCCCTATTGCCCAGCGACAAGGATATGGTAGAAAACTAATAAACTACCTGATAAACCATTATTCAAAAGAATATACTCAGATGATAGTGGGAACAGGAGACGTTCCCGGTGTTCTTGCATTTTATAAAAGTTGCGGCTTTGAATATTCTCATTGTATAAAAGGTTTTTTCACGGAGAACTACGATCATCCCATTATTGACAATGGGATTTTACTAAAAGATATGATTTATTTGAAACGTAAAATAGGTTTTTAAAAGAGTGGAAAAAGATCAAATACTGAAATATCTCCTAAATTTAAACATTGTTTTCTATCGTTTTTCAATGAAATAGGTGTATCTTTGCACTATGTTAAAAACTCGTATATCGGATTTGGTGTCGTAAACAATCTGTTCTCATAAATAGATTGTTTATTCGTGTATTCTCGGGATATTTTTTCGAGAGCAATTTCATATTACTATAATTTTATTTTTTAATTACACAGGGAGTATGGCTATGCTTTCAGTGTATGTTTAATATATTACGATAATGAATAATGACAACAATACAATTCTAGGATTCGATGTAAATTTGATTTGTGATTTTTTCTTAAATACGGAGCGACAAGGACCCGGAAGTCCCGAAGTAACTCTTAAAGCATTAAGCTTTATAGATAATCTTACCGACAAATCCCTTATTGCCGATCTCGGCTGTGGAACAGGGGGGCAGACAATGATCTTGGCACAACATGCGCCGGGGAAGATTACAGGCATCGACTTTTTCCCGGGATTCATTGAACGTTTCAACAAGAATGCCGAGAAACTGAATCTCCAGAATAGGGTGAAAGGCATAGTCGGTTCGATGGATGACCTTTCTTTTGAAAAGGACTCTTTGGACTTGATCTGGTCGGAAGGAGCCATTTATAATATTGGTTTTGAACGAGGCTTGAAAGAGTGGCGCAACTATTTGAAACCGGGAGGATACCTTGCCGTTTCTGAAAGTGTCTGGTTTACCGATCAACGCCCGGCAGAAATTCATGATTTCTGGATGAGTGCTTATACGGAAATAGATACGGTTCCCAACAAAGTAGCCCAGATACAAAAAGCAGGATATATTCCGGTTGCGACATTCATTCTTCCGGAGAATTGCTGGATAGAACATTATTTTGCTCCTCAAGCTAAAGCCGAGGAAATATTCAGAAGAAAACATGCAGGAAGCAGAATCGTAGAAGAATTGATAACATCCAATCATCATGAGGCTGAGCTATATAGTAAGTATAAAGCATATTATGGCTATGCATTCTTTATCGCAAAAAAGATTCATCCTTTTCAAAGTTAGTGGATGAAGTAAAGAAGCATAAAGCGAATTTCTAAAATATTTTTCAAGCAGTGCAGGTGTTTGTTCAAGGGGGCATCTGCACTGCTTATTCTTTGAATGACCTATTTTATTTTTCGGAAGCCATTTCTTGTAAAAATACAAATCAGATAGGAAGGTGTTTAATCCATCATACATGTTTGCGTCATAAATCAAATGGCAACTGCAATAAAGATAGGTAATTTTGCCGGAACATGCATAAGAAGGCTGTTTTTTTGCTTCATCAATTCACAACTACAAACTTTTTATCTTTCCTGTAATAGAAGTCGAAGAGTTTTTTATAGTTTTGCATCAGAACATGAATGTTTCTAAAAGAAAAGATAAAAAGAATACTGAATAGGCAGCCCGAAATGATGAAATCTTCCACCCCCCTCTATACCTTTTATAAAAACAAATATGGCAGTGAATTGCTGATAGACATCGTGGCACTGAAAGATATAAAGAAATATCTGGCCGGGAAAGCAGTTCATACGCTGACTTATTATGATATTACTTTTATAACAGAGGGAGAAGGACGTTTTGTTATCGGTCATCAGACTTACAATGCAGTCTCCCGTGATGTCTTTTTTTCGCGGCCGGGAGAAATCCGCAGTTGGGAGATTAATTGTATAAAGAATGGTTATGCTTTGATTTTTGAAGATGAATTTCTTTCATCGTTCTTTAAAGATACGCAGTTTGTGCAACACCTCTCCTATTTTCATCCCGGAGAAACTTCGCTGAAACTACAGTTGCCCGAAGAACTTTATATCCGTATGCTCCAACTTTTACAGCATATCAAAAAAGAAATTGATACCTATCAGCCTGGCAATGTGCACATGCTGAGGGCACTTCTGTATGAAGCCCTTATGTTATTGGATCGTTGCTATCAAAAAACTCTTTCTGCCATCGGAAACGAAACCCTAACCGGTTCCAAAGAAAACAACAGTCCTTACATCGAGCGGTTTATAAAACTGGTGGAAGAGAACTTGAAAGAGCAGCATTCCGTGCAATTTTATGCCGACTGCCTTTGCATTACTCCCAATTATCTGAATGAACTGGTTCACTCTGTCCTGTATACCAGTGCCAAGCAATACATCCGTAACAAAGTGATGAACGAAGCCCGTAAACTGTTGGCATACACAGATATTCCCGTTTCGGAAATAGCACTCAGCCTTCATTTTTCCACTGTTTCTTACTTCATCCGCAGCTTCCGGCAACATACCGGAAAGACTCCTTTTAATTATCGTCGTGAGCAACAACCATGAAAAGTGATATTTCTCCCATGAAATGTATGGCATCCTTTTTCCGGTTTTTACCTATCTTTACATCTTCATAATCAATTAAATAATCAAGAACATGAAAGATGCAGAAAAGACAATCGGTAACATGATTGACAAACAAACCGTTTCATTTATCGCTTCCATAGATGAGGACGGATTTCCTAACATGAAGGCGATGTTGCAACCACGTAAGCGTGAAGGTATCAAGATCATTTATTTTACTACAAACACTTCTTCCATGCGTGTGGTACAATACAGGAAGAACGACCACGCATCTGTTTATTTTTGTGACAGGCGTTTTTTTCGTGGTGTCATGCTGCGTGGCACGATGGAAGTTCTGACTGATAGCGCCAGCAAGGAAATGATTTGGCGTGAGGGGGATACAATGTATTATCCGGAAGGGGTAACGGACCCGGATTATTGTGTATTGAAATTTACAGCTTTCTCTGGAAGGTTTTACAGTGAATTCAAATCGGAAGATTTCTTGGTGGAATAAGAAACAGGCTTTTTCCTATACATCGGTTTGCAACATCCCATCAGGAAATGAACGTCCGTTTTCGGAAAACGAGCGTCTGTTTTCCTGAAATGAATGTCCGTTTTATAAAAACGGATGCCTGTTTTTCCGGGTTCACCTGTAAAAGTATCGGGTTACCCTTTCATGGGGCGAGAAGTTTTTCAGCCCGCAAGCGGGTAAAACAGACAAGTTCATCTTTTAAAAAGGTCTTTAGCTTTTTAAAAGATGAACTTGTCTGTTTCCAACCTGACGGCATAGTCCCGGAAAGTTAATGCCCTAGTTTAAAGGAATTCCAAAGCTGCTTTGGAAAAGTAAGTTAAATTACTTTTGAAGAGAGATTTGTACCTTCCTCACGGCTATATAATGATATTATGAATGAGAATATAAAGCAAAATACTTCCAAAGCGGTGCAGCCATCAATGATTGTTTCACCTCATCATTCAATAACAACGCTTTTACTTCTTCTTCATCCAGCAAATGCACTGTCAGATCTTCAGTTTCTTCCAAATGCTGGGTAGAGATTCGTTCTACCTCCGTAGCCAGATAACAATGAGTGATATTTGTCATGGTGCTGGCATTTGCTGAAATGGTCATAAGTTTTGTCCAATTTCCATTGCCATACCCTGTTTCTTCGTACAATTCGCGTTGGGCAGAAAGCAAAGGTTCTTCTCCGGTTTCACAAACTCCGGCGCAAATTTCATAACGTGTTTCTTTTATTCCGTGACGGTATTGGCGTACTAATACGAATTTACCCTCTTTGGTGATAGCAATTACATTTACCCAATCAGGATATTCCAAAATATAATATTCAGGAATTTCAACTCCTGTAGGTAGTTTAACCCGGTCACGGCGTGCGGTCAGCCAAGGGCGGCGGATAAGATATTCACTTTCAATAATCTCCCATTTTCTATCGTCTGTGCTCATATAATAAGTTTTTTGTTTTATATTCTACATTATAAAATTTATTCTTGCCAGTGGCTTAACTGATTATACCGGCAAAGGTACATTAATCCATTTGCATTAACTATAACACTCCCATTCTTTTTGAAGAAATTCAGGAATGAATTATGTAAATGATGAAAAGACTTTAGCTAACTTTGCAGACAATGATAAATTTTATTCAGACAGAATGGAAAATAGAATAAGTCCGGAGTCTTCTCTATGGAATCCTTGGCATGGCTGCCATAAGCTAAGTACAGGTTGCCGGCATTGTTATGTATATCGCGGAGATAGTAAACATGGGAAAGACAGTTCCATAATAACCAAAACCGGACAATTCAATCTGCCCGTGCGACGGAAAAAGGATAAGACTTACAAGATCCCTTCCGGCAATCTTGTCTATACTTGTTTTACCTCCGATTTTCTGATAGAAGAAGCCGATGAATGGCGTATAGAAGCATGGAAAATGATGCGGGAACGATACGATCTTCATTTCTTGTTTATAACTAAACGCATAGACCGGCTCGGCCAATGTCTGCCTCCGGATTGGGGGGACGGGTATGATAATGTTACCATTTGTTGCACCATGGAAAATCAAGACAGAGTGGATTACCGTCTTCCTCTTTATAAAGCAGCTCCTGTAAAGCATAAAATCATTATCTGTGAACCGTTGTTGTCCGCTATAAACTTCAAGGGAGAACTCGGTACATGGGTAGAACAGATTGTGGTAGGTGGAGAATCGGGCAAAGAAGCGCGTATATGTAATTATGACTGGGTATTGGACATTCGTCGGCAATGTATAGAAAATAATATAAGCTTTTGGTTTAAACAAACCGGATACAGATTACTAAAAGGAGAACGTGAATATAAAATAGCCCGTCAATTTCAACATACACAAGCTAGAAAAGCAGGAATAAACTATTCTGGGAGATCTAACGGCAATAATTATAGTGATTAAGAAAGTGTTTCATTTTGAAAGAGCCCCCTTTTCATTTTGGTAAGCTTTAGTCTTTGATGACACGCTTATGGCATTGTAGCTAAGCCGTTTGTTTTATTGGTATATTCTTTGCCTGTTATAAAAGGACTGATATTAAATATGCGGAAAATTGTTATATTGCCAATATGATAAAGTAACAAATGGAAGACAGAGAAGAAAGTGTACAGCATTTTTTAGATTTGATTAAACGTTCACGGCGTGGAAAGTTTAAAATCTATATCGGAATGATAGCCGGTGTAGGGAAAAGTTATCGTATGCTGCAAGAAGCTCACGAAATGTTGGAGAACGGTGTAGATGTACAGATAGGTTATATTGAAACGCACGGACGTGCAGGAACCGTTGCTATGTTGGAAGGATTGCCTGTTATCTCTCGGAAAAAGATATTTTACAAAGGTAAGGAAGTGGAAGAAATGGATCTTGATGCCATTCTTCAGTTACATCCCGAACTGGTTATAGTAGATGAATTGGCACATACCAACATCGAGGGCAGCCGGAATGAGAAACGTTGGCAAGATGTAATGGAATTGTTGGATGCCGGTATAAACGTAATTTCTGCAGTTAATATCCAGCATATAGAAAGTTTGAATGAAGACGTAAAAGGCATAGCAGGTATAGAGGTTAAGGAACGGATTCCGGACAAGGTGTTGCAGGATGCGGATGAAGTGGTAAATATAGACCTTACTGCCGAAGAACTGATAAACCGGTTGAAAGCCGGGAAAATCTATCGCCCTGAAAAGATTCAGTTGGCACTGAATAACTTTTTTAAGACAGAGAATATTCTTCAGTTACGTGAACTGGCACTAAAAGAAGTGGCCTTTCGAGTCGAGAAAAAAGTTGAAAATGAAATTGTTACAGGCGAAAAGGGCATCCGGCACGAGAAGTTTTTGGCATGTATCAGCAGTAATGAACGGACTCCCCGACATATCATCCGTAAAGCGGCACGGCTTGCTTCCCGGTACAATACGGTCTTTTTTGCCCTTTATGTACAAACGCCTGCCGAAAGTACGGAACGTATTCCATTGGCAACACAGCGGCATTTACTTAATCATTTTAAACTGGTTACCGAGTTGGGCGGTGAAGTTATCCAAGTTTCATCTTCCGATATTATGGGAGAAATAATTAAGACTTGTCGTCAACGTGGAATTACAACTGTCTGTATGGGGCATCCTGCTTTCAAAATGCCCGGTGCATTATTCAGTCTTTCCAAATATCGAAAATTTCTACACTCTTTAGCAGAAATGGACATAGATTTGATTATACTTGCATAAAAAATAAAAGTTATGAATATAAAGTCGAAACTAACCCTCGCCATAGGGATATTGGTGGCAATGATTGTACTGTTGGTTGTACTTTCTGTTGTGAATTTGCAAATACTGACTGCCACGGAGCCTGACAGTCCGGCAGCAGGTCCCGGCTTACAGCGGGCTTTATTGTGGATATATGTTGTTGGTGCCGCATGTATATGTATTGGTATTGGTATGTGGTTGCGTCTTCCCGCATCAATTGATAATCCTATTAAAGAGCTGACCAACGCTATACAGGAAATTGCAAATCATAATTATGAGAAACGTTTGGAATTGAACAGCAGCGAAGAATTTTCAGAAGTATCTAAAAATTTCAACCGCATGGCCAAACGTCTGGAAGATTATCATGCAAGTACTTTATCCGATATGATGGCATCTAAAAAATATATGGAGACTATCATCAACAGTATCAACGAGCCTATTATCGGTTTAAATAATGATATGGAAATCCTGTTCATCAATGATGAAGCATTGAATGTGATCAACCTGAAGCGTGAAGAAGTTATTAAACATTCTGCACAGGATATTTCCCTGCGCAATGATTTGTTGCGCCGCCTGATTCGTGAATTGGTGGAAATTCCTGGGGAACCAGTCAAAGACAAGGAAAAAGAAAAGAAAGAACCTCTGAAGATTTATGCGGACAATAAAGAGAGTTTTTTCCAAGTAAAATACATGAGTATTTCCCAACCGGGGAAAGATGGGGTTACTATGGAGAAAAAAGGATATGTCATTATGTTGAAGAATATAACAGAATTTAAGGAACTGGATTCGGCCAAGACCACATTTATCTCTACAATCTCACATGAATTGAAGACTCCTATCTCGGCTATTATGATGAGTCTGCAATTATTAGAAGACCAGCGTATCGGAGCTTTAAATGAAGAACAGGAAGATTTGGCAAACAGTATCAAGGAAAATAGTGAACGGCTGCTTAATATCACCGGCGAATTGCTGAATATGACGCAGGTAGAATCAGGAAAACTACAGTTGAAGCCTAAGATAACCAAACCTATAGAGTTGATAGAATATGCAATAAAGGCAAACCGTGTGCAAGCCGAGAAGTTCAACATTCAAATAGAAGTGGAGTACCCTGAAGACAAAATAGGTAAACTGTTTGTCGACAGTGAGAAGATAGCTTGGGTGCTGACCAACCTTCTTTCCAATGCCATCCGGTATTCACCGGAAAACGGTCGTGTAGTAATAGGGGCACGTCAGACAGATGATGGATTCATTGAGATGTTTGTACGGGATTTCGGGAAAGGGATTGATCCACGTTATCATAAAAGCATCTTTGACCATTATTTCCGGGTTCCCGGAACTAAAGTACAAGGAAGCGGCTTAGGTCTGTCTATTTCCCGGGATTTTGTCGAGGCCCATAATGGTACGCTTACAGTAGACAGTAAGCTGGGAGAAGGAAGTACGTTTGTTATGCGGTTAAAAGCATGATCACAGCACAGGGGAGAGAATCTTTCAATAAGCGCTCTCCCCTGCTGCTTTTGAACCAAGCCGGAAAAGCTTACTCCAGCCTATGAACGGTAATATCGCTAAAATCCTGTAATAATGTCAGTAACATACCTTCATCATTGTATTTCTTGGATTTTATAACCATTGTAACATAATAGGTCGTTACTTCTCCCAACCTCTTTTCGTCCAATTGATAGGAAACAATATTGTACTCCTTGGAATTGAATTTCTTGGCCATACGGTTCAGTGTTTCTTTATTGTCTGTAGAGAACTCCACCATGGAACTTTTCATACCTATACTTTTAAAAAGATAGCTAAGTGCCTCAAGACCAATCAGCGTAAGGATTGTTGCTGAGATTCCCAGCCAGTACATACCGGCTCCAATAGCCAGACCGATGCCCGAAGTAGCCCAAATTCCGGCAGCGGTAGTAAGCCCGCGCACGATTTGTTTCTGAAAAATAATAGTACCCGCTCCAATAAAACCGATACCGCTGACAACCTGTGCGGCCACACGACTCGGGTCCAGGTCTATTCCCTCCATCTTCACTACTTCCATAAAACCATATTGTGACACAATCATAATGAGAGCACTTCCCAGTGATACTAGAAAATGGGTACGGTAACCGGCTTCTTTGGCACGATATTCCCTATCCAGACCAATAACAGTACCCAAAGCGCCTGCCACAAACAATCTTAAAATAAAATCCCACGTCATGCTCATCTTTAAGTCCTCCTTGTTTATTCATCGTCCTCATCATCTGTCAGTTCGGGCAAACTCAACATTCGTTGGCTGTCTTCTGCCGGAAGGGCTTCTACCTGGCGTAGTTTACGCTCTATGGCACGAGTACGTTTTCCCATAACTTCCTCTAACTGGTCTCCTGCATTCTGTAGATTTTTCTGTACCTTTTCCAGCAATCCTCCAAACTTTCCGAATTCGGTCTTTACTGCCCCTAACACATTCCATACTTCGCTTGTTCGTTTTTGAATGGCCAGCGTACGGAATCCCATTTGCAAACTATTCAGGATAGCTCCCAGGGTGGTAGGACCTGTAACCACTATCTTCCAGTCTTTTTGCAACATTTCCACCAATGCAGTCCGGCGGATCACTTCTGCATAGATATTTTCGAATGGCAGAAACATAATGGCAAAATCTGTTGTAAAAGGTGGGTCTACATATTTATCGTGAATGTCCTTTGCCATTTTTTTGATTGTGATTTCCAGTTGGCGGGATGAAGTTTCAATCAATGCGGCATCTCCGGCTTCGTATGCATCCTGATATTGCTCATATACATCTTTGGGAAATTTGGCATCCACAGGTAAATATACAGTATCATTACTATTTTCCTTTCCCGGAAGTTTAATGGCGAATTCCACAAATTCCGTTGCATTCTTCTTGGTTTTGACATTCGCCGCATATTGTTCCGGACTCAGCATCTGGTCCAATAAAGCCCCTAATTGTACTTCTCCGAATGTACCCCGTGTCTTCACATTGCTTAAAACTTTTTTCAATCCTCCTACATCCTGTGCCAGACTCTTCATCTCTCCCAATCCTTTCTGTACATTCTCCAGCTGCGAACGTACTATTTCAAAGGATTGTCCTATACGTTCATTCAATGTTTTCTGTAATTTTTCTTCTACCATTTGCCGCATGTCATCCAATCGTTTTTCCGTACTTTTCACCAAGGCTTCCTGTTGCTTGCCCATTGCTTCAAATTTTTCCCGTTGCATTTCATTACCGGTCAGCAGGTTTTTATGCAAAGTATCCTGCATATTGCGGATAGAATAGTTCAAGGTTTGATTCAGTTCATTACGCAGTTCGCGGATATTTCTTCCCAGCTCGTCCCGGTTTTCTTTCATTTCTTCGCGTAGCAATCCTTCCAGACGTTCGGTTTGCAGACGATTGTTTTTAGTAAGTGCGATTACAATATTAATTATCAGCAGGATAATAATTACGGTTAATAAAATTTCTGTCATGATTCTTGTTTATTTTGAGCAAATGTAGCAAAAAGCCATGAATTTAATCGTTATATTTGCAGCGAATTTGGCAAAAGCACTCCATTAAATAGTATATGAAGTATAAATTATTAGTTTTAGACCTAGACGGAACGTTGACCAATCAAAAGAAAGAGGTAACGGAACACACACGTCGTACACTTATCGAAGCGCAAGAGCGCGGAGTAAAAATTGTTTTGGCATCGGGGCGTCCCACATACGGTGTGGCTCCACTGGCCGAGATCTTAGAGTTGCAGAAATACGAAGGTTATATACTTTCGTATAACGGAGGTGAGATCATAGACTGGAAAACCGGTGAGATGATGTACGAGAATGTGCTCGATCCGGATATATTGCCTTACCTGTATAAATGTGCCACCGACAATCATTTTGCTATCGTCACTTACGATGGAAAATATGTATTGACTGAATATCCGGAAGATGAATATGTATTGAAAGAAGCTATTCTGAATGTGATGACTCCCAAGAAAGTGGATCATTTTCTGGAGGCAATAAAATTTCCTATTGCCAAATGTCTGATTGTAGGTGAACCTACGCGGCTTGCAGTGCTTGAAAAAGAAATGTACGAACACTTGAAAGACCGTATGGGCGTATTCCGTTCCGAACCTTATTTTTTGGAATTGGTTCCTAAAGGTATTGATAAAGCACAATCACTGGCCGTATTGCTAAAAGAAATCGGTATGACAAAAGAAGAAATGATTGCCGTTGGTGATGGTTTTAACGATCTTTCTATGATACAATATGCCGGATTGGGGGTAGCAATGGCCAATGCTCAAGAAATAGTCCGTCAAAACGCCGACTACATCACCCTTTCTAACGAAGAAGATGGTGTAGCCGCGGTAGTAGAGAAATTTATTCTTTAGGTTTCCGGTCAAAGAAAGGATTTTTAGAGGATGCACTGACAGGGATGGCATAAACCTGGGTGCATCCTTCCAGCCAGTTCAGACGCTGCGCTGCTAGTCCGGCCGAGAACATGACCCGTGTGTCCACCCTGTTGTCTGCTGCCGTGGCACAAGCTGATCCGATGGCAATGCCCACATCGACACTATTGAGAGCACACGGCACTCCTTCTTTGCGAGACACGCAGGTGGCATATCCACAATGACCACAATTCAATCCTTGCGCCTGTTCGTGGGTACCTATTAACAGGACACATTCCGCATTCAGAATATTTTCCGCATCGCGCAGAAAGAATTTCATTCCATGCTCCGCAACCATTTTCACCATCATTTCCGATAAAATATTGATATCACCATCCGTCACCATGGCTATTTCAATAATGTCAACACCTTTTCCTTTGGGAGCAGTGCGCGCTGCCGTCATCATTTGTCGGGCCACATGCAACACATGCTCATGGCGGCTTTCTCTTTCATTCAATATCATATAAATCTTAGTTATAAGTTAGCTGTTGATACAAAATTAGTGAATATGAATGATATAAGGCTCCTGCTTTAAGCCTAAAAAGTATAAAAAGAGTCACCGGCTAAAAAAATATCAAAATAAAAAGAGAAATATAGTGGATAATCCAATTATTTATCGTTCCTTTGACAACGGAATATAAAAAGATAGTTTTTTCGATTGACTCAATTCATCTCACACTTGAACCGTTTCTATTCTTCTAACTAAATTTTTAAATTCAAAGTTTACTTAATTATTTATTTATCAATTTTTATTTTATGAATTTGTATATTGGAAACCTTAACTATAATGTTAGGGAAGGTGATTTGAGAGGTGTAATGGAAGAGTATGGAACAGTAGCTTCAGTAAAACTTATTACTGACCGTGAAACACGTCGTTCTAAAGGCTTTGCTTTTGTAGAAATGCCTAATGACGACGAAGCCAAAGAAGCTATCAAGCAATTGAACGGTGCAGAATATGTAAACCGTACTATGGTTGTAAAAGAAGCACTTCCTAAAGCATAAGGAATTAGACATTCCACATCACATAATGGCGACAGAGTGAATCTCTATCGCCATTTTTTCTTGAACAGCTTTTGAAAATACATGAAAGGCTTATGAATAAGGAAACGGACATCTGTTTTTGTCAGAATGTCCGTTTCTTGTTTGGTATTTGTTCTTTAGAAAGCCATTGCTCCGAAGGCGGATTTACTCCACTCCTATTTCGTCAACAAACAAAAACGCTTTTTCGCCAGGCATGGAATGCCATGCGGGAAGTTTCGGAGTAACTTCTGCTATGATTTTAATATAGCGGGCTTTTACTTTGTCAAAAGAGACAGAGTCTTTGCGGCTCTGCATTTTAGTTCCTTTTTCCACAACGGGAAAATCTTCGGAGGCTACCCTGCGGAAATTTTTCCCGTCCTCAGAAACTTCCACCTTCAGACCTGTTGTACCAAAGATAGCATCGCCTGTGTTCAACATTGTGTTTACGAAAACTGAAGACACCTCCTTAGGCTCAAGTAAATCAAGGGTCACATTCATATCTGTCCCGTAGAAACCAATCCAACGCCCTGAGCGATAATTCATATCCCCATATAATCCGTCTATCAAGGTACTTCCTCCTTTAAAAGTATATGATTTATGAGGAATGGTATTCAAGGTAACCGGTTTCATTGTGGCTGCATTAAAATGTATTTCCTCCTTACTTATCTGACTGGCACCCTGCGGACGAACTGCAATGGCTTGTATGATAACATCTTTATCCACTTGTATAGTGTCGGTATACAATGGGGATTGCACATCGGGAACGCTGCCGTCCAATGTATAATGTATTTCCGCGTCATCAAACGTCTGAAAAGCAATCCGGGCTTTTCCTTCATTGGGAGCCGGAACAATATCAATGTTCACATCATAAATGTCCTGGCGAAAATCATAACCTCTATCCCGGTAGATAGCCAGCAGAGCCGGTAAACGTTTCAAGAAACTGTCGAAATTTTTATGTGACGGTTCCGTCCATTGAATCTCGGACAAGGCAGCCATACGGGGAAGAATTTGCCATTCCATCTTCAAACTGTCACGCGTCCATTCTGTCCATATGCATCCTTGGGTACCGATGATATATTTTCGTTCATCCTCTGCCAATTCATTAGAAACAGGTTCAAATGTATAGACACGTCCAAGGCTTTTAGTCCCTTTTATCCGGTTGTAAGTAGGATTGCTGAAATAAAGATACTGAATAGGAGTCATAATCGCATCATGGTGCAGACGGGCGGCTTCGATACCACCTTTGACACCGGTCCATGACATCACTGTGGCACCTGGAGCCAATCCTCCCTCCAACATCTCATCCCAGCCCAGCATTTTACGCCCTCTGTCATTGATAACTTTGCCTACCTCGGACATGAAATAGGTCTGTAATTGGTTCTCCTTGCTATGTTTTGGTGTATCTTTCAAACCCAGTTCCCGAATTTTAGCTTGACATACAGGGCATTTTTCCCAACGTACTTTCGGACATTCATCCCCACCAATATGGATATAAGGAGATGGAAAGATATCCATTATTTCATTCAATACATCTTTGGCGAACTGTAAAGTCCGGTCGTTTCCTCCACACAGCACATCAGGGAATACCCCCCATTTACAAGGAATCTCGTATGGACCCCCCGTACAACCTAATTCCGGATAGGAAACCAAAGCTCCCATCATATGTCCCGGAAGGTCAACTTCGGGGATTACAGTAATAAAACGGTCAGCGGCATACTTGACAATGTCTTTTGCTTCTTCCTGTGTATAAAAACCGCTATGAGGAGTTTCATCGTAAGTCTGGGTTTCACGGTCAATCAATGTACGCGGACGCATCGAACCTATTTCCGTAAGTTTGGGATATTTCTTGATTTCAATTCTCCAGCCTTGGTCTTCGGTCAGATGCCAATGAAAATAATTGATATTGTGCAGTGCCAGCATATCAATGATTTGTTTCAGATAAGAAACCGGAAAATAATGGCGGCCCACGTCTACCATGAAACCACGATAACCGAAACGAGGATAGTCATTAACAGTTCCCACTGGGATGGCAGCGGATACCTGTTTGTTTTTGGTCAACGGCAAAGCCTTGTAGAGCGTTTGTATTCCATAAAATACTCCCGACTCACTTCCTCCATTCAAATGGATGTTTTCAGAAGTTACCTCCAGTTGATACCCCTCTTTGTTGGTAATGGAACCGTCAACCGCCAAAATGATGGAGTTCTTCCTTGCGGCTTCAGTTGTTGTCCGGACAGTAATTCCCGTTGCCTCTTTAATATAGGAAGCTAAAAATTCTGCCGTCCGTTGCAACTTTTCATTGCCTTCCGGATAAACAATACCGGTTTGCGGATTAATAACAAAAGGGTGGGCTTGAATGTCTTGACTTACTTCTTGGGGCTGCGGAATGACATTCAGATTTCCGATTTCTGTTTTTGTAGGGGAACATGCGGACAGCCCCAATACCATCCACATTCCCACTCCTGCCCATTGCATCAGTTGTTTTTTCATAGTGGAAAATTTATAATTGCAAGGGCAAAGATACAAAATCCGACTTTATCTGCCAGTATGCCTTAACCGAATCTTGCTTTTTTTCAGCAATGTTTTTCCTCCTATAATCAGAGTTACGGCAGTAATCACCATCAAAATGCCCAGAATAATGCGCGGTGTCAGCTGCTCTCCAAAAATCAGTACTCCGAAGAATAAAGCTGTAACAGGCTCCAAAGCACCCAGAATAGCAGTGGGGGTGGAACCAATGTAGTGTATGGCCTTTGTCATGGTCACCAACGAAATAACAGTAGGAAAAACAGCCAGTGAAACTGCGTTCACCCATAACAAGGGTGTAGGGATAGGCTGCAATCCTGTACAGAACTTCAATCGCACCACATAAACAGACAGGCCGAAAAGCAGGACATAGAAAGTAAGCTTGGCTATAGGCATATCCTTCAGGGAAGAACGGTTTACGCCAACTATATAGATAGCATAAGACAAGGATGATAAAAAGACAAAAGTAATCCCGACCAGGCTGAGTGTCTGTCCTCCCGGACTTTTACAGAGCAAGGAAATTCCCACAAAGGCCAGCGCTATGGAAAACATAGTGACCGGCGATACTTTTTCCTTAAATACTACAGCCATAATAATAGCTACCAGTACCGGGTAGACAAACAGTATGGTGGATGCGATACCGGCATCCATGTAGTTATAACTCATAAAGAGAAACAGGGAAGAGAAAGAGAACAGCAGTCCCATGATGCAAAGTGGCAGCACATCCGCTTTCTTAATGGCAAAAGATTGCTTTTGCATCTTCATCATGATACCTAGTACAACTATAGCCAGTGCATAGCGATAAAATAATACCGAGTCTACGCTCATTCCTGCACTATAAAGAGGAAGGGTGAACAGTGGGTTCATGCCGTAGCTGGCTGCTGCGATTGCCCCAAGGAGAAATCCTTTAGTCTTGTTGTTAGTCATCGTTTTTATTACACGCTTTAAAATCGGCGCGAAATTAGATATTTGTCAGCAATAAACAAAGGAAAAATGCTTTATTCTTTCACTCTGACATCTATTTATTTTAATTATACCTAATCAACAAATATAAAAGAATTTATATCACCTGTAGCAGCTGAAAAATTATATGAAATGATTGAACGGACACGGACAGAAAGGGAAATGCAGGTTTGTTCTTTCTGTCCGTGTTCCACTATGGATCAGCTCAGTTTATGAATAACCAATCCCGAACGAAGTTTCGGTTCAAACCAAGTTGTTTTGGGCGGCATGATATTGCCGGTATCGGCAATATCCATTAATTGTTTCATAGAAACAGGGTAAAGGGCCAAAGCCACTTTCATTTCACCGCTGTCCACACGCTTCTTTAATTCCTCCAAGCCACGGATACCACCTACAAAGTCAATCCGTTTGTCGGAACGAAGATCCTTGATTCCCAATATTTCATCCAATATCAAGTTGGAAGAAATAGTCACGTCCAATACTCCGATAGGATCATTGTCATCGTATGTGCCCGGTTTTGCTGTCAAGCTGTACCATTTACCGTCCAGATAGAGAGAGAAATTGTGAAGAGCCTGTGGTCTATAGACCTCAGTTCCTTTCTCTTCTACCACAAAATTCTTGCTGACAGCGGTCAGGAATTGTTCCGGAGACAGCCCGTTCAAGTCTTTTACAACACGGTTGTAATCAATAATAGTCAGCTGGTTGGCCGGGAAACATACAGCCATAAAGTAATTGTACTCCTCATTTCCCTGATGGTTTGCATTTTGCTGCGCTTTTTCGGCGCCTACCAAGGCTGCGGCAGCCGAGCGATGATGACCATCGGCAATATAAAGAGCCGGCATGGCTTCGAAAGCTTTTGTGATAGCTTTTATATCTTCTTCTTTGTCGATCACCCAGAATGAATGTCCGAAGCCGTCACCCGGAGCGATAAAATCATATTCCGGCCGTTGTGAAGTATATTTCTTAACGATAGCATCCAATTCCGCATTATCCGGGTAAGCAAAGAATACCGGTTCTATATTGGCATTATTTACGCGGACATGTTTCATGCGGTCTTCCTCCTTGTCACGACGGGTCAGTTCATGTTTTTTGATGACCCCGTTCATATAATCGGGAACATACGCTCCTACCACCAGTCCATATTGGGTCTTGCCATTCATGGTTTGTGCATATACATAATAATTTTCTTTTTCATCTTGCACCAACCAGCCCTTGTCCTGAAACATCTGGAAATTTTCGGCAGCCTTCTCATATACTTTAGGATCATGTTCGTCTGTTCCGGCAGGGAAATCAATTTCCGGTTTTATAATATGATAAAGTGACTTTTCATTACCTTTCGCTTCCTCGCGTGCTTCTTCAGAATTCAGTACGTCGTATGGACGTGAAGCTACTTGTTCTACCAATTCTTTCGGAGGGCGGATGCCTTTGAAGGGTTTTATTATTGCCATAAAATAAAGGTATTAGATTTTACTTGCAGGGGCGAATTGCATTCGCCCGAAAACATAAGCTATATGCATCCGGTCGGATTCAATCCGCCCCTGCGGTTATTGGATTACTTATTTATTTACTCTGAATTTTTCACAACCATCTTTCAGGAAGCCTACTATTTGTCTGGCAGCAGCGATACCTGCGTTGATATTTGCTTCAGCCGTCTGGGCCCCCATCTTTTTCGGTGTAGCGAAATAACGGCCGGCAAATTTTTCCGAGAACTCTGCATGGGCAACCGGCATGATATCAGTAACATACTTTAAGTCGGTGCGTTCTTCCATCAGTTTGATTAATTCCGCTTCATTGATCACTTCCTTACGGGCAGTATTTACCAATACTCCTCCTTTAGGCATCTTGTTGACCAATTCATAGTTGATGGAATTTTTAGTTTCAGCCGTAGCAGGAATATGCAGGGACACTATATTACAAGCAGCATACAGTTCCTCAGCAGAAGAAACAGCTTTCACACCATCTTTTTCGATCACTTCTTTCGGGCAGAAAGCGTCAAAAGCATAAATATCCATGCCAAAACCTTTAGCGATACGAGCCACATTGCGACCTACATTGCCGTATGCATGGATACCTAACTTCTTGCCCATCAGTTCAGTACCCGAAGTCCCGTTATAGAAATTGCGGACAGCCATCACCATCATGCCAAAAGCCAGTTCGGCTACTGCATTGGAGTTCTGTCCCGGAGTATTCATAACACACACATTGTGTGCCGTAGCAGCCGCCAAATCCACGTTATCATAACCTGCTCCTGCACGTACTACGATTTTCAGTTCTTTTGCCGCATCCAATACTTCGGCATCAATAATATCACTGCGGATAATGATTGCGTTAACGTCCTTTACAGCTTCCAGTAGTTTAGCTTTTTCACCATATTTTTCCAGCAATACCAGTTCATAACCTGCTGCTTCTATTTCTTTACGGATACCGTCTACTGCAACTTTTGCAAACGGCTTGTCTGTTGCTACTAATACTTTCATGGTCTTATTGTATTAAAAAGGTTCACCACAGATTATCACGGATTATCACAGATTCCATTTATTGTTCCTATCTGTGCAATTCGTATAATCTGTGGTGAACATAATTATTAATGAAGTTTCTCAAATTCCTGCATGCAGTCAATCAAAGCCTGAACGCTTTCCTTCGGCATAGCGTTGTAGCAAGATGCACGGAAACCGCCTACAGAACGGTGTCCCTTAATACCCACCATACCTTTTTCTGTGGCAAATTTCAAGAAATCGGCTTCCAGGTCTTTGTATTCGTCATTCATTACAAAGCAAATGTTCATATAAGAGCGGTCGGCTTTATCCGTTACTGTGCCACGGAACATTTTGTTACGGTCTATTTCAGCATACAGCATGTCTGCCTTCTCTTTAGCACGTTTCTGCATTTCTGCTACACCACCGTTGGCTTTTATCCAGCGTAAAGTCTGCAAAGCGGCATAAATAGGAAGTACAGGAGGTGTGTTGAACATAGAGCCGCCGTCAATGTGAGTCTGATAATTCAGCATAGTAGGAATATAGCGTGATACCTTGCCCACAGCATCGTTCTTTACAATAACGAAAGTGACACCGGCCGGAGCCAAATTCTTCTGCGCACCGCCATAGATACAAATATATTTAGAAACGTCGATAGGACGAGAGAAAATATCAGATGACATATCAGCAATCATAGGAACCGGAGAATCCAGATCTTCATGAAGTTCTGTTCCATAGATTGTGTTATTCGTTGTGACGTGGAAATAATCTGCATCGGCGGGAACCGTATAATCTTTGGGAATATAGGTATAGGTCGCTTCAGCGGAAGATGCCACTTCTACTACCTCGCCGAAAGCCTTGGCTTCTTTCATCGCTTTCTTAGCCCATACGCCTGTGTTCAGGTAAGCAGCTTTTTTTTCGAGGAAGTTGAAAGGTATCATACAGAATTCCAAGCTGGCTCCACCTCCCAAGAATAGTACCGAGTACCCTTCCGGGATGTTCAACAGTTCCTTAAACAAAGCAACAGCTTCGTCTACTACAGGCTGAAAATCTTTAGCACGGTGACTGATTTCCATGATGGAAAGGCCTGACCCATTAAAATCAAGAACGGCTTGTGCTGTCTTCTCAATTACCTCGCGAGGCAAGATAGATGGTCCCGCATTGAAATTATGCTTTTTCATTTGACGTTTGTTTTGGTTATACAATTTGTTTATATCTTACATTGGGCGAAATTACACATTATTTTCAGTTTTCCAAAAAAATCGCTAATAAATTTACGAATTTCCGCATAATTTTCTTTCAAATTAGTTAAATCTGATTTTTTATGCTTTCATTTTGTAACTACATCCCTAGTAAACAATGATCTAAAGCATAAAAAAGATATCTTTTTGAATTATTCTTTAATCATTTTATTTCGAGAATTGACAAATTGTCATTATTTAGCTTCTTCAATAAGTGTTTTTATGCCCTTTATCTTCTCATTTCGTATTAAATTCAAAGTTTGTTTTATCTTTTTGCGAGATACGGCTGCAAAAGAATAGTGGTCTTTTACATCAATCCGTCCTATTTCGTCTTTATTAAGGTTTCCTTTTTTAAAGAGAAATCCCACAATATCTATCTTATTGATTTTATCTTTCTTGCCTTTTCCTATATATAATGTCACATATTCGGGCAAAGAAGGTTTGGGGGTGACTTCGGGTAAAATGAACTCCTCCGGCTCATCGGTTATATATGCGGGCACTGTTTCTTCGGCATGAAGGATAACATAAGAATTACCTTCGGCTTCCCAGCGGGCGGTACGTCCGTTGCGGTGAATGTATCCGTCTTCATTGGCAGGCAGATGATAATGTACTACATTCTCTATTTCGGGGATATCCAGTCCGCGAGCGGCCAGATCGGTAGAAATAAGCACATGGCAACTTCCGTTGCGGAATTTATATAGGGAGCGTTCGCGGTCATCCTGTTCCATGCCGCCATGAAAAATGCCACATTGAAACTTCTGGGATTGAAGATACTTCCCTACCCGTTCCACACTTTCACGGTGATTACAGAAAACCAATGTCGATTGGCTTCCCAAGGTACAAAGCAATTTATATAAGGTTTCAAGTTTGTCTTTTTCCGGAGACAGTACCTTATATAAGTGCAGACGGTGGGTAAGCTGCTCTTCCGGATTTAAAAAATTCAATTTAATGGTCTTGTCCAGCCCCGTAAACTGCGGAATCTCTTCCGCATCGGTAGCCGACAACAGAAAACGGCGTTGCAAGTTGGGCAACTGTCCTATGACAGTCGCCATCTCTTCCTGGAAGCCAAACTCCAGGCATTTGTCAAATTCATCGATTACCAGAGTTGTGACTGTATCTGCATCAAAATTCTGTTTGGAAAGATGATCATTCATACGGCCCGGAGTACCGATGATGACTGATGGCTGCACCCCTTTGATGGTACGGTGCTCTTCCATGGCCGGTCGTCCTCCATAACAACTTACAGCCTTGAAGGGTGTGTTCATGGATTTAAATACCTGGTCTATTTGTAAAGCCAGTTCCCGGGAAGGAACCAGCACTATAGCCTGTACGCCTGTTATACCAGGCTTCAAACTCTGCACCAAAGGCAACAGATAAGCTAACGTCTTGCCGGATCCCGTAGGAGACAATAATATTAGGTCTTTTCCCTCTTTCCAAGCATTGATGGACGCCTCTTGCATCGGGTTCAGCCGCTCAATTTTCAAATTGGCTAGTATGTTCTCTATCATATTCATTTTCGTTTTATACAAAAGTAAAGAAAAAGCCCGATAAAAGTTCACTTTTACCGGGCTTATTTTCATTATTAATAAAAGGAGATCCTGATATTATCCTCCGAAGTTGTCGTACATGATAGAAGAAGGCTCAACACCCAGACTATCCAGCATCTTAACGACTGCATTAGACATCGGGCCGGGGCCACACATGTAGTATTCAATATCTTCGGGAGCTTCATGATCCTTCAGATAAGTTTCATACATCACATTGTGAACGAAACCTGCGGTATACTTCACGCCTGCTGCATCGGCTGCGGGATCCGGACGGTCCAAAGCCAGATGGAAGTGGAAGTTCGGGAAGTCTTTTTCCAATTGTTGGAAATCTTGCAGATAGAATACTTCGTTCAATGCACGCGCACCATAGAAATAGTGAAGTTCACGGTCGGTAGTGTGCAGTGTCTTGGTCATGTGCATAATCTGCGCACGCAACGGAGCCATACCGGCACCACCACCTACCCAAATCATTTCCTTCTTAGAATCGAAGATCGGGTGGAAGTCTCCGTAAGGACCACTCATCGTTACCTTGTCACCCGGTTTCAGCGTGAAAATGTAAGATGAAGCGATACCCGGATTCACATCCATAAAGCCGGGACCCTGATCTTTCGGTTTGAACGGAGGAGTAGCAATACGCACTGTCAGCATGATACGGTCACCCTCGGCAGGATAGTTGGCCATAGAGTAAGCACGGATGGTTTCTTCCGTATTCTTACATTTCAAGCCGAACAGACCGAATTTTTCCCATGCGGGCAGATACTCCGGACCGATAAGGTCTTTATCGATATCCTTGTTGTAGTCCATTTCAAATTTAGGAATCTTAATCTGAGCGTATGAACCCGGAACGAAGTCCATGTGTTCACCTTTCGGCAAAGCCACAATAAACTCTTTGATGAAAGTGGCAACGTTCTTGTTGCTGATTACTTCGCATTCCCATTCCTTAACACCCAGTACAGATTCATCAATCTTGATGCCCAGGTCACCTTTTACTTTCACCTGGCAACCCAGACGCCAATGATCCTGTTGTTGTTTACGGCTGAAATGTCCCTTTTCAGAAGGAAGAATCTCACCACCGCCTTCTACAACCTGGCATTTACATTGACCGCAAGAACCTTTACCACCACAAGCCGATGACAGGTAGATGCCATTGACAGACAGGGTGTTCAGCAAAGTTGAACCTTGTTCTACTTCCAGTTCTTTCTCTCCATTGATAGTTATCTTTACTTTGCCGCTCGGAGTAAGATACTGCTTAGCTACCAGCAAAATAACAACGAGCAGAAGGATAATTCCAAGGAATACTCCAATACTAGCTAATATTAAATTCATATCCATTGTCTTATTCCTTTCCTTTTAGATTTTCAAACCAGAGAAACACATAAATGCCATTGCCATCAAACCTACAGTGATGAAAGTGATACCCAGACCTTTCAAAGGAGCGGGAACATCAGAGTAAGCCATTTTTTCACGGATGGCAGCCAAGCCGATAATAGCCAGTGCCCAACCGATACCTGAGCCCAAAGCGTAAGTGGTTGCCTCGCCAATGTTGATGAAATGACGTTGCTGCATAAACAATGAAGCACCCATGATGGCACAGTTTACAGCAATCAGCGGAAGGAAGATACCCAATGAAGCATAGAGCGACGGGCTGAAACGTTCAACCGCCATTTCCACCAACTGAACGATACCGGCAATAACGGCAATAAACAGGATAAAGCTCAAGAAGCTGAGGTCTACTCCATCAATCAGCGCATTAGGTGCCAGTACGTAATTTTCCAGCAAATAGTTCACCGGCAGAGTTACAATCAACACGAAAGTAACGGCTGCACCCAGACCTACGGCTGTCTTTACGTTTTTCGATACTGCCAGGTAAGAACACATCCCCAGGAAGTATGCGAAAATCATATTGTCCACAAAGATGGACTTTACAAACAAACTTAAATATTCCATATTCTTTTCGTTTTATAACGGGGATTAATTATTACTTTCCTGCAATTCTTTGTGTTTTGCACGTTGGTACCAAATGATACAAGCACAGATAATCAACGCCATAGGAGGCATCAGCATCAAGCCGTTGTTCAGGTAGCCCAAGTCATAAACAGCCTGCGGGATAACCTGGAAGCCAAACAATGTACCGGCACCCAGCAGTTCACGGAAGAATGCCACGATAATCAGGATTTTGGCATAACCCAATCCGTTACCGATACCATCCAGGAATGATTCCCAAGGACCGTTCATCATAGCAAACGCTTCCAGACGTCCCATCAGGATACAGTTTGTAATAATCAAACCTACATATACAGAAAGCTGCACACTTACATCGTATGCGAACGCTTTCAAAATTTCACTAACGATAGTTACCAATGCGGCAACAACCACCAACTGAACAATGATACGGATACGGTTGGGAATGGTGTTACGCAACAAGGAGATAACGAAGTTCGAGAAGGCTGTAATAATGGTTACGGAAAGACCCATCACGATAGCCGGTTCCAGCTGAGCCGTTACAGCCAGTGCAGAACAGATACCGAGCACCTGTACGGTGACAGGGTTATTCAAACCCAGCGGAGTTAAAAGAACTTCTCTATTCTTTTTAGAAAATAATGCGCTCATATTCTATTTACCCTCCTCTTATTTATTAGTTAAAAATGAATTGTACATGCTCAGGCAATCCTTAATCATCGCATCTACACCCTTAGAAGTGATAGTACCACCTGAGATACCGTCTACCTGATAATCGGGTTTTGCCACCTTGCCGTGTTTTTCAACACCCAAAGCTACAGTACCGTTTTCCATTACATGTTTGCCCAAGAACTGATCCTGGAACTTAGTAGTGGTGATTTCTGCACCCAGACCCGGAGTTTCTCCTTGATGAGAGAAGTAAACGCCATATACAGTGTCTTTGTCATCATTCAATGCGATGTATCCCCAGATAGGTCCCCAAAGACCGGCACCATAAATAGGCAGCACATATTTGGTCTGACCATCCACGTCGCAAACGAATACATGAAGACGTCCGTTAGCGATTTCACCTTTATAAGAAGTCTGGAAAGCAGCATCGTTCTTTACCAAAGAACCGTCTGCCTGCATCAAATCGTCTTCTTTCACATATTTATCATATTCTGCATTCACATCTTTTACGTCATAAACGTTCAAAGCTGCCAGAATTTGTTTCTTTGTGTCCTGTTCTACATTCTGGTACTGTTTTTCTTTCAGAGAAGAAGACACGAATGCCAACAGGAATGCTACGATAACAACCATTATCGAAGCATAGATGATAGTATAACTATTACTATTAGTATTCATAATGTCCGATATTTTAGTTGTTAGTTGATTTTAATCTGTTTTCGCGGGCTGTGATGTTCTTCTGTACGATACAGTAGTCAATCAGCGGAGCGAAGATGTTCATCAGCAGGATGGCAAGCATCATACCTTCGGGATAACCCGGATTCAACACACGGATAACGATAGCCATCACACCGATCAGGAAGCCGTAGATGAACTTACCCTTTTCCGTACGTGCGGAAGTCACAGGGTCGGTAGCCATGAACACGGCGCCGAAGCAGAAACCGCCCAATACGATGTGTTCGTACCAAGGCAACTGAGCCATCATGTTATCTGTAGAGCCGAATACATTGAAGATCAATCCCATCACGATACCACCGGCAAAGACAGAGAACATGGTCTTCCAACTTGCCACGCCTGTCCACAACAGGATGATGGCACCCAGTGCGATAGCGATAACGCTGGTTTCACCGATAGAACCCGGAATCAAACCTACAACCATATCCCACATGGTAGCGGGAGTACCGTTCACATTAATCAGTTCGCTTGCACCCGGAGCGGCTGTAGCAGCCTGTCCCAACATCGTAGCGCCGGTAAAACCGTCCACTACCTGTCCGCCACCGATACCGAAAATGCTGTCAGTGCTTACCCAAACGGCATCACCGGACATTTTGGTAGGATAAGCGAAGAACAAGAAAGCACGGGTAATCAATGCAGGGTTGAAGATATTCATACCTGTACCGCCGAATACTTCCTTAGCGAAGATAACAGAGAATGCTGTAGCGACAGCCAGAATCCACAACGGACATTCCACAGGAACGATCATCGGGATCAACAGACCGGATACCAGGAAACCTTCCTGAATTTCTTCGTTCTTCCATTGTGCCACCACAAATTCGATTCCCAGACCGACTACGTATGATACGATAATCTTAGGCAGAACAGCCAGGAAACCATAAATGAACTTTTCAAAGAAACCTGCCTCCTGGCCTACAGCCAAGAAGTGCTGGTAACCTACGTTGTACATACCGAACAACAGGGCCGGTATCAACGCAATAACCACCATTGACATGATACGCTTGCTGTCAATCGCATCATGAATGTGAACTCCTGTTTTCGAAGTGCTGTTGGGTACGAACAAGAATGTTTCGAAACCGTCGAACACCGAACGAAACGCGTGGAGTTTGCCGCCCTCTTCAAAGTTTGGCTTTATCTTGTCGAGATAATTTCTTAACGCTTTCATTAACTTTTAATTCTTAGTTTTTAATTATTTAGCACATTTCCTTGCGAAGCATGTCCAAGCCCTGACGCACGATGCGTTGCAATTCCAATTTGGAAGAGTCAACGAATTCACATACAGCGAAGTCTTCGGGAGCCACTTCGTAAATACCAAGTGCTTCCATGCGGTCAATATCGCCGGCAATGATAGCTTTAATTAAATATTCGGGGAAAATGCTCATCGGGAATACTTTGTCATACTCGCCGGACATGATCATGTGGCGTTCGCCACCTTTGATACGGGCATCCAGTGTGTATTCCTTGTTACCGCACAACCAGCTGAAATAACTGCGGTTGGCACTGTACTGATCGGTACGCGGCATGATAAAGCCCAGGAATTCGTGCCGGTCATCCCCTTCGGGAATCACAGTAAGACTTGTAGCGTGCGCACCCAGGAATCCGTTTGGTTTCACCAAAGTTCCGGTCAGCACGTTACCGTTAATGTAGCGTAAGTTTTTACCTCCGTTCACACGTCCTGCAAAAATATCTGTCAGCAAGGCTCCTACTTTCAGCTTGCAATAAGCCGGTTTCTTCACTTCCGAACCGGTCAGGGCGATAGTACGGGTAAGGTCTACGCGACCTGTGTTGAACAGGCGTCCGATGAAGATCACTTCTTCCGCACGGAGCGTCCAAACAGTTTCGCCTTTGTTGATAGGACTGATGTGGTTAATCTGAACGCCTACATTTCCGGCGGGGTTAGGACCGTCGAAGGCAGTTACAGTTACATTTTTGGCGTTGGTCAGTGCAGGGCTCTTCTGCTCTACGCTGATATTCAGATACGTCTTTGCCATCTTTGCCAGTGCGTCCAGACCAGTCTGGAAATCTTTTTCCTGGCCTTTCAGAACAAATTCGAAATCAGCAGCCAATGGGTTAGTGTCAAATGCAGAAACGAAGATGCCTTTCGGCTTGGCATTCGGATCAGCCACCACGATGTAGGGGCGCTGGATAATGAATGAAAAAAGTCCGGCTTCCAGCAGGGCGGCTTTTACCTGCTCGCCTGTCAGAGTCGAAACATCCTTCTTTCCAAACTCTTCGTAGTCTTGCTCCTTTGCAGCTGCAATGGAGATGCTTAAGACTTTACGACGTTCGCCTCTCTCCACGCTGGTAACGACACCGCTTACCGGAGATACGAACTTCACTTCGGGGTGGTTCTTGTCAACAAACAATGTTCCCCCGGCCGTCACATATTCCTGTTCCTTGACCACGACTTTAGGAGTCACGCCATGAAAATCATCGGGCACTATCGCATAGATGTCCGGCTGCTTCACGTCAAAGAACTCCTGAGCAGGTTTCCCTTTCAGGTTGATGTTCAAGCCTTTGTGTAATTTAATCACATTTGCCATATTGGGTTATAAAAAATGGTTTTTAAATTTGAGCGCAAAAGTACAGAAAAAAAATGTGAAAAAAGAAAGAAATGGTGCTTATTATGGAAAAAATTCTGTAATAATAGAAACCTTTCTGAATGTATGTGCAAACTCAGGCAGATGCTCACTTTTTTTTTAGAACACAAATGACGCGAATGGCATAAATTTATCTTGATTTTTAATTTATGTCATTCGCGTCATTTGTGTTTCATTCCGGAAACACTTACAGTTTGACGGTCTTCACTTTGCCGGGAATGACGGTCAGGTGTACCGTGCCGTTGTTTTCTATATCCACCTCCTGGTAGCGGGCTTCCACCATCACTTTCCCGTCCAGTGCCATCACCCCCCACCGGCAGGCACTCTCTTCAAAAGCACAATAAACGCCCACAGGAGGAAGAATCTTTCTGTATTTGGGAGGAACGATGATACATTCCCCCAGTTTCAAGCCCCATTTCATGCCCATACGGTACGGAAGGGCATCTCTTATCTCCTCCAGCCTCTTCCGCCTTTTCGCTTCCTCGTTCCTTCTCTTCTGCCGGTCCGTTTCCTCCGCCCGCTGTCCGGCTTCCTCTTTCAGCTTCTTTACAGCCGTGTCGAAGTCCTGCTCACCGGGTTCGGGAAGGTTAGCGGCAATGTACCGCTTCCTCTTTCCTTTTACCACATGGTAATACCTTCCTGCCCCGTCCATCACCACGATGCTCCGGTCGGCCAGACGGCCGCAGCACCAATAAACTTCCTCGTCATCCCCTGCCAACAAGCAGGCGAACACATCAAACACCGTGGACCATACGGAATCCACCAGCTTGCAGGACTTCGGTACGCGATAATCCGGTATCTTCAAGTAATATTCATAAAAGCAGATGCTGTCTTTATGCAGCCCGTTCATGGAAGCGTATGCTTTTTTTGTACGGCTATGGAAAGTCTCCCCTACCCTCAGCAATTCCACACCGCCATAGGAAAACACCACCGGCAATAAAATCCCCATGGGGCGATGAACTACGTACAAGCGGTCTATGGTTTCCACAGCAACAGTGCGGATAATAAGAAAAATCATCCCGGCAAAGGCGTGGAACGTTCCGGCAAGGAGCCGGTACGAGCTTGTTTCCTCTCGTAGGACGAGGAAAGGTTGATACGGAGGGAGATTAAAAATTGAGAATTTAAAGATGGCAGTTCATACCGGCTCTCCCAAGCAGGGACAGTGGGGACAGCAGGGACAGACCCCAATTTCTCACACACGCACGCGCGATATAATTAGGTGGGAAAATCATCTTTCCCCTGCCTTCCCACAGGATTATGTCCGGCTGGAACTTCTGAAAAAAAACGCACGACAGGGAGAGTAACCGAAAGCACCGTCCTCATCAGACTCAAACGTTTCACCAAATAAGAAGTATCGGTAAGTGTGGACGGTAAGGGAATATATCACCCCACTTATCCTCCCTTTATAGGTACACGCATGCGTGTGTGAGGAAAAAAGGGGGTGTCCCCACTGTCCCCGTGTCCCCGTAAACTCCCTGCAATCCGCCAAGGGGTCAGAAGAGATCACACCGCACGGACGTGAAGTTATCTTTACAATGTTCAAAGGAACTAGCCGTCACCCGCCACAAGATTACAAAAACTTTGGTACAAGATTCCGCGGATCTTGTACCAAGTTTCACCGGATATTGCAGCAGTGTGCACCTCTTTTCTTCGGACTCTGTTTCCTTTCTACATTTCATTCTTCTACTATTCACTTTTCGATATTGCGGGTTTCAGCACTGAAGTTCACCCCTATTTAAAAGAGCTTCCGTCCGTCCGAAGCAAAGGGAAGCGCGTAATGCTTGTCATGAATCTGTTGCAAAGCCTCCTCGGCCGTGCCGTCCAGCTTGAATTCCATCACATAGATAAGCTTGTCAGCCTGCAGGACAAGGTCAATGCGTCCTTTACTCGTATGATATTCCACTTGGGTATAGAAGCCGACAAGCTTGAATACGATGAAAAGCACATTCTCGTAATGCAGTTCCTGTTCGCGGATCACTTCGTAGGTAGTATTCGCAAAGAAACTTTGCAGACGGCGGAAGAAGGAGTCATAATCACCGAAACGCACCTCACGGACAAATTTCTGAATCTCAAAGGGAGATTCCACCTTATTTACGTTCGCGTAAAAAGGGAGCAGGAAACGTACAAACCCCTCTTCCACTTCCCGGTTCGGAAAACCTAAACGGTACATTCCAAATTCTTCATCATATCCCTTTATAGTGAGGTATCCGCTCTGATAGAGCACCGGAATGGGATTGGTGGATTCCGAATCTATACTGTTCAGCACCTGGGAGTCCGTTTCCTCGTGGGCCATCCGTTCCAAGTCGTAATGATGCTTCTTCAGCAGTTTCACCAGATAGGTAGGAGTACCCGTCTCGAACCAATAACTGCCGAATTCCTTATATTTGAACGTATTGAGCAAACTAAACGGATTGTACATGCCGATAGAATGATGTGTAAAGTGATAGCCGTCATAATATGCTTTCAAATCGTCACAAAGCTTGTCGTATGACACTCCTCTCGCTTCAGCAAACTCATGCAGTTCGGCATCCAGATTATCATGCAAAATCTTATCCAGACTCTCCGGAGTATCATACTTCTCGATGTTCAGATCCAGATGCAGAACAGGATATCTGATCCAGTCCTTTTCCAGCTTCTCCATCGCCAGACCTTCAAACAACTCCTTCTTACCTTGAAAGTAAGCTTCCAAGGTAGAGATGAGCAGGCTCTTTCCGAAACGTCGCGGACGGCTCAGGAAGTAGTAACTTCCGGTCTTTACCATCTGGTACACCCAGGCCGTTTTATCAATATAGAAATAACCGTCCTGACGGATTTTCTCGAAATTCTAGATTCCGATGGGATATATTTTATTGCTCATACATTTTTCAATGCTTTATCATGATACTTATATCACTTCACCATTCATTATCATTTTTTGCTGTAGCATTCTGAAAAAAGTCTTTTTCCCGAATGAGCACTGCTTTATAAAGAAATTCGTACACGCCGTTACAGCTTATCAATTTCTTCTGGCGAAAGTCCGGCAATCCGGACAATATCCGCAATGGAAAAACCGTTCTCTTTCAGTTTACGGGCGATCTCCAAACGTCCCTCCAAACGTCCTTCCGCGACAGCCTGTTCACGGATATCATTTTCCACAATA
>UMHR01010229.1_pt1 | contig 88998 bp, 83 predicted proteins | sample 1965581 | NCBI WGS metagenome assembly UMHR01 (sample SAMEA4836104, study PRJEB28245) | human gut metagenome | biome: gut microbiome; material: fecal sample | place: Denmark | collected 2008 | reverse complement strand
GAAACATAAAGGTTTATAACTTTTTATAAGTTTTCAGTAACGGTATATATGAGAATAACACTGATCACAGTCGGAAAAATAAAAGAAAAATATTTTACAGATGCCATCGCAGAATACCAGAAACGTTTAAGCAGATACTGCAAACTGGAAATTCTGGAAGTGGCGGATGAAAAGACACCGGACGGTGCAAGTGCGGCCATCGAAGAACAGATCAAAGAAAAAGAAGCAGAGCGTGTCCGGAAAGTGTTAAAAGACAGTGCCTATACGATCGCTCTGGCGATCGACGGAAAGCAGATGACATCCGAAAATTTTGCCGAAAAGATCCAGGGTCTTGGTATCCGTGGGGAGAGCCATATCTGCTTTCTGATCGGCGGATCACTTGGCATGTCGGACAGTCTCCTTCGCCAGGCAGACGAACGCATCAGTTTTTCGAAAATGACATTTCCCCACCAACTGATGCGTGTGATCCTTCTGGAACAGATTTATCGCGGTTTCCGAATCATCCATCACGAACCATATCATAAATAATCAGTCTTTTTTAGCCTCTTCTAAGACAGAAGTGCAGTGAGGACAGCGTGTTGCCTCAATGTCGATCTCTGTTTTACAGAAGGGGCATTTTTTGTGGTCGGAGCTTTTGGCTCTTCCGCTTTATGACCGATCGAAGTCAGCTTGTTGATCGCCTTTAACAGGCAGAACAGAACGAAAGCCATAAAGATAAAGTTTACAACATCCGAAAGAAAAGAAGAGGCAAATTCTTTGAACTCTTCAAAGAACTTTTTCATATGTAAATTCCTCCTTCATACAGAATTGCAGAAGGTTCGTGATGAGGATTCCACGATTTCTCGCAACGGTTCCATATCTTCACAGTTACGATTTATCTGATTTATTTTATTATAATGGCAGGGGCATGGTCAAACTGACCAGAATCAGGTTTCAGATCTTATGTGTGGTTGTTGTCCTGGTACTATGATAGAATGTCTGTTATATGTCTTGAGCTATCTGAAAATAAGGAAAAAATAGTATTGAATATTCTTGAAAAACAAAATATTAAAAATATTTATAATGACTATATAAAATAATTCTGATAAAAAATCGAATAATTATTGACTACACGAGCGTAGTATGATATCGTGAAATTACAAGCAACGTGACAGGAAGAATATGAAGATCTGCAAAAAACAAAGGAGGCATCGTGATGAAAAAATATTTATTGATTTTGCTGGGAATTTTAATGGCAATCTTATATCAGCATCCGGCATCAGTACTGGCAGAGGAAGCCCAGAAAATTACAGTTTCTTATCAGTATATTGATGAGGATACCGGAGAAATTTTTAGAGAAGAAAAACGTAATACGGACAAGCAGGCAGGAAAAGCATATGAAGCCACACCGAGATGGGAAGAAAAGTATGGTCTTGAAAAAAAGGAAGTGGTACAAGAACGAATAGACGGAGATTCTGGAACTGCATATATGTTTGATCTTGGACATTCAAAAAATGTGTTGAAGATAGAACATCTCTCTGAAAATTCGGAAGAAAATGTGATCCAGCTATATTACAAAGAATATCATCTGTCAGACAGTGATCATACCTGCGTGGATGTAACTATTATGGATGAGGATGCGGATGTTGTTATAAAGAAAGAGACATTTGAAGTGAAAAAATCAGATCACTTTTATTATGATATTGATTTTATCATAAAAGATGAACAGGGCATCTCTTATCGTTATGACAGTCTGAACACAGAAAACAGGGAGAGGGTTTTCAGTGCGAATGAAAATGCCATGCGAAATCAGGTAAAGCTGTATTATAAAAAAGGATCTATAAAACCAAACGAAGCCATTGTAGTAGTATATAAAGAGTTAGATCCAGTTGATATAGAATACTGTAAAAAGCAATTTATAGAGGGGCTTACGGTTGGCGATGATTTCTACTTGGACGATATTCATGTAAGTGGACAGGATAATGATAATGATTTGAGCGAATTAAGGCGATTATATGAATGTTATTATAGTTATGATTGGAAACTGAATGAAAAAATATATATCGAAAAACTTTCATCGAATCTGAATGATAATATCTTAAAGACATACCATCATTTGTATAAATTGCGTCCTGGGGATTATGCAGAAGAAAGTACAAAGGTAGTATTGGAGTTTGTAGATGCGGATACTGGCAAAGCATTTAAAACAGATCAACGATTTACAAGTCCGGGGGCAAAAATTAACTACACAGTTGTACCGAATAAACTGACTGCCAGCAATGGAAATGTTTACTATTTTGATAAAGATTATGCAAATAATCATTTATCTATCACGGCCAAGAAAATCGAAAAAGGCAGTGATGTCTATAAAGCAGGCAATGTCATTAAAGCATACTACTTTACAAAGAAAAATCCGGGAGATCCTGCGGCGGTTCGTATTTCTTACATGGATTCCGCTACCGGAAAACTGGTGCGGCAGGCAGATAAAGACGGACTGATCGTTGGAGAGTCTTATTTGCATCAGCCGGAAGAAAGTTTTAAAATCGGTGATGTAACTTACACATACGATCAGGAAAATGCAAAAAACAAGCTGCAAATCGAAAATCTGAGCGGACATCCGGGCAAGGATGAGATTGTTATTTACTATAAGGCATCTGCACCAGATTCGAATCGGAATTCAGACCATGATTCAAAGCCAAATCCGTCAGAAGTCAAAAAAACAGCAGCACCGAAAAAACTTCAGGCAGTGCGAACCGGTACAACAAAAGCGAAGATCACGTTCAAGAAAGTGAAAAAGGCAGATGGTTATCAGATCAGCTATGCGGACAATAAAAAATTCCGCAAGGCGAAGAAACGGAGCACCGGAAAAACAAGAGTTGTCCTCAAAAAACTGAAAAAGAACCGGAAATACTATGTGCGTGTGCGGGCATATCAGAAGGTAAATAGAGCTAAGAAATATGGAACATACAGCAAAGTGAAGGTAATTGCAAAACGATAATACAATGATGCCAGGGGAGTGCGAAGCACGGAACAATCCGTAGGCATCATATTGACGAAATCCACCAGAACTCGGATTTGAGACTGGTGGATTTTTTTGTTGCTTTTTTCAAAAAAATACTCTTGACAGATACCGTATGTGGATGTACTATCAACATATGAACAATCGTTCAAATGTTTGCGGAAAGAGGGTGAAAACTTGGCAACGGAAGAACTGGAATGCTGTGAGGACTGCCAGATTCATCCGGATCGGCTGGATATTGTGAACAGCGGTATGCCGGAGGAAGAGGAATTATACGATCTTGCGGAATTATTTAAGGTATTTGGAGATTCGACGAGAATCCGTATTCTGTTTGTGCTGTTTGAAGCAGAAGTTTGTGTCTGTGATCTCGCAGAGACGCTTCATATGACACAGTCGGCGATCTCACATCAGCTTCGGATTTTAAAGCAATCCAAGTTGGTCAAAAGCAGAAGGGAAGGAAAGTCGGTTTTTTATTCTCTGGCAGACGGGCATGTGCGTACGATCATCGCACAGGGCCGCGAACATATTGAAGAAAAATAAAAGAACAGTTACGAAAAAATTATAAAAGGAGTGTTTTATCATGAAGAAAAAATTTAAATTACAGGATCTGGATTGTGCAAACTGTGCAGCAAAAATGGAAGATGCGATCAAAAAAATCCCGGGAGTCAACGATGCAAATGTCAGCTTTATGATGCAGAAAATGACCATTGATGCAGAGGATGACAAATTCGATGCGATCATGGAAGAAGTCGTACGTGTATGTGCAAAGGTAGAGCCGGACTGCAAGATCCTGATGAAATAGCATTGTGAGAGTTACTTTGTAACGGAGCAATTCGCAGGCATCAATTTTGATCCCAATATGAAAATAAGGTGAAAGAAAAGGGGGCAGCAGGGTGGATAGCGATATCCGACTGCTGCTTTCAAAAACGGAGGATTTTGGTATGACGGAAAAACAGAAAAAAATGCTGGGCCGCATTATTGCTGCATTTGTCCTGTTTGTTGCCCTGCTGATCGCAGAGCACACAGGAATGTTGGAGAACGTGAATGTGTGGATTCAGTTTGTGATTTATCTGGTACCGTATCTGATCATCGGGTATGATATCGTGTACAAAGCAGTTCGAAATATCAGCCACGGACAGGTTTTCGATGAAAACTTTCTGATGATGGTTGCAACCGTCGGAGCCTTTGGCGTACAGGAGTTTTCAGAAGCAGTAGCCGTTATGTTGTTCTATCAGGTCGGTGAACTGTTTCAGAGCTATGCGGTCGGCAAATCCAGACAGTCCATCTCTGCGATGATGGATATCTGTCCGGAATATGCCAACATCGAGCAGAACGGCGTGCTGACACAGGTCGATCCGGATGACGTGGAGGTTGGCGATATCATCGTAATCAAACCGGGCGAGCGTATCCCTCTGGACGGCGTGGTGATCGAAGGAGAATCGCTTGTTGATACCGCAGCATTGACCGGCGAGTCGGTTCCGAGAAGTGCAAAGGCCGGTGATGAGATCATCAGCGGATGTGTGAACGGAAGCGGTACACTGAAAGTAAAAGTTACGAAAGAATTTGATGATTCTACGGTTGCGAAGATCCTGGAGCTGGTAGAGAATGCAAGCAGCAAGAAAGCAAAAGTAGAGAACTTTATTACAAAATTTGCAAAATATTATACTCCGGTTGTCACGATCGGAGCTGTGGTTCTGGCACTGGTTCCTCCACTGGTTCTTGGGGGCGGATTTGCAGAATGGATCCAGAGAGCATGTATTTTTCTGGTTATCTCCTGCCCGTGTGCACTGGTTATCTCGGTTCCGATGGGATTCTTCGGCGGAATCGGAGCAGCATCCAAAGTCGGTGTGCTGGTAAAAGGAAGCAACTATCTGGAAGCCGTTGCTGAGATGACAACGATCGTATTTGATAAGACCGGAACACTTACAAAAGGCGAATTTAAGGTTGCACAGATCCAGCCGCAGGGCATGACAGAGACGGAACTTCTGGAGATTGCGGCTTTGGGAGAAGGTTACTCTACGCATCCGATCGCAAATTCGATCCGGGAAGCTTACGGCAAAACTCCGGATATGAAACGTACAGAAAATGCAAATGAGATCGCCGGACATGGTATTTCCATCACGGTTGACAACAAAGCAGTGCTGATCGGAAATGAAAAACTGATGAAAAAGGAAGGTATCGCTTACACCCCTTGCCAGAGCTGTGGAACCGTTGTCTATGTGGCATGTGACGGAAAATTTGCCGGAACTCTGGTGATTTCTGATACAGTAAAAGACGGTGCAAAAGAAGCCATAAGTGCTATGAAACAGGTTGGTGTCAAAAAATGCGTCATGCTGACCGGTGACCGCAAAGAGGCGGCTATGGAAGTGGCAAAAGAGCTTGGTATTGATGAAGTACATGCAGAACTGCTGCCGGCAGATAAGGTGGCACAGGTAGAACGCCTCCTGAGGGAAAAACCGAAGAAAGAAAAACTGGCATTTGTCGGAGACGGCATCAATGATGCTCCGGTACTGACAAGAGCGGATATCGGCATTGCCATGGGAAGCATGGGATCGGATGCAGCAATCGAGGCAGCCGATGTTGTGCTGATGGATGATGATGTCCGCAAGATCGCATCGATCGTAAGGATTTCCAGAAAAACACTGTCGATCGTAAAACAGAACATCGTTTTTGCACTCGGCGTAAAAGCAATCGTATTGCTGCTCGGAGCTTTTGGCGCAGCCAATATGTGGGAAGCTGTTTTCGCAGATGTCGGAGTTTCTGTCATTGCGATCCTGAACTCCATGCGTGCACTGAAAGAGAAGTAAGAAAAGGCAGACAGAAGAGAACGGTATAAAAAGAAAGAGACAAATCCAAAATCGGGTTTGTCTCATTTCTTCACTGTTCTTTTTGCATTTTTTTTATGTGGTTTTTCAAAGCGTCAAAGCTCTCTTTGCTGATTACGTGCTCGATGCGGCAGGCATCTTCCACGGCAGTTTTTTCGGAAACTCCCAGTTTCATCAGACAGGAGGAGATGAGCTGATGGCGTTCGTAGATCATTTCGGCGATTGCTCTGCCGGAATCGGTCAGATAAATAAATCCGGCCTTTGTCACTGTGATATGATTTTTCTCACGGAGATTTTTCATAGCGACGCTGACACTTGATTTTTTAAATCCAAGCTCATTGGCAACATCCACGGAACGGACCACAGGAAGCTGCTTGCTGAGCACTAATATGGTTTCCAGGTAATTTTCTGCTGATTCATTTACTATCATAAGTTGCTCCACCTCACGTTCTTTCCTATCGCAATAAGAAAAGTAAGTTTAGTATAGCATAGAAACGGAGCCTGGTCAAAGATATTTTTGTGAGAAATTGACAAAACTGTAACAAAGTTTATACTTTTTTCTTGACAGCTGCAAACATTTTTTATATGATATGCAGTGTAGCGGAAGGCAAGGGGGCTTTGGGATACAGGCAATCGGCTTTTCGCTTCTTGCTATTCTAAAAACATTTTGATCATATGGAGGAACTAGAAATGAAAAAAGCAATGGCATTCTTACTTTGTACTGTAATGACAGCAGGTATGCTGGCAGGATGTGGCTCAAAAACAGCAGAGACAACTGCTTCTACAGAGACAGCAGCTTCTACAGAGACAGCAGCTTCCACAGAAGGCAGCGGTTCAGAAGCAGCAGAAAAGACTTCTGACAAAAAATGGGTTGTTGCAACCGACACGGTTTTCAAACCATTTGAGTATACCAATGATCAGAACGAATTCGTGGGAATCGACGTAGACCTTCTGGCAGCGATCGCAGAAGATCAGGGATTTGAGTATGAACTGCAGAGCCTTGGATGGGATGCAGGTGTTGCAGCTGTTCAGGCAGGACAGGCAGATGCTCTGATCGCAGGAGCAACGATCAAACAGGAACGTATCGATTCCGGATGGATCTTTTCTGATGGATATTATAACGCAACACAGACTTTCGTAGTATCTGAAGACAGCGACATCGCAAGCTACGAAGATCTGAAAGGCAAAAATGTGGCAGTAAAGAACGGTACTGCAGGTGCTGACTTTGCGAACAGCCTGAAAGATGAGTATGGATTTACCGTTACGGTATTTGAAGATTCACCGACGATGTATCAGGATGTTATCCTTGGCAACAGTGCAGCATGCGTAGAAGACACGCCGATCATGGCAGCTTCTATCAAAGAAGGTAATCTGGCACTGAAGATTCCGGAAGGTATGGAGAGCGACGGTGCACCTTACGGACTGGCAATTATGGACGAGAAAAACCAGGAACTGCTGGATATGTTCAACAAAGGACTGGAAGACATCAAAGCAAACGGTACTTACGATGAGATCATCGCAAAATATCTGGGCGAATAATCAGAAGAATAAAAAGGGCAACTCTTAGAGGATACCCTATGCATGGAAGCACGGGACCGGTTTTGGATTCCGTGCTTCTTACGCTATCACAAAATACCTTTTGACCAGGCAATAGATGTTATGATACAATAAATAACAGCAGAATCAAAAGCCGGAAAATGCACAGCAGTGTTTTAAGGTATTTTGAATCTCAATCTTATAAAAAAACAAAGGAAGGAGAAAGAACATGATTGCAATTTTACAGTCTTACAGCTCCATGCTTCTTGGAGCACTCGGAAAGACTTTGCTTCTTACACTGCTGTCATTGCTTTTTGCCATGATCATCGGTATGATCTTTGCATTGATGAATGTAGGAAGAAACCGTGTACTGAACTGTATCGGTACCATTTATGTTGATGCGGTGCGAGGCGTTCCGCTGATCGTTCTGGCATATTTTATTTACTTCGGTGTGCCGTCCGGCATGAAAATGATGGGGGCGACCGATTTCAGGCTCAGTGCACTTCAGGCAGGTACGATCGCTCTTGCGATGAACTGCGGTGCCTATATGGCGGAGATCATCCGTGCAGGTATTCAGAGTGTGGACAAAGGACAGATGGAGGCGAGTCGAAGCCTCGGACTTTCCTATGCAAAAAGTATGCGGCTGGTTATCCTGCCACAGGCGATCCGTACGATGGTTCCGTCCATCATCAACCAGTTCATCATCACACTGAAAGATACCTCGATCCTGTCCGTTATCGGATTCCCGGAACTTACCAACATGGGTAAGACGATCGCCGGAAATACGTTCAAGAGTCTTCAGACTTGGGCGATTGTCGGTATCATGTACATGATCGTTATCGTAGCTTTGAGTAAGCTTGCGAAGAGAATCGAGAGGAGGATCGACCGTGGCAGATAAGACAGTAAAAGTACATGTTTCCAATTTAAAGAAAAGCTTTGGAAAACTGGAAGTATTGAAAGATATCAGCATGGATATCCATGAAGGTGAAGTGGTCGTACTGCTCGGACCTTCCGGAAGCGGTAAATCTACCTTTCTTCGATGCCTGAATCAGCTGGAAATTGCGACCGAAGGCGAGATCATTGTGGATGGAAACAATATCACAGACAAGCACACCGACATCAACAAAGTGCGTGAGAACATCGGGATGGTATTCCAGCATTTCAACCTGTTCCCGCACAAGACCGTTCTGGAAAATATCATGCTGGCTCCGGTAGAACTGAAAAAAATGACAAAAGAGCAGGCAAAGGAAAAAGGACTTCAGCTGTTAAAGCGTGTTGGCATGTTTGACAAGGCAGATGTTTATCCGAATATGCTCTCCGGCGGACAGAAACAGCGTGTTGCGATCGCAAGAGCACTGGCGATGAGCCCGGATATCATGCTGTTTGACGAGCCGACCTCTGCACTGGACCCGGAGATGGTAGGAGAAGTTCTGAATGTTATGAAAGAACTGGCAGCCGATGGCATGACTATGGTCATCGTCACACACGAGATCGGTTTTGCAAGAGAAGTGGCAGACCGTGTTGTGTTCATGGACGGAGGCTACATCGTAGAGCAGGGCACGCCGGAGGAAGTAATCCGCAATCCAAAAGAAGCACGTACCATTGATTTCCTGAATAAAGTTCTGTAAGTAGCATTCTTGAATGTTTATGCATAAAAATGCAGATAATATAATGATCTGGAAGGGGGAACAATATGAAAAAAATTATTACGATCAGCCGCGAATTTGGTGCCGGCGGCGGCGAAATCGGTCGAAAAGTGGCAGAGCGTCTTGGATATCATTATTATGATAAAGAGCTGATCCTGAGAAGTGCCGACACATCCAAGGTAGATGTGGAGAGTATGCGTCGCTGGGACGAGAAAGTTCCGGTCAATTTTGGATTTGCCCAGAGCCTGTTTAACTTTTACAACAAGCCGCTTAACGAGACCCTGTTTGAAGCACAGACAAAGGTGATCCGCGAAATCGGCGAGAAAGGCAACTGTGTGATTGTCGGCAGAAATGCCAATACGATCCTTAAAGAATTTGACGGCGGTCTGCATATTTTTGTCCATGCATCACCATACTGGCGTATGATGCGTATGAAAGACAAAATGCCGGATGCAACGGAGGCAAAGATCAGCGATGAGATCCGTTCCATTGACAAGACGCGTAAGAAGTATTGTTCTTACTATACCAATACCGAATTTGGTGTGGCAGATTATTATGATCTCTGCCTGAGCACTTCAACACTTGGCATTGATACTTGCGTCGATTTGATATGCGACCTTGCACAAAAGTAAAGAATATCATCACAAGAAAGAGTATCTTCTGAAAAGGCAGCAAACAGCAGATAAACAGCAGAATGGTACATAAAAAGAGCATTTTCATCGAATCCACAAAGGGTGGTTTTCGTTGGAAATGCTCTTTTTTATGATCCTGAAAAATCAAGAATTTGATATCAGATCAAGTTTACAGATCATATTCTCCGATCACGCTGATACCGACACCGTAACCACCAGGTCCGATGTGGCAGGAAATGCTGAAAGAAAGCGAATCATAGTAGACATCCATTTCAGGGAAGGACGCAGAAAGCATATCTGTCCATTCTTTTTCCTGGTCTGCACTAAGACCGGCACCTGCAGCACCGAGACGCAGACGTTCTTTCGGGATACCCTGGAAACGGGTTTCAAAATCATTTTTCAGAGCTTCGATCATGCGAAGTTTGGCCTTTTTCATGCCACGCACTTTTGCAAATGCATCCAGACGTTCGCCCTGGATCGTCAGAACCGGTTTGATGTTGAGGACAGAACCAAGGGCAGCACCGGCAGCAGTCACCCGGCCGCCTCTTTTGAGAAATTCCAGTGTATCGACGGCAATGTAAATGCTGGAGTTGAAAGCATTTGTTTCCAGAAGTTCCTTGATCTTTGCAGCCGAAGCTCCAAGATCTGCGTAATGTTTGGCTTCCATTACAGAAATCCGCATGGTAACAGAGATGCGGTGGTTATTGGCTACCTGAACTTTGCCGTCATAATCCAGGGCAAGTCCCATAGCAGCTTCACAGGAAGCACTCAGCCCACTGGACATGGGAATATAGATAATTTCATCGTAACCGGAGTTTAAGATCTCATCCCACATATCCATGACATCGCCGGGGGATGGCTGTGAAGTAGATACGTTCTGATTGCCGGTCAGTGCGGCAAAAAAAGAATCGTGGGTAAGGTCAAGCCCTTCGTAGTGTGTTTCTCCGTCGATGATCACCGGCATCTGCATCAGAAAAATGCCAAGGGCATCGGCCTCCTGTTTTGTGATACCACTGTTCGTGTCCGTCATAACGGCTGTTTTCATAGGTATGATCCTCCTTGTTTTTATCTATTAGGGTGCCGGAACGATTCCGGCTTATATCGGCTGCTCAATGTGTCCGCGTGCTGCCCCAGAAAAACAGAGCTACTGTTCCAGGACCGGTGTGACTTCCAATCGCAGTGCCGATAGAATGAATTTCTACTTTTCCATTTAAATTTGGAAAACGTGCCTCCACGAGATCTGCAACAGCTCTGGCATTGTCCATACAGGCAGACTGCGAAATATAACATTTTCCATTGTATTCCAAACCATTATCCGCAAATTCTTCCATTTTGTCAACAATCGCACGGATAACTTTCTTTTTTGTGCGGATCTTCTGGCGTGGAATCAGCTTCCCTTCGTCATTCATGTTCAAAAGTGGGCAGATGCCGAGCAGACCACCGATGGTACCGGCTGTCTTGGAAATACGTCCACCTTTGATGTAAAAGGTAAGATCCGTAGAAAAAAACCAGTGATGCAGATTCAGGCGATGCTGCATTGCCCAGTCGTACAACTGTTCAAGTGTGTACCCGTTATCGCGAAGATCTGCGAGACGATTCATAAACAGACCATATCCGGAAGAAGCTCCGAGAGAATCTACAATATAAATCTTACGCTCCGGGTAGCGTTCTTCCAATGTCTCCTTTGCAATCATGGCGGAATTGATAACGCCGGAAATGCCGGATGAGAGCGTTACATGCAAAATATCTTTGCCCTCTTTCAGAAAAGACTCAAAATAATGTTCAAATTCATCGGCATTTACCTGCGAAGTCTTTGCGGAAGCACCGTTTTGCAGGGCAAGATAGAACTGATCAAACGGTACGGATTTTCCAAGATCATCTTCATATTCTTTGCCGTTCAGTTCATAATGAAAACATATATAAGAAATATTACGGCTGTTAAAATGTTCTTCTGTAAGATCTGCTGTAGAGCAGCAACTGAGAATAAAATCATTCATATGCATGAACCTCTCTGTTTTGTGGAATTTTATTTGCTGTTTATTGTAACACTTTTCAGTTAGGGATTCAATCTCAGAAATATTGAAAATATGGAACCTGAAAAACAGATGACTTGAAAATAGTTTTAAGACAGCTTGACAAATGTCGGTAAGGTTGGTAAGATACCGATAGAATATCAGAACACGTCGAAGAGACGAGTAGGATGCGGAAAGCTTCAGAGAGAAGTGCGTATGGTGTGAACACTTCAGCGGGAAACATCTGAAAACTACCTCTGAGTGGCCCCAATCCGGTCCGGTGACTCCGTTATCGTCAAATAAGTGGTTTTACAGTCTGCCTGAAATATTTTTAAATCAAGAGACAGACGAGACAAACAGGGTGGAACCGCGGGTAAGAAAACTCGCCCCTTGCATTGCGGATGTGCATTGCAGGGGGCTTTCGTTTTAAATAAAAGAAAGGAAGATAAAACGATGATTATTACATTAAAAGACGGATCAACAAAAGAATATGATCAGGCAATGAGTGTACTGGATATCGCAAAAGATATCAGCGAAGGTCTGGCAAGAGTGGCATGTGCCGGTGAAGTAGACGGCGAATTAGTCGATCTGCGTACTGTTGTAGATAAGGACTGCAATTTAAACATTCTGACTTTTGAAAGCGAAGGCGGTGCATGGGCATTCCATCACACCACTTCTCACATCATGGCACAGGCGATCAAGAGACTGTACCCGGGTGTAAAGCTTGCAATCGGACCTTCCGTGGCAGACGGATTCTACTATGATGTGGACAGTGAAACACCGCTGACAGCAGAAGATCTGGTGAAGATCGAAGCAGAAATGAAAAAGATTGTAAAAGAAGCTCTGCCGATCACACGTTTCACAAAGTCCAGAGAAGAAGCAATCGCATATTTCAAAGAAAAAGAAGAACCATATAAAGTAGAACTGATCGAAGACCTTCCGGAAGATGCCGAAATCAGCTTCTATCAGCAGGGTGAGTTCGTAGACCTCTGTGCAGGACCTCATCTGATGAGCACCAAACCGATAAAAGCATTTAAACTGACCAGCCTTGCAGGTGCATACTGGAGAGGCAGTGAGAAAAACAAGATGCTGACCAGAATTTACGGTACTTCTTTCACAAAGAAAGCAGATCTGGAAGAATATCTGAACCGTATGGAAGAAGCAAAGAAACGTGACCACAGAAAACTGGGCAAAGAGCTTGGACTGTTTATGATGCGTGAAGAAGGTCCTGGATTCCCATTCTTCCTGCCAAAAGGAATGGTTCTGAAAAATACACTGCTGGATTACTGGAGAGAGATCCACAGAAAGAACGGTTATGTGGAAATTTCCACTCCGATCATGCTTAGCCGCCATCTGTGGGAGACATCCGGTCACTGGGATCATTATAAGGAAAATATGTACACAACCGTTATCGATGACACGGATTTCGCGATCAAACCGATGAACTGCCCTGGCGGAATCCTGGTATACCAGTCAGAACCGCGTTCTTACCGTGATCTGCCGCTGCGTATGGGAGAGCTTGGACTGGTTCACCGTCATGAGAAATCCGGTCAGCTGCACGGACTGATGCGTGTACGCTGCTTCACACAGGACGATGCTCATATCTTTATGATGCCGGAGCAGATTCGTGACGAGATCAAAGGTGTAGCAAGACTGATCGATGAAGTATATCAGCTGTTTGGATTTAAATATCATGTAGAACTGTCCACCCGTCCGGAAGATTCCATGGGAAGTGACGAAGACTGGGAGATGGCTACGGAAGCACTGAGAGGTGCACTGGATGATCTGGGACTGCCGTATGTAGTAAATGAAGGAGACGGAGCATTCTACGGACCGAAGATCGACTTCCATCTGGAAGACTCCATCGGAAGAACCTGGCAGTGCGGTACGATCCAGCTTGACTTCCAGCTGCCGCTGCGATTCAACTGCGAATACATTGGTGCAGACGGCGAGAAACATCGTCCGATCATGATCCATCGTGTAGCATTCGGTTCCATCGAACGTTTCATCGGAATCCTGATCGAGCATTTTGCAGGTGCATTCCCGACCTGGTTATCCCCGGTACAGGTAAAAGTACTGCCGATTTCCGATAAATACATGGAATACGGTGAGAAAGTAAAAGCAGCACTGGAAGCAGCAAATATCCGTACTGAGATCGACACCAGAGCAGAAAAGATCGGATACAAGATCCGTGAAGCAAGACTTCAGAAGATTCCTTATATGCTGGTAGTAGGGGCAAAAGAGGAAGAAGAAAATACCGTTTCTGTCAGAAGCCGTTTCGCAGGAGATGAAGGTGCAAAGAGCCTGGATGACTTTATCGCAGCGATCACAGAAGAGATCAAAAACCGCGAAAACCGTAAAGTAGAGGTTGAAGAGCAGAAATAAAGAAATTGATTATACGTAAACAGGACGCCTTGCTACCGTCAGATCGATCAGTTTTGCAGTGATACGGCTATTCTGTTTAGCGTTCAGTTTCTTTCGTTGCCATCAGATTTTCGCTTCGGAGACATCTGGCAAGCCAAGAACTTTTGATAATGTGCAAAATGAACAATTCCCAAGAAGGCACTTTTACGTGCCCTTCGGGGAATTCGTTCATTTGCACATTCAAAAATTCTTCGCTTTCTCAGCGTAAATAATTCCGCATCGCCTTCAACGCCCCTTTCTCCAGGCGGCTGACCTGTGCCTGGGAGATGCCGACTTCATTTGCCACTTCCATCTGGGTTTTGCCTTCATAGAAGCGAAGTTTAATGATATGGCGTTCCCGCTCGCCAAGCCGTTCTACGGCTTCCCTAAGAGAGATTGATTCAACCCAGTTTTCTTCTTTATTCTTTTTATCACTGATCTGATCCATCACGTAGAGAGAATCTCCGCCTTCGGTATAGACCGGGTCAAATAAGCTGACCGGCGTCTGGATGGCATCCATGGCGTAGACGATTTCTTCTTTTGCAATTCCGATTTCTGAGGCGATCTCGTTGATCGTCGGTTCTCGCAGATTCTTTTTCATATACCCCTCCCGGGCATAGATCGCTTTGTAGGCGGTATCCCGAAGCGAACGGCTGACACGCATGGCACTGTTGTCCCGCAGGTATCTTCGGATCTCCCCAACGATCATCGGTACTGCATAGGTGGAGAATTTTACCATGAGAGAAGGATCAAAATTATCTATGGATTTGATCAGACCGATACAGCCGATCTGAAATAAATCATCTGCATTTTCATTGCTTGCACCGAAACGTTTGATCACGCTGAGCACAAGACGCAGGTTTCCTTTGATAAAGGTTTCTCTTGCTGCCTGATCGCCAGCTTTGATTTTAATAAAAAGAGCATCTTTTTCTTCTTGCGTAAGCATAGGAAGCTTCGCTGTGTTCACACCACATATCTCAACTTTATTAAGTGCCATATTCGAAATCCTCCTGATTTATATTCCTGATAAAAGAATTCTCCGTTTCGAATAGAAATATGCGATTTCGCAGAAAATATAAAAAATATCAGACCTTGACATGATAAACGGTGAAGGAAGAATGTCGCGGCAATCCACCGGAGATAGCAGCAGATGGAAAGCAGAATCTCGCTGCAGCACCCAGATTTGCAATTTGCAGGTAAAAGTGCTATAATGAAAAAACTATGGGGAGAAAAGGAGTACCGATGTTAAATAACAGAAAGAGCATGCTTGCATTGCTTCTCGGGATGTCCCTTGCAGTGACATTTCCGGTCGGCGTAGATGCCTCGGATAAGGGAGCGGACACCGCACAGGAGACGATGCAGGATTCTGAAAATACAACAGATTCTGTACAGGATACAGAGAACACGGAGAGCACGGAGAGTGAACCGCCGCAGCCGGAGACCAGAGCTACGGAAGCCGAGAGTGAGACGACGGCAGATACAAAGGCGGAAGAGACACAGGAGTCCGAAGAGATACAGACCGAAACGCAGCAGTCTGAGCCAGATGAGACAGATCCGGAGGATACAAAAGAGAAAGATCAGGACCTGGATGAAAAGGCAGCACAGCGTGAAAAGGAGAAAGAAAAGGCGAAAGACAAAAAGGATTCTTCCAAGAGTGAGAAGGATGCCATGTCGGAGCAGAAGTTCGATGAACGTTTTGAAAAGCTGGTGATCGATCCGGAAGAACTGGAAAAGTCGTTCCGTTTTGAGACGGTAGCAAAGGAATACGCTCTCGCAAAAGCGGATCTTAAGATCTATACAGCGAAAAACAGCCATGCAGACGTTGCCGGAACCATTGCAAAGGACGGACTCTGTTACATACTCTGGAAAGGAAAAAACTGGTCTTATGTTGAGTCCGGGAATGTTCGTGGTTATGTAAAAAATAAAAACGTTCTGACCGGTGAGGTCGTAAGAGTCAAAGTGGCACTCAAAAAAGAAGGTTTTATGACACTTGCGAAAGCAAAAATCGATCCGAAGGAGAATCCGGCTTATGCCAGCGTGAAAAAGACCGTTCAGGAGACGGTTGTAAAACGTGTCAATGCGGTCGCAAAGGAGAATGAGCTGAATGTGCGGGAAGAGAAGTCAACCGACGCACGCGTGGTTGGTGTGATCCCGCAGGGCGGACTTTGTTATATTCTTGCAGATCAGGGTCAGGAATGGTGCTATGTGGAGTCTGGTGATGTGCGTGGATTTGTAAAAAGCGAGCTGCTTCTGACCGGTAAAGAGGCAGATGCCATCGTAAAGGCGACAAAACGCAAAAATATGACTCTGGCAACGGAAGAGATCAGACCAGAGGAGAACAGAGCCCTTTATTATACGTTCACTTCCACACAGAAAGCACATTCGGAAAAGGTAAAGTATCTGGGTAAATTTAAGCTGACAGCATACTGTGCATGCCAGATCTGTTGCGGTGAGTTTGCGAATGGCATCACAGCAAGCGGTACCGTTCCGGTTCAGGGACAGACGGTTGCCATGTACGGTGTTCCGTTTGGGACAAAGTTGATCGTAGATGATGTGGTTTATACGGTAGAAGACCGCGGCACACCGTATGGGCATATTGATATTTATATGGTAGATCACGAGGCGGCAGCGGCTTTTGGTACAAGAGAAGCAGATGTGTACCTTGGCAAATAATCAGGTTGCAGGTTGCTGTATCTTAAAGCAAAGCGGAAGAGGACAGATGTGCAGGAGGAAATCATTCGCATTTCTTCCTGCATTTTTCTTCTTCAATCTCGACCAGGATGATATCGGCACCAATCTGGCAGATACATTCCCAGGGAATGATGTATTCGGTATCGCGGCCGAGAAAACAGCAGATCTTTGCCGGACCGGGAACAATGATTGCTTTCACAAATCCGGTACAGATATCGATATCCACATCGCATACACAGCCAAGAGAACGGCAGGTACAGGTGTTGATCACTTCTTTCTGCCGCAGTTCACAGATTCGCATAAAATCCCCACACCTTCCTTTGAAATAGAACGAACCGATCGATGTACACAAGATAGCAGATGCTTTCGAAAAGTGTTTTTTCTATAGTTTATGCGATCCGGGCAGAAGAGATTCCGCTTTTTGCGGGTATGCACAGTTTGGAAAGATGTATTGACAGTAAAAACAGGATTCGTTATACTTCACATTAGATGATTTATCTTAGTCGGAGAAGACTCCCTCTTCTATAAGTGGCGAGCAACAAATTTGTCTTAGTGGGAGTGCAATCGCCGACTAAGATAAACGCTCCGCGAGAATGCACAGCGATTCTGTTGGGTAAATGTCAGCAAAGCTGACCAGAATCGCGTGCCAAGTCTCACGTGCGTTCGACTTGAAACGAAAAGTACACCAGGCACAGTCAGGAGGAAAAAGATGAAATGTCCGTTTTGTAATCAGGATAATACCAGGGTAGTAGATTCAAGGCCTGCAGATGATAACTGTTCCATCCGCAGAAGGAGACTTTGCGATGCCTGCGGAAAGCGTTTTACCACTTACGAAAAGGTGGAAACGATCCCGCTCACCGTGATCAAGAAAGATCTGACAAGGGAACAGTATGACAGGTCCAAGATTGAAGCAGGAGTCGTAAGGGCATGTTATAAACGTCCGATCTCTGTACAGAGGATCAACGGGATGATCGATGAGATTGAAACGGAGATTTTCAATCGCGAAGAAAAAGAGATTGACAGCAAGACCATAGGGGAGATCGTTATGGACAAGCTCAAAAGCCTGGATGCGGTGGCGTATGTGAGATTCGCGTCAGTCTATCGCGAATTTAAAGATGTCAATACTTTTATGGATGAATTAAAGAAAATATTAGAGTAAACAGATGTCAGACCTGAAAGTACGGAATGTGAAACGATCTGTATGGCATTTGGCAGAAATAAACGATCATGTGTGAGATTCACACAGAGAAATGGAGAAAGCATGAAGCGAAGAATAGAAGAGCTGATGAATGGAATATATGAATATAAGACTCCAGATCTTCTTTTTTCCTGTGATGAGATTCGTGCGGTGGTGAAACCAGGAGAAAAGTTTTTCGGCAGTTTTACAATAAAAAATAAAGAGCAGAAAAGGATCCGGGGATTTTTGTATTCTTCGGATGCACGCGTGGCATGTGAGCCGAGAGAATTTTCCGGGATTGAACCGAAGCTGTCTTTTGATGTAGATTTTACGGGAATGAAAGCCGGAGATGTGCTGGAAGGAAGTCTTACCGTCTGCACGAACATGGGAGAAAAAGCACTTCCTTTTTCTTTTGCGATCATGCAGAAAAAGGTGCAGCTTCCGGCAGGAGAGGCATTTACGCTGGATTCTTTTGCACAGCTGGCAAAGGAGCATTACGAGAAAGCGTATGCGATGTTCTGCTCCAGGAGTTTTACAAGGACGATCGAAAAGCAGTATCCGCAGTTTGAGGCTCTCAACCGCGGACTGAGGAGCAAGACCATGAGCATGGAACTTATGGAGGAGTTTCTGATCAGCACCGGGAAAAAGAGTGCCATAAAATATGAACTGAAAAAAGAAAGGCAGGAATTTTCACAGATCGCTTCGGTCATTCAGGAGCAGATTGAGATCGTAAAGAACGGATGGGGCTATTCGCAGATCGAAGTCTTTTCGGATGCGGCATTTCTGCAGCCGGAGCAGAGCCTGATCCGCCCGGATGATTTTCTTGGAAGCAGTTTTACTCTGGATTATCTGATTGATCCGGCACGGATGCATGCCGGGCACAATTTTGGCCGGATCATCTTAAAAAGCGGAAACTGGAAGAAAACCTTTGAAGTGACTGCACGCAAATTTACCGCAAAAGAGATCGATCACAGAGCGCATATCCAGAAAAAGGAGATCGAACGTCTCTACCGGGATTATCTGGATTTTCGCTTAAAGAAGATCAGCTTAAATACCTGGATCGCCAGAGCGGAAGATTCTTTTGCACGCTATGAACAGGCAGGCGGAGAGGATATCATGATGAAGCTGTATCAGGTACAGATCTATTTTGCGACAGATCAGCCGGAGATCGCCTGTACTTTGCTTGAAAAGCTGGAGCAGAAACGGAGGATCTCAGACCGTCCGGCCGTGCAGGGCTATTATCAGTATCTGACGACTCTTTATGATAAAGATGAGAAATATATTGATTATATCGAAAGCAAGATCCAGGATCTGTACCTGAAAAATCAGGAAGAATGGCTGCTTCAGTGGGTGCTGTTATATCTGAAGGAGAATCTTCTGCAGCATCCGTCACAGAAACTGGAAGCAATCCGAAGACAGTATAAAATGGGCTGCCGCAGCAGACTGATGTATCTGGAGGCGTTCACGCTGTTTCGGAAGTCACCGCTTCTGTTAAAGAAGCTGGATGATTTTGAGATTCAGGTGCTGCGTTTTATCTGCCGCAACGATCTTCTGGATAAAGAACTCGTGATGCAGGTGGCAGACATTGCCGGACGGCAGAGACGTTATGATGCGACCATGTATCAGATCCTGTGCCAGTGCTATACCAAGTATCCGTCAAAGAGTGTGGTCAGTGCGATCTGCAGTCTGCTGATCAAAGGACATAAAGTGGGTGCTGCTTATTTTAACTGGTATGAAAAGGGTGTTGCCGAAGGACTGCGTCTGACCGGATTGTATGAATATTATGTGGAGTCCATGGGAAAAGAACGGACAGGACTCCTGCCGCAGATGGTGCGGATGTATTTTTCCTATGAGAACAGCAGCCTTGATTATGTAAAAAAGGCAGTTTTATATAAAAATATTATAGACAATAAAGGACAGGATCCAAAGACCTACGACAGCTATCGTGCGGCGATCGAGAAATATATGGTGGATCAGCTGATGGCAGGACGCATGAACCGCGAGCTGGCGTGTATTTATCAGGAGTTTCTTACAAAATCCATGTTAAATACAAGGATGACGGAGAATCTTTCCCATGCACTTTTCACCTGTGAGATCTGCTGTAAAGATCCAAATGCATCCGCAGTTGCCGTTGTCCACAGACAGCTCGAAGAGATCCAGACGGTGATCTTCTCCAAACGTACGGCAAACGTGCAGATCTATACGGAAGATGCCTGTATTTTTATCATCGACCGCGAAGGAAGATGGCATACAAAAGGATTTGATTATACCATTACCAGACTGCTTAAGGGCAGTGATATGTTTTCTATGTGCCGCAGGATTGCACCGGACAGTCCGGGATTTCTGCTGTATTCCTGTACAGAAGCACAGAGATCAAGGGATATCACACAGGAGAAGATCCGAGACTTTTTCGGCATGCTGGAGTTCGTGGATGTAAAAGAAGACTACAAGCAGCAGCTAAGAAAAGAAATCCTGGAGTATTATTATGATAATCTGCAGGATGATACGCTCTATGAGCACCTGCACGATATGGATCTTGAGGTTTTTGCGGCGGTGGATAAGGCAAAGACGGTGGAACTTCTGGTCAGAGAAGGCATGTGCAAAGAAGCATTCCTTCTGGTATCCAGGTTCGGACCGGAAGAGATCCCGCTTGGCGTTCTGGTGCGTCTGTGCAGCCGCAGGATCTTGGAGCAGGGACCGGAAGAGGACGAAATGCTGCTCTATCTGTGCCATTACTGTTTCTGCCACGGAAAATACGATGAGGCCATTCTTTCCTATCTGCTCTCAGGTTACGACGGACCGATGGAGACGATGAAGACCCTGTGGAAAGCCGGCAAGAATTTTGACCTGGATACCATGGCACTGGAAGAAAAGATCCTGATCATGCTGGCATTTGAGCGGACGGACATGGAAGAAACGGAACCGATCTTTGAATCCTACCGCCGGAAATATGGCAAGAAGATGTTGCTTGCGGCTTATCTGAATCTGATGTCTTACCAGTATTTTGTGAAAGAGATGGACGTGCAGAAGCCGGTTTTTGATGAGATTGAGCGAAGGATGAATGCATCCGAATCCGTTGATCCGGCATGCAGACTGGCTTACCTTAGGTACCGTACCGAATGTGGGGAAGCTTCCGAAAAGCAGCTGACCCTGATGTCACAGATCCTTCAGGAGTGCGGCGATAAGCATATGTGCTTTGGATTCTTTGAAAAGCTGCCGGTATCTCTGATGCGTACCCTTCAGCTTATGGACCGCAGCATCATCGAGTACCGCACCGATCCAAAGGCGATCGTGATGCTGACGTACACGCTGGAAAATCAGGAAGAAGGCACTTCCGTGGAGCATACGGAAATGCTGCATAATGTATACGAAGGTATTTTTGAGAAAGATTTTACCCTGTTTTACGGTGAAAAAATGGTCTGCATGATTCATGAGGAAAAGGACGGGAAGAAAACGCAGTCCGGTCCGTTTACACTGCTGCCAAGGACAGAAGTGCCGGAAGATAACGACATGCAGAGCCGTTACGGTATGTTAAATGAGATGTGCAGAGCATTTGTACAGAAAAAGGAAACGGAGTTTAAGGCACAGGCAGAAGAATATCTGAAAAAAGAAAGTCTGGCAGAGCATTTTCTGCCGGTCAGATAAAAGCGGACAGAGAAAGGAACGACAAGTATGTTGGCAGAACATGGCAATATTTCAGTGGGAATTGATCTCGGACGGGATTATTCTCAGATTGCATTTTGCAGTAAATCTGACCGTGCACCGCTGATGGTCATGCAGTCAGAGGAGGAAAAAGAAGAAAACGATTACCTGATCAGGACACCGGTCGATCTGTTCTCTTTGGTCGAACGGAAAGATGCCAGAGGCGTGGAAGTACTGTATCAGTTTTTGAAAGAATGTTTTGCATTGTTAAAAGGTGCAGGGTCTGTGGAACATATGACGGTTATGGTGACGATGCACGAGATGAAAGGGATCTGGGCAGATGTGATCCGCACGGCACTTTTAAAGCTTGGCATACCGTCCTCAGCCATTTTTTTGCAGGGACATCTGGAGAGCTTTTATGCCTATCTAATGAACCAGAAAAAAGAGCTTCTGACGTATCATGTCGCATTACTGGAATACGAAAGAGACTGCATCACGGCATGGCATTTCTGGCTGGAGCGAAAGACAAAACCAGTGCTTGCAAAGACGGAAAAATGTTTCCGGCTGTATCTGGACAACAAAGCAAGAAAAGGACGCGGGGACGAAGAGTGGGGGATCCTCAGGGATTCGCTTCTGCATAAAAATCTGGAGAAAATGTTTGAAAACACGCCGTTTTCTGCCGTTTATCTGGTCGGCAGAGAGTTCGAAGGGGAATGGATGGACAAATCTTTTCGTTTTCTGTGCAGAAAACGGAGAAGTTTTCGCGGAGACAATCTCTACACCATGGGAGCCTGCTATGCGGCAATGGAAGAAAACGGGGCGACGGCCTGCAAAGATACGCTCTATCTGAGCGATGACATGATACAGCACAATCTCGGAATGTGGATGGAGATCCGCGGTCAGGAAGGCTATTATCCGCTGGTGAATGCCGGGATCAACTGGTATATGGCGAGACATACCTGTGAATTTTTGCTTGGCGATGAAAAGGAAGTCGTGATCTACTCCAGAACGGTCCGGGGAGAAGAAATGGAACACACCCTGGCTCTTAGCCAGCTTCCGGATCGACCGAGACGGGCAACCAGACTGCGGCTCGACATTTCCTTTACCGCACCGGACAGATGCAGGGTGCGGGCGGAGGATCTTGGACTTGGTGAACTGTATCCGTCTTCCGGTAAAATCTGGGAAGCAAATATCAGCCTTTCCTGAAAAGGGGAGGAAAGGGAGGAATGATGGCAATGTATCAGTTGTGTCGTGCGAAAGCGGCGAAACATCCGTTTTATATCGAGAGTATTGATATCAATATTTATACAATAGAAGAATTGTGTTTTTATCTCTGGAAGAATGTAAGTCTTTTGGATGAGAGCATTCTGAATGAAAAACTGTGTGACTGGCTGGAAGGAGAGCTGGGCATGCAAAGGCTGGCGTTCCATCTTCGTGAGAAACTGAAAGACGCAGAGAGTATTGCGGAGCTGGTGCTGCCGGTTTTCCGGGAAGTACGTTATCTGAATGCGGCTGAGATGTATGCGGTAAAGGAGCAGATTGGCAAGCTGGAGGTACAGACGGAGGATATCCGCAGGAAAATCCGTGCGGATCTGCTGGTCAATTACGGCATGTATTCCGGGGCGGTCAGCCTTTACCGTCAGATCCTGCAAAACCGCAATCAGGGGAAAACAGGGATTCAGTTTTATGCAGGCGTACTGAGCAATATGGCGGGGGCGTACGGAAGGATGTTCCTGTTCCGCGAGACCGCAGACTGTCTGTGGCAGTCTTATGAGATGGTACGCTCCAATGCGGTGTACCGCAGTTATCTGGCAATTTTGCCGCTGTATCTGTCGGAAGAAGACTATAAAAAGCGTCTCGAAGAGCTGAAAGTGCCAAAAGAACAGCTCGACAAGATCGAAGAAGAGAAGCAGGAAGTACTGGCAAAGGCAGAAAAAATACAGAAGATCGAAAACGCCGGTCAGGAAACACTGGCAAGGTTTTTACAGGAAGAAAAAAGAAAATATCATAAAAGCAGAAGATAAGTTGACATCGCCCTGATAATGTGATAGTATTTGATTACTTTACCACGGTAGAGTGGTCACATACAGCAGTAAAACAGGGGAAGACCCCTTGAAATACAAAAAGAGAGAGGATGGCAATATTATGAAAAAAAGAGCAGTCAGCGTTATGTTAACAGCAGCAATGGTATCGGCAATGTTGGCAGGATGTGGTTCCAAGAATGCAGAGACGCAGTCCGCAGCAGATACAACAGCAGAAAGTGCTGTTTCCGGAGACGAAACATCAGCCGATACACAGGCAGCAGATGCAGAAACTACCGATGCCAGCAAGACAGATGGCACGTTCACCGTTGGATTTGACCAGGATTTCCCACCGATGGGATTTGTCGGAGATGACGGAGAGTTTACCGGGTTTGACTTGGAGATGGCAGCAGAAGTTGCAAAACGTCTGAACCTTACGATTGCATATCAGCCGATTGCCTGGGATGCAAAAGACATGGAGCTGGATGCCGGAACGATTGACTGTATCTGGAATGGCTTCACCATGAATGGCCGTGAAGACGACTATGAGTGGAGCAAGCCTTATATGAAAAACAATCAGGTCTTCGTTGTACGTGGAGATTCGGACATCAATTCTGAGGCAGATCTGGCCGGAAAGAACGTAGAAGTCCAGACGGATTCCAGTGCAGAAGCAGCACTGAACGACAACAGTGAGCTGACTTCCACGTTTGGAAGCCTGACACCGGTTGCAGATTACAACACGGCATTTATGGATCTGGAATCCGGGGCAGTGGATGCGATCGCAATGGATGACGTTGTGGCAAGTTATCAGATCACAAGCCGTAAGGCAGATTTCAAAGTCCTGGATGATGTGATCGCAGCAGAAGAATATGGCATTGGCTTCAAAAAAGGTAATACCGGGCTGCGTGATAAAGTTCAGGCAACACTGGAAGAGATGGCGGCAGACGGAACGGCTGCAAAGATTTCCGAGAAGTGGTTCGGAAAAGACATCACAACGATCCAGTAAATCAGACAGAGAACAAAAGGCGGGCTGTTGCATCTGCGGCAGCCCTTTTTATGCGGACAACAAACCAAAGTGTATTTCTCATGGTTTTACGCAAAGAAAGGAGAAGTTATTATGGGTATCAGCCAGATGCTTATGAAGCTGGCAGAGGGTATGGCGACGTCCTGCTGGATTTTCGGGATCACACTGCTTTTTTCCCTGCCACTTGGTATGGTCATAGCGTTTGGACGAATGTCAAAAAAACGTATTGTTCAGGGGATTACAAAAATTTATATTTCAATCATGCGAGGCACACCGCTGATGCTGCAGCTGATGGTTGTCTATTTCGGACCGTATTATCTGTTCGGGATCAAAATTTCACCGTTTTACCGAAACATTGCGGTGGTGATCGGTTTTGTGCTTAATTATGCAGCTTATTTTGCGGAAATCTATCGAAGCGGAATCGAATCCATGCCGGTTGGACAGTATGAGGCGGCAGAGATTTTAGGATACAGCAAAAGTCAGACATTTTTACATATCATTCTTCCGCAGGTGATCAAACGCATCCTTCCGTCGGTGACAAACGAAGTCATCACACTGGTCAAGGATACTTCTCTTGCCTTTGTGATTGCCGTATCGGAGATGTTTACGATCGCAAAGGCACTGGCATCTTCACAGACCAGTATGGTTCCGTATGTGGCAGCCGGTATTTTCTACTATGTATTTAATTTTCTGGTTGCATGGATCATGGAGAAGATCGAGAAGCATCTGAGCTATTATCGTTAGGAGGGAATCTATGAATTATCTGGAAATGAAGCATATAAAAAAGCATTTCGATGAACTGGAAGTGCTCAAAGATATTTCCCTGAATGTCAGAGAGGGACAGGTCGTAGCAATCATCGGTCCGTCCGGATCGGGCAAATCAACGCTGCTTCGCTGTGCGACCATGCTTGAAAAGATCGATGATGGAGAGCTTTCTTATCTTGGGGAGCGTGCCGCTTACAGTCAGAACGGTGAGGCGGTCTATGAAGCACCGGGCAAACTGAAACAGCTGAAAAGTTACTACGGGCTGGTTTTTCAGAACTTTAACCTTTTCCCGCATTACAGCGTGATGAAGAATATCTGTGATGCACCGATCCGTGTGCAGAAAAGAGAGAAAAAAGAAGTGCAGGAGCAGGCGAAAGTGCTGCTGAAAAAAATGGGACTGGAAGATAAGGCAGATGCCTATCCGTATCAGTTATCCGGCGGACAGCAGCAGAGAGTTTCGATTGCAAGGGCACTGTGCATGAATCCGAAGATCCTGTTTTTTGATGAGCCGACTTCAGCTCTCGATCCACAGCTGACCGGGGAGATTTTAAAGGTCATCAAAGATCTGGCGGCAGAACATATGACGATGGTCATCGTAACCCACGAGATGAATTTCGCAAGAAATGTGGCAGATCATATCGTATTTATGGAAAATGGCGTGATTGTGAAAGAAGGAGCACCGGAAGAACTGTTTACATCGGACAATCAGCGAATCAAAGAATTTCTTGGAAAGTTCCAGGATTAAAGAGGATATTGACGCAAAAACAGGCAGAGAGAAAAAGAAATTTCTCTGTCTGTTTTTTGCAGTAGATTTTTGTGCGGTTGTCATGTATAATAAAACGAGGCATGGGACAAGTGGTCACAAAACGGATGTCTGCATGCGGATTTGTGTCTGCAAGGACCACGTAGGTCTCCGGCCGTACAGCAGTCGGAGACGGAAACAGGATGTACGTAAGAAAACAAAACGACAGGAGAAGCATATGAGTAAAAGAAATGATATTCACAAGGTACTGATTATTGGTTCCGGCCCGATCATCATCGGACAGGCATGCGAATTTGATTACTCCGGTACACAGGCTTGTAAAGCACTGCGTCAGCTTGGATACCAGATCATTCTGGTAAACTCCAATCCGGCAACGATCATGACGGATCCGGAGATTGCGGATGTCACTTACATCGAGCCGCTGAATGTGGAACGACTGGAGCAGATCATTGCAAAAGAGCGTCCGGATGCCCTTTTGCCGAACCTTGGCGGACAGTCCGGACTGAACCTCTGTTCTGAGCTGGCAGCAGCCGGTGTTCTGGACCGTTACAATGTGAAAGTAATCGGTGTACAGGTAGATGCCATTGAACGTGGAGAAGACCGCATTGAGTTTAAAAAGACCATGAACAAGCTCGGTATTGAGATGGCACGCAGTGAAGTTGCCTACAGCGTGGAAGATGCTCTGGCGATCGCAGACAAACTGGGTTATCCGGTGGTACTGCGTCCGGCTTATACCATGGGCGGAGCCGGCGGCGGTCTGGTATACAACGTAGAAGAGTTAAAGACGGTCTGCGAACGCGGTCTGCAGGCGAGCCTTGTGGGACAGGTTCTGGTCGAAGAGTCCATTCTCGGATGGGAAGAGCTGGAGCTGGAAGTCGTCCGTGATGCAAAGAATAACATGATTACCGTATGCTTCATTGAAAATATTGACCCGCTTGGCGTGCATACCGGAGATTCTTTCTGTTCTGCACCGATGCTGACGATCTCAGAAGATGTTCAGAAAGAGCTGCAGAGACAGGCTTATAAAATCGTAGAAGAAGTAGAAGTGATCGGCGGTACGAACGTACAGTTTGCACACGATCCGAAGAGCGGACGTATCATCGTCATCGAGATCAATCCGAGAACTTCCCGTTCTTCCGCACTTGCAAGTAAAGCAACCGGATTCCCGATCGCCTTGGTTTCCGCAATGCTGGCTTCCGGTCTGACACTGGATGAGATCCCGTGCGGCAAATACGGCACACTGGACAAATACGTGCCGGACGGCGACTATGTGGTAATCAAATTTGCAAGATGGGCATTTGAGAAATTCAAAGGCGTTCAGGACAAACTTGGCACACAGATGCGTGCAGTGGGCGAAGTCATGAGTATCGGCAAGACTTACAAAGAAGCATTCCAGAAAGCAATCCGCAGCCTGGAGATCGGACGTTACGGCCTTGGATTTGCCAAAGATTTCCATGAAAAGTCAAAGGAAGAACTGCTGAAAATGCTGTCTGTTCCGACCAGCGAACGTCAGTTCATCATGTATGAGGCACTGCGTAAACATGCAACCGTGGATGAGCTGTTTGAGCTGACCAAGATCAAACATTATTTTATCGAGCAGATGAAAGAGCTGGTGGAGGAAGAAGAAGCTCTGCTTGCAGACAAAGGCAGTGTTCCTTCAGAAGAAGCTCTGCGTCAGGCAAAACTGGATGGATTCTCTGATAAATATTTAAGCCAGATCCTGGAAGTGACCGAAGAAGAAATCCGCAATGCACGTATCGGTTACGGCATCGAAGAGGCATGGGAAGGTGTTCACGTAAGCGGAACCAAAGGCAATGCTTATTACTATTCTTCTTATCATATCAAGGATGAAAGCAAAGCAAGTGACAATAAGAACAAGATCATGATCCTCGGCGGCGGTCCGAACCGAATCGGACAGGGTATCGAATTTGACTACTGCTGCGTACATGCAGCAATGGCTCTGAAAAAGGCCGGATTTGAGACGATCATCGTAAACTGCAACCCGGAAACGGTATCAACAGACTATGATACATCTGATAAACTGTATTTTGAACCGCTGTCATTGGAAGATGTTCTGAGCATTTACAAGAAAGAGAAGCCGCTTGGTGTGATCGCACAGTTTGGCGGACAGACACCGCTGAACCTTTCCGCAGAGCTGGAAAAATACGGCGTGAAGATCCTTGGTACTTCACCGGCTGTCATTGATATGGCAGAAGACCGTGACCTGTTCCGTGCAATGATGGACAAACTTCAGATCCCGATGCCGGAAGCAGGCATGGCAGTAGATGTAGATGAGGCACTGGCGATCGCAGAACGCATCGGCTATCCGGTTATGGTACGTCCTTCCTATGTACTTGGCGGACGCGGCATGGAAGTTGTATATGATCCGGAAAATCTGAAAATTTACATGGAAGCAGCAGAAGGTGTGACACCGGACCGTCCGATCCTGATCGACCGTTTCCTGCGTCATGCAATGGAGTGCGAGGCAGATGCGATCAGCGACGGCGAACATGCTTACGTACCGGCTGTTATGGAGCATATCGAGCTTGCCGGTGTACATTCCGGAGACTCCGCATGCATCATTCCGTCCAGACACATTTCTGAAGAAAACTTAAAGACGATCAAAGAGTACACGAAGAAAATTGCAGAAGAGATGCATGTCAAAGGTCTGATGAATATGCAGTATGCGATCGAGGACGGCGTTGTCTATGTGCTTGAGGCAAATCCGCGTGCATCCAGAACGGTGCCGCTGGTTTCCAAAGTATGTGCAATCTCTATGGTACCGCTGGCAACCGAGATCATCACTTCTGAGTTTACCGGGAAAGAGTCACCGATCAAAGATCAGAAAGACCGCGAGATTCCGTATTACGGTGTCAAAGAAGCAGTCTTTCCATTCAATATGTTCCAGGAAGTAGATCCGCTGTTAGGACCGGAAATGCGTTCGACAGGTGAAGTGCTCGGACTGGCACAGAGCGTCGGCGAAGCTTACTTCAAAGCACAGGAAGCAACCAAGAGTCCGCTTCCGCTCTCAGGAACCGTTCTGATCAGTGTCGGCGACCGTGAGAAAGCAGAAGTTGCAGAAGTGGCAAAACGTTTCCACGAAGCAGGTTTTGCGATCATTGCAACCAGGCATACAAAAGCGATCATTGAAGAAGCAGGCATTCCGGCAGAGTTTGTATACAAGATGTCAGAGGGTCGCCCGAATATCTATGATATCATCACTAACGGCAAAGTCGATCTTGTTGTAAATACACCGAAGGGTGAAGAAGAGGGACCGGATGACAGCTATGTGAGAAGAGCCTGCATCAAGAGCCGTGTTCCGTATATTACGACCATGGCAGCAGCTCTTGCAAGTGCAGAGGGTATCCTGACGGTTCAGAAACAGAGCAGCAGAGAAGTTGTTTCCCTGCAGGATCTGCATGCAAGGATCAAATAAGAGCCTGTGTTATAAAAATAACAGGAGAAAGAAAAAATGGAGAAAAAAATCATTCAGGTGGACGAGAAAGTACCTGTAAAGATGCTGATCCCGCTGAGTCTTCAGCATATGTTTGCCATGTTCGGAGCATCGGTGCTGGTACCGTTTCTGTTTGGAATCAGTCCGGCGATCGTGCTTCTGATGAACGGTGTCGGCACACTGGTCTTTATCGTTGTAACAAAAGGAAAAGCACCGGCGTACCTGGGTTCCAGTTTTGCATTTCTGGTTCCGGCGGGGCTGGTCATTGAGAAATTCGGTTACCAGTATGCACTGGGAAGCTTTGTTGCCATCGGATTTGGTGGTATCATTGTTGCACTGATCATTCGGAAATTCGGCACAAAATGGATTCATATCGTGCTGCCGACAGCAGCCATGGGACCGGTTGTAGCCCTCATCGGGCTGGAGCTTGCGGGAAATGCCGCAAGCAATGCCGGCCTGCTGGATGAAGTGATTGATCCGAAAAACGTGATCGTTTTTCTGGTGACACTTGGCGTTGCCGTGTTTGGACAGATCCTTTTTCGCGGGTTCCTCGGTGTGATCCCGATCCTGATTGCGATTATTTCCGGTTATGTGGCAGCTGCGGCGTGTGGTATCCTTGATTTCACGGAAGTTGTACAGGCATCCTTCTTCGCACTGCCGAATTTCCAGTATCCGAAGTTTAACCTGGAAGCGATCATGACGGTATTTCCGGCACTGCTTCTGGTCGTGTCGGAGCATATCGGACATCAGGTTGTGACAAGTGAGATCATCGGAAGAGATCTTTTAAAAGAACCGGGACTGCACAGGACTTTGTTCGGTGACTTCTTTTCCACCATGCTTTCTGGTCTGGTAGGATCGGTGCCGACCACGACATACGGTGAAAACATCGGTGTCATGGCGATGACCGGTGTCTACAGCGTGCAGGTGATCGGCGGGGCGGCCGTTTTATCCATCTGCTGTTCCTTCCTTGGTAAGCTCTCCGCACTGATCAGCACGATCCCGGGTCCGGTTATCGGAGGGGTATCCTTCCTGCTTTACGGTATGATCGGTACATCCGGTATCCGTCTGCTGGTAGACGGAAAAGTAGATTACAGCCGTTCCAGAAATCTGGTGCTCACATCGGTAGTATTTGTGACAGGGCTTTCCGGCATTGCACTGAAGATCGGCAATGTGGAAATGACAGGAATGGTACTGGCATGCGTTGTTGCTATGGCAATGAGCCTGGTATTTTATATTCTTGATAAATTCGGACTGACAAACGATCAGCCGCAGAAATAAAAATGAACACAGCGGCAGGCTTCTCTTGCGGGAGCCTGCCACAAACAGGAGGTAAGAAAGATGAATCAGGTAATTATTCCGGAAAACTATCATTCCGTGCTCTCTATGTATGAGACACAGGATGCAATCGGGATCATCAAAGAAATGATGCAGAAGAAACTCTGTATGGCACTGCGTTTGAAAAGAGTCACAGCTCCGCTGTTTGTAGATCCGGCATCCGGACTGAACGACGATCTGAACGGAGTGGAACGACCGGTTTCTTTTGAAATCCCGGCAGCTGGCGTGGAGGCACAGGTTGTACATTCTCTGGCAAAATGGAAACGTATGGCACTTTACCGCTACGATTTTCGTGTTGGAAAGGGGATTCTGACAGACATGAATGCCATCCGCAGAGACGAGGAGCTTGATAATCTTCACTCCTGTTACGTGGATCAGTGGGACTGGGAGAAAGTCATCGACCGCAGCGACCGCAACGAGGACTACCTGAAAGCCGTTGTCAAGAGAATTGTCGGCGTGATCTGCAATACCCTGGATGAGCTGAAATACTATTATCCGCAGCTGGAGCTGGAACTGAACCGTGATGTTGCATTTGTCACAACACAGGAGCTGGAGGACCGTTATCCGGATCTGACACCGAAGCAGCGTGAAAATGTGTTTGTAAAAGAACACGGAACTGCTTTTATCATGAAGATCGGTGACAAACTGAAGTCCGGTGAGCCACATGACGGCAGAGCACCGGACTACGATGACTGGGCACTGAACGGAGATATTCTGTTCTGGCATGAGACACTGGGCTGTGCCCTGGAGGTATCTTCCATGGGAATCCGTGTCGATGCAAAATCTCTGGCAGAGCAGCTGACAAAAGCAGGATGCGAAGATCGAAGAGAACTTTTGTTCCACAAAATGCTTCTGGAAGAGAAACTGCCTCTGACGATCGGTGGTGGTATCGGACAGTCCAGAGTCTGCATGCTTCTGCTCGGTAAGGCACATGTCGGCGAAGTACAGGCATCGATCTGGGATGAAGAGACACTGAACGCATGTGAAAAGGCAGGAATCTGCTTGTTATGATCGATCAGAAATGCCGTCTCTGTCCGCGGGAATGTAAGGCAGAGAGGGAAAATGGACAGATGGGTTTCTGCGGTATGACAGGAAAAGGCATCAGGGCGGCGAGAGCTGCCCTTCATTTTTGGGAAGAACCATGTATTTCCGGGAAGGGCGGTTCCGGTGCCGTCTTTTTTGCAGGCTGTACCCTGCGTTGTGTTTACTGTCAGAACCGCGAGATCGCAGCCGGGAGGATGGGAGAGGAGATCAGCCTTTCACGCCTGGTGGACATCTTTTTTGAACTCAAAGAACAGGGAGCGGAAAATATCAATCTTGTCACACCGAGCCATTATGCGGACAAGATCATGTCCGCAATCCGTATGGCAAAAGAGAGAGGATTTGACCTTCCGTTTGTTTATAACTGCAGCGGATATGAGAAAGTGGAAGTCTTAAAACAGTTGACTGGCCTGATTGATATTTATCTTACGGATTTTAAGTATATGTCGTCGGAAAGTGCCCTGCGATATTCGCATGCCAAAGATTATCCAAAGGCTGCAAAGGCGGCACTTGCCGAGATGATGCGTCAGCAGCCGCAGACGATATACGATGAACATGGCATGATGAAGCGTGGTGTGCTGGTCCGCCATCTGCTTTTGCCGTCGCACCGTAAGGAAGCAGAACAGGTGGTAAAATATGTATACGATACTTATAAAGATCAGGCGGCGATCAGCCTGATGTGTCAGTATACACCGCTTGGCGGACTTGATAACTATCCGGAACTGAATCGGAGAGTGACAAAAAGAGAGTACGAAAAGCTGCTGGATTTTGCTGTCGAACTTGGCGTGGAGAACGGCTACATGCAGGAAATGGAAAGTGCGAAAGTCTGCTATATTCCACCGTTTGACGGAGAGGGGATAAAAGCATAAAATATGCAGTAATTTGACTTTCTATGCACCAATTCCGTTGACATTACTTTGAAACAGTGTTAAACTCAGACGCAGAGCAAGGAAGCAGTCCGGATGATGGAAAAGACAGAAATTTCGGACAAGCTTATTAAAATTCAGGAGGAATAGAAATTATGAAAAAACTGATTGCAGCAGCACTGGTTGGAACAATGGTACTTACTATGGCAGGATGCGGAAGCAAGACTGCAGAAACAACAGGAAGCGAAGCTTCTTCTGATGCAGCAGGCGGCACACTGGTTATGGCTACCAATGCAGAGTTCCCGCCATATGAATATTATGAAGGCGAAAATGTCGTAGGTATCGATGCAGATATCGCAGCAGCCGTAGCAGACAAACTGGGTATGGAGCTGAAGATCGAAGATATGGCATTTGATTCTATCATCCCGGCTGTAACATCCGGTAAGGCAGATATTGGACTGGCCGGTATGACCGTTACCGAAGACCGCCTGGAAAATGTGGATTTCTCTGATACTTACGCACATGCAACACAGGTTGTTATCGTAAAAGAAGACAGCGATATTGCAAGTCCGGATGACCTGGAAGGCAAAAAGATCGGTGTACAGCTTGGTACCACCGGTGATATTTATGCAGGTGATATCAAAGATGCAACCGTAGAGCGTTACAACAAAGGTTTCGAGGCCGTACAGGCACTTACTCAGGACAAAATCGATGCCGTTGTCATCGACGGAGAACCGGCAAAAGTATTCGTGAAAGAAAACGAAGGCCTGAAGATGCTTGATGAAGCATTTACCGAAGAAGATTATGCGATCGCAGTAGCAAAAGGAAATGATGAACTGCTGGATAAGATCAACACTGCACTCGGCGAACTGAAAGATTCCGGTGAGCTGGATAAGATCGTTGACAAGTATATCACAGCGGAATAAAAGAAAGTGACAGAGGAATGCCATGTCAAGACAATTATACTTGAATTTTATTAAAGATAACAGATGGAAATACATTGTGAACGGTCTGGGAACGACACTGCAGATTACCTTTTTTGCAGTCATTCTCGGTATTGCTCTCGGATTCCTGATCGCAGTCATCCGTTCAACCTATGACAAGACAGGAAAAGGGAAAATATTGAATTTTCTGGCAAAAGTATATCTTACCGTAATACGAGGAACGCCGGTACTGGTACAGCTCCTTATCATTTACTTTGTCGTATTTGCAAGCGTGGATATCAATAAAATCATCGTTGCAGTCATGGCATTCGGTATCAACTCCGGTGCGTACGTGGCAGAGATCATAAGAAGCGGTATCATGTCGATTGATGACGGACAGTTTGAGGCAGGCCGAAGCCTGGGCTTTAACTATACACAGACCATGATCTACATTATCCTGCCGCAGGCACTGAAAAACGTGCTTCCGGCACTGGCAAACGAGTTTATCGTACTTTTAAAAGAAACTTCCGTATCCGGATACATAGCCATTCAGGATCTGACGAAAGGCGGAGATATCATTCGAAGCCAGACATACAATGCTCTGTTCCCGCTTCTTATGGTGGCAGCGATCTATCTGATCATGGTGCTTTTCTTTGAAAAGCTGGTATCCATTTTAGAGAGGAGGCTGCGTAACAGTGAGCGTTGAGAAAAAAGAGACCCTGATCCAGGTTCAGAACCTGACCAAGACTTTCGGCGGCAGCGTACATGCACTGAACGGTGTCAGCACCGACATCAAAAAAGGCGAGGTTGTCTGTGTGATCGGACCTTCCGGTTCCGGTAAAAGTACATTTCTTCGCTGTCTGAATCGTCTGGAAGATCCGACGGACGGACGTATCATTTTTGCGGGGGAAGATCTGATGGATCCGAAGACGGACATTGATATGCACCGTCAGAAAATGGGAATGGTATTTCAGCATTTCAACCTGTTTCCGCATATGTCGATCCTGAAAAATATGACGATCGCCCCGATGAAACTGCAGAAACGCGGCAAAGACGAAGCAGAAGGTCAGGCTATGAAACTTCTGGAGAGAGTAGGACTTGCTGACCGTGCAAATGCTTATCCAAGCCAGCTCTCCGGCGGACAGAAACAGCGAATCGCCATCGTGCGTGCCCTGTGTATGAATCCGGAAGTGATGCTTTTTGACGAGCCGACTTCCGCACTTGACCCGGAGATGGTCGGAGAAGTGTTAAATGTTATGCGAGATCTTGCCAAAGAGCACATGACCATGGTCGTGGTAACCCATGAAATGGGATTTGCAAGAGAAGTTTCCGACCGTGTGATCTTTATGGCGGAAGGAAAGATCGTAGAAGAAGGAACGCCGGAAGAGATCTTTACGGCACCAAAGACAGAGAGACTTCAGAGTTTCCTGAGTAAAGTTCTTTAAAGAGAATTTATCGAAATACAGAAAACGGCATGGGTGTCAGAAAAGCTCCGGTGCCGTTTTTTTATGCTGACAGATGAAAAATTATGCGAAAAGAAATGCTTGCATATTAAACAGGCATCGCTATAATAATAGAAGAAACGTAATGATACAGTGTAGCAGGAGCATTTGCTGTCCGGACTGTAAAAATCTAAAAGCAAAGTGGTGGATAAAATTGAACTATACAGAAGCAGTAGAATATATACTTAATGTACCAAAATTTACGACAAAAAACAAACCGGAACATACCGTAGAGCTGTTAAAAAGACTGGGACATCCAGAGTGCGGCATGAAGGTGATCCATGTTGCAGGAACCAATGGAAAAGGTTCTGTCTGTGCCTTTCTTTCAGAGATGCTGACACTGGCAGGCAAAAAGACCGCCCTTTTTACCTCTCCGCATCTGGTTCGGATCAACGAACGTTTCCAGATCAACAATGTACCGATCAGCGACGAGCTTTTTCTGGAATCTTATCAGAAAGTACAGGCAGCCATTGACGGCATGGTAAAAGACGGACTGCCGCATGCAACTTATTTTGAGCTGCTCTATGCGGTTGCTATGGTTGCTTTTCAGAAAGAAAAGGCAGAATACGTGGTTCTGGAGACCGGTCTTGGCGGAAGACTCGATGCGACCAACACGATCGAACATCCGATCGCGACGGTGATCACTTCGATCAGCCTGGATCACACGGAGATCCTCGGAGATACGATCGAAAAGATCGCAGGGGAAAAGGCCGGGATCATCAAAGAAGGTGTGCCGGTCATCTACGACGGCAGAAACGAAGAGGCAGAAAAGGTCATCAAAAAGAGGGCCAAAGAGCTTCACGCACCGGCGTTTGCACTGAAAGAAGAAATGTATGAAATTTTGGGAAACACGGACAAAAGTATTGATTTTTGCCTGAATTGTGGGTATTATGAACATGCAAAAGTGACCGCACCTTATCTTGCACCATATCAGGTGGTGAACAGTTCTCTGGCACTGCTTGCCATGGATGTGATCGATCCGAAACAGGAGATCTCGCAAGATCTTCGTATCCGGGCGATCAAAGAGACAAAATGGCAGGGACGTATGGAGACCGTTCTGCCGGGTGTGATCGTGGATGGGGCACACAATGCGGATGGTATCGCACAGTTTGTAAAGACCGTGCAGAGCGTACAGGAGCGTTATCGGATCGTACTGCTGTTCTCCGCTGTGGTAGAGAAAAATTACGAAGAGATGATCCACACGATCTGTAGCCAGACGACACCGTCTGCGGTGGTAGTCACGGAGATCAAAGGCGACCGCATCGTGCCGGCAGGGGAGCTTTCCGAAGTGTTTGCAAAATACACAGACGCACAGATCGTAACGGAACCGGATATCGAGAAAGCGTTTGAAAGGGCATGCACCCTTCGACAGGACGGACTTTTGTTCTGTGCGGGATCTTTATATCTGGTAGGGGAGATCAAAGAAATCCTGGAAAAATGCAAGGCATGACAAAGGAGCAGATTTTATGATTAATTACGAAGAAGAATTAAAAAAATTTCATTCCAGCCTCGATGTGAATGAAGCAGAAGATGCCATCTACAATCGGGATCTGACGGATATCACCGATATTCTCAAAGAGCTGATGAAAGATGAAAAAAAGAAGATAAGAAGATAAGGGGACAGCATGAATTGTATTTACTGCGGAACTCCATTATCCGATATTGATTACTGTACCGGATGCGGAGCGGACATTACGATACTGAAACGTGTGGCACGTATTTCCAATCTGCTTTACAACGAAGGATTGGACAAAGCACGCGTCAGGGACTTGTCGGGAGCGATTAAATCACTGAAGAGAAGTCTTGAGTTCAACAAAGAAAATAAAGATGCAAGAAATCTTCTGGGACTGGTCTATTTTGAGTCAGGTGAGGTTGTATCTGCACTGACCGAATGGGTGATCAGCAAAAATATGAACCCGGATGACAATCTGGCGGAATATTACATAGACAAGCTGCAGTCCAACAAAAACAAGCTGGATACGATCAATCAGACGATCCGCAAGTACAATCAGGCACTGGTCTACTGCCGTGAAGATCATGATGATATGGCAATGATCCAGCTGAAAAAAGTACTTTCCCAGAATCCAAAACTGATCAAGGCATACCACCTTTTAGCGTTGCTTTATCTGAAACATCAGGATTACGAAAAAGCAAGAAAACTGCTCAAAAAAGCAGCATTCATTGACACAAACAATACAACGACACTCCGCTATCTCCAGGAAGTGGAGCTGGCGACCGGTATCAGCACCAGTCTGGATGTCAAACGTAAGAAAAAATATGCAAAAGAAAAGGTTGATCGCTTAAGCGGCACGGTAACCTATATGAACGGCAATGAGATGATCATCCAGCCGACAACGTTCCGTGACAGCTCGGCGGTTGCCACGTTTATCAATATTTTTCTCGGCATTGTACTCGGGGCAGCTGTGGTGTGGTTCCTTGTTGTACCATCGACACGTCAGAGCATCTATGAAAAGGCAAATGCACAGGTAACGGATGCCAACTCCCAGATGGCGGCTCAGGTTTCCAGGGTGCAGGGACTGCAGGAAGAGATCGACGGCTATCAGAGCAAGGTCGATGCAGCAAACAAGGCAAAAGAAGAAGCGGATAAAAAGGCAGATTCTTATGATGAGATCCTGCAGGCAGCCAATTATTATCTGGCAAACGATATGACAAAAGCAGCGGATGCGTTCAATCAGATCGAGGAGAGCAGCATGACCGGAAAAGGTCAGGAGCTGTATGCGACACTGAAAACGGCTCTTGCGGACTATGTGTTTACGGAGGCCTACAATGCAGGGGCAACGGCGTTTGCATCCGGAGATTATAAAACAGCGATCACACAGCTGAAAAAGGCGACCGAAGCCAAGACAGATGATTTCAATGCCTGGTATTATCTGGCATTTTCTTACCGTAACAACAACGATACGAAAAAGGCGAACAAGATCTTCCGGCAGATCGTACAGCAGTTCCCGACACAGGCGGCAGCTTATAATATTTCCGGCTACATCACAAGCGATACTTCATCGGGCAGCGGTACGACAAATGCCACACAGGGTACGACGACCGGAGGAACGGACACCACAAATACAGCCGGAACAACCGATACCACAAATGCAGCCGGGACAACGGATAACACCACCGGGGCGGCTGATACGACCGGAAATGATACGACCGGCAACGATACCACAGGCGATAACGGTACTGCGGATATCAACAACATGTTTGGCATTGAATAAGAAAATATGAAATACAAAAGAGAAGCTTACACAGATCGAAAAAGATCGGTGAGGGCTTCTTTTTTTATCTTAGTCGGAGAAGACTCCCTATAAGTGGCGAGCAACAAATTTGTCTTAGTGGAAGTGCAATCTCCGACTAAGATAAACGCTCCGCAAGGATGCACAGCGATTCTGTTGGGTAAATGTCAGCAAAGCTGACCAAAATCGCGTGCCAAGTCTCACGTGCGTTCGACTTGAAGCAACAGTATACGGAAAAGATTGGGGGATATCAGAAAGATGCAGGATTTTGTGAAAATGAGAGGGAGCGACATGATCATTTTTGTTCCGGAAGAGCTGGATCATCACGGTGCAGAGAAAATACGCCGGGAGGCAGATCAGCTGATGGGAAGCCGGAGAGTCAAACAGGTGATCTTTGATTTTAGGGAGACGGTGTTTATGGACAGTGCCGGGATCGGCATGATCATGGGTCGTTATAAACTGATGCAGTCGCTTGGAGGAAAGGTAACGGCAATTCATGTAAACCAGAGGGTACGCAGGATCCTGCTGCTTTCCGGAATCTATAAAATTGTCGGGATTTACGAGGATACCCCACAGACAACCGGGGCGATGTATGGAGGGAACAGACATGGGGTATGAAAACGAAATGAAGATAGAGTTTGACAGTCGCTCCTGCAACGAAGGGTTTATCCGCGTGGCAGTTTCCGCTTTTATGACACAGCTCAATCCGACGCTGGAAGAGGTGGCGGATGTAAAGACAGCAGTTTCAGAAGCAGTCACAAACTGTATCGTACATGCATATGACGGAAAGGTGGAGAAAATAACGGTATCCTGTCATATCGAAGGAAATGCCCTCTGCCTGTCGGTCAAAGATACCGGATGCGGCATCCCGGACATTGAAAAAGCCATGGAACCACTGTTTACGACCAGACCGGAGATGGAACGTTCCGGTATGGGATTTGCCTTTATGGAAGCTTTTATGGATGAAGTGCATGTCGAATCCACACCTGGACATGGAACCACGGTTTCCATGCGAAAGGAGATCGGATGGAACAAACCCTTGCATTGATCGAACGTTCTCACAAGGGGGACAAAGATGCAAGGAATATACTCGCACAGCAGAATATGGGACTTGTCTATACCGTCGCGAGGCGTTTTAACGGCAGAGGATGTGAGATGGAAGATCTGATACAGATTGGAAGCATCGGACTGTTAAAAGCAATCGATAAATTTGACCTTTCCTATGATGTCAGATTTTCGACGTATGCAGTTCCGATGATCGCAGGAGAGATCAAACGGTTTCTGCGGGACGACGGGATGATCAAGGTCAGCCGCTCTTTAAAAGAGATGGCGGTAAAAGTGTGCATGACAAGAGAAAAGCTGGAAAAGGATTACGGGAGGGAACCAACCCTGGAAGAAGTTTCAGAAGAGATCGGGGCGACAAGAGAAGAGATCGTGATGGCGATGGAGTCTGCAAGCGAGGTAGAATCGCTGCACAAGACCATTTACCAGGGGGACGGAAATGCCATTTCTCTGATGGACGGTATAAAAGAAGAAAAAGATGCCTCAGAAGAACTTCTGGATCATATGCTTTTAAACAGTCTTCTTGGTACGCTGGAAGAAAAAGAACGTGATCTTCTGCGGCTTCGCTATTTTGAAGACCTGACGCAGGTGCAGGTCGCAAAACAACTGGATATGACACAGGTGCAGGTTTCCAGGATGGAAAAGAAGATTCTGGGGAAACTGAGGGAACGGCTGTAAAGGCGGATTCTGGGAAAAAGAAAGGGATGATAAGCGGGAATAAAAAACAAAACAAAGGAGATACTACAGAAGAAAGAAAAATACAGCTGGAGGCTACGATATGAAGCAGGCAGGCGGTGAGACACTTTATCTGAAAGTGGATCGAAATGTGCAGGTACATGACAAAAAAATAACGATTGGTGATCTCGCACAGATTCTCTGTACAGATAAACAGACAGAAAATCTTGTGAAAACCATCAAAGTGCCGCAGGCGACAAACGGGAAACCGGGGCGGCATACGATGTCGGTCATGGAGCTGATTGAGCGGATCCAGGAAGAAGTTTCCGGGCTTGAGATCAACAACATCGGAGAGTATGATTTCCTTGTGACGTATGAAGCGGAAAAACAGCCGGGGCGTGTGCTCAGTTACGCAAAAACCATATTTGTCGCGGCACTGTCGTTTTTTGGGGCGGCTTTTACGATCATGACGTTTAACAACGATGTGGACATTCCAAAGCTGTTTGCTCAGATCTATCAGCAGTTTACGGGCACACCGTCCAGTGGTTTTACGGTTATGGAGTTCTCGTACTCGATTGGGCTGGGGCTTGGGATACTGCTCTTTTTCAATCATTTCGGCGGCAGAAAGATCACGGCAGATCCGACACCTCTGGAAGTGGAGATGCGTACTTACGAAGATGAGATCGACACGACGCTGATCGAGCGAAGCACCCGTGACCCGAAAAAACAGAAAAACACAAATCAGCAGAAAAAGGCGGGTGGATGATATGGCGGAAAAACAGATCATTCCGGCAGTCGTGGGACTCTCCGGAGGTTTTGTCATAGCAGGCGGTGTGATCGCCCTGATGGTGGGACTTGGGATCATCACGCGGTTTGTCGGGATCACACATACGGCAAAGCATGTGAAAGGATATGAGACAGCGATACTTGCAGGAGCCATTTTCGGAAATCTTCTGACGGTGCATCAGATCCGGATTCCACTGGGAATTTTTGGTCTTGTGCTGATGGGTGTGCTGTTTGGGATTTTTGTTGGTGGATGGATCCTGGCACTGGCAGAAATTGTCAATATTTTTCCCATCTTTGCCAGAAGGATCGGCATTACAAAAGGTTACAGTCTGATTGTGATCGCGATCGCAGCCGGAAAAACGGCGGGCAGTCTGTACCATTTTTACAGGCGTTGGGGCATGTAGAAAGCAGATGGCAGGAAGGAATGTTAAGAACATGAAAGATGTGTTAAAAGAACAGAGAAATCAGAAATACAATGATTATGTCAAACGGGTGACACCGGTGCACAGTCTGCCGTTGAATATGCTCAAAGCGTTTGTGACAGGCGGCGTGATCTGCGTGATCGGACAGGCAATCTTAAATTATGGGGATATGCTCGGACTGGAAAAAGACATTGCAGCGAGCTGGTGTTCCCTGATCCTGATTTTTGTCAGTGTGATACTCACCGGTCTGAATATTTATCCGAAACTTGCAAAGTTCGGCGGAGCAGGAACGCTGGTGCCGATCACTGGATTTGCCAATTCGGTGGCAGCTTCTGCGATCGAATATCAGAAAGAAGGGCAGGTTTTCGGGATCGGATGCAAGATCTTTACGATTGCAGGACCTGTGATCCTGTATGGGATCTTCTCGAGCTGGGTGCTGGGACTGATCTACTGGATCTTTCAGGTGACTGTATATCAAATGTGAGATGAATCCCGTCTTGGCAGGCGGTGCACTACAGGCTTGTATCAGTGGCAGATTCGATTAAAAAAAGTCCTGAATGTTCTTCAGGACTTTTTTCATGCCGGTGGCCGGACTCGAACCGGCACGGCTGTTAAACCGCTTGATTTTGAGTCAAGTGCGTCTGCCAATTCCGCCACACCGGCAAAATCTCAAAACCGATATTTAGTTTACCATAAATATTCTGGTATTGCAAGCGTTTTTTGCGTGTTTTCTTTTACTTTACACCCGAACGGAGATAGGATATACTGAGGGGGAACGAAAAACAAAGGAAAAGACAGCGGGGGATCACGATGGATTGTAAAAAAGCCCAGTCATTGGTAACAGCTTATATTATGAGAAAACTCAATGACAAAGATCTGGAAGACTTTCTGGAACATGTGGATAGCTGTGAGGAATGTTATGAGGAGCTGGAAATATACTATACCGTACATTATACTATAGCCCGTCTGGATGAAGATGAGGCGGATCAGGTGTATAATGTCAAAAAGGCACTGCAGAACCGTCTGGAAGAAAGTCGTTTTTATATATGGAGGACAAAAGTTTCCAGGATCTACCGCATTGGGCTCATGGTACTGGCGGAGCTGCTTCTGGTTGTGATTCTAATGACACAGGCAGATCTGTGGCAGAACGGAACCATGGAACACAATCCGATCTGTCAGTTTTTATCCATACACAGAGAAGACAGAAGGCAGGCAGAGACAGAGTCTAAGCCGAGTGAAACAGAAAGCGAAACAAAGAATCCTCTGATAAAAACAGACACTGCTTCGACAGAAAATGAAACAACAACGCAGAAACAGAGAGAAAAGAAGCAGTCGAAAAACAGGAAAAAGAAGAAAAAGAAGAAAAAATCAAAGAAATCAAAAAAGAAGAAAAAGAAGCAGACTGAAAAAACGACAGAAAAGTGAAAGAACAGAAAAGAGGACTGGAACATTGAGAGAGAAACTCGTTTTGATCGACGGACACAGTATTTTGAACCGGGCATTTTACGGAGTGCCGGAGCTGACCAACTCGGAAGGGCTGCATACAAATGCGGTCTATGGTTTTTTAAATATTTTATTTAAAATCCTTGCGGAAGAACAGCCGCAGTATCTGGCGGTTGCTTTTGACCTGAAAGCACCGACCTTTCGCCATAAAATGTATGATGCTTACAAAGGGACGAGAAAGCCGCAGCCGCCGCAGCTCCACGAGCAGGTGCCGGTCATGAAAGAAGTGCTGACGGCGATGGGCGTACCGCTTCTGATGAAAGAAGGCTATGAAGCGGATGACCTGCTTGGAACGGTGGCAAAGCGGATGGAAAAGGAAGGTCTGGATGTTTCTGTGGTCTCCGGTGACCGGGATCTTTTGCAGCTTGCAACAGAGCACATCATGATCCGCATACCAAAGACGAAGCGGACCGGCACGGAGATCGAGGATTACCATGCAAAAGAAGTGCTGGAGAAGTATCAGGTGACACCGCCGCAGATCATTGAACTGAAGGCGATGATGGGTGATGCCTCGGACAATATTCCGGGACTTCCAGGAGTCGGTGAAAAGACGGCGACCAAACTGGTCGTGGCGTATGGCACGATCGAGAATGCCTGTGCCCATGTGGAGGAGATCAAGCCGACCAAGGCGAAAAATGCTTTTCTGGAGCACTATGATCTGGCAGTCCTCAGCAAAAAACTGGCGACGATCGATACCGACAGCCCGATTGATTTTGTGCTGGAGGATGCGAGACTTACCGATCTGTATACGCCGGAAGCCTTTGCCCTGTTCAAAAAGCTGGAGTTTAAGAATCTGCTGGGAAGATTTCAGTGTGATGCACCGGATCAGAAGATAGAACAGTATTTTTACGCAGTGGAAGATTTTGGTGAGGCGGAAGACGTGTTTGCACAGGCAGCAGGGGCAGCACTCGTGAGCTTTTCTGTCATTTCTCACAAAGGAGAAGTAAAAGGTATTTCTCTTGGCTGGGAGAAAGAAAAGATTTATTATATACCGGCACAGGGTTTTGTGACCGGTCAGTATCTCTGTGAAAAAATGACGGAAGTGCTGGAAAAAGCGGATGCGGCTGTCACGATGAACGTCAAAGAGCAGCTTTCGTATCTGCACGTGGAGAAGAAAAATCTCTTTGATGCAGCGATCGCCATGTATCTTTTAAATCCACTCAAAGATACCTATGCGTACGAGGACATTGCAAAAGAATGTCTGGATCTTCTGGTTCCGTCCGTGCAGGAGCTGCTTGGAAAAGAAGATTTTGGATCGGAAGATGAGAAAGCAGTGAAAAATGCAGCCTGCTACGGCACGTACACCTGCTTGGAAGGAAAAGCAAAACTGGAAGAAAAGTTAAAAGAGAACGGTATGTGGGATCTGTTTAAGGAGATTGAGATGCCGCTGGTCTATACGCTTTACGACATGGAAAAAGCCGGTATAAAGGCAGATGGAGAGGCGTTAAAGCAGTATGGGGAGCAGTTGTCCGGACGGATCAAAGAACTGGAAACGACGATCTACGATCTGGCTGGAGAGACCTTCAATATCAATTCTCCGAAGCAGCTAGGTGTGATTTTGTTTGAAAAACTGCAGCTTCCATATGGAAAGAAAACGAAGACCGGCTACTCGACCGCGGCCGACGTGCTGGAGAAACTGGCACCGGAGGCACCGATCGTGTCCCATATTCTGGAGTACCGTCAGCTTGCAAAGCTCAAATCCACCTACGCGGACGGACTGGCAGGTTACATTGCGGCAGACGGAAGGATTCACAGCAAGTTCCATCAGACGATCACGGCAACGGGACGCATCAGCAGCACGGAGCCGAACCTTCAGAACATCCCGATCCGTATGGAACTTGGCAGAATGATCCGCAAAGTCTTTATCCCGGAAGATGGATTTGTCTTTGTGGATGCCGACTACTCCCAGATCGAGCTGCGTGTGCTGGCACACATTTCCGGGGATGAAAGGCTGATTGAAGCTTACCGGGAAGCTCAGGACATCCACCGGATCACGGCCTCCCAGGTGTTCCATGTGCCGTTTGATGAAGTGACACCTTTGCAGAGAAGAAATGCCAAGGCAGTTAATTTCGGCATTGTCTACGGCATCAGCTCCTTTGGCTTAAGTCAGGACTTGAGCATCTCCAGAAAAGAAGCCGCAGAATATATTGAGAAATATTTTGAGACGTATCCGGGCATCAAACAGTTCCTGGATCAGAGTGTGGCGGATGCAAAAGAAAAAGGCTATGTCACGACACTGTTTGGCAGAAGAAGACCGGTTCCGGAGCTTTCTTCTTCAAATTTTATGCAGCGTTCTTTCGGGGAGCGTGTGGCGATGAATTCACCGATCCAGGGTACGGCGGCAGATATCATCAAGATTGCCATGATCCGTGTCAATGAGCGGCTGAAAGCAGAACATTTCAGATCCAGACTGATCCTTCAGGTGCACGATGAACTGCTTGTGGAGGCGGCAAAAGAGGAGCTGGATATGGTAAAACAGATTCTTGCAGAGGAGATGCATGGTGCGGCGAATTTAAAAGTTTGCCTGGAGATCGATATGCATACCGGAGAGAACTGGTACGAGGCAAAATAGACCGGAGATTGCAAAAAGTACAGAAAGCAGGTTATAAATATATGAAAGTACTTGGGATTACCGGACAGGTAGGGGCAGGGAAAAGTACGATCCTTGCCTATCTGGAGGAGAAATACAGGGCAAAAGTCATCCAGGCTGATCAGGTCGGCCATCTGGTGATGGAGCCGGATACTTCCTGCTATAAGCAGATCTGTTCTTTGTTTGGAGAGCAGATCCTGGCGGCAGATCAGAAGATCGACCGGAAAAAACTGGGTGCGATCGTGTTTGCAGATCAGGAAAAGCTTGCCATGTTAAATGCGATCGTTCATCCGGCAGTGAAAGAATACATTCGAACTGCCGTTTATCTGGAAAAACAAAAGGCATGTGTGCCGTTTGTGGTCGTGGAGGCAGCTCTTTTGCTGGAAGAACATTACGACGAGATCTGTGATGAGATCTGGTATATTTATGTGGACGATGCGGCACGTCGCATACGTCTGAAACAGAGCCGCGGTTACAGTGACCGCAAAATAGATGATATTTTGAAAAATCAGAAAAAAGACAGCGTATTTCGAAAGTCCTGTCAATTTGTGGTTGACAACAGCAGTGATTTTGTAGACAATACATTTGAACAAATGGACAGGGGATTAAAAGAACATGGATTTTTGTAGTATAGCAAGTGGAAGCAGCGGAAACTGCATTTATGTGGGTTCTGATCAGACTTCTGTGCTGATCGATACCGGGATCAGCAGAAAAAGGATCGTGGACGGACTGCATGAGATCGACCGGAAGCCGGAAGAGCTGAAGGGGATCCTGATCACACACGAACATTCGGATCACATCAAAGGGCTGGGCGTGATGTCCAGAAAGTATCATATCCCAATCTATGCGACAGCAGGTACGATCGACGGGATCAGAAACAGTAGCAGCCTTGGTCAGATTGATGAAGATTTGTTCCATACGATCCGGGCAGATGGGAAATTTCAGATCGAAGATCTGGAGGTGGAACCGTTTGCCATATCGCACGATGCCGCCGAGCCGGTTGCCTATCGTCTGGACAATGGAGAGAAATCGGTTGCCGTTGTGACGGATCTTGGTTATTACGATGAGAAGATTGTTTCTCATCTGAAAGATCTTGACGGCGTGCTGCTCGAATCCAACCACGATATACATATGCTGCAGGTTGGCAGCTATCCCTACTATCTAAAACAGAGGATCCTCGGGAACAGAGGGCACCTGTCAAATGAAAATGCAGGCCGTCTGCTCTGTGAGATTTTAAATGACAGGATCAAAACCATTCTGCTTGGACATTTAAGCAGGGAGAATAATTACGAGGCACTGGCTTACGAGACCGTATGTGCGGAAGTTACATTGGGTGATAATCCTTACAAGGCCGGCGATTTTCCAATCGCAGTGGCAGCGAGGGATCATATATCACCGCTCTATGCCCTTTAAAGGGCGGGCGGAGTCTGCATATCAGACAGAAAGGAAGATAAAATGAAACGTACCGTTATAACCGTAGTAGGAAAAGACACCGTAGGTATCATCGCAAAAGTCTGCACGTATCTGGCAGAGAATAACGTAAATATCCTGGATATTTCACAGACGATCGTGCAGGGATTTTTCAATATGATGATGATCACCGATGCAAACCAGTCAGAAAAACCATTTGCAGATCTGGCAAAAGGGCTGGAAGAGCTTGGAAATGAGATGGGACTGACTATCCGCTGCCAGCACGAAGATATTTTTAACAAGATGCATCGTATTTAAACCGTGACGGAAAGAGGACAGCGATTATGATTAATATGTTTGAAGTAAACGAGACAAATAAGATGATCACTCAGGAAAATCTGGATGTTCGTACCATTACGCTCGGTATCAGCCTGCTGGATTGTGTCGATGCAGACCTGGAAGTATTAAATGAAAATATTTACCGCAAGATCACAACCGTTGCGAAGGATCTGGTAGCAACCGGTCAGCAGATTGAAAGAGAATATGGGATCCCGATCGTCAACAAGCGAATCTCCATCACACCGATCGCTTTCGTTGGCGGTAAGGCATGCAAATGTCCCGAAGATTATGTGAGCATTGCAAAAACACTGGACCGTGCCGCAAAAGAGGTTGGCGTCAACTTTATCGGCGGCTACTCCGCACTGGTATCAAAGGGCATGACAAAGAGCGATGAGAATCTGATTCGCTCCATTCCGGAAGCACTCTCTGTTACAGAGCGTGTCTGCAGTTCCGTCAACGTCGGCTCCACAAAATGCGGTATCAACATGGATGCGGTACGCCTGATGGGCAAGATCGTAAAACAGGCAGCAGAATATACAAGAGAGCAGGATTCTCTTGGCTGTGCAAAGCTGGTTGTATTCTGCAATGCACCGGATGACAACCCGTTTATGGCAGGAGCATTCCACGGCGTGACCGAGGCAGATGCGATCATCAACGTCGGTGTCAGCGGTCCTGGCGTTGTAAAGACTGCCCTGGAGCAGGTACGCGGTGAGAGTTTTGAAGTATTGTGCGAGACGATCAAAAAAACGGCGTTCAAGGTTACGCGAGTAGGCCAGCTGGTTGCACAGGAAGCGTCCAGAAGACTTGGTATTCCGTTTGGCATCATCGATCTTTCTCTGGCACCGACTCCGGCGATCGGAGACAGCGTTGCAGATATTCTCTGCGAGATCGGTCTGGAACATGCAGGAGCACCTGGCACGACGGCAGCACTGGCACTTCTGAACGATCAGGTGAAAAAGGGTGGTGTCATGGCATCTTCTTATGTCGGCGGCTTAAGCGGAGCCTTTATCCCGGTCAGTGAAGACCAGGGTATGATCAATGCGGTAGAAGCCGGTGCACTGACACTGGAAAAACTGGAAGCAATGACCTGTGTATGCTCCGTCGGTCTTGACATGATCGCCATTCCGGGCAAGACAAGCGAAGCGACCATCTCCGGTATTATCGCTGATGAGATGGCGATCGGTATGGTCAACCAGAAAACAACGGCAGTGCGTGTGATTCCGGTCATCGGAAAAGATGTTGGAGATATGGTAGAATTTGGCGGACTGCTCGGATATGCTCCGGTTATGCCGGTCAATTCCTTCTCCTGTGAAGCATTTGTATCCCGCAAGGGACGTATCCCGGCACCGATCCACAGCTTCAAGAACTAAACCGGAAAGCACAAGGTGGAGTTATGGCAAAGGATATGACAAAAGGAAATCCGGGGAAGACACTGTTTTTCTTTGCAGTGCCGATGGTACTCGGAAATCTTTTTCAGCAGCTTTATAATATTATTGATTCTATCATTGTGGGAAATTATGTGGGAGCAGATGCACTGGCAGCCGTCGGTGCATCTTCTTCGATTACGTTTCTCTTTGTGGCGATCGCCACGGGACTGAGCATCGGCTCTTCGGTCGTGATCTCCCAGTATTTTGGGGCAAAACGGTATGGAGAAATGAAAACAGCGATCCAGACGGTGCTTTTGGCCTCTTTTGTGATCGCACTGTGCCTGATGCTGGTCGGGATTTTCGGGACGGACGCGATCCTGCGGTTTATGCAGACCCCGCAGAAAATCTTTTCAGATGCATCTCTTTATCTGAAAATTTATTTCTGCGGCCTTGTCTTTCTTTTCCTCTACAACATGCTGACGGCATCGTTCAATGCGATCGGGGATTCAAAGTCCCCCTTGGTATTTCTGGCACTGTCATCCGTCTGCAACATCGTACTGGATCTGTATTTTGTGACAAAACTGAAGATGGGCGTAGCCGGAGCTGCACTGGCCACTGATATTTCTCAGGCAATTTCAGTTGTTGTTTCGTTTCTGTGGCTTTGTACCCGCATGAAGAAAATGAAAACACAGCAAAAGAGCAGAATTTTTGATCTGCATATCCTGGAGATTGTCTGCAATGTGGCAGTTCCGTCCATGCTCCAGCAGTCGATGGTGTCAATCGGGATTTTTCTGGTACAGCGACTGGTCAATGGTTACGGGGAAGCCGTGATGGCAGGCTATGCAGCGGCAACGAAGATTGACAGCATTGCAATCCTGCCGATGGTAAACGTGGGCAATGCCGTCTCAACGTTTACCGCTCAGAACATCGGCGGTAAGAAACCGGAGCGGGTAAAAGAAGGATTTCGTGCCGGACTTCTGATGAGTGCCGTGATCGGTGTGATCGTGACAGGGATCCTTCTTGTATATGCAAAGGTGTTTGTCGGGCTGTTCATGGACAGCAGTTCCAATCAGGCGGCGATTGCCACCGGCATCGAATACCTGCGTGTGGTCGGCCTGTTCTATGCGCTGATGGGTATCATGAATACCTGTACCGGCGTACTGCGGGGAGCAGGAGACATCCTCTGGTTTTTGATGGTAACGCTGATCAACTTAAGCTCCCGTGTGATCCTAGCTTACAGCATGTCCGGGATGCTCGGTGCAAAGGCTATCTGGTGGTCGATCCCGATTGGCTGGGGCATCGGCTTTGCAATCGGTTTTGTACGCTACTTAAGCGGAAAATGGCAGAAAAGTAGCCTGATCGAGTGAGGGAAAAGCAGAATATCATATGATTCGTGATACTGCACAGTTAAAAAGTACATGATAGATGCAAGAATATATCGCGTTTAAATACGGATGATCTGCGTGCGGTATTCATTGTAGCCGCCGCCGGGGTCGGTGATGTGATAGAGGTCGCTGGCACGCACATTTAACAGAAATTCATCCAGTTCGGATGGTAAAAGAAGCTTTTTCGCGTCTGCGGCTTTTGTCAGCAGTGGGATGGAGCTTCTTTTTTTGATCTCCCTGAAAAGCGGCAATGCACTCTGGCGAAAGCCGAGAACTCTTGCATAAGAAAGACCGGCAAAACGATCTTCCGGCCGTTCTTTTTTTCGAATACCAAGCAGAATATGCAGCAGACTGCGGCGGATGCGTGCCTCGGTGACCTGTTTTGTTTTTAACAGGCTTACAAACGAAGAAAAAGACTTGTACTGTGGCAGCAGCTTGCGGATGCGATCCGAGAGGTCTGCATTTACGTCCAGAAAAGCAGTATAATCCTTCTGCATCAGAAGAGCATAGTGTAGAAGGTCTGAGTAATCATCAATAGAATGAAGCATCTGACCTGAAACAGCATGTTCATATAATTCCCGGCAGACATCCGGCATATATCCGCAGGCAAGAGCCGGATTTTTGCGGATCGCTGTGGCGGAAGCAAAATTTCCCTGGGGCAGAGAACTGTGATACGAAGCCCCCTGACGTTTGACCGGCAGAAAATCAAAGGAAGCCTTCAGACGTCTGCAGGCAATCAGGTATTCGAGCCCGAGCGTATTATTCGGGAAAGAAAGAAGCTCGGTGGCTGTTTTGAAAGAGAAAGGATTGCCCGGAGGACTCAAAGGATCAGCGTCAGAAGCAAAATGTGAGTCGTATCCGGGAGAGCTTTGAGAAGAGTCCGGAAAGAAAAAGGATTCAAGGGCCAGAAGCCGTGCCTTCGGATATGAATTTCCGGCGGCAAGATACAATCTGAGATATCGCCTGAAAGCTTCCGGTTCGTCTGCAAGAAGAGAAGAAAGAGCCGAAAAAGCAGCCGGATCTTCCGTTTCACATCCAAAACAGAGTGTATCGGTTACATTCAGGGAGGCAAGAAGTGAGCAGGCACCCCTCGCAAAATATTCGGCACTGCCGGCTGCATAGCGGACCGGAAGCTCGAGTACGAGGTCTGCTCCGCCAAGCAGAGCCATCCTGGTGCGGGAAAATTTATCAAGAACGGCAGGTTCGCCTCTCTGGACAAAATCTCCGGACATCACGATCAGGGCAAAGTCTGCACTGGTACGGCGTTTCGCCTCCGCGATCTGCCAGGCATGGCCGTTGTGGAAAGGGTTGTATTCGGCAATAATGCTGATGGTTTTCATGGTAACATCGCTCCTTGGACTTATGATTGCTAACTATAGCATGAAGCAGTACAGAGGTAAAGAGATAAAAAAACAATGGTAAGACAATATTTGTGAAATTTTTATGGCAAAGAGGGGGAGAACCAGGGTTTGTTTGTAAAAAGATACATATTTCTGGTTGAAAATACCACAATCAGGCGATATAATGAAAGTAAACGCAGTCTGTAACGAAACGGACAGTCAGGCACTGTGAAATTACAGACTGTGAATGGAAATGAATTATACTGAAAGGAGTCAGAAATCATGGGATTTATTGACGTAATCAAAGAAAGAGCAAAAGCAGCAAACAAAACGATCGTATTACCGGAAACCGAGGATCGCAGAACATATGAAGCAGCAGCACAGATCCTGAAAGAGGGAATCGCAAAGATCATTCTGGTCGGAAGCGAAGAAGCAGTGAAAAAAGGAAGTGAAGGACTGGATCTGACAGGAGCCGTAGTTGTTGACCCGGCTACTTCCGACAGAACACAGGCTTACATCGACAAGCTGGTTGAGCTGCGTCAGAAAAAAGGCATGACACCGGAACAGGCAAAAGAAATCCTGTTAAACCAGTATCTGTACTATGGCGTAATGATGGTAAAAATGGGCGATGCAGACGGTATGGTATCCGGAGCATGCCATTCTACCGCTGATACACTGCGTCCATGTCTGCAGATCCTGAAAACAAAACCAGGTACAAAACTGGTATCCGCATTCTTCCTGATGGTCGTTCCGAATTGCGAATACGGTGCAGACGGTACCTTTATCTTTGCAGATTCCGGTCTGAACCAGAACCCGAATCCGGAAGAACTGGCTGCAATCGCAGGATCTTCTGCAGATTCTTTCGAACTGCTGGTAGAGAAAGAGCCGATCGTAGCAATGCTTTCTCATTCTACAAAAGGCAGTGCAAAACATGCAGATGTTGATAAAGTCGTAGAAGCTACCAGACTTGCAAAAGAGCAGTATCCGGATCTGAAACTGGACGGAGAGTTCCAGCTGGATGCAGCAATCGTTCCGAGCGTAGGAGCTTCCAAAGCACCGGGCAGCGACATCGCAGGCAAAGCAAACGTACTGATCTTCCCGGATCTGGATGCAGGAAACATCGGATACAAACTGACACAGAGACTGGCAAAAGCAGAAGCTTACGGACCAATCACACAGGGTATCGCAGCACCGGTCAATGACCTGTCCAGAGGATGTTCTGCAGAAGACATCGTAGGTGTTGTAGCGATCACAGCCGTACAGTGTCTGGCTAAATAATAAGATTTACATATCAGGAGGATGTTAAAATGAACGTATTAGTTATCAACTGCGGAAGTTCATCTCTGAAGTATCAGCTGATCAATTCGGATACAGAAGATGTTCTGGCAAAAGGTCTCTGCGAGAGAATCGGTATTGACGGAAGACTGGTTTACCAGAAAGCCGGATGCGACAAGGAGATCACAGAGGCAGCCATGCCAACACATAAAGAAGCGATCCAGATGGTGCTGGATGCACTGGTAAACGACAAAACAGGTGCGATCAAGAGCCTGTCAGAAGTAAATGCAGTCGGTCACCGTATCGTACACGGCGGCGAGAAATTTGCTTCTTCCGTTGTGATCACAGACGAGGTTCTGGAAGCAGTTGCACAGTGTAACGACCTTGCACCGCTGCACAACCCGGCAAACCTGATCGGTATCAATGCATGTAAAGAGCTGATGCCAGGTGTACCGATGGTAGCTGTATTTGATACCGCTTTCCATCAGACTATGCCGGAAAAAGCATATCTGTATGGTCTGCCATATGAATATTATGAGAACTACAAAGTGAGAAGATATGGTTTCCACGGAACCTCTCACAGCTTTGTATCCAAAGAAACAGCAAGATTCCTCGGTATGGATCTGGAAAACTCCAAGATCATCGTATGCCACCTTGGAAACGGTGCATCCATCAGTGCCGTAAAAGACGGCAAGTGCGTAGATACTTCCATGGGTCTGACTCCGCTGGAAGGTCTGGTAATGGGTACACGTTCCGGTGATATCGATCCGGCGATCATGGAATACATTGCAAAGAAAGAAAACCTGGACATTGCAGGCGTTATGAACGTTCTGAATAAAAAATCCGGTCTGGAAGGTATTTCCGGACTGTCAAGTGATTTCCGTGACCTGACAGCAGGTGCAAAAGAAGGCAACAAACGTGCGATCGCAGCAATCGAAGTATTCTGCTATCGCGTGGCAAAATATGTTGGTTCTTATGTAGCAGCTATGAATGGTGTAGATGCGATCGCATTTACAGCAGGTATCGGTGAGAACGTAGGTCTTGTACGTGAAAAAGTCTGCAGCTACCTGGGTTACCTTGGCATCACTCTGGATGCAGAAGCAAATGCAAAGAGCGGTGACAACTGCGTGATCTCTGCTGCTGACTCCAAAGTAAAAGTAGCAGTTATCCCGACAAACGAAGAGCTGGCTATCTGCCGCGAGACCGTTGCTCTGGTATAATTGTGGGAGTACGGAATAATTCGTATACATCAATGAGTGGCAAAAGTCCCCAACTATGATGCCTACGGATTGTTCCGTGCGTTGCACTCCCACAATCCTCTCCAGTATTCGCATATCGTGGGATTATCATCCCACTTTTATGCTCATATCGGGGCGGGTCCCAAGGTCTTTCATCCACCTATGAGCAAGCTCATGTGGATTTAGACCTTTTGACCCTGGCATCATTTTATATTTTTAATAGAAGAAACTGCTGCAAAGAGATTTGCGGCAGTTTCTTATTGCCTGGACTGACAGGATCGCGTGCCGGGTCTTGCATGCGTGCGACCTGAAACAAAAAAATGGGTTGACAAATGCCAGATGCACGGATATAATAGTTTAGGCGTGGATAGGAGGATATTATGCAGATCGCTTTAAACGATGTACTGAAAGACGATGGAAAGATACTGCGGGTAGATGCAGACTTCGGTCCGGATACATTTGAGATGAAGCTCGGCAAGTATCCGATTACCCGAAAGACTCCGGTTTCACTGGTTCTTACGAATAAAGGAAAGCGGAATCTGTTAATACAGGGCAAGATGGATCTTACGATTCTGATTCCCTGCGGACGTTGCCTGGAGGAAGTTCCGGTAGAGTTTGAGCTTGATTTTGAGAAGAAAATCGACATGAATCTTACCGAAGAAGAACGACGGGAAGCGCTCGATGAATGCGCGTATATACATGGATATGACCTGGATGTGGATGAGCTGGTCTACAGCGAGATTCTGGTGAACTGGCCGCTTCGTGTGCTGTGCAAAGAGGACTGTAAAGGAATCTGCAGTATATGCGGTAAGAATCTGAATCATGGGACCTGCGACTGTGATCATACAGATTTAGATCCCAGAATGGCACAGATCCGTGATATCTTCAATAAATTTAAGGAGGTGTAAGCCATGTCAATCTGTCCAAAGAATAAATCTTCCAAAGGAAGAAGAGACAAGAGAAGAGCAAACTGGAAAATGACTGCTCCGAATCTGGTAAAATGCAGCAAATGTGGTGAACTGATGATGTCTCACAGAGTTTGCAAAAACTGCGGAACATATAACAAAAAAGAAATCGTTGCAGTTGAAGACTAATTGCATAAATGCTATAGAATCAGGGATTGAACAATTTGATGTTGTTTGGTCCCTGATTTTTTATGAAAGGATCTGCAAAAATTTTAGGTTGATTTTTATATCGCACTCTAGTATATTAGGAATTGCAACAGGAGGAAAAACTATGCAGGATATGGTCAGGGTGGTTGTAGATGCCATGGGCGGAGACAACGCACCCGGAGAAATCGTCAAAGGTGCCGTAGAAGCACTGAACGCCAGAGAAGATATTTTTATCTACCTGACGGGAAGAAAGCCGGTGATCGAAGCCGAGCTTTCAAAATACACCTTTCCAAAAGAAAGGCTGGAGATCGTGCATACCGAAGAAGTGATCGAAACGGCCGAACCGCCTGTCATGGCAATTCGCAGGAAAAAAGATTCTTCGATCGTAAAAGGTATGAATATGGTCAAGCAGAAAGAAGCAGATGCATTTGTTTCAGCAGGAAGCAGCGGAGCGATCCTTGTAGGAGGTCAGGTGATCGTTGGCAGGATCAAAGGAATTGAAAGACCGCCGCTGGCACCGCTTATTCCGACAAAGAACGGAGTTTCTCTCCTGATCGACTGTGGGGCAAACGTGGATGCCAGACCTTCCCATCTGGTGCAGTTTGCAAAGATCGGTTCCATCTACATGGAAAATGTTATGGGAGTCAAAAATCCGAGAGTCGGGCTGGTCAACATCGGTGCGGAAGAGGAAAAGGGCAATGCACTTGTAAAAGAGACGTTTCCATTGCTCAAAGAATGCAAAGAGCTCAATTTTATCGGAAGTGTGGAAGCACGCGACATTCCGCAGGGAGTGTGCGATGTGATCGTCTGTGAGGCGTTCGTGGGAAACGTGATCCTGAAACTTTACGAAGGTGTCGGTGCAACTCTGATCAGTAAAGTCAAGCAGGGCATGATGACAAGCCTGCGTTCCAAAATCGGTGCATTACTGGTAAAACCTGCATTGAAAGAAACGCTCAAATCTTTTGATGCCAGCCAGTATGGCGGAGCACCGCTTTTAGGTTTGAACGGACTGGTCGTAAAGACACACGGAAGTTCAAAGGCAGTGGAAGTGAAAAATTCCATCCTTCAGTGTGTCCAGTTCACAAAACAGGAGATCAATCAGAAAATCAGAGAAAATATTATAAAAGAAGACCAAAAAGGATAAGAGAGGTATTTTATTATGGAATTTGAAAAGTTAGCAAAAATCATCGCAGAAGTGTTAAACGTAGATGCAAACGAAATTACGCTGGATACCACCTTTGTAGATGAACTTGGTGCAGATTCCCTGGATGTTTTCCAGATTATCATGGGGATTGAAGAAGAATTCGATATCGAGATTCCAAATGAAGAAGCAGAAAAGATCGTTTCTGTCGGTGATGCAGTAGAAGCAATCAAAAGTGCATTAAATTAAAAGGGGTCTGACGATAACGACAGATGGGAAGGTGCTGCAAGTCAGCACCTTCTGTATATCCGACTGAAACAGAAAGCGAGGAACAAGATGAAACAGACAAAAGATTTAAAAGAGCTGGAAGGAAAGATTGGCTATACCTTCAAAGATAAGACCTTGTTTAAGCAGGCTCTCACACACAGTTCTTATGCAAACGAACACAGGCACGAAGGACTCAAAGACAATGAACGTCTGGAGTTTCTTGGCGATGCGGTTCTGGAGATCATCAGCAGTGAGTATTTATTTTACAATTATCCGGATATGGCTGAGGGCGAAATGACAAAACTCCGTGCAAGCATTGTATGTGAACCGACGCTGGCACTGTGTACGCACGAGATCAGCCTCGGAAGCTATCTTTTCCTTGGCAAGGGAGAAGAGCGGACAGGCGGAAGAAACCGGGATTCTATCGTATCTGATGCTATGGAGAGTGTAATAGGAGCTATCTATCTGGATGGTGGTTTTGCTAGTGCAAAGGAGTTTATCCATAAATTTATTCTAAAGGATATCGAACATAAAAAGCTCTTTTATGATAGCAAGACTATTCTGCAGGAGATCGTGCAGAGTGACTATAAAGGCAAAGAGATCGAGTATGTGCTGACAGGAGAGATCGGGCCGGATCATGATAAGAAATTTGTGGTAAGTCTGGTAGTGGGCGACAAGACACTGGGCGAAGGAACGGGAAGGACCAAGAAAGCAGCAGAGCAGGAAGCCGCTTACCGTGCCATTATCAAACTGAAAGGAAATGCCTGAGACATGTATTTAAAGAGTCTTGAGATCCAGGGATTCAAATCATTTGCAAACAAGATTGATTTTAAATTTCATAATGGCATTACCGGGATCGTAGGGCCAAACGGAAGCGGAAAGAGCAACGTAGGAGATGCGGTTCGCTGGGTACTTGGTGAGCAGAGTGCCAGACAGCTGCGAGGAAGCAACATGCAGGATGTGATTTTTTCCGGTACGGAAAATCGAAAACCGCTCGGCTTTGCGTCGGTTTCGATCACACTGGACAACGCCGACCACAAACTGCCGGTGGATTATGAGGAAGTGACGGTCAGCCGCCGCGTCTACCGCTCCGGCGAGAGCGAATATCGTTTAAACGGAACTTCCTGCCGTCTGAAAGATATTCAGGAGATTTTCTACGACACCGGTATCGGAAAAGAGGGTTACTCCATCATCGGCCAGGGACAGATCGAAAAGATCTTAAGCGGAAGACCGGAAGATCGAAGAGAATTATTTGATGAGGCAGCCGGAATTGTCAAGTTCAAACGAAGAAAAGCGGCAGCCGTGAAAAAGCTGGAGGATGAAAGAGCGAACCTTGTCCGCGTAAACGATATTCTCTCGGAACTTCAGCGTCAGCTGGTTCCGCTTCAGCATCAGGCAGAACAGGCAAAGATCTACCTGAAGAAAAAAGAAGAATTAAAAAAGATCGATCTGCATCTGTTCCTGCTGGAAATGGAGCAGCGGAAAGCAGAACTTGCGAATCTGGATGAAAAACGAAAGATTGCAGAAGAGCAGCTTTCTGATATAAAGAAAGAATACGAGACGATCCGCGTCCATTATGAAACAGAAGAAAAAGCGATCGAGGAGCTGGAAGAGCGGATTGAGCAGATCCGGGAACAGGAGCGGCAAAGTCAGTTGCTCCACCAGCAGCTCACCGGACAGATCGAAGTCCTGAAAGAGCAGATCCGGGCACAGGAGGATCAGGAAGTCCGTTTAAAAGAGCGAAAGAGCGTGATCGAGAGCGAACTTTCCGGAAAAGAAAAACAGAGAAAAGCGGAGCAACAGGCGTTTTTGCTTGCAAAGGAAAAACAGGAGCAGGTTTCTTTGACGGAAGCGGACTGTTGCCTGGAAGCGGATGCGACGACGGCGATGCTCTCCCATCTGGAAATGCAGATCGAGGACGGGAAAAATGAAATCATTTCACTTTTGAATCAGCGTGCTTCGGTGAAAGGAAATGTTCAGCGATACGATACCATGCAGGAACAGATGCAGATCCGAAAAGCAGAAGTAACCGGAAAGCTCCTGCGGATCGGTAGCGAAGATGCCAGATGGCAGGAGACGCTTCAGGAATATCAGACTGCCTACGAAACGGTATCGGAAGAGATTGAAAAACAGATCCGGAAAAGCAAAGAGCAGGAAGATAAGATTGAACAGCTCCAGCAGAAACTGGCAGGGCAGAACCGGGAACTGGAACAGAAACAGTCTTTCTATCACCGGGAGAAATCAAGGCTTGAGACACTGAGCAATTTAACAGAACGCTATGATGGATACGGAAACAGTATCCGGAAGGTGATGGAGCAGAAAGACAAAAATCCGGGGATCCTCGGCGTTGTAGCCGATCTGATCAAAGTAGAATCTTCTTATGAGACGGCGATCGAAACGGCACTTGGCGGCAGTATCCAGAATATTGTGACGGACAGGGAAGAGACAGCAAAACGCATGATCGAATTTCTGAAACGTGGCAAATATGGCCGGGCTACCTTCCTTCCGCTGACTGCTATTGGAAGAAAAGGAAATGCAGGAAACAAAGATGCCGTGAAAGAGCCGGGGATTTTGGGCGTTGCGAGCACCCTGGTCCGGACAGAAGAGAAATACCGTGCACTGGTGGAATACCTTCTTGGCAGGACACTTGTCGCAGACAATATGGATCATGCGATCGCAGTTGCCAGGAAATATCACCATTCTCTGCGGATCGTTACGCTGGAAGGAGAGTCTTTAAGTCCGGGCGGTTCCATGACAGGTGGTGCCTACCGCAACAGCAGCAATCTTCTGGGACGCAGAAGAGAAGTGGAAGAGCTGCAAAAGAAAGTACAGGCACTGGAAAAAGAATTAAAAGAATTGCAGCTGGAAGTCGATGAAAACCGAAAAAAAAGGAATGAACATCGCGAAATTGTTGTAATTCTGAATGAAAAGCTTCAGAAAGCCTATGTTTCTCAGAATACGGCACGCATGGAGATCCGCCAGATGGAAGAAAAACGGGAAGAATCCAAAGAAGAGCTGACAAGGCTTCAGGAAGAATCTGCCCAGTTAGACGGCGAATTAAAGCAGATCAGCCGGGAAAAAGAACAGATCGAAGAAGCTGTGAAAGAGTCTGAAAAAAGAGAAGCACAGCTGCAGGAACAGATCCTGGGATGGCAGAAAGAACAGGAAGTCCAGAGGGCGGAGCTGGAGCAGCAGAACGCCCGCATTGAAAAGCTGCATCTGGAGCTTGCAAATGCCGGACAGAAAGAAGAATTTGCAGGGCAGAATCTCAAACGTATCGAAAAAGAAATCCGAAATCTAAGGGAAGAAGAAAAAGAGATCGGGCAGAAAAAGCGGGAAAGTCTGGATGTCATTGCAGAAAAAGAAGCACAGATCCGGCAGATTGAAAGCCGCATTGCAGGTACGAAAGACCATGGACGCGATCATGGCAGGCAGCTGCAGAAGCTTCAGGCACAAAAAGAAGAGAAAAGTGCGGCACAGAAAACCTTTTTTACAAGGCGGGAGGAGCTTTCCGGGCAGATCGCAGATCTGGACAAAGAAAACTTCCGGCTTGCATCCATGCAGGAAAAGCTTGAAAGTCAAAAAGAAGAGCGGATCAGTCAGATCTGGGATGAATATCAGGTGACACCTTCGGAAGCTGCTGCGTTCCGGGACGAAAACGGCATGGATCAGAAGCAGACCAGAAAACGGATCGAGGAGATCAAAGCAGCGATCCGCCAGATGGGCAACATCAACGTCAATGCGATCGAAGATTACAAAGAGATGTCACAGCGGCATGGATTTCTTCAGAATCAGCACGATGATCTCATCAAAGCAGAGAAAGCTTTAGAAGAGATCATTCTGGAGCTGGATGAAGGGATGCGGAAGCAGTTCCGGGAGAATTTTGCCAGGATCCAGGTGGAATTTGACAAAGCTTTTCGTGAATTGTTCGGAGGCGGCAAAGGAACGCTGGAGCTTGTGGATGATGAAGATATTCTGGAGGCAGGCATCCGGATCATCTCTCAGCCGCCGGGCAAAAAACTGCAGAATATGATGCAGCTCTCCGGAGGCGAGAAGGCCTTAACGGCGATCGCTCTGCTTTTTGCTATCCAGCACCTCAAACCGTCCCCGTTCTGTCTTTTGGATGAGATCGAGGCGGCACTGGATGAGGCGAATGTCAGCCGCTATGCAAATTATCTGCACAAGTTGACAAAAAATACACAATTTATTATTATTACACACAGACGCGGAACGATGGCAGCGGCCGACCGGCTGTATGGCATCACGATGCAGGAAAAAGGAATCTCTGCACTGGTATCGGTAAATCTGATCGAAGAGGCACTGGATCAGTGAGAAAGGAAAGAAGATGGGTGAGAAAAAAGGATTTTTTAAGCGTCTGGTAGAAGGACTGACCAAGACAAGAAACAATATCGTTTCCGGTATTGATTCTATTTTCAGCGGATTTTCCGCAATAGATGAGGATTTTTATGAGGAGATCGAAGAAATCCTCATCATGGGAGATCTCGGGATCAATGCGACAACCGCGATCATAGAAGATCTGAAACAGAAGGTGAAAGAGCAGCACATCAAAGAGCCTTCTGCCTGCAAACAGCTTCTGATCGACAGCATCAAAGCCCAGATGAATGTCGGTGAGACGGCGTACGAGTTTGAAAACCGTCAGTCCGTTGTTCTGGTGATCGGAGTCAACGGTGTCGGTAAGACAACCAGCATCGGAAAACTGGCAGGAAAATTAAAAGACCAGGGAAAGAAAGTAATTCTGGCGGCAGCCGATACGTTCCGTGCGGCAGCCGGAGAACAGCTGACCGAATGGGCACACCGTGCAGGAGTGGAGATCATTTCCGGACAGGAAGGATCGGATCCGGCAGCCGTTGTATACGATGCGATCCAGGCATCCAAAGCACGTCATGCAGATGTATTGCTCTGCGATACGGCAGGACGACTTCATAATAAAAAGAATCTTATGGCAGAGCTTGGAAAAATCAACCGTGTGATCGACCGGGAATATCCGGAAGCTTACCGTGAGACACTGGTTGTGCTGGACGGTACAACCGGTCAGAATGCACTTACACAGGCAAGACAGTTTTCTGAGATTGCTGATATTACCGGAATCATTCTTACCAAACTGGATGGAACAGCCAAAGGCGGTATCGCCGTTGCCATCCATTCCGAACTTGGTATCCCGGTGAAATATATTGGCGTGGGAGAGAGTATTGACGATCTGCAGAAATTCGATGCAGACGAGTTCGTAAATGCACTTTTTGATGTGAAAGATTCAGAAGAAGAGGAGTAAAGACATGCTTACATTAGACAAATTTGAAGAAGCTTCAGAAATCGTAAAAAAAGCAACACAGGAGACAAAGCTGATCTACAGTAAATATTTCAGTGAGCAGACAGGAAACAAAGTTTATCTGAAACCAGAAAATATGCAGACAACCGGTGCTTATAAAGTAAGAGGTGCTTACTATAAAATCAGCACACTGAGCGAAGAAGAGAGACAGAAAGGTCTGATCACAGCCTCCGCAGGAAACCATGCACAGGGCGTTGCCTATGCAGCAAAAGAGTTTGGTGCAAAGGCAGTGATCGTTATGCCGACGACCACACCGCTGATCAAAGTAAACCGCACCAAGGGCTACGGTGCAGAAGTGGTTCTCTATGGAGATGTCTATGATGAGGCCTGTGCCTATGCACTGGAACTGGCAGAAAAAGAAGGCTATACCTTTATCCATCCGTTCGATGATCCGGCTGTTGCAACCGGTCAGGGAACGATCGCAATGGAGATCATCAAAGAACTGCCGCTGGTTGATTATATCCTTGTTCCGATCGGAGGAGGCGGACTGGCAACCGGTGTCTCCACACTGGCTAAGATGCTCAACCCGAACATCCGCGTGATCGGTGTGGAACCGGCAGGGGCAGCCTGCATGAAAGCTTCCCTTCAGGCAGGAGAAGTTGTGACACTGCCAAATGTCAATACGATCGCAGACGGTACGGCTGTTAAGACACCTGGCAAAAATGTGTTCCCGTATCTGCAGAAAAACCTCGATGATATCATCACCATTGAGGACGATGATCTGATCGTTGCCTTCCTTGATATGGTTGAAAACCACAAGATGATCGTAGAAAACTCCGGACTTCTGACCGTGGCAGCTCTGAAATATCTGGATGTAAAAGACAAAAAAGTGGTATCGATCTTAAGCGGCGGAAACATGGATGTGATCACGATGTCCTCTGTGGTACAGTTAGGCCTGATCCAGAGAGACCGTATCTTTACCGTATCTGTTCTGCTGCCGGACAAAGCAGGAGAGCTGGTTCGTGTGGCAACCGTTATTGCAAATGAACAGGGAAATGTCATCAAACTGGATCACAATCAGTTTGTAAGCACGAACCGCAATGCAGCCGTAGAGCTGAAGATCACACTGGAAGCATTTGGAACGGATCACAAAGAGCGCATCGTCAATGCCCTCAAAGAGCATGGCTATAATCCGAAAGTGATTCGCCCGAATCTTTAAAAGGAGGGGAGCAATATGAAAATAGCAGTAGCGGGAACGGGATATGTAGGGCTTTCCAATGCCCTGCTGCTCTCCCAGCACAATGATGTGTGGGCAGTCGATATCCTGCAAAGCAAGATTGATCTGATCAATAAAGGGAAGTCACCGATCGTAGACAGAGAAATCGAAGAATTTCTGGCAAGAGAGGATCTGCACCTGACAGCAACGACAGATGCAGAAAAAGCTTATAAGGATGCTGATTTTGTTATCATTGCAACCCCGACGAACTACGATCCGAAGAAAAATTATTTTGACACATCTTCGATCGAAACGGTGATCGAACTGATACAGAAGGTGAATCCGGATACCGTGATGGTGATTAAATCAACGGTTCCGGTCGGCTATACAAAAGGAATCCGTGAAAAATACCATACAGACCATATTCTGTTCTCGCCGGAATTTTTAAGAGAAGGACATGCACTGTATGATAATCTGTATCCTTCCCGTATTATTGTCGGATCGCCGGAGAATCAGCGTGACAAGGCACATGCATTTGCCGCACTTCTTCAGGAAGGGGCGATCAAGCAGGAGATCCCGACACTCTTTACCGATCTTACGGAAGCTGAGGCAGTCAAATTGTTTGCAAACACCTACCTTGCCATGCGTGTTGCATTTTTCAATGAACTGGATACTTATGCAGAGGTAAGAGGGCTTGACAGTAAACAGATCATTGAAGGAGTAGGACTGGATCCTCGTATCGGCACGCATTATAATAATCCGTCTTTTGGATATGGCGGATATTGTCTTCCAAAGGACACCAAACAGCTGCTTGCAAACTATCATGATGTCCCAAACAATATTGTGGCAGCGATCGTAGAAGCAAACCGTACCAGAAAAGATTTTATTGCAGAGCGCATTATTGAAAAAAATCCAAAGATTGTAGGAGTATACCGCCTGACGATGAAAACCAATTCAGACAACTTCCGCCAGAGCTCGATCCAGGGGGTTATGAAGCGGATCAAGGCGAAGGGGATCGAAGTGGTTGTATATGAGCCGGCAATGAAAGAAGAAACGTTCTTTAACTCCCGAGTGATCCGTGATCTTAAGGAGTTTAAAGAAGTAAGCGATGTGATCCTTGCCAACCGCTGCAGTGATGAGATTGCGGATGTCATGGACAAAGTCTATACAAGAGATCTGTATTTCAGGGACTAAGGAAAAATGAGGAGAGATAAATAATGAAATTAATTATACAGGTGCCATGTTATAATGAGGCACAGACGCTGGAAATTGCACTGAATCATCTGCCAAAACATATCGACGGGATCGATGAGATCGAGTATCTGATCATCAACGACGGAAGCCGTGACGATACCGTCAAGGTTGCAAAAAACTGGGGCGTGAACTATGTGGTCAATTTCCGGACGAACCGCGGACTGGCAAAGGGGTTCATGGCAGGGCTGGATGCCTGCCTGCGAAACGGTGCGGATATCATTGTCAATACTGATGCCGATGATCAGTACTGCGGAGATGATATCGAAAAACTGGTGCGTCCGATCCTGGAGGAAAAGGCAGATATTGTGATCGGTGAACGCCCGATCGATGATACCGAGCATTTTTCACCGCTCAAGAAAAAGCTTCAGCATTTCGGAAGCTGGACCGTGCGTGTGGCATCCAAATCCGATATTCCTGACGCACCGAGCGGTTTCCGTGCTTATAGCCGTGACGCAGCGATGCGTCTGAATGTAACGAATGAATATACCTACACCCTGGAGACGATCATCCAGGCAGGACGCACCAGAATGGCAATGGAGTCGGTGCCGATCCGTACTAATCCGGAGCTTCGTAAATCCAGACTGTTTTCCAGTATGTTTGGTTATGTGAAGCGTTCCATGGTGACGATCGTCCGTTCCTTTATGATGTACAAACCGCTGCGGTTCTTCCTCGGGATCGGCAGTGTGCTCTTTCTTTGCGGGGCACTGCTTGGCGTGCGTTTTCTGGTTTACTATGCGACCGGAGCCGGAAACGGACATGTGCAGTCCCTGATTCTTGCAAGTATCCTGATGCTGATGGGCTTCCAGACCGGCGTGATCGGACTGCTGGCAGACATCATTGCGGCAAATCGCAAGATTCTGGAAGATGTACAGTATCATGCACGCAGGCTGGATTATGACAGAGAGAAAGAGGAAAAGTAAAATGACAATGACAAAACAGGACAGGATTTGCATGATCTCACTGTTTGCGGTAATGCTGGTGCTTATGGGAGTGCCGGCGTTATGTCTGAGTACGAACACCGTTGTGGATGAGCTTGGTACTCTGACCAATACAGCTCTTCTGACCGGAAGAAACTGGGGAACAGGGATTATAAGCAATGGTGGATTTTATTATCGTTATGGAATGGCGTTTGTGTGGCTTCTGCCGTTTCTGATCTTTAAAGATCCAATCATGGTTTACAAAGCCGCATCTTTTGTGAATGCTTTGTTTATGGCAACGACACCGGTGATGGCTTATTATATCAGCAGACGTTACTTAAAGATTGAAAAAGAAAAGGAAGCGGCTCTTCTGGCAGCCGGTTCTACGATCATCAGCAGCGTGATGTTCCAGGGGATCTATCTTCGCGGAGACATGATGCTGATCGTGCTCAACTGGGTTTGTGCACTTCTTATTTTAAATGCAATGTATGCAAAAACCAGAAAAGAGCGGCAGATCTATACGATACTGCTGAGTTTCTGTGCAGTTTATGCCTATGCATGCCACAGCAGAGGAATCGTTATGGTGATCGCGACGGCGATGACGGTATTGCTGATCCCGTTTTTTACAAAGGAAAAAGAGAGAAGACTTCCGTACATCAGCTTTTTTGGCAGCATGGCAGTCTTTCTTGTGATCGACAAGATTCTGGTGCGATATTTTAAACGAACCATATGGGGAAGCAGAGCGGCACATGCGACCGGAATCCCGAAAGAATCTCTGGAACTGCTGACAAAAATAAAAGGTATCAAATCTTATATTCGAATGGCGGTCGGATGGCTGTATAATTCTTTCAGCTCGACTCTTGGACTGGTATGCGTGGGTCTGATCGCCTGCGTGATCATCGTATTTCTGATGTTTCGCCGTTCGAAAAAGGTCACATCGGAAGAAGGCACACTGGCACTGTTTGGATTCTTATCTTATGCAGGAAGCTTTGTTCTCGGAACGGTATTCTTCCTGAAGAGCGTCAAAAAGAACTTTTACAGTTCTTACGGAATCCGCGTGGACCGAATCGTATACGACCGCTATGTCTGCTGTGCATTCGGTGTTCTCTGCATGGTGGCACTTTATGTTCTGGTCTGGAAAAGAGATCTGTTTGGCATTAAGGCAAAACTGCTTTCTGTGGCAGGATGCGGTGTTACCCTGGTACTGTTTGCCAGAATCACTGCCCCATATCTGAACAACCAGAGTTTTGTGCGGAAATATATGGGAATGTTAGTTACCTTTGTTAAGACCAATGCAAAAAGCGTGACATTCAAAGGAGATCATGTATCAAGCGGGGTAATCCTGTTTGGCGTTGTGGCACTGATCCTGTTTTTATTGATCCTGTTTCTGTGTCAGAAAAAGAAAGGATACCAGGCATGTGCCCTGACCTTGCTTGTCTCGGTACTGCTCTTTGGCTACAATGTAACAAACATTACGATTTCCGAAAGCAATACAAGAGAAGCGAGAATTTCTTCCGCCTCAAATCTGATTCTGTCCTTCGGAGATATCTATAAAGAATATTCTTATGTATGGACAGAAAAAACAGCGGCACCGATCAAATCGTATCAGGTGCGTCTGATGGATTATCATCTGATCAGCAAAAATTATCAGGGTTTTGACGAAACAGACAACGTGTTTGTGATTTCAAAACATCTACCGGATGAAAAACAGTTTCAGAACGGTGAGTACTATCTGATCGACAGCGAAGATTACAACAAAAAAGAAGACTTTGTCTATGTCAAAGGAAGCGAACTGAAAGATGCACTGGAGAAGAGAGGTGTTTCTCTGAGTGCTTATACAGGATGACAGACGGGAGGAAAGTATGAAAGAAGTGGTGATCGCCATTACGGCAGCCAGTTACAGCGGAAACAAAGGAGCGGCAGCGATGCTGCAAAGCTCCATCCGTCAGCTTTATGAAAAATATGGAACACGTTTGAAAATCAATCTGATGTCTGTTTATCCGGAAGAAGATAAAGAACAGATCCCGTGGGATTTTATCCGGATCGTTTCCTGTAAACCGGAACAGCTTTTGTTTATCGCGTTTCCGCTGGCAGTTCTCTATAAAGTATTTCATTTTCTGCCTCCGGTAAAGAGTCTGCTTTTGAAGAATAAAATTCTGCGGGCATATTATGAGACGGATGCCGTTCTGGATGAAGCGGGGATCTCTTTTGTGGACAGCCGCGGATTTGTGATGAATACTTATGGTTTTGTGTGTGCGGCCGTGCCGATGCTGATGGGCACACCGGTTCTGAAATATTCTCAGGCAATGGGAACCTTTCACTCTTTCTGGAATCGTTTTCTGGCAAAATGGATTCTTCCGAAGATGCGGCTGATCTGTGCCAGAGGAAAGGGAACCCTTGACAATCTGAAAGGGATCGGCATTGAGAAGAATGTAAAACTCTGTGCGGACGGAGCGTTTACGATGGCAGATGATCCATATTATCTGAAACAGGTTGAAGCAGAAGCACAGAAGGATGCCTTTTTCAATGATAAAGTGGTTGGACTGTCGATCAGCTCGGTTGTTCGGAAAAAATGTGATAAGCTCGGGATTGATTATCCGAAGATCATGACGGATTTTATTGACCGTCTCAACGAGGATGGATGGAACGTACTGATCATCGCAAACGGTGCGAGAATACACAGCGACAAACCGCGAAACAACGATCTTCCGGTCTGCGATGCGGTCTATGAAAGCGTGAAAAACAAAGAGATGGTCAGATGGTACCACAAAGAAATGACGGCAGAAGAAATCCGTGCGTACATCGGGAAATGCCGTTTTCTGGTTGCTTCCAGATTCCATGCCATGATCGGTGCTCTTCAGCAGAAAGTGCCGGTGCTTCTGGTGGGATGGAGCCATAAATATCAGGAAGTGCTGGATTTTTTTGAGCTTGGGCAGTATGCGATCGATTTTTCCGATCTGACGGCAGAGTCCCTGCAAAAGGAATTTGAGAAATTCATTCAGGAAGAAGAGACGATCCGCGGCAAGCTGGATGAACATTATGAAGAAGTCATGGAAAGTTCCAAGAAAAACATTGTTTATGTTTCTGAGATTGTAGATGAAATAGTAGGAGAATGATCGGTTATGGAAGAAAATACACAGGTAAAAAAAGAAGACGCGGAAATCCTAGAAAACGAACAGAAGGGCGGAAAGAAGAAATGGATGAAATATGCCAAGATCGGATTTTTACTGCTGGTTGCTGTTTTTCTGGTTCGCTATTTTTATAAAAATTATGATTCCTATAAAAATCTGGACGTTGAGATCAACTGGCTGGTATTTACGGGAGCGGTGCTGTTTTATTTCCTTTATAAAGTGACACTGGCTTCTTTATGGCACTATATCACAAAGTTAAATCACTGTTCAATCAAGTATTTCAAGGCAATCACAGCATATCTGTATTCCATTCTCGGAAAATACATTCCGGGAAAAGTTTTTATGCTGCTTGCCCGCGTGCCGGCATACGAAGAAGGAGGAGCACCGATCCGGAAAGTGACGGTCTGCTTTTTCCTTGAGAATATCTGTACGCTTCTCGGAGCTGCATTTTTGTTTTTGGTTTCGCTGTTCTTTTTTCCGAACGACCTGCTCAATGATTACAAATGGCTGACGATCGGTCTGGTGATCCTGTTTTTTATCTGCATCAACCCGAAGATCATCAACTTTTTCCTGAAGATCCTTGAGCGGTTTATTAAGAAAAAAGATCTTTCGATTCCGATCACCTATGGGCAGATGATCAAAGTTGTATTGCTGTTTATCTGCAACTGGCTGGTCGTTGGTGTCGGATTCTATATGCTGGTATGCTCCATCTATCCGGTTCCGACTTCCGAATTTCTCTATGTGGCCGGAATTTACGGACTGTCCTGTATCATCGGAATTCTTGCTGTATTTGCACCGTCCGGTCTTGGCGTAAGGGAAGGTATCATGCTGCTTGGACTTGGTCTTGTTATGCCAAAAGAATATGCTGTGATTATTTCTATTATATCCAGACTGTGGCAGACTGTTGCGGAACTCATTTTGATTGCAATTGCTTTTATTGTAAATAAGATTATGGAATTTCGGAAAAAAAAGAAGAAAACAGCTTGATCTGAAATAAAAAAAGAAAAAGCCATCATGTCAAGAAAAAATACTTGACACGGTGGCTTCTTTCGTGTATGATAACCAAGGTGATTGCAGTGGAAAAGATTTTAGAGCAGACATTATTGTATGATTTTTATGGTGAACTGCTTACAGAGCATCAACAGAAAATATACGAGGATGTAGTATTCAACGATATTTCCTGCAGTGAAGTTGCAGAGAATCAGGGAATCAGCAGACAGGGTGTGCACGATCTGATCAAACGGTGCGGACATATCCTGGATGATTACGAGACAAAACTGCATCTGGTTGAGAGATTTGTAAGTCTGAAAGAAAAGGTGGAAGCCATAAGGATGGCGGCAGATGATCCGGAAGAAGTAAGGAAGATTTCGGATGAGCTGCTGAAAGAATTATAAAACCGACTGACGGTGGAGGTTACGATGGCATTTGAAAGTTTATCGGATAAACTGCAGAATATATTTAAAAACCTTCGCGGCAAGGGAAGACTGACAGAGGCAGATGTCAAGACAGCACTGAAAGAAGTAAAGCTTGCTCTTCTGGAAGCGGATGTCAGCTTTAAAGTCGTGAAGCAGTTTATAAAAGCGGTTCAGGAGCGTGCAATCGGTCAGGACGTGATGAACGGACTGAATCCGGGCCAGATGGTTATCAAGATCGTAAATGACGAGCTGGTAAACCTGATGGGATCTGAGACGACTGAGATCGCACTGCGTCCGGCAAGTGAAGTTACTGTGATCATGATGGCAGGTCTTCAGGGAGCCGGAAAAACTACAACAACTGCGAAGCTCGCAGGCAAATTTAAATCAAAAGGCAGAAAGCCGCTTCTGGTAGCGTGTGACGTATATCGTCCGGCAGCTATCACGCAGCTTCAGATAAATGGTGAGAAACAGGGTGTGGAAGTTTTCTCCATGGGAGACAAGCAGAACCCGGTCAATATCGCCAAAGCAGCTGTAGAACATGCAAAGAGTCACGGATTTAATGTCGTGATCCTTGATACAGCAGGACGCCTTCATGTCGATGAAGCGATGATGGAGGAGTTACAGAACATCAAAGAAGCCGTTCATGTTGATCAGACGATCCTGGTGGTGGATGCAATGACCGGACAGGATGCAGTCAATGTGGCAGACAGCTTCAATCAGAAACTTGAGCTTGACGGTGTCATCCTTACAAAGCTGGATGGAGACACCAGAGGCGGTGCGGCACTCTCGATCAAGGCAACCTGCGGCAAACCGATCCTCTATGTTGGTATGGGTGAGAAGTTATCCGATCTGGAACAGTTCTATCCGGAGCGTATGGCATCCAGGATTTTAGGCATGGGCGATGTGATGACGCTCATTGAGAAAGCACAGGCCAATATCGACGAAGACAAAGCCAGAGAAATGGAACAGAAACTGAAAAAAGCACAGTTTGGTTTCGATGATTATCTGGAGAGCATGGCTCAGGTTAAAAATATGGGAGGCATATCCAGTATCTTAAGTATGATGCCGGGTATTGGCAATAAAGCAGCAGATATCGAGGCTGCGGTGGATGAGTCCAAGATGGCACGCATCGAGGCGATCATCCTCTCCATGACACCGAAAGAGCGTTCCAATCCGGATCTGTTAAATCCGTCCAGAAAGAAACGTATCGCAAAAGGTGCAGGTGTGGACATCAGCGAAGTCAACAAACTGGTCAAACAGTTCGAACAGACACGCAAGATGATGAAACAGTTCCCTGGTATGATGGGAGGCAAGGGTGCAAAACGCGGCAGGTTCAAGCTTCCGTTTTAGCACGTAAAGAATGCAGAGAAGCTGCCAAAGGCAGGTTTTCATAGATATCAAAGATATAAAAATACTGAGGAGGTGAAAGTAATGGCAGTAAAGATCAGATTAAGAAGAATGGGAGAAAAGAAAAATCCTTTCTATAGAATCGTTGTAGCTGATTCTCGTTCCCCGAGAGATGGAAGATTCATCGAGGAGATCGGTACCTACAATCCGAACATCGAACCGAGTGAATTCAAGGTAGATGAGGAGCTGGCAAAGAAATGGCTGGCAAATGGTGCACAGCCGACAGAGGTAGTAGGAAAGCTCTTCAAAATCGCCGGTATTGAAAAATAAGAGGTGGCAGGATGAAAGAATTAGTAGAAGTAATCGCTAAGTCACTTGTAGAAAATCCGGAAGAAGTTACCGTTACGGAAAGGCAGTCTGGAAAGACAACGGTTGTTGAACTGAAAGTTGCCCCATCCGATATGGGAAAAGTAATCGGTAAACAGGGCAGAATTGCGAAAGCGATTCGTGCAGTCGTAAAGGCTGCAGCCTCAAAGGAAGACAAGAAAGTTGTAGTGGACATTCTGTAGCTGAAAAGCTGCAGGATGCTGCGTTGAAAACCTCGTGCAGACGAGGTTTTTGTTTTATTCAATTTTACCCGGAGGAGAAACATGGAAGAATTTTTACAGGTCGGAGTGATTACGGCAACACATGGTATTCACGGGGAAGTCAAAGTATTTCCGACAACCGACGATCCGAAACGTTTTAAAAAACTGAAAAAAGTGCTTCTGGATACCGGAAGAGAAAAACTGGAACTGGAAGTGGAAGGTGTCAAATTTTTCAAAAATATGGTTATCCTGAAGTTTAAAGAATATAATGATATCAATCAGATTGAAAAATACAGAAAGTGTCCGCTGCTTGTGACACGCGAGCATGCAGTAAAACTTAAGAAAAATGAGTATTTTATCGCAGATCTGATCGGACTTAAGGTCTATACCGAGGATGATGCATTTCTTGGCACACTGGATGATGTGATCCAGACCGGAGCAAACGATGTCTATCAGGTAGTGACGGAAGAAGGAAAAGAGATCCTGATCCCGGCGATCCGTCAGTGTATTCTGGAAGTAGATGTGGAAGAAGGCCGCATGAAAGTGCATCTTCTAGAAGGGCTGGTGTAGCATGCATTTTCATGTACTGACACTGTTTCCGGAAATGATCGAGCAGGGAATGAATACCAGTATCATGGGCAGGGCGATCGAACGGGGATATATTTCTCTGAAAGCAACGGACATCCGCGACTATGCTGCGAATAAGCATAATAAGGTGGATGATACACCGTACGGAGGCGGAGCCGGCATGGTCATGCAGGCAGCACCGGTCTATGGAGCCTATGAGGCAGTAAAAGAACAGATCGGTTACCGGCCGAGAGTGATCTATCTGACGCCGCAGGGAAGTACTTTTTCACAGCCTATGGCGGAAGAATTTGCAAGAGAGCAGGATCTGGTCTTTCTGTGCGGACATTATGAAGGGATCGATGAGCGTGTCCTGGAAGAGATCGTGACAGACTACGTCTCCATCGGGGACTATGTCCTGACCGGAGGGGAACTTCCGGCAATGGTGATGATGGATGCGATCTCCAGACTGGTTCCGGGTGTGCTTCACAATGAGGCATCTGCCGAATTCGAATCTTTCCAGGGAAATCTCCTGGAGCATCCGCATTACAGCAGACCGGAAGTCTGGCATGAAAAGCGGGTTCCGGAAGTGCTGTTATCCGGACATCATGCCAACATTGAAAAATGGAGAAGAGAACAGTCCGTCATCCGGACGGCAGAAAGAAGACCAGATCTGCTGGAAAAAGCGGATCTGTCAGCAAAAGAAAAAGCTCTGGCAGATCGCTGTCTGGCTGAAAAAAAGCTTGCTTTTACGCAAGAGGTATGATAAAATTATTCACGTTGTGAGAAGAGATGGTCCTCTGCTACCTGGGCGGTATTAAGAACATCTGAAAATATAAGGAGGAACAACAAGATGAACGAAATCATTAAGAACATTGAAGCAGCTGAACTGAAAGCGGAAGTACCTGTATTTAACGTAGGTGATACTGTAAAAGTTTACGCAAAGATCAAAGAGGGTAACCGCGAACGTATCCAGATCTTCGAAGGAACTGTTCTGAAGAAACAGGGTGGAAGCAACAGAGCAACTTTCACAGTAAGAAAGAACTCCAACGGAATCGGCGTTGAAAAGACATGGCCGCTGCACTCCCCGAACGTAGAAAAGATCGAGGTTATCAGAAGAGGTAAAGTAAGAAGAGCGAAACTGAATTACCTGAGAGACCGTGTTGGTAAAAAAGCAAAAGTAAAAGAGTTGGTTAAATAATAGGACGCAGCAGCGTACCGAATGATTCCGCAACAAGCACTGCTTGTTCGGGTCAGCCAGACAGACCAGGGACAAGTACTTAGGTAATTGTCCCTGTTTCTGTATAACCGACTGTGAATTTCAAAAGGCAAAAGGGGAGGATACATGAGCCGCACAGGAAGAAATCGCAGAGAAAGGGATCGAAGAAACAAAGATCGGATTTCACAGGAACAGGCAATACAGGAAAAACACAGCAGAAGGGAAATGAGGAAACAGAAAAAAGAACGGGAAAAGGTCAGAAAGAATCCGATCAAAGCCGGTCTTGGATGGCTGTTTCAGATCATTGTGGTGATCCTGTTTGCATATATTGCTGTTTTCTTTTTCGGTCAGTCCAGAACGAACATCGGACAGGCGATGAACAGTACCTTGTCCGGCGGAGATGTTGTTCTGTTAAATGAGCTGTCCTATCGCTTTTCAGGACCATCCAGGGAGGATGTAATCTCGTTTAAACTGAATGGAAGCGAGGACACGCATTCTTATATAAGACGTGTGATCGGACTGCCGGGTGAGACGATCCAGATCATCGATGGTATGATCTATATTAATGGAAGTGTCTACCTGGAGACGCAGGGATTTCCACAGATGGAAAATGCCGGAATGGCAGCACAGGAGATCACACTTGGTGAAGATGAATATTTTGTGCTTGGTGATAACCGCAATCAGAGTGAAGACAGCCGTTTTGCAGATATGGGAAATGTAAAGCTGGAAGATATTGAAGGGAAAGTCTGGGCTGTTTTATCTCCTTCGGATCACCGGGGACTTGTTAAGTAGAAAGGTAAAAAATATGAATTATCAGTGGTATCCTGGTCATATGACCAAGGCAAGGCGTATGATGCAGGAAGACATCAAACTGATCGATCTTGTCATCGAACTGCTGGATGCACGTGTACCGTTTTCCAGCCGCAATCCGGATATCGATAAGATGGGCAGGGACAAAGCCCGCCTGATTCTTCTGAACAAATCGGATCTTGCGGATGAAAAGAGCAATGAAGCGTGGGTTGCTTTTTTCGAAGCGAAAGGGTATTGCGTCAGAAAGATCAATTCCAGAAGTGGAGCAGGACTTAAATCCATCAATGCAGCCGTTCTGGAAGCATGCCATGAAAAGATCGAGCGAGACAAACGCAAAGGAATCAAGAACCGTCCGGTGCGGGCAATGGTTGTCGGGATTCCGAATGTCGGAAAATCTACGTTTATCAATGCCTATGCCGGAAAAGCATGTGCAAAGACCGGAAATAAGCCGGGTGTTACGAAGGGAAAACAGTGGATCCGCTTAAATAAGGGTCTGGAACTGCTGGATACACCGGGTATTCTCTGGCCGAAATTTGAAGACCAGAGTGTCGGTATGCGACTGGCAATGATCGGTTCCATCAAAGACGAGATCCTCAATACGGATGAGCTTGCACTCAATCTGATCCGTTTCCTGATGGAACATTATCCGGGGAGATTAACGGAACGTTATGGCTGCGAAGAAACCGCTCAGGAAGCACTCACAGTTTACGAGGAGATCGCAAGACGGCGTGGCTGCATCAAAAAAGGTCAGGAACTGGATTATACCAAGACAGGTATGCTTCTGCTGGATGATTTCCGAAGCGGAAAACTTGGCAGGATCACGCTGGAACTTCCGAAGGGAGAGACGGAAGAGCAGTAGACAGTATTTTGTGGGAGGAGAGTATGAAAAAGGGACTTATCGAGGTGCTGTTTTATATCGTACTGGTGTTTGGCGTCAGCTTTTTGCTGACAACTTATGTCGGTCAGCGTACGCGGGTAAATGGAGAGTCGATGTATCCGACGCTGCATGACGATGACAATCTGATCGTTGATAAGGTCAGTTATCGTTTCTCTGATCCCAGACGTTATGATATCATTGTTTTTCCGTATCGCTATAAGGATATGTATTTTATTAAACGGATCATTGGTCTGCCGGGTGAGACGGTGCAGATCTTGGACGGGTATGTGTACATAGACGGTAAAAAACTGGACGAACATTTTTGTGATGAAAAAATCCAGAACGCAGCACTTGCATCCGACCCGATCACACTTGGAGACGATGAATATTTTGTGCTCGGAGACAATCGCAATGCCAGTGAAGACAGTCGTTTTCCGGATGTCGGGAATGTCAGACGCAAAGAGATCATCGGGCGTGCCTGGGTACGCATCTGGCCATTTGAACGGGCGGGATCTTTGTAGAAAAGGAGTTTTTGATGAAAGCAAAAGAGATTATTAACTGGGTTGTATATTTTGTATGCCTGTTAGCAGTTGTATTCGTGATCAATACATTTGTTGTACAGAGGACCATGGTCAGCGGAGATTCTATGTATCCGTATCTGCACAACAAGGATCAGCTGATGATGGATAAATTATCTTATCGTTTCCATGATCCGGAGAGGTTTGATATTGTAGTCTTTCCGGTTGTGCGTGACGGAAAAGAAGAGTACTATATCAAACGTGTGATCGGTCTGCCGGGAGAAACCGTACAGATCATAGATGGCTATGTTTACATCAACGGTGAAAAGCTGGATGAAAATTACGGTGCAGAAGTGATGAATGATGCCGGACGTGCGGCAGAGCCGATCACGCTTGGCGATGATGAGTACTTCGTGCTGGGAGATAACCGCAACCGAAGCGATGACAGCCGCTATGAGAATGTCGAAAATCTCAAAAGAGAAAAGATTGTCGGTCGTGCCTGGGTGCGTATCTGGCCGCTTGATCGTATCTGCGTAGTCAGACACCAGTAGACGAAAAAAGAGAAATGCGTTAGAATAAGAAGTGCCACTTTGTGTGGCACTTTTTTAAATACGAACGAAATGATCAGTCGGACTTTTTAGACAGGATATGCGTTCATGAGCAAGTAGCGAAGCGGATTGTGAATGTCCGCTTTACCGCAGAGAAGCATTCCCCCGCTAAAATATGATTACCGACTGTGGGTTGGAATAAAGGAGAAAATATATGAGCACAGACAGAAAAAGCATCGCACAGATCAAAAAAGAATTTGCAGAGGCAAAAGAAGGTTCCCTAGAAGAACTGTTTGCACAGTATGCTATGGATGAGAGAAGCGGTGTGAAGGCAGTTTTAAACAGTTACCGAAAAAAACAGGAAAAGCTGGCAAAAGAGCGGGTTCGCCTGGAAGAAATGAGAAGTTACGAACATCAGTACGAAAGATATGGCTATGTGTGTGGAATTGATGAGGCAGGACGCGGTCCGCTGGCAGGACCGGTTGTCGCCGGTGCCGTGATCTTGCCAGAAGACTGTGAGATCCTGTGGTTGAATGATTCCAAACAGCTTTCAGAAAAGAAGAGGGAAGCTCTGTACGATGAGATCATGGAAAAAGCACTGGCAGTGTCCGTCGGCATGGCATCACCGGCAAGGATCGATGAAATCAATATCCTGCAGGCAACTTATGAAGCGATGCGTGAGGCAATCGCCGGACTGAAGATCCGGCCGCAGGTTCTCTTAAATGATGCTGTGAAGATCCCACAGGTGGAGATTTCGCAGGTACCGATCATTAAAGGAGATGCAAAAAGCCTGTCGATCGCAGCGGCGAGTGTGATCGCAAAAGTGACCAGGGACCGCCTGATGAAAGATTATGACAAACTGATGCCAGAATATGGATTTGCGAAACACAAAGGCTATGGAAGTGCCGCACATATGGAGGCAATACGCAAATTCGGATCATCCCCGATCCACCGACAGAGCTTTATCAAAAACATCATATGAGTCGGGGGGACAAACAGGTCAAAACTGTTTGAAAATGCGAAACATGAAAAATCGCATATAACTCATAATACAAAAGAAAATGGGGGTATCAATGACAAGAGGGGGAAACACACGCAAAACTGGGGCAAGATATGAATTACTGGCAGCCGTCCATCTGGAAAAATGTGGTTATCATATCATAGAGAAAAATTATCGCTGCCGGATCGGGGAGATCGATCTGGTCGCCTGCGACGGGGCGTATCTGGTATTTGTGGAGGTCAAATACCGCAAAAACAACAAGAAGGGCGGTGCGGCAGCGGCCGTATCCACAGCAAAGCAGAAAACGATCAGCTGCGTGGCAGATTATTATATGAAAGTTCACGGGATCTGTGCAGACCAGAGTGTCCGGTTTGATGTCGTGGCATTTGACGGAGAAGAGATGGAACTGATCCGGGATGCGTTTGCCTATGCCGGAAATGTCCGGTTTTGATCGGTATTTAGCAGAGCAATTTGCAGGCATCTATTGGGGTCAAAAGAACTTTTGACACTGGCATTTCAGGAGTTTACAGGAGGAAGATAAATGGGTACTTTTGAAAAAAGAGAAAAAAACGGTGTGACATGGCTTTCCGCTACGCCGTTTGAAAAGATGGAAGTGATCGTGCAGGGATTTTCAACGCGGCTTGGCGGAGTGAGCACAGAGCATCTGTCGAGCATGAACCTGAGTTTTTCGCGTGGCGATCAGGAAGAAAATGTACGTGAAAATTTCAGAAGAATTGCAGATGCGATCGGTTTCACACCGGAAGATCTGGTCTTTTCAGATCAGACGCATACGACCAACATCCGTGTGGTGACAGAAGCAGACCGCGGCAAAGGATTTACAAAACCGCTGGATTATACGGATGTGGACGGACTGATTACAGACGTTCCGGGACTGGTGCTGGCAACGTTTTATGCAGACTGTGTGCCGCTGTATTTTGTAGATCCCATCAGAAAAGCAGTCGGGCTTTCACATTCCGGCTGGCGTGGAACGGTTCATAAGATCGGCAAGATAACGGTTCAGGCGATGGCGGATCAATATGGAAGCAGACCGGAAGATATCGTAGCAATAATCGGGCCATCGATCTGTCAGGACTGTTATGAAGTCAGCGAGGATGTCATTCTGGAATTTCAGAAATATTATCGTGAAGACTGTCAGAGCGAATTGTATTACCGGAAAGAAAACGGAAAGTATCAGCTGAATTTATGGAGGGCAAATGAGATTGTGATGGAGGAGGCCGGAATCTTGCCGGAAAACATCCATACGACCCAGTGGTGTACCTGCTGCAATCCGGAACTTTTGTATTCACACCGTGCCTCAAAAGGCAAACGTGGCAATCTGGCAGCATTTCTCGGACTGAAGAGGAGCGAATGATTTTATGAAACAGATGATCAACACAACGGATTATGCGTTTGATGTGGAACGCTATCGGGATGAGGCAGATGCCATTTCGTTTGCAGGAAATCTTGGTATGGATGGATTTGAACTGCTGCCGTGTGAGGGGGGAAGAGATGATTTCTTTACAGAACGATCCGTGATTGGCGTACATCTGCGATATTTTGATTCCTGGCTGGATTTCTGGAATGGAAAACTGGAGATGTTGAGCAAAGAATACGGATCCTTTGAAAAAGTGAAAGAGATTTTCGGAGGGCTCGATCGCAGCTGTATCCTGAAATGTTTTCGGGAAGACCTGGAGCGTGCCAGAAAGCTGAAAGCCCGCTATGTGGTCTTTCATGTAAGCGATGTCAGTACCAGGGAGCTGTTTACCTATCAGTGCCGGCACACAGACGAAGAAGTGATCGATGCGGCGGCAGAACTGATCAATCTTTTGCTGGATGGAGAAGATTACACGTTTGATTTCCTCATGGAAAATCTCTGGTGGCCGGGTCTTACCATGACAAGGCCGGAGATGACGAAGCGTCTGCTCTCGCAGGTCCATTATCAAAAGAAAGGCATTATGCTGGATACCGGGCATCTGATGCACATGAATCTGGAACTGAAAACGCAGGATGAGGCGGTCGATTACATCCTGGAAAAAGTTGCAGAGCATGGAAATCTGGCTTCTTATATCAAAGGCATGCATTTAAATCAGAGCATCACGGGTGCGTATGTGAAAACGCTGATCACCAAAAAGGATGCCATGCCATCGGATTACGAAGCATGTTCCAAAGCCTGCTATGAACACGTCTTCCAGATCGACCAGCATCTGCCTTTTACCACACCGAAAGTTCAGAAACTGGTAGAAACCATAAAACCGGAATATCTGACACATGAGCTGATGTCCTACGGAAGAAGCGAGCATGAGATCAAGCTGGTGATGCAGCGTGCGGCTTTGAAGGGGAAAAATCTATAATAACCATTCAGACTTTGCCCGTGACAGCTTTTTAAAACGAGAAAAATTATCAAATACAAATCAGAAAAAAGCGAGACAACTGTGCTATAATGACCATAAGTTAGTTGGTTCTAACATCAAATATAAAGTGACTACTCCTTTGCAGACAGTGAGCGACAAGTTACAGACTATTTTTTGGGAGAGGAAAAATATGTTTTTAGAGATCAAAGACTTGAAAAAATCATTTGGCACAGCAGAAAACAGGACGGAAGTGCTGAAAGGAATTGACTTTTCTGTTGAAAAAGGACAGATCTGTGTGCTGCTTGGACCATCCGGTTCCGGAAAATCTACGCTTCTGAATATTATCGGCGGGATTGACCAGGCGGACGAAGGGTATGTCTCCATCAATGGTGAGAAAACGGCGGATATGAAAGAAAAAAGACTGACGCAATACCGCCGCCGACATCTGGGATATGTATTTCAGATGTACAATCTGATACCAAATCTCAGTGTCAGAGAAAATATTGAAGTGGGGGCTTATTTAAGCGACAGACCGCTGGAACTGGATGAGCTTCTGAAAACACTTGGGCTGTATGAACATCGCAACAAGCTGCCGAACCAGCTTTCCGGCGGACAGCAGCAGAGGACGGCAATCGGGCGTGCAATCATCAAAAATCCGGATATTCTTCTGTGTGATGAGCCGACGGGTGCACTGGATTACAAGACTTCCAAAGAAATCCTCTGCCTGATTGAGCAGATCAACCAGAAATACGGCAACACGGTGATCATGGTAACGCACAATGATGCCATCAAAAATATGGCAGACCGTGTCGTAAAGCTCAGGGACGGACAGATCCGGAAAAATTATGTCAATGAAACCAAGATCGCAGCAGCTGATCTGGAATGGTAAGGCGGTGAGAATATGAAAAATCCATTGCTCAAACGTCTTCCAAGAGAACTGATCGGTGACATTGGAAAATACCTTGCAGTTTTTCTTTTTATGACAGCGACGATCGGATTTGTCTCCGGTTTCCTGGTGGCAGATAACAGTATGCTGGCAGCTTATCAGGAAAGCTTTGAGAAATATCACATCGAAGATGGAAACTTTACATTGGAGAAAAAGGCAACGGACAGTCAGATCAAAAGACTGGAAAAAGAAGGCGTTCAGATTTATGAAAATTACTATGTCGAAGAAGATGCGGATACTGATGTCGACGGGAAAAAGGACAGTACAGTCCGCGTTTACAAAAACCGCAGCCAGATCGATCTCGTATGCCTGATGAAAGGAGAGCTTCCCAAGAAGGAAGATGAGATTGCCATCGACCGTATGTATGCAGAAAATAACAAGATACAGATCAGTGACATCATAAAAGTCGGAAAAGAAGAAAAAACGGTGACAGGCTATGTGGCACTGTCTGATTACAGTGCACTGTTTTCCAATAATTCGGATATGATGTTTGATGCAGTTAAGTTCGGTGTTGCCATTGTCACAGATGAAGCCTTTGACAATCTGGAAGAAACGCACCTTAAATATCGTTATTCCTGGACATATGATGATCCGCCACAGGGAGAAAAAGCAGAGAAAGAACGTTCCGATGACTTTCTTGAGATACTGGCAGATTACACATCGGTGACAGGCTATATCCCACGCTATGCAAATCAGGCGATCCATTTCACCGGAGACGATATGGGCAGTGACCGTTCGATGATGATCGTGCTTTTGTATATCCTGATTGCAATCATGGCCTTTGTTTTTGCGGTGACAACAAACAATACGATTGTCAAAGAGGCTGCGGTGATCGGAACCCTGCGGGCTTCCGGTTATACAAGAAAAGAACTTCTGGTACATTACATGACACTGCCGCTTCTGGTCACGGTTATAGCAGCGGTGATCGGAAATGTTCTGGGTTATACCGTCTTTAAAAATATCTGTGCCGGTATGTATTATGGAAGTTACAGTCTTCCGACCTACGAAACGAGATGGAATATGGATGCATTCGTCCTGACGACCATTGTGCCGTTTGTGATCATGCTGCTGGTCAATCTGGTCCTGATCTCGAAAAGATTAAAACTCACTCCGCTGAAGTTTCTAAGAAGAGACTTAAGCACATCAAAAAAACAAAAAGCAGTGAAACTGCCGGATATTCGCTTTTTTGACCGGTTCCGTCTGCACATCATCCTGCAGAACAAATCCAGTTACATCACGTTGTTTGTGGGAATCGTATTTGCCAATATTCTGCTGCTGTTCGGCATGATGATGGCACCGCTTCTGGATCATTACCAGGAACAGACCGTTGACAATATGATCGCAGATTATCAGTACATTCTGAACGTACCGGATGAGATTGATGAGGATGACACTTACACCCTGTATGGGGCACTGAGCCGCTTCCTGACTCCGTCACTGGAAACAGAAAACAAAAAGGCAGAAAAATTCTGCATGGAATCACTGGAAACCGTTCCGGGCAAACGGGACAGTGAGAGCGTCACCGTCTACGGAACACAGCAGGGAAGTCATTACATGAAGGCGGATTTTCCGGATGAGGGTGTGTATGTTTCAGATGGATATGCGGAAAAATACAATATAAAAACAGGAGATACCATTTGGCTGAAAGAGACTTACGAGGATAAAACATACTCTTTTGCGGTAAAAGGAATCTATGTCTATCCGTCCGGACTTTCCGTATTTATGTCAATGCCGCAGTTCTGCCGTGTGTTTGAGAAATCCGACACGTATTTTAATGGCTATTTCTCAAACGAAAAGATCACCGATATCGAAGAAGCATACATTGCTTCCACGATCACACAGGACGACCTGACCAAGATTTCCAGACAGCTGGATGTCTCTATGGGAAATATGTTTCAGCTGATCAATGTATTTGCGGTTGTTCTGTTTGCCCTTCTGATCTATCTTCTGACAAAACTGATCATTGAAAAGAATGAACATTCTATTTCCATGGTTAAGATCCTTGGCTATGAAAATGATGAGATCATCCGCCTGTATCTGGTTTCCACAAGCTGGGTGGTTGCCATTTCCGTATTGCTGAGTCTGTGGATCGCCACCTGGACGATCAAGGTGATCTATGTCTATATGATGGCGGAGTTTTCAGGCTGGCTTTCTCTGTATATTGAGCCTGCAATATACTGGAAGATGTTTCTGATGGGCATGGCAGTTTATGCATTGGTTGCTTTGCTACAGTTTTTTAGAATCAGCAAAATACCGATGGAAACGGCACTGAAAAATATCGAATAGAGAAAAGTAAATAAAATCTGCTAAAAAATACATTGCTATATAGTAAAAATAATGGTAAAATCTAAGTAATGTTTCAGCAGATGGGAAAAGAATGCACGTCATGCAGACATGGCGTGCATTTTTTGATGAAACTTCTTCTGATTCAGCAAATGTTAAAAAAGAGAGTAACAATAAGAGAGGAGAAAAGCAAAAAGTATGAAAAAGAGAAAACTTTGGAAAGCAATATCTGCGGCTTTGTCAGCTGTTCTGCTGGCAACTTCCGTGCCTTCTGCAGCATTTGCGGCAGTACCGGCAAAAACAGCAGATGTGCAGACAAAAGCAGCTGATGAAAATGAGCTGAAGCTGTGGTATGACGAGAAAGCTCCGGACAGCTATGACGGATGGGAAAAATGGTCCCTTCCGCTTGGAAACAGCGGCATCGGTGCCAGCGTGTTCGGTGGCATTACCCAGGAGCGTATCCAGTTAAATGAAAAATCACTCTGGTCCGGCGGTCCGTCCGCTTCCAGAACGAACTACAATGGCGGAAATATCGAGACAACAAATGTAAACGGTGTACAGACCAAAATGAGTGAGGTAGTAAAGCAGATCCAGGAGGCATTTGCATCCGGCAACACCAGCACGGCAGAATCTCTCTGTGCAAAGCTGGTCGGCGTCAGTGATGATGCAGGTACGAATGGTTATGGTTATTACCTGAGCTATGGAAATATGTACCTGGATTTCAAAGGTATCACAGAAAGTTCTGTCAGCAACTACAAAAGAGCACTGGATCTTCACACAGCTGTTGCAAGCGTAGAGTATGATTATAATGGCACACACTATGTAAGAGAAAACTTCGTCAGCTATCCGGACAATGTGCTGGTGACAAAACTGACAGCAACCGGCGGAAGCGGCAAACTGAACTTCGATGTCAAGGTCAATCCGGACAATGAAAAGGGCGGCGGAAGCAACAACCCTGGAGCAAATTCTTATCAGAGAGACTGGAATACAAAAGTAAACGGCGGTGAGATCACGGTTGCCGGAACTCTGAAAGATAACCAGATGAAATTCAATTCCCAGACAAAAGTGATCGCAGACGGAACCACCACAGACGGAACCGATAAAGTAACGGTTGCAGATGCAACAAGCGTTACGATCATCACTTCTATTGCAACCGATTATAAAGATAAATATCCAAAATACCGTACCGGTGAAAGTGCAGAAGCACTGGATACCAGAGTCGGCGGGTATGTAGACAAGGCAGCAGCGAAAGATTACGATACACTGAAAGCGGATCATGTTAAAGATTATCAGAACATCTTCGAACGTGTAGATCTGGATCTTGGTCAGATTCCTTCTGACAAGACAACGGATGCACTGCTTTCAGCATACAAGGCAGGTACTGCAACGGAAGCAGAACGCCGCTATCTGGAAGTCATGCTGTTCCAGTATGGCCGTTATCTGACGATCGAATCTTCCCGTGAGACACCGGAAGATGATCCATACCGTGAGACACTTCCGTCCAACCTTCAGGGTATCTGGGTTGGTGCGAACAACTCCGCATGGCATGCTGACTACCACATGAACGTAAATCTTCAGATGAACTACTGGCCGACCTATGTCACCAATATGGCAGAATGTGCAGAGCCATTGATCAACTACATTGATGCACTGCGTACACCTGGCCGTGTGACAGCGAAGATCTATGCAGGTGTTGAGAGCAAAGACGGCGAAGAGAACGGTTTCATGGCACATACACAGAACAACCCGTTTGGATGGACCTGTCCGGGATGGAATTTTGACTGGGGATGGTCACCGGCAGCGGTTCCGTGGATCCTGCAGAACTGCTGGGAATACTATGACTTTACCAGAGATGCCGATTATCTGAAAGAGAAAATCTATCCGATGATGAAAGAGGAAGCTACTCTGTATGATCAGATCCTGATCAAGGATGCAGACGGCAAACTGGTATCTTCCCCAAGCTATTCACCGGAGCATGGACCAAAGACAAGCGGTAATACATACGAGCAGACACTGGTATGGCAGCTTTATCAGGACACCATCGAAGCAGCAGGTATCGTTGGTGAGACAGATACAGCAAAAGTAACACAGTGGAAGAAAAATCAGAGCGATCTGAAAGGACCTATTGAAGTAGGTGACAGCGGTCAGATCAAAGAATGGTATACCGAGACAACCGTAAACAGCCTCGGACAGGGCTACAACCACAGACATCTTTCTCATATGCTGGGACTGTTCCCGGGCGACCTGATTTCTGTAGATACACCGGAATGGCTGGCAGCAGCAAGAGTTTCCATGGAAAACCGTGTAGATAAATCAACCGGCTGGGGCATGGGACAGCGAATCAATACCTGGGCAAGACTTGGCGATGGAAACCATGCGTACAAACTGATCACAGACCTGTTTGACGGCGGTATTCTTACCAACCTGTGGGATACGCATTCACCATACCAGATCGACGGTAACTTCGGAATGACTTCCGGTGTGGCTGAGATGCTGCTTCAGAGTAATATGGGTTACATCAATCTGCTTCCGGCACTTCCGGATGCATGGAGCGATGGTTCCGTAGAAGGTCTGGTAGCAAGAGGAAACTTCGAACTTTCCTATGACTGGACAGACGGAAAACTGAACCAGGCACAGATCGTTTCCAACAAGGGCGGAGAATGTCAGGTACAGTACTCCGATATCGCAAACGCAACCGTTACCGATTCTGACGGTAAGGTTGTAGAGACAACAAAAGTAAGCGGAAAAACAAACCGTGTTTCCTTTAATACAGAAGAAGGAAAAACTTATACGATCAAAGTTCCGGAATCTCCGAAGAATGTAAAAGCAAACTACTACGGAGAGAGCGGCACAAAAGTAAGCTGGGCTGCAGCAGAAGGTGCAACTTCTTACAATGTATACCGCAGCGAAGACGGAACAACGTTTGAAAAGGTTGCCGAAAAGACAGAAAGAACTTCTTTTGTAGATAAAAAAGCATTTACAGATGTTTCAGCAGTCAGCTACAAAGTGACAGCTTGTTACGAAGACAAAGAAAGTGGCGACTCCAAAGTGGCAACAGTCAAAGACCTGACACAGTCAAGTGAAAAACTGGCACATGATGGCTGGAAGGCAACCGCAGGAAGTGAAGAAGGATCCGGAAATGATGGCCCTGCTTCCTGGGCGATTGACGGAAATACCGGTACAATCTGGCACTCAAGATGGTCCAGTGGCGGAACACATCCGGATATCGCAAATGATCAGAATAATGAGTTTACGATTGATTTTGGTCAGAATGTAACAATCAACAAATTTGAGTATGTACCTCGTTCATCCGGAACTTCTGTAAATGGTATTATTACAAAATACAAACTGTTATACAGTACTACAGAATCCGGAAATGATTTCAAAGAACTGACAAGCGGTGAGTGGGACGCAGACAAGACGGTTAAGACGGCAACGTTTGCACCGACCGAAATGCGAAGAATCCAGATCCGTGCACTGGCAACACTGGATGATACCGCAACCAAGAATCAGCACGTGACAGCAGCAGAATTTAATGCATACAAATACGTTGCAAATACACCGGTCATGACGGATACGGATGCACTCTGGGATGCAGTTCTGGCTGCACAGAAAAAAGACTTAAGTGTATATACCGATGCCAGTGTACAGGCTTACCAGGCAGCAATCACAGCAGCAAAGGCAAAACTTGCCCTGGAAGATGATGCAGCCCAGGCGGATGTAAACAAAGCACTTGCTGAACTGAAAGATGCAGAGAACAAGCTGGAGGCAAAACCAGACAAAGGTAATCTGAATACGGCGGTGGATGCAGCCGCTAAAACAGACCTGAACGGTTATACAAAAGAGAGTGTAGATGCATTTAAGAAAGCACTGGATGCAGCACAGAAAGTGCTGAAAGATGAAAATGCAACAAAAGAGCAGATTGAAAATGTTCTGGCAAAACTGGATGCGGCAAAGAAAGCTCTGAAAAAAGATACTACACCGGATACGGAAAAACCGACACCGACACCGGAAACAAAAGTACCGGCTGTTGGAACAACCGTTACCGTAAAAGGTGTAAAATATGCAGTAACCAAGTCCGCAGCAAAGGGCGGAACTGCAGAGGCAGTCAAAGTGACCGGAAAAGGCAAGAAGATTACGATCGCAGCAACTGTGAAGATTGACGGTGTGACCTTTAAGGTAACTTCCATCAAAAAGAATGCAGCTAAGAAAAATAAGAATATGACAAGCGTTGTGATCGGTAAGAATGTAACTTCCATCGGAGCAAACAGCTTTGCAAACAGCAAAAAACTGGCAAATGTGACTTTCAAAGGAACAAAAGCAGTGAAAGTCGGAAGCAAGGCATTTAAAGGAACATCTGCGAAGATGAAAGTCGTTATACCGAAGAAAATGTCTAAAAAGACGCGGAATACTCTGAAGAAAAATCTGAAAAAAGCAGGTATCAGCAAAAAAACGGTTTATAAAAAGAAATAAATACTAAAAACTATAATGTGTAAAAGAGATGCAGCTGAAGCTGCATCTCTTTTGTCTTTTCTTTACTCTTATAATAAAAAGATTCCGCAGAACAGAAAAAGTTTCTGTTTTACGGAATCTTAAAAATCAGGCAAATTTACCGCTCATTTTTATATTTTTCCAGAAGCTTGTGAATCTTATCCGTTGGAGACTGTACACTGGAAATGGATACATTGTGGTTCAGGGCATCGATGATGGATGCCAGGAATTTGCTCATATCTGCTTCCTGATAATAAGGGCGGGTCAGCAGTTCCTGCGGACGATAATTCAGATTTGTAGTTACGACTTTGCTGATGTAGCCTTTTTCGTAATATTCATCGAATTTCGCCAGCCCGTCGGTGAAAAGACCAAACGTTGTGCAGACAAAAACACGACCTGCCTCACGCTCTTTTAACTGCTTGGCAACATCCAGCATACTTTCACCGGAAGAGATCATGTCATCAATAATGATCACATCTTTTCCCTTTACATCATCGCCGAGAAATTCATGGGCAACGATCGGGTTCTTTCCGTTGACAACGGTAGAGTAATCACGTCTCTTGTAGAACATACCCATGTCAACGCCGAGAATATTGGAAAAATAAACAGCACGTCCCATAGCTCCTTCATCCGGGCTGATGATCATCAGATGATCGTTATCGATCACAAAGTCCGGTACGGAATTTACCAGTGCTTTTAAGAACTGATAGGTAGGCATGAAAGAATCAAAACCATGCAGAGGAATGCTGTTGGATACACGAGGATCGTGTGCATCAAACGTCAGAATATTGCTGACACCCATGTCAACCAGTTCCTGGAGCATCAGAGCACAGTCAAGAGACTCTCTTTTGGAACGTTTATGTTGTCTTCCTTCGTATAAAAATGGCATGATGACATTGATACGTCTTGCCTTTCCGTCAGCAGCGGAAATGATACGTTTCAGATCCTGATAGTGATTGTCCGGAGACATATGATTTTCATAGCCATTTACACGATAAGTCAGGCTGTAGTTTGTAACATCTACCATAATAAAAAGGTCGCAGCCACGTACAGATTCTTTCAGAACGCCTTTTCCTTCGCCGCTTCCGAAACGTGGGCATTCACACTCCAGCAGATAAGAATCTGCACAGTAACCCTGCAGACTGTCAGCCTGTCCTACATTGGTCGGAGATTCGTGACGGAAGGATACCAGATAGTTGTTGACCTGATCTGCAAGAGTTCTGCATCCTTCCAGTGAAGCCAGTTTCAAAGGAGCAACAGGAATCGACTGAATGAGCGGTTCTAAGTTTGCCATATTTACCTCCTAATGCCGCAATTGCCGCATATCTTAAAATTTAACCCATGGATGCTTCGTATTTTGTGCATCCTTATCATGTTAGTTATAACATTTCGGAATTGGTGCGTCAAGAAAATTGTAGGATTTTGTAAAAACTATGTAAAGAAAAATTTCGCTTGCTTGTATCTGATGACTCTTGTATACTTGATAATATGCGGATGGTGTTTACAGGCATCATCCAAAGCTCAGACCATAAAAGTGGTTTGTATTTAGGACAATAAGCGGGAATCCTCGGCAATTCAATTACCGAGATGAAAGCACAGGAGTGTGCATATCTGCACAATGCAAACAGTATAATAATCCTCATCCTCTGTTAAAATATAAATATAAAAAATAAATGCCGTAACCGGTATATAATAAAAACGAAAATATGTTCGGATAATTATTGCACATTACAATTCAATATGATATACTATATGTATGAAAGAAAATCTAATATATTATAGAACTTGCGTGTGTAATATCAACTACCATATGGTATG